>Ga0181529_10001671_pt1 | contig 28114 bp, 26 predicted proteins | sample PEATcosm2014_Bin_36_FD_119763 | JGI IMG/M metagenome (GOLD analysis project Ga0181529, IMG submission 119763) | Peatland microbial communities from MTU Mesocosm Facility, Houghton, MI, USA - PEATcosm2014_Bin10_30_metaG | ecosystem: Environmental > Terrestrial > Soil > Wetlands > Peat | place... | reverse complement strand
CGAACCATGCCGCACGGCGAAGGGGGCATTTGACACGCGTCGAGCGGTGCGGAAGACCGCCTCCGCCGCTACTTTTCACCGGATGTTTATTCGTTTGAAACCAAGCTGCGTCAGGCTGGAAACTGAACCTGAGGAATCGCCGGGTGCTGCATCCCTTGCGCTCAGTCCGGCGCGGTGGTGGGATCGAGCCTAAGACCGCCTCGCGCAGACGCACGGAGCGCCTGCGCGGCGCACCCGCATCGGTAACAGCCGGCATGGAATCCAGCTTAGAGGCTGGCTATACTTCTCTCATTCGCGACGCGGCCAGATACACGTCGCAGAGCGTCACGGCTGGCTGCTTCAGCAGGGCGGCGCGCGCGGCGGCGGCATCCAGCAGCGTGATGGCTTTATCGGGCAAGGGGCCGGCGAGCGTCAACGAACGCGCCACCGCCGCCTCGACCACCGGCGCGTCGATCGCGACCCGATGATGGGCCGCGAACGTCTCGCGGAGGTGGCCGAGCACAGCGGCAGCGTCCTCGCGGGCGAGCTCGGTGACTTCGATCGAATCCATGCGGCGCGCTAGCGGGCCCTGGCCGAGCTTATCGACGTAGGGCGGCAGGCAGGTGGCGGCCAGGCGCGCACCTCGGTCAAGCGCGCCAGCCAGCAGCCAGGGAGTCAGCGGGGCCGTCATCACCGCTAGTTCCAGCCGCTCCAGCACCAGCGCGACCGCGCCGCCGGCGACGGCTTCTTCCAGCGCCGCATTGAGCAGCCTTTCCCGCTCGCCCTCCCACAGCGCGCCGGCCAGCAGGCAGGAGAGATCCACCGAAAGAAGCTCCCAGCCGGGGCGGACCTCGGCCAGGTGGATGGCGACCTTATATAGAAGGTTGGTTTTGCCCAGCCCCGGCGCGCCTACCATCACCGGCAGGCGGCGCTGCCAGGAGAGCAGACTGGTGACGGCCTGCTCGGCCACTTCGTCACGGCCGACGGTGGACGGCGCGGAGCCGTCGCGCACCTGTGCGCTGATGTTGACAGCGAACCGCGCGAGCAATCCGCCGCCCTCCGGCCTCGCAGGAACTTTCGACGGGACCGCGGCCTCGCCGGGCGCACCCAGCATGGCGAGCGCCTGCTGCACGGCATCCTCCGCCTGCGAGCACAAATGGGAGCCCGCCGAAACCACCCGCCAACCGTGCTGGCGGTCTGCCGCGGCGAAGGTGCGCGCGAGTTCGCGATCCGGACCTAGATACTCCAGGTCATCGTCCACGCACACCAGGAAGGGCAGCCCGGCGCGCGGGCGCTTTACGAGCACGCTCGTCTGCGGCTTGCTGAAACACCGCGAATCGGCCGGCACGTTGCGCAGCAGCAGCGTATTGTCGTCCGGGTTATCGATGCGGACCTTGAGTTGTTTCAGGCGGGCCTTGAGCCCGGGTTCGAAGCCGGTCATATCTCCCCCTCAACGCAATCCGCATCTGGCGAAGGCGGCCGGAATCGCCAGGTGGATCGCCCGCAGGTTCACCTCCGCGTAGCTCCCGAACCGCTTCCAGCCAGTCCACTTCCGGAGACCCTCGTGGACGTCCTCTCGCCTGCCAGAGTTGGTAGGCGCGTTGCGCAATGAAATCGTGCGTGCCTTCCGGTCGAGTTGGGATGTCGGACGCCAGATCTCCAGCAAGATGCGGCGGTGCACCTTCGTCATCCGGCGGGGCGGTCGGACCGCTCCACACCTCGACGGCCGCGAAGGGATCGCTCAGGTCGAGCTTGCGCCCGTCGGGACCGGTAACCGACATCCAACCGCACACGGCCTGACCCTGCCCGGACAAGCGGCGGATGGCCTCGCCCCGCAGCCTCGCGCGGCCTAGCGCGGGCGGCTCGTCCATTGCCACCTCGACTTGATCGATGGCGGCCACCTTGTGATCGAGCACCCCGCGGCGATCCAGTTCAGTGAAGATGCCGCGCGGGCCGATCTGGCCGAAGCGCGTGTCAATCTGGTAGAGCTCATCGCGCAGGTTGAGGAAGTGATCGAGATCGTCCCAACTCAGCTTCTCCGCCGCCAGGTCCTTTTCGATGCGCGCCACTTGCTGGGGAACGGGGCTCTCGGGCGCCAGCAGCGAGCTGAGACGAACGCCCCGGCTCTGCACGCCGATGTCCGCCAGCGCTGCGTTCAGCCGCTGGATGATCGAGCTCAGGAACGCGGACCGCTGCACGGAAATGCCGCGGCGCGCGGCCCGGTCCTGGAAGAGCCGGTGCTTGATGGCCCAATCGAGAACCGTGGCCACCGAATCCGGCGCGCCTTCCAATTGGCCGAGGGTGAGCCGCCACAAGGCGCAGATTCCGTCAGCCCATGGTGGCAGCACCTCCCGGTTGCGTTCGGCCAATTCCAGAAGGCGGCGCTGGATTTCGATGGCGGTCGCCTCACCGCCGCGGGCGAGTTTTAGCTTGCGTTTGCAGGTTACGTCCGAAGAGACGGCATGCAACGCCTCGATGGGCGATTCAAGCCTCAGCCCGGCGCCAGGTTTCAGTCCTTCCTCCGCCATGGCGGTCACCAGCGCGGTGGTGCCGATCTTGAGCACGATGGCGGTTTCCGAGCACAGGCTTTCGCCGCAGAGAATGTGCAGCCGGTTGTAGCCATCGCCCGCCAGCGACTCGTTCTTGGTGTGAAAGATGCCGCGGTTGCCGGTGGAATCGCCGGAGATGGCGCGCTGAATATGGAGGAGCCGCGGCGCCACGCAGAATTCCGGCCAGTTCACCAGCGGGTTGAAGCCGCCAGCGCCCGAGTAAATGACGCGCGTGACCAAGTGCGGGATGAGCTGCTCGGGAAGGGAAGCCGGGTCGGCGCGGTGCAGATACGATTCGTGACAACCCCAGGTGCTGCCCGTCCCGCTGTACTCCACGTTGCAGCGGAAGCACATGATCTCGGTGGCCGCGCCGGCTTCGGCTTGCACTTCCTCCGCCAGCCGTTCCAGGGTGCGCTCCCCTGCCTTGATGTAGCGCGCCAGTTCCCACGGCGTGGTGCACTCCGGCGTAGTCATTTCCGGGTGGAACCCGCAGTCGATATAGAAGCGGGCGCCGTTGGCCAGAAACACGCCCCAAGACGAGAACGCGTCCGGCAGGTGCGTCAACTGGCGGCGGGCCACCCGCACCAGCCGATTCGCAAGGTCGTCGTGACGCATCGGCTCCCTGCCGTTGACTCCGGCGATGGCGTATTCGCTTTCCACCCCGAACATCGGCCTGACCATGGATCACTCCCCGCCGTGTTGCCGATTGGCTCTCAAAAACGCTTCGCTGTCGCTGTCGGCGAGAGCGTGATTGATGGCCTCATCCCCGGCCGCCAGGAAGCGATTGGCCTGCTCCCGCAGATGGTCTAGCCCGCCTCCCGAATCGCCGCCGCCTCCCGAGGGAGGCCTGTTGTCCTGCCGTTCCCTTTGCCGCATAAGTCACTCCTTTTTCAATTCCGAATTCAGTTCAAGGTACGGGTTCCTACCACAACATCCGCGCTCACCGCTCCCTCACGGTCGCGGCTCCGATAGGCGCTCGGAGCCGGGCCGACAGGGCACCCCGTAAGGGAGCGGTCATCAGCAGCCGCTTCGATAGCGTCCAGCAGGTCCGAGAAACGGCCGCGGTTCTCGAACAGCGGCGCAATCCCGGCTGCCGTCATCCCCAGCGGGTTGTCCATGTCAACGGTCCGCCGCGTAGGCCAGTACGCGCCGTCACGCACGCGGAACGATATCGAATCCCAATCCACACTGTCGACCCAATCGGTCTGCGCGGTGCGCAGCAGCATCGCCCGCGTCCAGGCGCGCGTATCGGAGGGCGGCTCGGTGCAGAAATGCCGGATGCGCTCCTCGTCCACCAGCCGCTCGGCGAATCCGCTGCGCTCGTAGGCCCAATACAAGCCACCCGGATCGAGGCTCGCGTAAATCTGATCCAGGTGGCGGATCTCCGGCGAATCCCACGTCAGCGAGGGCCGCTGGCGCATCGTTCTTTGCAGGATCATGAGCTTCATGACCCAGTCGAGCTTGGGCGCCAGGCCCATCCAGTCGGCCGCGCGCAGCCGCTCGAGGGTGTCCTCCCAGAGTTCGAGGATCTCGGCGGCCCTGGGCACGTAGCCCTCGAAGCCGCCCTCGGCGGCGAAGCGCTTGGCTTCCTCCAGAAACAGGAATTGCAGTTCCACCGCGGTGGCCTCGCCGCCGGCGGCCAGGCGAGCGCGGGCCTGCAAGGTCGGGTCGTGGCTGTAGGCGCCGAGCGCCGCTAAAGGGTCGTCCAGCACCAGGGACGGGTTCACTCGCTCGCCCTCCATCATGGCCAACGCCAGTTGCATCACGCCCACCTTGAGCACACAAGAGAGATGCGCCAGCGTGTTATCGAAGAAGATGACGTGCAGACGAGCCGGCGCGGCCCCGTCGCCCTGCCGCCGCAATCTCCCGCACAGAGCCTCCTCGCGCGAATTGACGATGGGGCGATCAAACGTGGTCTGCGCGCCCACCAGCGTCTCGAAGTAATCCGCGCGCTGGGAAATCTGGAAGGGAATCTCGGGAGCGCCGTTCTCCGATCCCACTTTCCCTTGCCCGGTGTAGACGATGCTCGATACCTGGAACGAAGCCAGCCAGCCGAGATAGTGCGGCTTGCGGCGGATGATATTGTCCCAGGTCCGCCGGTTCACCAGGAAGTTCAAATGACTGCCGTAAGAGTGGCCGTGGCCGTCGCTGTTGTTGACCAACACCTGGATCGAACGGCCCTCGGGCAGGCGGGCATTCGCCGAATCCATGGCGCTGCGTGCGATGCGCAGCATGGCGTGCCAGGCGGCCGCGTGGTCCCAGGCGCTGAGCGTTTCGGGGAGACACAGCTCCAGGTGGTCGAGATCGATGTAGATGCAGCCGCCGTTGGTGGGCAGGAATTTACGACCCCAGTCCTGCGGGTTCGGGGCGCTCGAACCGCGCGTATCCCAGTCGTCATGGCCCTCGCTCTTGGATTTCCCGCAACTGTATGACGACCAGCTCCCTTCGTACGGCGACGTGTAAAAGACGCTCTGCTGGCGCGGCAGGCCTTCGATCTCGGCCAGCAGCGCGCGTGACGCCATGGCGCCGGTGTCGCGGTCGGGCAGCCCCATCACGAAATTTCCAAGCTCAATATCGCCCCCGCACAGTTTGGGCAATCGGGGAATAGAAAGGTCGCTCATAGTTGGTTCCTCACGCCGCATTGATATACCGGTATGGCCGGCTGACCTTGCGTTCCACCCGATCGACCCGCACCACGTCCACATCTTGCGGAAGGTCGTCGATATAGCTCCGGCAATTGTGGGGCGTCAGGGCGCAGGCGGCGGACGCGAAGAAATCGCCCACCGCGTTCACCATATCCTCCATCTGCACGCCGCCCGCGCCGCCGCGGGATTCCCGCGCGCCGGCCCGTTCGGTTGCCGATTGCGCGATGGAGGCGATTTCGGCGCCGTTGATCAGGTCGCTCGCACGCACCGCGCGCCGCTTTCCGTCGCGGAACATGATCTGCGCCAGCTCGCTGTCGCCTTCGGCCGAGAAGATCATCGAGACGGCCGTGTCGATCGAGTCCTTCCGCGCGCGCTCCGGCTGGTGTCCGTCGGCGGCATAGGGGATCTCTGCCGGGAGGTGCTTTTCGAGAATCTGTCGCGTCGCTTTACGGCCCGGCCGCGGGATGCGCAGCTTGAGGTCGCCCAGGCGGCCCGGCCGCGTCAGCGCCGAATCCAGGCTATCCAGGCGGTTGGTAGCGGTGACCACCAGAATGTTGCCGCGCGCTTCCAGGCCGTTCAGTTCGGCCATGAATGCGTTGGCCACGCGGTCGTCGATCTGGTGCGTCGAACGGCCCCGCTCGCCGCCGATGGAATCCACTTCATCGAAGAAAATCACTACCGGCACCTCCGGCTCATCGGCGCCGGCTTCCCGCGCCACCCGGAACACCTCGCGGTAGTTCGCCTCGGTCTGGCCGTACCACATGGAGTGCAGCCCGGCCGGCTTCACGTTGATGAACCGGGAGCGCCCGGCCTTGGACAGGCTGGCCAGCCAGTTCGCCACCGAGCGTGCGATCAGCGTCTTGCCGGTGCCCGGAGGGCCGTATAGCAGAATCGACTTCTTGCGGGGCAACCGATACTTGCGAACGATTTCGGGATGGTGGAAATGCAGCTCGATGGAGCGCTTCAGCTCTTCGATCTCCCGGTCCAACCCGCCCACGCTCGCGAACGTCTCGCTAGGCGTCTCGCCCAGGAAGTACTCGTCGCCGCGCGGCCGGTCGATTTTCTCGTACGCTACCCAGGTATTGCGGTCGAAGCGCAGCAGGTCGCCGGTCTTGAGCGGCGCATCCCGCAGCGCCGCCGCAGTCAGCACCACCATTTCTTCATCCCGCGCCTTGATCACCAGCCGGCCCTCGCCGGCGTGGCGGACGTACGACGCCGTATCGCCGCAGGTAAACGCCGCCGACTCCGTTTTGCCGAAGATGACGTTCCGCTCGTGCGTGAGCAGCAGCTCGTCGCCGGGCTGAAACTCGCCCGGATCGGTCCCGCCGAAGCCGACCGCGCGCACCTCTCCGCCCACCCGCACCATGGCATTCAAATCGAGCCCGGGCCCGGTACGCGAGAGGAACACTGCCGGAAAGTACGGCGGCGCGGTGAGCTCTTCGATGGTTTGCCGGATCGCTTCCTGGGCGGCGCGGGCCGCTTCGAGCCCAGCGCCCAGCCGCGCGATCTCCTCTACCATCAGCCGGTCCACCTGGGCACTGCCCTCGCGGGCCGCGGCGCGAAACTGCTGAAGTATGCCGACGATTTGATCGATATCGCCCGGCGCGATGACCGCCTGGAAAACATCGGCCGCGGCGACATCGGCCGGCGGCGCCTGATTACGCATGAGACTCCTCCAATAGATGGAAGCCGCGCGGGTGAATCTTGCCCTCCCGCCAGCCGAATAGACTGAAACTCAAATCCAAGAACGCCGTGTCGTTTACGACCAGCCCCAGGCTGTGCGCCCGCGGAAAGGCCGCCCGCATCACCGCCCGGTCATCCTCGCTGAAAAAGTCCCTGGCCAGTTGACACGTTTTCTGTTTTTCCGGCGTGCACTCCTTGGCGCGGCACCACTCGCGGACCGGGTGCGAATGCCAGTAACCGAGGTAGACCTCGCCCTGGCTGCGGAGGCGAATCGCGGCGCTGGCGGCGCTCCAGGTTTCGGGCGTGAAGGTCAGCCTGGCGACCGTGCCCTGCGTGTGTTCGGCGGGAATCTGCGCGCTCACCTCGGCGAAAACTTCCGGCAATGCGGCGTCGTGATGCAGACGACCGATCAGGATGCCGCCCGTCTCGCGCCCTTCGGCGCCGCGAGTAAGCGCGGCCGTTTCATCGAGTACCCGTTGCGGGATGAAGACCGGCATATCGTCCGCATCCACCAGGCCCGCCGGCGAGGAACGGCGCCGGAAATCGTCGAGGCTCGATTCGACATACTCCAGATCCGGTTTCTCCTCGACCACCTCGAGCGCCAGGCCGCCAGCCGGCTTGGCGTGGCCGTTGCCATTCTGCGCGAACGCCACCGCCTGAAACAGGTAAGTGTCGCCGGCCGCGAGCTTGCCGCGTTTGACGAATTCGGCCGAGGTCTGGGCCGCCTGTTCGCGGAAGTAGCTGGACGGAAAGTCGGCGGTCACATTCTGCCCGCCACTCTCATAAGCCACGCGGAAGCCGCTGACGTAGGGTTCGCCCTCTGTCGTGTCCCAGAGCGGCTCGATGGACGCGGTTCCTTCCCCGCAGAGCGGCACTGCGCCGCGCCGGGCGTGGTGGAACCGCGTCCACTCCGCCGCCGGTTCCCAATCGACCGTCACCGACGCGGAGCCCAAGGCGGACCCGTCTTCCCGAAAGAGCAGCAGTCCGTAACGAAATTCGTTCACCAGCATTGCGGGCCTCCTGGGGCGTCAACTTACCCCGCGTCGATATTGGGTTGCAGCATCAGCTTGTCGCCCGTTTCGAGCGCGTCGCCGACCCGCTCGGCGGCGTTCAGGTGCCGGCCCTCGCGTTCCAGCCGCGCCTGGTAGGCCAGCGGCTGGCCGTTCGGATCGTTGGCCGGCAGATGCATTTGAGACAGCAGGCTCTGCACCAGCTCGCCCACCGTCGCTTCGGCGGGCGCCTTGGGCACGCGAAATACCTTCTGCCCGGAAACGTCGCTCACTGTCAGGCTGATGCCTTCCAGCGTTTCTGTTTGTGCCATCGTTCAATCTCCTTTTCTTCGATCGTTCACGGACGGCTGCGCCGGCTGGTAAATCCCGGCCACCGCCCGGTCCTTCAAAACACCCATTTCCCTCGCGCATTGCCGGCCCGCCACCGAAAGCGCCGCCAGCGCGTGGCCTGCCTCTATCGCCGAAGGCGCGCTTTCCACGCGCACTTCGAAACCGGCCGAAATTTCATCGTTTTGCCGCTGGAGAAACGCCCTGGCGTGACGTAGCGCGGCGTTGGCCTTCAGCAGATACAGGCACAACGCCGGTTGCACTGCGTCGCCGGCCCCGTCGTGGCGAAACAGGGTCACCCGAAACCGCGCGCCGGCGCCGCAAGCTTCGATCTCCGCCTGCAGGAACTGGCCCCCGGTTTCGAGATCCGCCAGCAGCGCGCCCCCTGGCCGTTCGTGATACTGCCAACCGGCCTCTTTGAGCAACTCCGTCAGGCTGCCGGGGATGGCTTGCCCGTTACCCTCCGGTTCCGGACAAGCCACCTCCGCCCCGGCAGTTTCGCAGGAGACCCAGTCATGCAGCCGATCGAACGCGCTCCGCATTCCATCGAGATGCTGGCGAATCCGGTCCGCCGCCGGTTCATCCTCTTCCGGAAGCGGGAACTCCGCGCGCAGTCGAAGAGCTTTCGAACCGCGGAGCGCGAACTTCACCGCCGCCGGAAGCTCGCGAGAGCGCTCCGCGAGGGGAACCAGTCGCTCGGCCGACGGGCTGAGCCCCGTGTCCGCGTCGAGCAGCAGGAAGCCTTCGTCGCGCCGCGCCGACGCCGCGAACGAGTGGCCGTTGGTCAGGGCGAGGCGCCAACTGTCCGCATCGATTCGGACGTACTCCTCCGCGCATCGCGCCAGCAATTTATCGAGCATCATATGCGTTCCACCTCCAGCACCAGGGGACGCCGCTTGAGGGGCCGGCGGTCGATGGGGAAGCGGTGCTGGTTGGCGCGCGCCCAAATACACGCTTCTCGATTGAGGGCGTCGTCCTCGCGCGGTGTCAGCTTCTGGTAGGACAGAATCTCGTAGACCTGATAGAGCAGGTCCACCAAAGGCATCCCCGGCGTAATGCGGCCCACACAAATGAACGGCGCGCCGAATGCCAGGTTGGGATGGAATGTGTTGAGGGGGCCCAGGAAAGTCAGCACCTCGATCGGGTTTACGGTGCGGAGATAGGCGGCGCCGAAGAATACGCAAACGTGGAAGCCCTCGGCTTCCCGCACCACGTTATCGGGCCCCTTCACCAGGCCGCGGCACGCGTAGTGAGCCAAAAAGTGCTGGCCCGTCGGCAGGCAATCGAGGTCGAGAATGTCGCTGGCCTGCGCCAGCGCACGGCCTTCTTCGGCCTGCCGCTCCAGGAATGCGCCGAAGATGGGATCAGGAGGATTCATCTTTTCCCCAATCGTAGAGCCTTTAGTTCCTTGTGCCGCCTCGCCGGCCGCCATCACAACGGAAAGTCCATGAGTCTGTTTCATTTTTCGCTCGCCATCACATCATTCGCGGCGATCTCAAGATACCGATCACCGGCTTCCACCACATCCCCGTAGCGGAGGCCCGCTTCCTGGAGCGGCTTGCTCCGCTCTTCCTCCGGCAGATCGCGGTTCAGGCTCTCGACGATGTCGAAACCGGTTGCCGCCATCGGCCGCCGGCACTTGCCGCAGCGGCGCCGGGCCGCGCCGAGCGATCCTTCGAGATGAAACAGCCGCTTCTCGCCGCCGCACTTCGGGCAGACCAGCCGCCGGGCGAATCGCTGTCCCGGCACGCGCACGGTCTCCGCCATCTTTAACAGGTCCGCGATGCGCTTCGCGCGCACGTCGCAACGCAGCGGCTCGATGTGCCATGTGGCGTGATCGAAGCGGCACTGCGGGTTGCGGCGGAACGAGGTCACCGCGAATTGGTGCCAGCGGGCATTGAATGTGACCTGCCGCCCAATCGCGGCGCATTCGAATTCGCCGGCCAACATCTTTTGGCATTCCACCGCCAGCATGGCCGCCGCCAGCGCGCCCAGTTCGGCGGTCGCTCCGTTCGGCGCCGGCGCATTTGCCTCCGCGTCGCACGGGTATTGCTGGTCGAGCAGCCGGTAGTCTTCGTCCGACCATGCGCATTCCAGGCACGGTGCAGCGTACGAGGGAGCGTAGACGTTCACGCGGGCGAGCCATTCGGAACCTAGCACGCCAGAATCGGCCCACGGAACACCCATTCGGTACGCCCGCTCATTCACCGCCTGGCGCGCCGCCCGCGAATCCAGGCAGGCGACGATCAAATCCGCGCGCCACATGCCGAGCGGCAAGCTCTCGAGCGGCGCGTGAATGGCATGAACCTCCAGGCGCGGCCGAATCTTCAACATCCGCCGCGCTTGCACAAGGACCTTAGGCTTTCCCGCATCACGCGGCAGGATGTCCTGGTTCGCCACGTTGCGCGGCTCGTAGACATCACGGTCGATCAGGACCACGCGCCCCACCTCAGGCATACGCGCCAGGCTCTCCATCAGGTGCGAACCGATGTTCCCGGCGCCGACGACCACAACGGATTTCCCGCTCATACCCCTATGCCTCCGGGATCCAGGCGAACCGAGCTTCGAGTGACGTGGACTGCGGGCAGAACCCGCACGATGGCGCGTACGTCCAGCAAGGAAGTTGCCCGGTCTGGTGATACCAGATGCCGCACTGCGGGCAGCGCACCGCCATCTGCCCCTTCTCCATGGCTTGGCGGCAGCGGCCGCAGTAGACCGCTCGTTCCGCGCCCGGAAACTCCTCCACGCGCGCCAGCGTCTCGGTGGAGAAAAAGAGCGTCTGGGAAGAGCTGGCGCGGATCTCGTCGCGATCCTGGAGCACGCGCACGCCCGCCACCGGAGCGAAGCCGTTGATATACACGTCACCATCCGCCGCGACCAGTAACACCCAGACCGGCGAGTCGCCCGCTCCGGCGCGGATCACGGCTGCCCGGGTGTCCTCGCCCAGGCGAAACCCCTCCGCCAGAACCTGCGGCGGGTATTCCGAAACGTCCACCGCGCGCCCGTCGAGCGGCATGGCGGACCAGATATCGTCATCGTCGCGGAACCAAAGATGCGCCACTGAAACCTCCTCTTTCGCCTACAACGCCGCGGGGCCGCGATTATCGTCGCGCCTAGACAAAAGTTCGAGCCCTGCGCGGCCGGCCATCAATATGCATCGCACAGAAGCGGACGCAGGCCGCCGTTACGAGTGCGATCACACGCGCAAGTGAAAGAGCGCCGGACAGATGATCCGGGGAACTGACGGCCGGAAACCGGAGATCACAAGCGGTGTGCGACATACAAGAAACGGCTCCTCTGTTTACCCGGCGCAGAGGGCGGCGGGCGACCTGCGTTTAAGCCGCAGCCGCGCGCCCAGTCCCGGGTCGGTTTCAATCAGGCCTCTCTCTAATCCTGCCGCCGCGAGGGATTCTCGCAGACGCCACAGAAGCTGCGAACGAGCGTGATGACTGAACTCGTGGCCGAGCCGCTTCTCCAGCAACTCCGCCAAGCGGTCGAAACTCTTCCAGGCCACGAGATCGTCCGGCGAAGCTCCCTCATCGGCTGCCAGGATGGCGATCAGCGCCTTGAGCCCCGGGGACAGCGTCACCTGCTTCGCGTTGTCGAAGGTTACGACAGCTCTGCCGTGTCCGGCGTCCTCCCAGCGCAGATCCTGCACAGTGGGCGCGGGCCCTTTCGGCGTGGCGCCCGCGGGCGGCGGCCACTGGGCAGAGCCTTTTCGCTTGTCCAACAGTTTCTCAAGCCTGAACAGTTTCCAGCGGACCTTGTCCACCTTTTCATCCAGCCGCTCCAAGTCGTTGATAGCGCCCTTGAGCGAACGCATCGCAGCGCCGCCCGGTTTTTCTTTTCGACCATCGTTGCCGCCTGCGACCATATGCATTTCTCCCTTCGCAAAGCCTCATCACCCCACTGCGCTTGACACCCATGACGGACTGAATGCTGGATTCCCAGAGCGCCCGCGCGGGCGGACAGAGACATACCAGGGCCGGCACATGCCTGCGAACAAGGGCCCGTGCGGTACCGAACGGGCCGGATCGGCTTCCCGAGTTATTGGGAAAGCAAGACGCGGAGAGTGGGAAATTGCGGCTGGCGCCAGCGGCGCAACAGGCAAGGCGAAGAACGCGGAACGCAGCGCCTGTGATCTCACGCGGATCATTGAGTGCCTCCCGTGGTCGCTACCTCACCGGAAACGGCGAGATATTGAATCCGACCAGGTCTCAGTATGAAGCGCCTGTCGCGGCATTGTCAAGAATATGAAATGCAATGATTGAATAGCCAATCTATATATCATCGCGCATATTCTTGCCAGGGATTGCCGATGCTATGCTATCTGCCAGGGTGAAACGATTATGCCAATTCCCCAGAAAGTTTCTATTGACGCGCTGGCTGCCGCCGCTCTCACCGTACAGGGCAAGACGCAGGTCGAGATCGCCCTGGCGCTCGACTTGAGCCAATCCGTGGTCTCGCGCCTTCTACGGGATGTCCAGGACTACATACGCATCGAGAGGACCTTCCATTGGGACAAACTCCCCCCGGCCACCGAGCAGGAGGTCCGCAGAAGAATGTCGCACCGCGAAATCGGCGATCGGGTCGCCCATCTCGCGCGGGAACATGGGCAGCCGGTGCCGGCGGTCCACGTGGTGCCGCTGGGAGATGCGACCGAGAGCGGAGCTCAATTTGAAACGTTTGCCGCGCATGCGGCCATCGCCCTCCGTGACTTGCTCGAAGAGGTCCGGGGACGAGTCGGGGTTGCCTGGGGGAGCACGCTCTGGCACACAACCCAGGCGCTGCGGTCGATTCTTCCTCAGCGTCCCTTCCGGGAACGAGTGCCCATTGAATTCGTTCCGCTCTGTGGCGACCCTTTGATCGATTCGCAGGAGAGGTACGCCGACCGAACGTCCTCGCGGATCGTGAGTGAGCTGAGCAAGGCCGTAAACGGCGATGAAACACGGCCCGCCTGGCTCGGCCTGGTTCCCGCGTTCATTCCCCGCACCTTCAAGCGAAATGAAATTCGGGTCATCGACCGGCTCATCGATCTCGTCCCGCAATACCCGCGCATCTTTGGCCCAAGGATCGCACCGTCCCGCCCGATGGCGGCGCCAATCGCCGGCGATCTGCACATGATCATCACCGCTGCGGGTCCGTCAAAACGCCCCCTGGGATTTGGACGCAATCCACTCCTGGGCCTGTCCGACGCCGAATCGAGACTTCTGGCCGACAGCATCTACGGAGACATCGGTGGCGTGCTGCTTCCGCGCCTGACCAACGCTCCCGGAGCAAAGAGCCCCGAACCCGCGCCTCATCCTTTAGTCCAGGAGCTCACCAGGCGATGGACGGGCCTCAAGATTGAGCACCTGAAAGCGTGCTCGGCGCGCGCATTTGCCGAGCGGAGCAAATCGCGGCCGGGCGTAACGCTGCTCAGCTTTGGCGCCTCCCATGTGGAGGTCGTGCTGGAAGCTGTCCGGCAGGGTCTGGTGAATCAACTCATCATTGGATCGGACCTGGAAGAAGCCATGGCGGAAGCTCTGCCACGCGGGGCCGCCGGTGAAGGGCTTCCCGTGCCGGACAAGCGTGCCACGACCCGATGAATCGCCGCTGACCCGGCGTCGGCTGTACGTCGCTCTGCCAACTCGGATGCCTTGGATTTGCCGCCTGGCCTACCGCAGCAGCGCTTCCAGGCGAGAACCGGCGCGGACGATGGTCTGGTTGCGTTCGGGACCGGTGGATACCGAGCCGACCTCGACGCCGACGCGGCTTTCGAGAAACGCCAGGTATTCCTTGGCGCGGGCGGGCAATTCGTCGTAGGAAGACACACCAAAGGTGGAAGTCTTCCAGCCGGGCAGGCGCTCGTAGACCGGTTCGACGTTTTCTATGCCGGCCACGCGTGGCGGCATCTCCACCAACTCGCGGCCGCCGGCGCGATAGCCGACGCACACCGGAATCGTATCGAAATCGTCGAGCACGTCCAGCTTGGTCACCACCAGGCTGTCGAAGCCGTTGATGGCGGCGGTATAGCGCAGCAGCGGCGCGTCGAACCAGCCGCAGCGCCGCGGCCGTCCGGTGACGGCGCCGAATTCGCTGCCGCGGCGGCGAATCTGTTCGCCCTCGGGATCGTGCGCTTCGGTGGGAAACGGGCCGCCTCCGACGCGGGTGATGTAAGCTTTGGAAACGCCGACCACGCCGCCGATCCGGGTGGGCGCGACGCCCGTGCCGGTGCAGGCTCCGCCGGCCGAGGCGCTCGACGAGGTGACGAACGGGTAGGTGCCATGATCGATATCGAGCATGGTTCCCTGCGCGCCCTCGAACAAGACGCGCTTGCCCTCGCGAATGGCGTTGTTGAGCAGCATGGCCGTGTCGCACACCATGGGGCGGATGCGCTCGGCCATGATTTCATATTGGTCGCGTATGGCGCGCCCATCGTCTTCCTCGTCGATGCCGAAGGTGCGGGCGATGGCGTGCTTCTCCTCCATCAGCCAACCGTACTGGGCGCGGAAAGCGTCGCGGTCGAGCAGGTCGGCGACGCGTATGCCGCGGCGCGCGATCTTGTCCTCGTAGCACGGCCCGATGCCGCGCGAGGTGGTGCCGATGGAAATGCGCCCGGGGCGCCCTTCCGACATGCGCTCCATCATGCGATGTTGCGGGAACAGCACGTGCGCGCGATTGCTGATGGCCAGGTTGCGCGTGACATCCACGCCGGCTGCTTCCAGACTGTCGATTTCATCGAGCAACGCCGCCGGATCGAGCACCAGGCCGTTGCCGATGACGGCCATTTTCCCGGGTCGCAGAATGCCGCTCGGAATCAGCTTGAGGATGAACTTCTTCAAGCCGATGAAGACGGTGTGGCCGGCGTTGTGGCCGCCCTGGTAGCGCGCCACGATGTCGAATCGGTCGGAGAACAGATCGACAATTTTGCCCTTGCCCTCGTCTCCCCACTGGGAGCCGAGGATGATGATATTTGCCATGAAAGCGAATCCAAACTATTCTAGCGTAGCGATGGCGGCAGTAATGTTCGACACAAGAGGAGGGCCGTAACCCCGGCGGTCTTGGCCGCCGGCGTCTTCGTCATGGAAAAAACCGGCGGCAAGACCGCCGGCGCTGCCGGTCCGGGCGTGCCCGGCCCCTACAGCTACTGCACTGGCTTTTTGCGCGGGCGTGAAACGCGCTTCTTCTGCGTTCCGTCCCCGGCGGTCTTGCGTGGGGCGCGCGGGCGGCGCATCACCTTGGGCGGCGGCTCGGGGATGGGGATTTCTCCGGTGGCGGTAGGTTGGCCGGGCACCAGGGGCTGCGGCTCGTCTTCTTCTTCCTCGATCTGCTGCGGGGTAGGTTCGGGCTCCGGCGGCGCGGCGGGCGGATGGAATTCGGCGCCCAGGAACACGATCAGGCCGCGCTCTTCGTCGGCCTGAATGCGCACCAGGCTCTTGTCCTGCGCGTAGTTGAGCAGTTCGCTGAATTCCTGGAAGCCGTATTGGCGCCAGTCGAAGGCGGGGTGGTCGGCCTTGACCCACTCGGCCAGATCGTCGGCCAGGGCGCCGTTGTCCACCGCCAGGCGGTGCGTTTCCAGCACGTCGCGCAGCAGCGGTATGGCCTGCTCCGGCTTGGCACCGGGCTTGTCGGCGGCGACGCTGCCTTTGAGGCGGATCATGTAGCGGCCTTCGCCGCCCGACACATCGACGAAATCGGCCTTCTGCAGTTTTTCCACGAAATCGGTGAAGGAGCTGGCGCCATAGGCCTTCTCATTGAACGTGGAATCGAGCTGCAGCATGGTGGACTTGAGCAGGCCGAGTTGCGGCCGCACTTCGCGCCGCTCGAGCACGCCGAGGGCGCGTTCCACCAGCGGCATGGACTGCGTGAGATCGAGCGCCACGCGCTTGTGCTGCGAGCGCTGCTGCGGCGGCGCCTGCCCCTGTTGTGGCGGCTGCTGTTGTGGTGGCTGCTGTTGCTGCAGTTGGTGCTGTTGCTTCTCGACCGGCGGCCGCTCATGCGAGCGCGAGCGCGGGGCATCGTCGATGATGGCTTCGTAGGCCACGAACTCGTGGCAGTTCTTTTGCAGAATCGTGCTGGTGAAGGCGCGCCCGCCCACGACGAATATTCGCTTGTCGTACTGTTTGAGCTTGTTCACCAGCGCAATGAAATCGCTGTCGCCGCTGACGATGGCGAAAGCGTTGATGTGATCGTGGGTGAACGCCATTTCGAGAGCGTCGAGCGCGAGATTGATGTCGGCGCCGTTCTTGTCGCCGCGCGGCGAAGGGTCGCGCTGCACCATTTGTACGGCGTGTTCGGAGAGAGGACGGGTAGCCGCTTCCTGCCTGCCCCAGTTCGCATAGGCGAACTTGGTGACGATTTCGCCGCGTTCCTTCAGCGCGCCCAGCACCGCCGCCACGTCGAACTCGCGGTGCAGTGTGGACTTGACGCCGATCTCGATGTTATCGAAATCGATAAACACGGCGATCTTTAGTTTTTGTTCCATTCGTATATTTCCTTAAGTCTGGCAACCGGTGTGGCGGACCATTTTGTCCGCCGCCGCCGAAGGCCGATGGGCATGCCGGCACGGCGATAGCCGCGCCTCTGCCTCTTGCGTCAGTGTATCCCAAATGCAGGCCCGTCTGGGACGCGGTGGGGCGCGACGCGATCGAACGGAGCCGCCTCGCATCGCCTATGTTGAAGGTGTGAACGCTTCATTACGTCTGACCGTCGTCAGCGCGGTGGCGATCTGGGCACGGGCGCAAGATGCCCGTGGTCTGCCTCGCTTTGAGGATTTCGCCGTCTTCCCCGTGCGAGCCTCCTGCCCGGACACCACGCTCCGCGGACGTGTTGGCCGCACGCTACTCGCGCGGCTCAGGCCGGACACGCGAGGCGAGCCCTTCCGCTTCCTCGTGGTTCCCGCGGCAGACTGCGGTTTGAGAAACTCCCTGCCCTCCGCTCCCGCCCACCATTTCGTTTCCTCGTCCTCGTTCATGAACTTGGGCGTTTTCACGACTCTTCGATTGTATACGCGTTGCATGATGGCTCCAGCCCGGAGGGCGTAAGAAAATGGCCCACGGCGTAAGCCGTGTGGAAGCCGGATTTTCCTCCCAGCCCCGGAACGGGGCGAAAGGGCGGCCACGATATTTCTTACAGCACGGCCACCCCGGCCACCGCCGTCAGCAGGGCGCTTTCCGGATATTGTTTCCGCCAGCGCCAGGCGGCTGTTGCCGAAGCGCCCCGAAGACGCGGCTCAAATCCTTCCTGGTGGTCGCTACCGCGCTGGCCGCGACGACCTCGCCCTCCTGGTTCAAAATGCAGTAGCGCGAACTGCGGTCTCCCAAGTCGATGCCCATGGTCAGGCTCCCGCTGAGCTGGCTGCGGCTCAGTCGATTCTTCTTCGGCGTTTCGGTGTATTCTTTCTCATGGCTGGTCTCCTTTGCACCTAGAGTGCGTTTCTAACGGGAGCATATCGCATCCCGCCAGGAGACCGGCCTTCTCATTCCATCTATGGGGACGAATGGATATGCTTAGCCTGACGCCGGTTCTTGTGTGACGCCGGTTCTTGTACTCTGTAAGGACAAGCTTACAAATCATATGGCTGAATCTCCTATCACTCCGCGCGGTCGGGATTTTGCTGCGTGGTATCAAGATGTCGTCCTGTCCGGGGACATGGCGGAGCCCGCCGAAATCGTCAAAGGCTGCATGGTCATCAAGGCCAACGGCTATGCCGTTTGGGAAGCGCTGCAGCGCGAGCTCGACGCGCGCTTGAAGGCCACGGGTCACCAGAATGTCTACTTCCCGATGCTGATCCCGCAGAGTTTTCTGCACAAGGAAGCCGAGCACGTGGAGGGGTTCGCGCCCTTACTGGCGGTGGTGACCATCGCCGGCGGCAAGGAACTAGAAGAGCCGTACGTGATTCGTCCCACCTCGGAAACCATCGTCGGGTACTTCTTCTCCAAGTGGATTCAGAGCTGGCGCGACCTGCCGATGCTGCTCAACCAATGGGCCAATGTGATGCGCTGGGAATTGCGCACCCGGCTATTTCTTCGCACCAGCGAGTTTCTGTGGCAGGAGGGCCATACGGCTCACGCCAGCCACGAGGAATCGATCGAGGAAGTGCTGCGCATCCTCGACATTTATGCCGACGTGGCGGAGAACCTGATGGCCATGCCGGTAATCAAGGGCGTCAAGACCGAGGCCGAGAAATTCGCGGGCGGCCTGAAAACCTACTCCATCGAAGCCATGATGCAGAACGGCCTGGCGCTCCAGGCCGGCACCAGCCACGACCTGGGCCAGAATTTCGGCAGGGCCTTCGACGTGAAATTCCAGAACAAAGAAGGGCAGCTCGATTACGTCTGGCAGACAAGCTGGGGCGTGACCACGCGGCTGATCGGCGGCCTCATCATGACGCACTCCGACGACAAGGGGCTGGTACTGCCGCCGAAGCTGGCGCCGGTGAAGACTGTGCTGGTGCCGATTTATCGCAAGGACAACGAGCGGGGGCAGGTGCTCGAAGCGGCCCACCGCATCGCCGCCGAGGTGGGCGCGAAGGTGGACGACCGCGAAGGGCAGACTCCCGGCGCGAAGTTCTTCCATTGGGAGCGGCGCGGTGTGCCGGTGGTGCTGGAGCTGGGCCCGCGCGACCTGGCCGCGGGCAAGATCGTGATCAAGCGGCGCGACACGGGCGTCAAGGAATCGGTCGGCCAGGACGAGCTGGCGGCGCGCTTGCCGGCCACACTGGAGGCCATGCAGGCGGATTTGCTGCGGGCGGCCCGGCAGCGGCTGAAGGACTCGACCGTGCTGGCGAATTCGGTCGCGGAGGTGGAATCCATCCTGGCCGATGTGAGCGCCGAAAAAGGCGGCGGGCGGTTCGTAATGGCGCACCTCAAGGACGATCCGCGCTGCGACGCGCGCGTCCGCGAATTTAAGGCCACCGTGCGCAATATTCCGCTGGTGGACGAGTTCGACGGGCCGGGCAAGTGCATCGTCACTGGCGAACCGGTGGACCGGCGCGCGGTGATCGCGAAAGCATATTAGGGCCTTTGTGGGGCAGCTTGGCAAGCTGCGGTCCGATTGCCAATCGGACCGCGCGGCGGTTGGCTGGGGTACCCTCTGGGTCGCGCGCAGGATGGCATCCTGCCCCACAAGTAAAGAGCATGTTCTCACGGCCGGCAACTAGCTGGAACATCACGCTCAAATCAGCCCGTCCGGCGATGCTCCGCCGCAATCGCACCCCGCTACAATAAGGGGGTGCAGCACTCCAAGTTCCGGATCGGGCTCATCCAGATGGCGTGCTCGGTAGACCCGAACGAGAATCTGGCCAAGGCCGAATGGCGCATCCGCGAGGCCGCCGGCCGTGGCGCCCAGATCGTCTGCCTGCCGGAGCTTTTCCGCTCGCAGTATTTCTGCCGCGAGGAAGACGCCAAATTCTTCGACCTGGCCGAGCCGGTCCCCGGGCCGACGGTGGAGAGCCTCTCGCGGCTGGCGCGCGAGCTCAAGGTTGTGATCATCGGCTCCATCTTCGAGCGCCGCGCGGCGGGCGTGTACCACAACACGGCGCTGGTGTTCGATGCCGATGGGTTGTTGCTCGGGATGTATCGCAAGATGCACATCCCGGACGACCCCTTGTATTTCGAGAAGTATTACTTCACGCCCGGCGACCTGGGTTTCCGCTGTTTCGACACGCGCTATGCGCGTATCGCGCCGCTGGTGTGCTGGGACCAGTGGTATCCGGAAGCCGCGCGCCTGGCCGCGCTGGGCGGCGCGCAGGTCCTGTTTTACCCCACCGCGATTGGTTGGCATCCGGCGGATAAGCAGGAAGTTGGCGCGGCGCAACACGACGCGTGGCGCACTATCCAGCGCGGGCACGCCATCGCCAACGGGCTCTACGTGGCCGCGGTGAATCGCGTGGGATACGAAGGCCCGCCCGAGAGGGGCCTGGATTTCTGGGGCGCCTCGTTCGTGGCCGATCCGTTCGGACAGGTGTTGGCCGAAGCCAGCCACGAAAAAGAGGAGATTCTAATCGTGGAATGCGACCCGCGGCGCATCGAGGAAGTTCGCCGCAACTGGCCGTTTCTGCGCGACCGCCGCATCGATGCCTACCAGCCCATCCTCAACCGGGTGATCGATTAAGCGCAAAAAGCCGAGACGACTCTCGGCTCTGCAGGCCCAGGAACTTCAGATCTGAAAATCTCTTGACTTCCCTCACTATCTGATCTATACCTAGTCTGGACAGGGAAAAATGGAACCGAATTCCAGCCCGGAGCTGCTTCCTGGAACGCTGTATCTGCTGATCCTGCGGACGCTCAGCCATGGTCCGCTTCATGGATACGCCATCGTCAAGCGGATCAAGGAAGCTTCGCGCGAAGGGCTGCAAGTCGAAGACGGCTCGCTGTATCCGGCGCTGAACCGCATGCTGGTGAAGGGCTGGCTGGCGGCGGAGTGGGGCGTTTCGGAGAACAATCGCAAGGCCCGCTTCTACCGGCTGACGCCGGAAGGCCGCAGGCAGCTCGATAAGGAGGCAGGGGAATTCGATCGGCTGGTGCGCGCGATTCAGCTTGTGATGCGCACCGCCTGAACGGGAGAGTCGCATGGCGCTCTGGAAGGAAATCGGCAACCGGCTCAGCTATCTGTTCCGACGTTCGAGGTTCGATCGCGAATTCGAGGAAGAGATGCGCTTTCACATCCAGGCTCGCGCGAAGGAGCTGGAACAATCCGGTCTCGCCGCCGTCGACGCCACGCGCAAGGCGCGTCGGGAATTTGGTTCCACGCTGCGAAGCCGCGAAGATACGCGGTCGGCGTGGCAAATGCGCTGGATCGAGGACCTTGCGAGCGATCTCCGCTACGCGGCGCGCGCGTTGCGGCGCAATCCTGCTTTGGCGCTGGCCGCGATTGGCTCGCTGGCGCTGGGGATCGGCGCCAATACGACCATATTCAGCATCGCCAAGGAAGCGCTCTTCAGCGAACCCTCCTGCCGCGATCCGCAATCGCTGGTCGAGATCTCCACGCGCGGCAACGGTTGGGTTCCCATGACGCAATATCGCTTCCTGGAGGACGCGCACATATTCGACGGGCTGGCCGGGATGAACATCGGGATGGTGGTGAACTGGCGCAACGGCAACCGTTCTTATCGCCTGGCAGGAACCCGCGTCACCGACAGCTTTTTCCCTGTGACAGGAATCCCGGTCGCCATGGGACGGCCCATCGAGCGCGGTGAACTCAACGTGGCGGTGGTGACGTACGGTTTCTGGAAAAAGCGCCTGGCCGGCGATCCGAACGTGCTCGGCCGCACGCTGGTGCTGGACAGCAAACCGTTCACCGTGGTCGGAGTTTTGCCTCGTGATCACCGCATGCTGGCCGGCTTTGGTTTCACGCCCGATCTTTACCTGACCAAGGACCCAGGCGAGGTCATGCTGTATGCGCGGCTGCCGCAGGGGATGACGCGCCAGGCGGCCTACACACGCCTCAGGCCGATCTGCCGGGACCTGGACCGCGTGTACCCGGACGTCAATCGCAAGTGGTCGCAAGAACTCCAGCTGACCGCGATCGGCGGGATGGATCGCCTGCAACAGGATGCCGGCCGGCAAACCATCCCGATCCTGGCGTTCTTTGCCATGCTGGTGATCGTCACTGCGATTGTCGTGCTGATTGCATGCGCCAATGTCTCCAGCCTGCTGCTGGCGCGAGCCCTCACCCGTTCGCGGGAACTCGCCATTCGAATGTCGCTGGGCGGCAGCCGGAATCGTCTGGTTCGGCAGTTGCTCGCGGAAAGCATGTTGCTGGCCTTGCTCGGAACCAGCGCCGGCCTGCTGCTCAATCTTTGGCTGACACGATCGCTGAGCGGCTTTCATATCCCGACGCCGCTGCCGATCGAGTTGATCCTCCAACCGGACCGCATGCTGCTGGCATACTCGGCAATCATCGCCTTTGTGGTGACGCTTGCCACGGGGCTGTTGCCGGCGCTCAAGGCCACCCGCGCGGGAATCGGAGGCGCGCTGAAGGAGGGCGGCCTTCAAACCGGACCGGCGGGCAGTTGGCTGCGCAGCGCGCTGGTGATCGGGCAACTGGCGGTGTCGATCGTGTTGCTCAGCACCGGGCTGCTGTTCCTTCGCAACCTGATCCAGGCCACTTCGTTCAACGCCGGGTTCGACACCACCAACACCATCGTGGCCACGGTGCAGGGCCCGTCCGACCCTCCGAAATTCTTCGAGACCGCGCTGGCGCGCCTGCGCGATATCCCCGGGATCGAAGCGGCTTCGCCGGCGTATGCCCTGCCGCTCAACCCGTTTCTAGCGTTCGGCCGGCCCAGCGGCCCGCTTCGGCCGGACGCGGGTGCCCGCGAGGTCCGCATCGAGTACAACTTCAACGCCGTGGGACCGGATTACTTCCGAGTCATGGGCATTCCCATCCTCCAGGGCCGCGCTTTCGTGGATGCGGACCGCGCCGGCGCGCCGGAAACCGTGATTCTGAATCAGAACCTGGCGCGTCGCCTGTTCGGCAACACCAATCCTGTCGGCCGCATCCTTCGTTTTCCTGGTAACCGCGATTCGAGAATCGTCGGCGTAGCGCGCAACAGTAAGTACGTCACCCTGGGAGAAGAGAATGCCATGGCAGTCTACGCACCCTTTGCCCAGCAAACGGTGCGAGGCTACGCGCACTTCTTCGTGCGCACCCGGGGCGCGCCGGAAACCATGGTCCGCAGAATCGACGAGACGCTCTCCGCTCTCGATCCCGTGGCCGCCGTGGAAACCCGGAGCATGGGCGAACTTTTCTTCGGTGCTCTGCTTCCCAGCCGCGTCGCTGCGATGATTCTAGGAGCCATGGCGCTATTCGGATTGATGCTGGCTTCCATCGGTCTGTACGGAGTATTGCTGTATTCGACACAGCAGCGGACGCGCGAGATCGGCATTCGCGTTGCGCTGGGCGCCACGCCAGGCAACGTTCTTACGATGGTCACCGGCCAGAGCTTGAGACTGGTGGCAACCGGCATGGCAATCGGCCTTGCGCTGGCCGTGGTCGCGGTCCGCCCGCTTTCGATGTTCCTGGTTCCCGAGGTGCATCCCACCGATCCGCTGAACTTCGTGGCCGTGGCCTGCGTGCTGGCGCTGGTTGCCGGTCTGGCGACCGTAGCGCCAACCGCCCGCGCGTTGCGTGTGGACCCGGCCGTTGCGCTGCGGCACGAATAATGGCGGTACCGTGACGCCGGGCACGCCAATGAAGCGATAGCCGCCAAGTGGGCCAGACGCTATCGCCTGGCGCTTTCGCCTGGCAGCCGATTCTTGTCGCCCGGACGAACCGGCTCGGCGGCCTTCTTCATCTCCAAGGTCCCTATTGCCTCGCCCGCTGCTTTGTCGTAAAGTAAACCGATCGGAGGAAATATGGCCTTTTGCACGACCTGCGGCGCCAAGGTCAACGGCGCGTTCTGTACCCAATGTGGAACACCGGTGAGCGCGGCCGGGCAGCAGCCGCCCGCGCCGGCGCCTCCACCCGTTCAGGCGCCACCCCCTGTCCAGGCGCCTGCCTACCAGGCGTCACCGGTAGCCCCTCCGCCGCCCGCCGTGCCGGCACAACGCAAGACCAGCCCCCTCGTTTGGATCCTGGTCATCGTTCTCGGCCTGTTTCTGTTGGGCGGCGTCGCGGTGGTCGGCGTCGGCATGTTCGTGGTGCATAAGGCGCATCAGATCGGCCTCGATCCGGACATGTGGCGCCGCAATCCCGGCTTGGCCGCGAGCAAGTTCATCGCCGCCACCAACCCGGACATAGAGGTGCTCCACGTCGACGAAGGCAACGGCACCATCACCCTGCGCAACAAGAAGGACGGCCATGTAATGACCATGTCTTTCGACGATATCCAGCACGGCCGCTTCCACATGAACATGCGTGGTGACAATGGCGCCAGCGTGGAAATCGGCGGCGACACCGGCAAGATACCGTCCTGGATTCCCGCCTATCCCGGCTCCAAGCCCGAGGTCGCCTTTACCGGATCGAGCGATCAGGGGGAGGGTGGCACTTTCACCTTCAAGACGCCAGATTCGCCCCAGGACGTGATGAAGTTCTATCAGGACAAAATCAACGGCATGGGTATGAAGACCAACCTGGTGGCAAACACTTCCGACGGAGGCACGATTGCGGCTTCCGGAGAAAACGGCAGCAGTTTGAACGTGACCGCCGGCGCCAGCGGCGGGCAGACCAGCGTCACCGTGATCTACGGGCGGAAGTAGAACGCAGCCGCACAAAACCCGAGGCCTTTTGACAACCTGGGAGAGGTTGCGGGCACCGGACACAGGCTGATGCTTGCGGTCAGCGACACACACGGAGCGCGGACGCTTTCGATGAAGTAGCCGTCGCAGAAGCGAGCGACCCAGAAACCGTACCTGAGTCTCTCGCCCTTCGCTCAGCCGTGGCCGAGGTACATCAGCCAGCCGATACCGAACAGCGCCACCAGGAAGCAGATGAAAGTATAGACACCGTAATGCAGGCGGTCGCGGTCGTTATTCTTGGTGACCACGCCCAGCACCACGGAAACCAGCAGTGAAAACAGGAGCGCCGCCTCGAAGTGCGAGAGGTTCATTTTGGGCATCAGCTTTTCCTCCGGCGGGCGATTTCGAAGGCGTCCACCATGGCCAGCAGGTTCAGCAGGCCGGCGGTCACCAGGAATTTGGTGCCGTAATCGTGGACGGCCCCGGCCACGTCGGGCTGCGCATAGCCCAGCCACACCGACATCAGGTAGAGGATGCCGCTGCACGCGTTGCCCACCCAACCGCCCCAGTTGATCAGCACGGTCAGCAGGTCGTCGCCTTGTGGCGTGAACATGGTCCCCCGCATCATCAGCCCGCATAAGAACATAGCGGTGATGGCGACCAGCAGCAGTACGCCGCGGCCCGTCTGCTTGAGCAGCAGATGGCCGCCGCCCGGCACCAGCCAGCCCAGCGCCACCGCGGGCGCCCAGACGCGAATGCCCACGGGCTCCTTGTCAGTTTTTTCCTCGGTCTTTTCCTTCGCCATAGGGTTTCCTTTGAGTGTATCAGGTCGGGCGGTTGCCCCGGCACGCTGGCAGTGGCGCTGGTGGCGCACGCAGTCGTGCGTGCCGCGTCGAGATTCTTCTCGACGTTTCCGCGCCCCGGCGTCGGCAAGAGTGCCGACGCGGCACGCACGAGTGCGTGCGCCACCAGCGCCGGTCTCTACTGCAGCTCGCCGGTCGAGCGGAAAGTGTAACGGCCCGCCACCAGGTTGCCTTTGGCGAGGTAATCGCGGATGGCGCCGCGGTTGGGGCCGACGCGGTTGGCCGCATCGGTCAGGCAGCGCACGGCGTCGGCCAGCGTGGCGCCTGCATCCAGCCGGAAGATCCAGGGTACGTTGGTGGATGTCAGTGTGCGGTCGGAGGAAATGCCGATCACCGGGATGAACGTCTTGACGGCGATCTGCTCGGCCAGATGGGCGGAAGCGCGGTCGGTGGCGACCAGGCCGAGCACACTCGGATCGTACACCAGATTGACCAACTCGTCGGAAGCCTTGCCCCACGCCTGTTCGGAGGACACGCCGACCACTCTGAAACCAGCGGCGCTGAGATGCGCGGCCAGAGGCTCGGCGCCGGGCCCGAAGATGCCAATCTCGCGCTCACCGGCCGGCGCATCCGCCAGCTTGGGCCCCGCGTATTCCACGCCGCGCTCGCCGACTTTGGCATACGGCGCATCCATCGTGTAGCGCCGCCAGGTGAGCTTGCCATCCTTGACCTTGCCCAAGTAGAGCGGCGCCACGTTCTTGGCATTGGGATCGAACACCATTTCGCCGGTGACGCCTCTGTACCGATCGATGCCGTAGAGGGCGTCGCGGATATGGCCCCGGTTCAAGCCGGCGCGGCAAATCGCATCGAGCAAAATGTTCATCGTATCGAAGCCCAGCGCGGAGAACGAGTCCACCTTGGCCTGATAGCGGGCCGTGAAGCGCTTCTGGAAATCCAGCCAGAGTGGGTCGTCGCGATCGGGATTGTACGGGTAGACCACCTCCAATCCCTCGGCCGCATTGCCCGCATTGGCAAACAAGGCGTCACCCAACACGCGCGCAGCGCCGAAGACCGGCTGCTTCATGCCCATCTGCTGCATCTGCTTGAGAATCGTGCCGGCGGCCGGGGCATCGGCCCACAGCACGATGGCATCCACCCGCGAATCGTTGATCACCTGCAACTCGCGGGTGAAGGTCGTGTCGCCGGGCATGAATTTCTGTTCGATCACCACCGGGTGGCCGAGGCGGCGGGAGGCGTCCTTGAACTTGACGATCCCGAAACGCCCGTAGCGCTCATTGACGCGAAGCAGGCCGACGCGCTTGTGTCCGAGATCGGTATAGATCCTGCGGGCCAGTGTGTAGCCCTGCTCGCGGTCGTCCTGAATGCTGGTGAGTATCCAAGGAATGAGCGTCTCGGGTATGGTCGGGTCGGTGGCAGCGCTGTTGACGATGGGCAGTTCGGTGCGCAACGAAACGCGCAACGCGATATGGGTGGAATCGGCGCTGATGGAGCCCAGCATCGCCCACACCTTCTCGTCATAGACCATCTTGACGATTTCATTGCTCGAGGCGCCCCAGGTGGCGGCATCGTTGTGAATCTTGAGGTGGAACGGTTTGCCGCCGTAGCCGCCGCGCGCGTTGGCCTCGTCAATCGCCATCTGCGCGCCGTGCAGCATGGCCGTGCCGAGCGCGATATCCTTGTGGGCCTCGATCGGCCCGAGGAAGCCGATGGCGACTTCGGAAACCTCGGACGGCTTCAGCGTGGCCGCGTCGTCGGCGGCGCCGTTGTATTCGGGCGTCTTGGTGTAGTTCTCGTAATAAGGCTTGGTGAAGTTGGAAAACGGCTTCAGATCCGGGGGAGTGTTGGCGTAAGACTCTACGCTGCGGCTCTGCGGCGGACCGGGAGGGTTCGCACCACAGGAGCAGGCGTCCGATTGCGCCCAGGCGAGTGAGCCCGCCAGCGAAATCGTCAGCAACACGGCCGGGATGCGGCGGCCGCCAAGGCTGCCAGCCGCGCCGGCCGTCAGCCCGCACCACATTCCTGCCGCAACCATCTTCTTACTCCTTCGGTTTGGGAATGAACATCGCGATGGCTTCGATTTCCACCAGCAGCTCGGGGCGGCACAGGATGGCCTGGATGCCGGTCGAGGCCGGCAGCGGATCGAGACCCTGCTCGCGGAAAAATGTCGTGCGCCCTTCGTTGAAGGCCGCGTAGTCGCGCTCGATGTCCCGCAGGTAGCAGGTGGTGCGGACCACGTCCCTCCAGGTGGCGCCTTCGGCGGCCAGCAATCCGGTGATGTTGTGATAAGTGCGGCGAAGTTGCGCGTCGAAGTCGCCGATGTGGACGCTCACGCCCTGTTCGTCGATGCTGGCGGTGCCCGAAATCAAAAGGATCACCAAGTTATCCAGGTCAATGCGCAACCCGCGCGAAAATGAGCTGGGCTTTTCGTAGTCATAGGCCTCGTTGAGAACCGAATGTTCGGTAATGGCCTTGGTCTTCACTTGCGTGGTCTTGCCGATCCGATCCAACGTTTCGAGTATCGTCATGGTTTACTTGTCTCCCGGTTTAATGCGGATTCCGTGGCTCAGGCCTTTGGCTGTGGCCACCCAGATATCGTCATTCTGAAAATCGATGCCAAACGTGTAATGAAAGGCCGGCGCTGTAGTGACAGGGACGCGCGTAACAACGCCCGCGGCGTCGCGCACCAGCATTTCGGGCGCATGGGTATCCAGCGCGGGCCGATATGTGGCCCATTGGACGCCATCGTAATACGCCAGCCCTTTGTCGGTGGAAAACCAGGTGCGGGTGCCATCCACGGTTTTCACCTGGTTCAGGAAATTGCTGGGAAGGCCGCTGTCCTTGTCCAGGAAGTTACGCCAGTAACGGCCGTCATAACGGCTGGCGCCGAAGTAAGTGGCAGCCCAGAGGATCTTATTCACGTAACTCACCGATGTG
>Ga0181529_10001670_pt1 | contig 28136 bp, 29 predicted proteins | sample PEATcosm2014_Bin_36_FD_119763 | JGI IMG/M metagenome (GOLD analysis project Ga0181529, IMG submission 119763) | Peatland microbial communities from MTU Mesocosm Facility, Houghton, MI, USA - PEATcosm2014_Bin10_30_metaG | ecosystem: Environmental > Terrestrial > Soil > Wetlands > Peat | place... | reverse complement strand
CCCAACCCGCTTTTCGAAACGGCGGGACGGCGGAGTTATGTCCAATATCCACAGTATCGGAACAGGCGGACGTTGCCTAATTTGGACAGCAGTGGTTGACAACCTGCCCCACATAAGCAACACACGGAGCCCCAGCTCCAGACTGCGGTTCGCCTCAGCTCGCGGCTTCTTCGTGCCGCCTGAGGACGTCGCGGACCGCCTCGCTGGCTTCCAGGTCGTCGGTGAGTTCCGGCGGCGCGGCGCCGGCGGCGAGCAGCGCCTCCACTGTGGCGGCGTAGTCGCCGGTCTGCCGATGCCAACTGTTCTCCGAGCCGTGGAGCGCAGACCCCAAAGCGGTGAGGCGATGGGTGCTGTCCTTCCAATCGATCCGCGGACCATACCGTAGAATCTCGCGGACCATCTCCGCGTTCCCGTGCCACGACGCCCAGCCGAGCGGAGTCAAACCGTACTCGCCGGTAGCGTCCACCGGCCAGCCGGCCGCGAGCATCAACCGCACGGCTGCCAGATTGTTGTTCTGGGCGGCGTCCGGGAGACGGCGGCGGTCGTCATCGGTCAACTCCTCGACCAGGCGCGGATGGCTGGCCAGCAACGCCCCGAACGTTTCCGCGTCGCCCAATTCGCAGGCTTGCGCCAGCTTCACATCCTCGGGACTGTGTTCCATCAGGAACTGGAAGATCTCTTCGTGGCCGAGATCGCGAGCCACCAGGTGCGGGGTGCGGCGCGCGCCGAAAATCGCCAGGTAGATGGTGCCCTCGCTGCGCGGATCCTGCTTGGGAAAGAACTCCTCGGAGACGCGCTGGCGGAGGCAGTCCGGATCCTGGTCGAAATGGCGGCGCACCAGCGGCAGGTCGCCCAGGGCGGTAGCCATGAAGATGTCGGTGCGGCAGCCGCGATCCACCAGATGGCGCGCGACGTCCTGGCGGTCGCGCGGAAAGTGCCGCGCCTGCACCACCCGCAGCATGTGCTGCGCGGGAGTGGATTCGTGCAGCAGGTCGACGGCATCGAGCGGAGCTCGGTGGTCCAGCAGGTACCGCGCAATCTCCACGGTGGACGCGCAATGCAGCACGGTCTGGCCATTGGCGCCCCGCGCCAGAACCACTCCGGGATCGGCGTCCACCCGTTCCCGCAATTGGTCGAGCATCCCCAGGCGGGCGGCGGAATGCGCGTCCAGCGCGGCGCCGCGCTCCATCAGAAACGGGGCGAGATCGGGCGCGCACTCATCCAGGACTCCGACACCGCCGGCCCACCACTGGCTGCGGGCGCGGATGTCGGCGCCGGCGCGCAACAGAACGTCGATGGTCGGCCGATCGCTTCGCTGCACTGCGGCCAGCAGGGCGGGCATACCGGCGCCGTAATTAACCAGCGGTTCGTCGATCCGCGACCGCAGCTCGGGATACAAGGCGAGCGTCCGCTCGACCTTGTCCGCATCGCTGGCGCGCACCGCGGCCGTCAATAATTCGGCCGGTTCCGGCACGCGCGCCAGGGCATCCACGTGCTCCTTGAGCTTCGGCCAACTGGCGAAGCCGTATTCGCGGGCGACGGCATGTTGCGCGTCGGCGAGTTTCCAGGTGGAAGCCCGATCGGACTGCTGCACTTCGCGCAGCCGGTCTTTGGCTTGTTTCTTGAGATGTTCCAGGTTGGGTTTGGCGGGTAATTCACGTGACATCGTTCCTCCTTCATGTGGCCCGATGTCCGCTATGACGGGCAGAAGTGAGGTAGATGTTCGGCACTACCCAAACAGATCAGGTGGGATGGTCCCTTCCCGCGGACGGGATGCCCCCTGGATGGCAGTATCCAGTGTACTCAAACGGGGGCGCGGGAGCAACGGGGAAGAGGCGGACGGGTGGATGTGGAGGAGGGTTAGCGGTGTCCGGGTCAAGGGAGAAGCAATTGTCGTGGGGTCTTCGGATTCAGCCCCGCGGCGGCGCCGATTTTTTGAGCGAGGAGCTGAAAATCGTGGCGGCAATCGCGCACGGCTTCCACATGCGCTCCGATCGCCCCATCGGCCGGCTTGAGATGGAACATCGGCTTATGCGCCTCCATCGCCAGAGGCATCAGACTGCGGTAGTGCTTGAGCTGAGCCAGACAATACGGGTCGGTTTCGACCCTGGGCACGATGTCAGTGGGGAACTCGCCCAGCACCGCGGTTCGGTAGACCGGCGGAATCTTGTCCATCCATCGTTGATACGCTTTCACTGGCCGGCTATCTCGCGTCCCGTGTTGCATCACCACATAACCCGCGGGAGACATGGACCCGGCCGGAAGAGAAAGATCTCGCGGCGCCTTGCACTTGAGTTCAGCCCAGGTAGTGCGCCACCGCATGAGCGCAGGCCCAAGATTTCTTAATCCTTGCAGGGAATAGAGGTCCGGAGCGAGCGGCACGCAGACGTGATCAGATGCAATCAGGGCCGCGCGATTGATCGCTCCCAGATTTGGTCCGACGTCGACTAAAACCAGGTCCGCCCAGTCGTCCGCCATCTCCTTCATCAACCGGTGGAATGCCGTCATGATGCGGAACGCCGACTCGTCCGAGTTATGGCAGTTCGGCCCACAATTATCCAACATACGCCGGGCTGATTTTATTCGGAAAGGACCTGGCCGGTTGGCTGCCGAACGCGTTTGTGCAACACGTGCGCTTTGCCGGCGCTGCCTGGGTCAGATCGAAGAAGCGTAAGGAAGCCAGCTGATGCTCTACTGGCCGATGGTTCTCGGCAATCGTCTCGGCATCGACCGCCAGCGGACGGTACGTGTTCGTGAATAAGTCCAACGCCAGATCGGAAAGGCTGGCGCCCACGCAAGGTTGAGCGTCGAAGGTGCGGGCCGCCGCCGTTCGGCGCTTAATGAGGATCGACTCTTCGGCTTCGTTGGCGATGCCCCTACGCGGCCCTCGCCGGATCCAGGTCTGCCCCTTGAAGCGAACCGGAGGAAGATCGGACGGCTGCACTTCAACCACCGCGATATCGCCTGCCCCGGAGCTCAGCTGCACGCGGTAAACCATAATGGCGGGCGCCGGCAGAATATTGCCGTCGGTGGCCAAACCGGCCAGATTGCGAAGCAGTTCGTCGGTGACGGCGAGCCCGGCGGGCGCACCGGTTTTGTCGTCGGCTCCGATCAGCAAATATCCGGGCAGGCGCGATGCGGGCAGGTCATTGGCGAAAGCACAAACCGCCTGGCTGAACTTGGCTATATCCTTGGTGGATACCGTACGCTCAACACTGAACGACTCGCTGTCGCCGAGCAAGCCCAGAAGCTGGGATTCCGTGATCATAGTAGCGTCGCCTGGTTAACGGCCGGTTCCCCGGAGAGAGTTTGCTGGAGCCCGAACATTCCATATGTCGCCCGCAAGGGCCTTCGAGCGCACCTCCATTTAAAGGAGGGTTCAGTGCCGTTCTAACGCGAGGTTAGAGACTGGCAGGACCGGTTTCGTCTCGGTGACTGGTCGGCCGCCCTACAGTTTCTTGAACAGCTTGTCGAACGCGCTGCGGGCATCTTCGGGATTGCGCGGACCGGGGTCGCCATTCTGAATGGGGCCCGAGGGAGGCGGCGCCGACGGTCCCGATGTGCCGTCGCGGGCCACCGTCACGCGCGGCGAAAACAATGCGCAGTCGTTGGATTTGTCTTTGACCGCGATGCGCAGCGGGATGGGTTTCAGGCACTGGAACCGGGTGGACGGCTCAAAATGGGAGCACTGTTTGCAACAGTGCAGCTCGGCATTGCACTTGGGGCAGGTACCGCTGAAATCGATTCCGGGAGGCAGGGCTGTGGCGCAATTGAAACACCGCGCCGCGGCTACATGTTGCACCAGCCGCGGCAGCCGGGGACCGGTGATGTCGATGGGCGGCCGCGGACCCGGCGGTTTCGACCGGTCTCCTTGAAAACCTCTGGAGTCGCGGTCCCGGTCCGAATCCTGGTACCCATGCTGTCTGTACTTGCGATCGCTGTCCATGGGGGAATGCTCCGTAAAGTTGCGGGATCGAAGAGATCGTTCTTTAGATAGTAACGACTGCTGCCAACCGACTACGCCCGGAGACCTGGATTCCAATCAGTACCCACCTCGGCCGTGCCATGATGCCGTAACACGGCATTTCGTGTGGGATTACCAGAGGGGCTGCGGGACCACGCGGGCGCCGAAGAACGCGTTCGGTGCCCATCTAACGTTTCAAATACCTATGTACCACGGAATGGGTATCGTTTGCACGCTTAATCTTTTGCGAAGGCTCATAGCCAGTACCGCCAGGCGCCGGTGGCTATGACATAGGCCGAAAGCGCGCCGTTGGTCACGGCGTGGGCCAGCATGCAATCCGCCAGGCTCCGCGTCCGCAGCAGCCACCCGTTATAAACGATGCCGGCCGCCAGTCCCACCTCCCAGTACGGACCGTGCTCCGAAGCGAATAACAGCGCCACGCCCCAAAACGCCAGCGGTGTGTAGGTCCCTAGCGGCACTTTCGTGAAATCCGGCAGAATCAGCCAGCGCATCAGCCAACCACGCCAGAACAGCTCCTCGAGCACCGGGACCAGCAGCGTCGATCCTAGCGCGCGAAACGCCAGAAACAGAAAATCGGCCTGGTCGCCCGGCGCCAGCGTGCTTTGCGTGGTTCCCATCACCGGGTTTTCGAACAACCAGAAATGGCGGTAGCCGAACAGCGCATCGGGCGCAATCCAGATGGCGAACACCGCCAGTCCGATGGCGACGCTGCCGATGGGGCGGCCAGGGCGCCACGAGAGATAGGGCCGCGAAAACAGCAGGATCACCGCGACCACTACCAGGCACCTTACGGGATACAAGTGCTGCGAGTGAAATACCGATTTCTCCAGCGCCAGGAAGCCGACGTATGCGGCGAAAGGAGCCACGTACCCCGCGGTGGCGCGCTGCCGCTCCGTCATGGTTTCATCACCGCTACGTAACCCAGATTGCGATAGAGCTGATTGTAATCCAGTCCGAAGCCTACGACGAAGCGGTCGGGGATTTCGAAGCAGCGGTAGTCCACGGGAATCTGCACAATCCGCCGCGAATTCCGGTCCAGAAAGGTGCACACCGCCAGCGAATTGGGTGCGCGGCCGGCGAGAGTCTGCAATAGATAGCGCAGCGTGAAACCGGTATCCACGATGTCCTCCACCAGGAGGACGTCCTCGCCCTCGATGGCGTCGTCCAGGTCTTTGGCGATGCGCACCACCCCCGGCGCGCCGCTCTTATTCGAAAAGCTGGAGATGGCCAGGAAATCCACTTTCACCGGCACCTCAATATGGCGCGCCAGCGCGGTGAGAAAAAAGATGGAGCCCTTGAGCACGCCGATGAGTTTGAGCACGCGGCCCGCATAATTGCGCGAGATTTCGGCGGCCACCTCGCGAATGCGCTGGTCGATCTGCTCCTCGGTGAAGAGCACGCGCTCGATTCCGGCAAGCGGCGTGTCGCTCATGCTTCTACCGGACGGTCCGCCAGACCGTACTTGAAGATCAGGTTTTCAAAATCCTTCTGGTAGAACACCTGGATGTTGAGCTTGGGATACAATTCGCGCAGGAGCCGCACTTTGCGATTCTTCCTGGTCACCAGCGACTGCTTCATGGTGGTCAGTTCCAGGTACAGATCGAATTCCGGCAGGTAGAAATCCGGCGTGAAGCTTTCGAGAACGCGGCCATCGGCGTCATATTGCACGGGGAAACTGCGCGGCTCGTACTCCCACGCGATGCGGTAGAAATCCAGCAGGTTGGCAAACATCTCCTCGCTTTGGTTGGCGAACATTTTCTTGCGCAAGGTGATGTTGGCGGGCGGCACAAAGCCGTAGCGCGCCAGTTTGAACCGCATCTGGAATTGCAGTTGCATTTCGGCCGCCGCCGACAGGTAGCCGCGCTCCCGCAGCCCCGCCTGCTCCACGGCGGTTTCCACCAGGGCCGCAATCTGTTCGGCGTTGAGCACTTCGGAATTGATCACCATGTCGAACAGGTCGGCGGTGGGGCGCGTCTTGCCGAATTTGGCCTTGCGGTCGCTACGGTCCGAGGCCTCCAGTTCCAGGAGCGCCTGGCGCGCGGCCGCACGGTCCAGCCGCCGGTCCAGCATCAGATTGCCGATGCGCACGGCCTCGGGCGCCACCACGTGGACGCGCAGCATCCCGGGAAAGTGGCGCGCCTGCAGCTCGCCGCCAACTGCGCAGTAGACAATGTGGTGCTCCGTCGCCAGCCGCGCCAGGACGGAAGTCACCAGGCTGGGAAACGCTTTATCCGGCAATTCCGTCCCCGCCCCGAATTCCTGCTCCGCCAGGGCGCGGATGCGCGACTGCGTCAGCAACTCGAACTCCAGCCGCTGTGCTGTCACCCTCGCCACTTCTTCATAACGGCATCCCGGATGCCCCGAAACCGCGATCAGCGCCATGTCCCATGCTCATGATACCGCCTCGGAGTTCACCGTTTGCAGGGCTCTCTCATGCGTCGCCCCACCTTCCGCCGATTCCCGTCGCCGACTGGTTAGGCTCCCACAACGTCTCGGGGCTCAAGAGCACATGGCTGGCCCAGCGGCTCCAGACGAACAGCGCGTCGCTCAAGCGGTTCAGGTAGCGCACGGCTTCGGGCGGCGTCGCTTCCACCCGCGCCAGCGAAACGGTCACCCGTTCCGCCCGGCGGCACACCGTTCGGCAGATATGCAGTTCGGCGTTGAGCCGGTTGCCGCCGGGCAAGACAAAGGACCGGAGCGGCGGCAACTCTTCATTCATGCGGTCCATCTCTTCTTCCAGCCGCGCCACTTCGGTCTCCGTGACGCGCGCCTGCCTGGGATGCACATCTTCCGGCAGTGTCGCCAGAATCGACCCGAGGTTGAACAGCTCGTGCTGCACGCGCAACAGGATGGCGTCCAGCTCGTGCAGGCGCGGCGCGTCCGCGGCCAGTTGCTGCGCCGTCACTCGCGCCGTTCCCAGGAAGGCGTTCAATTCGTCGACCGTGCCGTAGGCTTCGATGCGCGGCCCGTCCTTGGGAACGCGCTGCCCGCCCGCCAGGCCGGTATCGCCACCATCGCCCTGCCGCGTATATACACGATTGATGGCCAATCGGGGCTGTTCAAACGGGACTTCGCTCATAGGATTCCTTCTCTCGCGTGGGAATGATCCGAGTTTTCGAACCGATTCGAGTGTACACTAGGTCGTAAAGAGATGTGGAGAAGAGCCTGCCGCTGTTGGCCGATTGTAGTAACTCTGGCGATATCCGGACTGCTTCTTACCGTTAGCGGCGCGGACGACAAGCCCGACAAGAAGAAGTCCCAGGCCGCATACCAGAAAGGCCTTCGCGCCGATGAAGCCGGTCGCCGCGACGAGGCCATCGACGCTTATACCGAGGCCATTCAAGCCGACGCGTCCAACGCCGCCGCCTGGCGCAATCGCGGCAAGGATTACCTGGCCGCCGGCGACAAGCAGAAGGCCGGGAGCGATCTCGAACAGGCGCTCAAGCTGCTTCCGGGCGATGGCCAGAACTACGCCGCGCGCGCCGATTACTTCCGCGCCACGGACCAGCCCAACCGCGCCATACAGGACTACAACACCGCCATCGCGCTCAAACTGGAGCGCACCGAAATTTATAACGGCCTGGGCTTCTCCGATCTGGAACTGGCGCAGTATCCCGCGGCCGAAGCGGCATTCAGCACCGCCATCCGGCTGCGGCTCGACAACGCCGAGCCCTACCGCGGCCGCGCCATGGCCCGCGCCGCCATGCACCGCTACCGCGATGCCGTGGACGATTTCACGCTGGCGCTCGCCCGCCAGCCCGAGGCGACCGGGATTTATGTCGAACGCGCCCTGTCCTTCGTCGGCGTCGGCGACTACCCGCACGCCCTGCAGGACCTGGACGCGGCACTGAAGGCCAAGCCCGATGACGTCCGCGCCATCCGCACCCGCGGCGCCGTGAAGGAGCGGCTGGGAGACGACGCCGGCGCCATCGTCGATTACACCGAGGCGATCCGCCTGGAGCCCGCCGATGCCCGCCTGCGTCTGGCGCGCGGCGCGGTATATGCCCGCCAGGAAAGATTTCAGGACGCCCTGGCCGATCGCGAAGAGGCCGTGCGGCTGGAGCCCAAAAGCGCCGAAGCGTATGTGGCTCGCGGCAGTTCCTACCATCAGATCGGCCAACACGAGAAGGGTTTGCAGGACCGCACCACGGCCATCGACCTCGACCCCACCTACGCCATCGCCTGGCTGGCGCGCGGCAACGCCTATTACCTGCTGGGCCGCTTCGACGAAGCCCTCGCCGATCTGAAGCGCGCCCAGTTGCTCGACCCCAACAACGCCGAGGCGCGTGAACTGGCCGCCCAGGCTCAGCATCAGGTGGATCAGATCGTACAGCGGGCGCTGGCCAAGGAGGCCAAACCCGACACCGGCGCGGTGACGCTGCCCGCCGCCGAGACCAAGGCCGAGCCGCCCGCCCCCAAACCCACAGTGCCCACGGAACCGGTGGCTCCGCCGCGCACGCCGCCCAAAGTAGCGACACCGCAGCCCGTGCCCCCTGCGCCGGCACCGTCCAAAGTAGCGACACCGCAGCCCGTGCCCGCTCCGCCTGTTCCGCCCAAAACAGCGACGCCGCAGCCCGTGCCCGCTCCACCGGTACCGGTTCCGCCCGCGCCATCTCAACCGGCGGCAAAACAGCCCGCGCCCGCTCAGACTGCCCCGCCTCAACCCGCGCCGGCCCAGCCGAAGTCACCCGCTCCCAAGGCTCCGGCCACGCCCTCGGATGCCGCCAAGTTCCATGCCGAAGGGCGCCGGTTGATCGCCGATGGCAAGTTCGCCGAGGCCATTGCGCCGCTGACGCAAGCCATCAAGCTCGATCCTACGCTCTCCATGGCTTTCAATGCGCGCGGCTACGCGCACCTCATTCTGAAGCACTACACCGAGGCCATCGCCGATTTCAACGAAGCCATCCGCTTGAACCCGCTGTACGCCAATGCCTACACCAACCGGTCCTCGGCCCGCCGCCTCACCGGCGATAAGGCCGGCGCCGACGACGACCAGGCGCAAGCCGCCAAGCTGACCAAGCTGCCGAAATAGCCTACTCTTTCGCAAACCGCAGGTTCCATACGCGCGCGCGGTGCAGTTCCATGCCGCTGGCCGCTCCCTTGGCGTCCCGCAGGAAATGCAGGCTCCAGGGACCCAGCACGAAGCGGTCGGGGCCGGCTGGTTCCAGGTCGATGTGCCAGTCCTCGCCGGTGGTCAGCCGCAGCCGCCCGTCTTCCACCGAGAAGTGGTAGCGCACCGCCACGTCGGCGCTGCGATAGTCGCCCGCCAGAGCGGGCAGGTCGGCTCTCCGCGGCGGATCCGGTTCCAGACGGTGGTATGGAGTCCCCAAGCCGCCATCGAAGGACAGGACGAACTGGTCTTTGGAAATCTTGGTCAGCACCAGTCCCGAGCGGCCGCCGTCGTCGAACAGTTGCCGGCGATTGCGTGGCGACAGCCGGTACAGCCCTTCCCCCGTCTCCACCGACAAGTGGTCCACGCTGCTCCAGGTGCGCACGATCCATCCCTGCTTCGATTCCCAGATGCCGTCCAGTTCCGGAAATCCGCTGCTGGGGTAATCCAGGTCGGCCGGCTGCGGCGCGGGATTCAGTTTGCCCGCCAGGTAAATGGACGCGATGCGGCGCGCCAGGTCGGCGCTGTCCGCGTCCCCGCGATTGCACAGGCAGATGACCGTCAACTGCTGTCCCGGGAAGCGCAGCATCTCCGAACGCGTTCCCGGAAGCCGTCCCTCATGGCTCACCGTCCGCAATCCGCGGTACCGTCCGATGACCAACCCCGAGGCGTACTGGATGCGCTGGCCGGAAGCCAGCCGGCCGCGCGTCTCCATGAACTCCGCGAACTCCTCGCCCCCCAGCCGTCCGCCCGCGAAATTCTGGTCCCAGCGCAGCAGATCGTCCACTGTGGAATAAAGCCCGCCATCGCCTGCCACCAGCCACGGAAACGGGACGCGCCGAAACAATCCGCCGCGCCAGAAGTAGCCGGCCGCGCGGTCGGCCAGTTGCTGGCTGACCGAATGAAATGCCGAATTGCGCATGCCCAGCGGGTGGAATAGCCGCTCTCGGGCGAACTCCGCCAGGCTCATCCCACTCACCCGCTCCACGATCAAGCCCAGCAGCAGGTAGTCGGAGTTGCTGTATTCGTAATCGGTTCCGGGGGCGAAGTTGAGAGCGCTCTGCGCTGCCAGCAGGCGCAGGCTTCCCGCCACGTCGAGCGGTTGCGGCGCGCGTCCGGCCGCACCCGCCTCCAGCAGAGGCGCGATGTCGCGCAGTCCGCTGGTATGGTGCAGCAGATCCACGATGCGGATGCCGTCGGCATACGCCGGCAGTTCCGGAAGATAATGGCGGGCCGCGTCTTCGAGGTGCAGCTTGCCGTCCTGCTTCAACAGAAAGATGGCCGCCGCCGTAAACTGTTTGCTCAGCGACGCCACCGGAAACGGCGTCGCCGTGGTGATGGCGGTGCGCTGTTCCAGGTCGGCCAGCCCGAACGCGCTGCTATAGAGCAAACGGCTCTCGTGGATCACGCCCACCGCGCAGCCCGGCCCCTGCGCCAGTTTGAGCGGCGCCAGTACCTGGTCGGCGGCATCCGAGCGGTCGTCCGCCATCATCGGACACAGCGCGGCCGCGAGCAGGACCCAGGCTCTGAGCACGACCATATTCTATCGTTACGGCGGGGAGTCGTCCGTCCCTCGCGGTTTACTATAGTGCTGTGGCCCAACCGTCTCCATTCCCGCGAGAACATGGCGCCTGGGCCATGCTGCTGCAGCCGTTCCTCGGCGCTGTCATGGTATACCGCCGCGTCGCGTGGCCGTTGCTGCCCGCGCTGGCCGCGGTGCTGCTGGTCTTTCTGCTGCGCGAGCCGCTGATCGTGCTGGCGCGCCAGCGCTGGGTCTGGGACGTCGAACGGTCCGAGTCCGCGCCCGCCCGGCGGCGTCTCTGGCTGGAGCTTCCACTGCTGGCGCTTGCCGGCGCCGCGCTCCTTACGGTGTGGCCCTGGTGGATCCTCGCCGTCCTCGGCGCATCGGCTGCCGCTCTCACCGCGCTCGCCGTGTTCCTGCACGTGCGCGGATGTCAGCGCGCCACCTGGTTCCAGGCGCTGAGCGCCGCCGGCTTGGCCAGTTCCGTCTTGCCCGCGTGCCTGGCCATCGGCGGCAGCATCCCTCACTGGGCATGGTGGTTCTGGGCGCTGCACTCCGCGCATTATCTGGCCGCGATCCTGGTGGTGCACGCCCGCCTGGACGCGAGGATCGCCGCGCGCCGCATGGCGCCGTTCGCCATCCCCCGCCCCGCCATGGTGGCTCCGTTTGTGTTCCTTCTGGCCGCGGGCGAACTGGCCCTTCGCTTCATGCCGTTCTACGCAGCCGCGATGGCGCTTTCCGCCGCGGTGCATTTCTTCAATCTGCGCCACCTGTCGACGCCCAAGTCGCTGGCGACTCCCTTGACGACGATCGGTTTGCGGGCCATGGCCGTCTCCATCGCCTTCACTCTGCTGCTGGTAGCGGGTTCATGACCGCAGGGGAGGCGTACGAATTGATAACCATGGGAGGCGCGACGGATTTCGCGCGGCTGATCGCCGCCTGCGAAAGGTTCGGATCCTATTGCTTGATCGGTGATCTGGCGGTCAATTGCTGCGTCGAACCCGTGTACACGCTGGACGTCGACCTCGTCGTGCTCGCGGCCAGTCTCCCGGGGCCCACCGCGCACCTCGCCGCGCAAACTTTCCCCAGCCAGCTTCGCATTCGGTTCACCACCGATGAACGGTACCAGTCTTTCCCGGCACGATCGGCTGAGGCCGACGTTCTGGGCATCCGAGCAAAGATCGCCTGTCGGGAGGATGTGACACGGGGGAAGCTCTGGGCGTACGCCGATCCCCGCCGGCGACTGAGCAAGTGGAAGAAGGATGAGCTGGACTTGATCCGTCTGGCCGAGGCCTATCCGGAGCTGAAGGCGCGGTGCCCCGCCGAGCTCCGCGAACAACTGGAACGCGGTTAACCTAGCAGAAGCGAGGTCACGAGATCCAAGTTCCGGCCTAGGGACAGTAATAATCGACGTTACAGCCGCTCCGTGATCGCATTTCCCTGCTGGCGCTCCAAAAACTCCGCCAGCGCCTTGGCGTACAACTGGCTTCTCGAAACCCGAAGGCTGCGGGCCATTGTCTCCGCCCGGCGGAAGAGGTCATCGGGAACCGATACGGCAGCCTTCATGTCCCCAGGATAACCCGAGTTATACCCTGGCCCCTCCACGTGGACGTGAGTCTCTCTCTACACTGCGGCCGATTCTACACACTTCAAAAACTCGCCATCCAGTGCTACGATTTCTCATGAAGAGCACCTTCCTTCTCCTCATCGGAATCGTCGCCGCCCTGTCTGCCGACGCCAAACCGCGCGTCGCCATTCTCAATCCGCAGCAAGCGCTCCTCGCCACCGACGACGGCAAAGCCGCCGACGCCGCAATGCAGCGAAAATTCGGCGCGGAAGGTGCGCGGATCTCGGAGCAGCAACGGGAGATCGACGCGCTACAGGCCCAGTTGCACGACGAAACGGCGCGCACCCCTCCCCCGGACACCGCCGCGCTCGAAGCTCGCATCGCCGCCCTCACCGCCCGCCATCGCCGCGCCGCGGAGGACTTGCAACACGACTTCGAACGGGAGCGGACGCGCGTGCTCAAGGATCTCGCCGCGAAGTTGCTGGCCATCGTCGACCGGTACGCCAAACAGAAGCATTTCGAGGTGGTGCTGGATGTGGGCGATCCGCAAACTTCAGTCTACTGGCGCGCCGAGGCCACCGACATCACAGCGGAAGTGGCCAAGCTCTACAACCAGGCCGCGAAGAAACGCTGAGGAGCCGCCGTCTACTTCAACAAGGCCGCCGATTTCCCCGCGAAGTTCAGCACCCACGACGGGAAGATGCCCAGGAACAGCGTGCCGATGGCCGGCACAATCAGCGCCAGCCGGAAACCCGGCGTCAGCGGTTCCACGGGGCCCGCGCTTTCGACGGGGTCGCGCATGTACATCACTACCAGCACCCGCAGGTAGTAATATGCCGCCACGGCGCTGTTCAGCAGGCCCAGCACCGTCAGCCACACCAGGTGCGAATCCAGCGCCGCTTTGAAGATGTAGAACTTCCCGAAGAATCCGCCGGTCAGCGGCACGCCGATCAGCGACATCAGAAAGATGGACAGCATCGCCGCCGTCATCGGCTGGGTTTGTCCCAGGCCCGCGAGATCGTCGATCGACGTGCGCGTCTCGCCGCGGCCCGACAAATGGCTGACCACCGCAAAGGCGCCGATATTCATGAAGCCGTACGCCCCCAGGTAGAACATGGCTGCCGCCGCGCCCACTTCCGAACGCGACGTCAGCGCCACCAGCACGTATCCGGCGTGCGCAATCGAACTGTACGCCAGCATGCGCTTCATGTTGGTCTGCCGCAGAGCCGCGAAATTGCCGATGGTCATCGAGGCCAGCGCCGAGAGCCACACCAGCGGCTCCCAGGCCCGTCCGATGGGCGCGAAGCCCGTCAGAAAGATGCGCAGGAACACCGCGAACGCGGCGGCTTTCGGACCCGCCGAAAGAAACGCGCTCACCGGCGTCGGCGCGCCCTGATACACATCCGGCGCCCACATCTGGAACGGCGCGGCGGAGACTTTGAATCCCAGCCCCACGAACATCAGGGCCGCGGCGACTCCCATCAGCGCTCCGTAGATCCCCGGATCGGCCGCCACCAGGTCGTGCACCACCGACAGATTGATGCTTCCGGTCTCGCCATACACCAGCGCTACGCCATAGAGGAAAAACGCCGTGGCGAACGAGCCCAGCAGGAAGTACTTTAGCGCGGCCTCGTTGGACCGCTTGTCGTCGCGCAGGTAGCCCGCCAGGATGTAGCTGGCGATCGACGAAATCTCCAGCCCGATGAAGATGATGATCAGGTCGTTGGCCGCCGCCATCAGACACTGCCCGGTGATCGAAAACAGCAGCAGCGCGTGAAATTCGCCGGTCTCGGCGTCCTGCCGCTTCAGGAAACTGTACGAGGGCAGAATCGTCAGGATGCCCACCACCATCACCAGCACGCGGAAGAACGTGGCGAAGCCGTCCACCCGCAGCATGCCGCCAAACGCCAGTCCGCCGTGCTGATACGCAACCACCGCGCCCGCGATGCCCGCCAGCAGCGCGGCGATGCTCAGGTGGCCGAAGAGCGACGACGTCCGCTTGTTGAGTATCGGCTCCAGCACCATCAGCGCCGTGCCCATTGCCGTGAGGATAATCTCCGGCAGGAACCGGAGCATGTCGGCGCTGACGAAATTCGACACCACAATGTCAGCGGACACGGGCCACCTCCGCGTGCGGACGGGTCTCCACCCGGTACGGCACATTCACCTCCGACTGCACCAGCACCTGCGCCGTCACCTTCCCCACCGAAGGCAGGAAGGTCTGCGAGTACACGCCCATCCACACCATCATGGCCAGCAGCGGCAGCACCGCCACCCATTCCCGCGCCCGCAGGTCGGAAACGTGCGACCGCACCGCCTCGCCCGTCGGGCCATAAAATACCCGCTGGTACAGCCACAGCATGTAGCACGCCGAGAAGATCACGCCCAGCGACGCCCACACCGTCCACTTGAAATTGGCGATGGCCGATCCCTGCAGCACCAGAAATTCGCCCACGAAGTTATTCAACGTGGGCAGCCCGATGGACGCCAGCGTGGTCACCAGGAACGCGGTGGAGAGCCACGGCGCTACTGTCGCCACTCCGCCATAATCGGCGATCTCCAGCGAATGGCGCCGCTCGTACAGCAGCCCCACGAACAAGAACAGGGCGCCCGTCGAAATGCCGTGATTCAGCATCTGGTAGACCGCGCCGTCCAATCCCTGCTGCGTGAACGAGAAGATTCCCAGCACCACGAATCCCAGATGGCTCACCGACGAATAGGCCACCAGCTTTTTCATGTTGGGCTGCACCATGGCCACCAGCGCGCCATAGATGATGCCGATGATGGCCAGCACCGCGATCCATCCCGAGCAGCGGTGCGCCGCGTTGGGGAACAGCGGCAGGCAGAAGTGCAGGATTCCGTAGGTGCCCATTTTCAGCATGACCGACGCCAACATGATCGAACCGGCGGTGGGCGCTTCCACGTGCGCGTCCGGCAGCCAGGTGTGCAGCGGGAACAGCGGCACCTTGATGGCGAAAGCAATGAAGAACGCCAGGAACAGCAGCATCTGCTCCTGCGAGTTGAGCTGGATCTCGCCGCTCGACATCATCCGCAAAATGGCCCAGTAGTTGAAGGTGTGCGCCAGGTTGTACAGGTAAATAATGGCGGTCAGCATGAGCATGCTGCCGGTCATGGTGTACAGGAAGAACTTCAGCGTGGCGTAAATGCGCCGGTCGTGGCCCCAGATGCCGATGAGGAAATACATGGGCACCAGCGACACCTCCCAGAACACGAAGAACAGGAACAGATCCTGTGCCAGGAACACTCCGATCAAGCCGAATTCCAGCAACAGCAGGAAGGCGTAGTATTCCTTGGCGCGGTTGCGGATGGAGCGCCACGAAATCAGCACGCAGATGGGCGTCAGCAGCGTGGAGAGCAGAATCAGCCACAGGCTGACGCCGTTCACCGAAATGGCGAAATGAATGTTGGGCGACGCCACCCAGGGAATATCCAGCGCGAATTGCTCGCCGCCGGTCGACCGGTCGAACCACCCCAGCAACCCCAGTGACGCTACGAACGTCACCAGCGAAATCCCCAGCGCCCAGCGGCGGCTGGCTTCCGACGAAGCCCGCGGCAGGCATAGCGCGGCCAGGAATCCGGCCAGCGGCAGGAACAGGACTACGGTGAGGAGGTTCACGGTCATCGGATCAACCCTCCCGCCAGTCCCATCGCCACAATCAGCATCACCGACCCGAACACCACCCACGTGGCGTAGCTCCGTATGTTGCCCGATTGGATGTGCCGCAGCACGCCGCCCACGCCGCGCGCCCACGAGCCTACGCCATTCACTATGCCATCGATGCCGGCCGCGTCCACTACCTTCCACAGCACCGACCGCGACCCGCCCACAATCGGATTCACTACCGCGGCATCGTAAATTTCATCCACGAAGAACTTGTTGTAGACCAGCTTGTAAAGGCCGGAAACGCTGCCCGCGAAGGAATCCGCCATGCCCGGTTTCACCAGGTACATCACCCACGCCAGCGCAATGCCGATCACTCCCGCCGCTACCGAAATCGCCACCAGCGTGAAATCCTCCGGCGCTTCGGGTCCCGCATGGAAGAACTCCGCCAGGAACTCCGGGACGCGGAAGAAATATCCGCCGCCGAGCGAGAGCAGCGCCAGCAGCCCCAGCGGAATCAGCATCACCGGCGACGATTCGTGCGGATGCTCGTGGCCGCGGTACTCGCCGAAGAAGGTCAGGAACATGGCGCGGAAGACGTAAAACGCCGTCATGCCGGCGGTAATTACGCCCACCCAGTAAATCCACGGCGCCTGCGCGTGCGCCGCCACCAGAATCGCGTCCTTGCTATAGAAGCCGGCGAATGGCGGAACTCCGGCGATGGCCACGGCCGCGCACATCATGGTGACGAACGTCCAGGGAATCTTCTTGCGCAATCCGCCCATCTTGGACATGTCCTGCTCGCCCGAAAGCGCGTGGATCACGCTACCCGCGCCCAGGAACAGCAGCGCCTTGAAGAACGCATGCGTCACCAGGTGGTAAATGCCCGCCGAAAACGCCCCGCTGCCGATGCCGATGAACATGTAGCCGAGCTGAGACACGGTGGAGTAGGCGAACACCTTCTTGATATCGGTCTGCGCCAGGCCGATGGTAGCCGCGAAAACCGCCGTCGCCACGCCGATAATCGCGATCACGTGCATCGCATCGGGCGCATGCGTATAAATCACCCAGGAGCGCGCCGTCATGTAGACGCCCGCCGTCACCATGGTGGCCGCGTGGATCAGCGCCGAGACCGGCGTCGGACCGGCCATCGCATCCGGCAGCCAGACGTACAGCGGAAGCTGCGCCGATTTGCCGCAGGCGCCCACCATCAAGAGCAGTCCGATAGTGGTCAGCGTGGCCTCCGAGGCGCCCGGCGCCGCGTGGAACACGGTGGCGAAATCCAGCGAATGGAAATTGATGAAGATCAGGAACATCGCCAGCGAGAAGCCGAAATCGCCAATGCGGTTGACGATGAATGCCTTGTTCCCGGCGTTGGTGGCGAACTGCTTGTCGAAGTAAAACCCGATCAGCAGGTAGCTGCACAACCCCACGCCTTCCCAGCCCACGAACAGCACCAGGAAATTCGCCCCCAGCACCAGCGTCAACATGAAAAACATGAACAGGTTCAGGTAGGCGAAGAAGCGGTAATATCCGCCCTCGTGAGCCATGTAGCCGATGGAGTAAATATGGATCAGCGAGCCGATGCCCGTCACCACCAGCAGCATCACGGCGGTCAGACGGTCCACGGCGAAGTCGCAGCCGATCGACAGGTTACCGCTCTGGATCCAGGTGAAGTAGTGCTCCACGTGGGCGCTCGACAGATCGCCCAGCCCGTAGAGCGTCTTCAACACCCAGGCGAAGCTCAGCAGCACGCTGCCGATCGCCACCAGGTTGACCAGGCTTTTGGAAAAGCGCCGGCCAAACAGGCCGTTGATCGCGAAGCCCGCCAGCGGAAGGAGAGGTATGAGCCAGAGTTGCATCAGTTCTTCATCGAGTCCACGTCATCGATATTCAGCGTTTGGCGGTTCTTGAAGACCGTCAGGATGATGGCCAGCCCCACCGCCGCCTCGGTCGCCGCCACCACCATCACGAAGAAGGCGAACAGGTGGCCATCCACCTGCTTGTGCTGGTAGGAAAAAGCGATGAAACTCAGGTTCACGGCGTTCAACATCAATTCGATGGACATGAACACCGTGATGATATTGCGCCGGAAGAGAAACCCCGCCACGCCGGTCGCGAACAGCGCCGCGCTCAGCATCAGGAACCAGGAAATCGGCACCTGCGACAGCATCAGTCCAACTCCTTCCGCGCCAGAACCACCGCGCCGATAATGCCGATCAGGATCAGGATCGAGGTCACTTCAAACGGCAGCAGATACTTGGTGAACAGCGCCGCGCCGATGGCCCGCGCCGATCCGCCCTGGAAGCCGCCGAAATGCACCATGGCGTCCGGCGCGTACATGTGCCGCGCCAGAAACGCCAGCAGCCCAAGCAGCGCGATGAGTACCGGAACTCCCAGCAACTGCGACATGAACGACCGCCCGGTGGTGGTCTCCTTGCCCGCATTGAGCAGCATGATGACGAAGATGAACAGCACCATTACCGCGCCCGCGTACACAATCACCTGCGCCGCCGCGATGAACTCCGCACCCAGCAGCAGGTAGATGATGGCCAGCGATCCCATCACTCCGATCAGCGAGACGGCGCTCGAAATCGGATGCGACTGCAGCACCACATTGATGGCGCACACCAGCGCGATGGCCGCGAAGATGAGAAAGAGAATCACATCCATGGCAACGCCTTCTTTGTATTCACAGCCCGCGACGTTTTTATGTGGGCCAGGCTGTCAACCTGCCCCACACAACCACTCGATTCTCTGTTCGTCAGGAGCATCTTTAGGACACCAACGCCACAGCCAGGCCGGTGATCAGCAGATTCAGCATGGCGATCGGAAACAGGAACTTCCACGTGAAGCCCATGAGTTGGTCGTAGCGGAAGCGCGGCAGCGTGCCGCGAATCCACATGAACGAAAACAGGATCGAGCCCGTCTTGGCGCAAAACCAGAATAGCGGCAGCAGCCAGCTCTGCACCATGGGCAGCAGAAAAATTGCCGCGATCCCCAGAAACACAATGCCGAACACCGGAAACGTCTTGCGATCCCGCCGCCGCTCGGAATTCACGCCGTGGAACAGCGCGATCGCCCCCGCGGCCGCGAAAATCACCACCGGAACCAGGCTCGACCCGTACTTCGCCGGCCACGGCGCCACCCAGCCGCCCAGAAAGAGCAGCGTCGCCATGGAGCTCACCGTGATCATGTTGGCGTATTCCGCCATGAAGAACGAGGCGAACTTCATGCTGCTGTATTCCACGTGGAAGCCGGCCACCAGCTCGTTCTCCGCCTCCGGCAAATCGAACGGCACGCGGTTGGTTTCCGCGAACGCCGCGATCAGGAAAATCAAAAAGCTGAAAATCTGCGGGAATGGTCCGCTCAACACGTTCCAGTTCAGGATGCTCCCCTGCTGCTTCAACACCAGCTCGCGCAGGCTCAGCGTGTTCGACAGTAGCAGCGGCGAGGCGATGGCCAGCGACAACGGCAGCTCGTAGCTGATCATTTGCGCTGAGCTGCGCAATCCGCCCAGCAGCGAGTATTTGTTGTTGGAGCTCCAGCCCGCCAGCGCGATGCCGTACACCCCCATCGAGGACGCCGCCAGCACGAACAGCACGCCGAAATTCACGTCGGCCAGTTGCATCCACGTGTGGTGGCCCAACACTTCGATCTCCGGGCCGAAAGGAATCACCGAAATGGAAAGCAGCGCCATGGTGATGGCCAGGAACGGCGCAGCCAGGTACAGCGGCTTGTTCACGTAAGGCGGAATCAGGTCTTCCTTGGTGATCAGCTTGATCACGTCCGCCAGCGGCTGCAGCAGCCCGTGCGGCCCCACGCGGTACGGACCCGGCCGCACCTGGATATGCGCAATCACCTTGCGCTCCACCCACTGCAGGTAGGCCAGCGTGGTCATGAGCACGGCGAAGACCACCAACACTTTGATCAGGCTGATGACTATGAATGCGTCCATTAGCGGTTCATCCGGCTTTCCACCACGGAATGCAGAACCTTAGAATAGCGCCCCAGCGTGCCTGAGGCGAACAACCCGTTATGATCGGAATGCACCAGGTCCGGCCGCCCTTCCACCGGAATGCGCCCGTTCACCGGCAGCGTCTGCGCCGCGCCTCCGGTCACCAGCGCCGCCATGGGAACCGCATAACCCCGAACGGTCTTGCGGATTTCGTCCCACACCACGTCCGGCGACCACGGCCCCAGCGCCGCCGCCACGCCCATTTCCCGCGCAATGAAGCCCATGATCTCCAGATCCGGTTTCGCGCCCATGGTCTCGATGGCGCGCATCAACTTCTGCACTTCGCCCGTCCCGTTGGTCACGGTGCCGTTCTTTTCGTAGGCCGACGCCGCCGGCAGCACCACATCGGCCTGCCGCGCCGTCTCCGTGAGAAACAGATCCTGCACCACCAGGAACCCGGCCTTGCGCGGGGTTCCGTCCTTCAGAGGATTCGAACCCACCACCCACAGCACATCCAAATCCGCCGACGTCATCTCGCCGACGGTCATGCCCGGCCGCCCCGACGGCTCGTACCCGGGCAGCAGTTCCGGCGTCAAACCCATGTCCACCGCGCCGCGCGAATTGGCATAGTCCACCAGGCAGACGTACTTCACCGGGATGCCCAGCGATTCGCCGAACTCCACCAGTTTGCGGACGCCGCCGCCCTTGATGGAGTCGTCGAAGAGAATCACCAGCTCGCTCTCGGCTTTCAATTTGTCGCGCAGCGATTCGTAATCCGCGCCGCGCACCACCGCGGTAGCGTACTTGTCCTCGCGCACCTCCCGCGGCGTCACCGCGTAGACATGCGCCTGGTGATGCCGGTAGTTGGCGCGAATCTGGAACGAGAGCAGCGGATGCTCCAGCGCCAGGTCGGCGCCCACAATCAGGAAAGCCTTGCGCTCGTAGAGATCGGCGACGGTTGCCAGTTGCCCGGTCTTGCCGCTGAGCGCGTCGAGCAGCGTCACGATGTCGCCGGTGCGGTGGTGGTCGATGTGATTGGTCTTCAGCGCCTGCCGCGCGAATTTCTGCAGGTAGAAATTCTCTTCGTTGCTGGTATGGTTGGAACCGGCGACCCCGAACGTCCCGCCGCTCTGTAGCGTCGCGTTGAACTTCGCCGCGACCGTCTGCAGCGCTTCGCCCCAGGAAACTACTTCCAGCTTGCCGTTCTTGCGCACCAGCGGCGCCTGCAGCCGGTCCGCGTGTTCGTAGAAATCGAACGCGTAGCGCCCCTTCACGCACAGGAATTCGCCGTTGATACCGGAACGGTCGCGATTGTTGCCGCGGATAATTTTGTTATTGCGCGTCCCCAGCGTGGTTTTGCAGCCGTCGCTGCAATGCGTGCAGATGGTCCCCACGTGGGTCATTTCCCAGGGCCGCGTCTGGTAGCGGTAGATCCCGCTGGTGAGCGCGCCTACCGGACAGATGTCGATGCAGGCGCCGCACTCGTCGCATTCCAGGTGGTCGCCGTGATTGGGGGCGATTTCCGACGTCACGCCGCGATTGATCACGCCCAGCGCCTTCACGCCCATGCCCTCGTCGCAGATACGAATGCAGCGGAAGCAGAGAATGCAGCGCGGCGCATCGAAAAACACCACCGGGGAATATTGTTTTTCCGGCGTGTGGACTTTGGTTTCGGTGTAGCGGCTTTCGCCGGCGCCGTAGCGGAACACCATGTCCTGCAATTCGCACTCGCCGCCCTTGTCGCACACCGGGCAATCCAGCGGATGGTTGGTGAGCAGAAATTCCAGCGTATATTTGCGGGCGTTCGCCACCTGCGGCGTATCGGTGCGCACCACCATGCCTTCGGCTACCGGAAGCGTGCATGCCGTCATGAGCTTCGGCATCTTCTCCACTTCCACCAGGCACATGCGGCACGCTGCCTGCAGGCTCAACCCTTCGTAATAGCAGAACGCCGGAATCTCGATGCCATTTTGTTTGCACGCATCGATGACCAGCGTCCCCGGCATCGCCTGAATCTCGCGGCCATCGACAGTGAGTTTGACAGGATCAGCCATTTACCAACTCTTTCCATCTTGCACTGTGGGCAGGCTGACAACCTGCCCCACATAAGCATGGGACCTCATACCGTCACCGCTTCATACGGACACGGCCGCCCATTCAGATGCTCTTCAAATTCATGCTTGAATTTTTCCACGATCGAAATCGTGGGCATCGCCGCCGCGTCGCCTAGCGGACAAAATGTCCGGCCCAGCATATTCTTCGCCAGATCGCCGATCAGCGGGATGTCGCTCTTCACCCCGCCGCCTTCGTGGAAGCGCGTCAGGATTTTCTTCAGCCAGGTGGTGCCTTCGCGGCACGGAATGCACCAGCCGCAGCTTTCGTGCGCATAAAACCGCATGATGCGCAGCGCGGCTTTCACCATGCACGTGTTTTCGTCCATGATGATCACGCCGCCCGACCCCAGCATGGTCTTGCGCGCCGCCATGGAATCGTAGTCCATGGTGGCGCCTTCCACTTCCGCCGCCGTAAGCACCGGGCACGAGCTGCCGCCGGGGATGAACGCCTTTAACTTCTTCCCGTTGCGGATGCCGCCGCCGACTTCCTCAATCATCTGCTGCACCGGGAATCCCAGCTTCAGCTCGTACACCCCGGGCTTGTTGACGTGGCCCGTGAGGCAAGTCATCTTGGTGCCGCCCGCCTTGGGAACGCCCAGCGCCGCGAACGCCGCGCCGCCATCGCGTAAAATCGCCGGCACCGCGCAGAACGTCTCCACATTGTTCAACACCGTGGGACTCTGGAACGCGCCCGCTACCGCTGGAAACGGCGGACGAATGCGCGGTATGCCACGCTTCCCTTCGAGCGATTCCAGCAGCGCCGACTCTTCGCCGCACTCGTAGGCGCCCGCGCCCGAATGCGTGTACAAATCGAAATCGAATCCCGTGCCCTGAATGTTCTTGCCCAGCCAGCCGCCCTCGTACGCTTCCGCGATGGCCTTGTCCATCACCTCGATCAGGTAGCGGTACTCGCCGCGGATGTAAATGTAGCCCACGTGGGCATCCACCGACAGTCCGGCGATCAGCACGCCCTCGATCAACTGGTGCGGATCGTTCTCCATCAGCACGCGATCCTTGCAGGTGCCCGGCTCGCTCTCGTCGGCGTTCACCACGATGTACTTCGGCTTGGGCGATGTGCGCGGCACGAAGCTCCACTTCATTCCCGTGGGAAATCCCGCGCCGCCGCGGCCGCGCAGGTTGGACGCCTTGACTTCGTTGATCACTTCGTCGGGCGTCATCTTGGCGGCTTTCAGAAAGCCCTGGTAGCCCTCGGTCCGCAGATATCCGGCGAGGGTCGCGGAATCGGCGTTTCCGAAACGGCGCGTCAGCACCCTGGTCTCAAGCGGGCTCGGTTGGTTGTACAGCATGGCGTTAAGGCTTCTTCCTCAGGCCGTCCAGAAGCTCGTCGAGCTTCCCGGGTGTCACAAAGTGATGAAAATCGTAATTGACCTGCACCGCCGGGGCCCACGAGCAGGCGCCCATGCACTCCACTTCCTCCAGCGAAATCTGCCCGTCGGCAGTCGTTTCCTTATGTCCGATCCCCAGCTTCTTGCAGGCGTGCTCCCACAATTTGTCGCCATCGTGCAGCTGGCAGCTGATGTTGGTGCAGATCTGCACGTGGAACTTCCCCAGCGGCTGGCGATGCAGCATGGAGTAGTAGGACAGCACCTCGTTCACCTGCAGCGGCGTCACGCCCACGCGCCTGGCCACTTCCTCCACCAGTTCGTCGGTGATGTGGCCCACTTCGTCCTGCGCGTACATCAGCATCGGAATCATGGCCGAGCGCTGCCGTCCCGGAGGATAGCTTTTCAGGAGCTTGTCGAACCTGGCTTCCAGTTGGGGAGAAAAAGTCATTACCTGTCCGTGTCACCCAAAACGAAATCCATGCTGCCGATCGAGGCGATGACATCGGCGATCAGCGTGCCTTCGACCATCCGCGACGTGGCCTGCAGATTGCCGAAGCTGGGCGTCCGCATATGCACCCGGTAGGGATGCGCGGTCCCGTCGCTCACCACGTAGAACCCCAGCTCGCCGCGCGGCGATTCGATCACCTGGTAGACCTCGCCTTCGGGAACGCGGAAGCCCTCGGTCACAATCTTGAAGTGGTAAATCAGGGCCTCCATCTGGGTCTTCATCTTCTCGCGGTCGGGCAGCACCACGTGCGGCGCATCGGCCTTCCACGGTCCCGCGGGCATGCCGTCCATGGCCTGGCGGACAATGCGCGTGCTCTGCCGCATTTCCTCCACTCGCACCTGGTAGCGCGCGAAGACGTCGTTTTCGGTGCGCGTGGGCACGTCGAAATCGAACAGCTCGTAACTGGAGTACGGCTCGTCCTTGCGCGCGTCCATTTTCATTCCGGCGGCGCGCAGCATGGGACCGGTGACGCCCAGGTCCAGCATGTCCTCGATCGAGATCGCGCCCACGCCTTTGGTGCGGCCCATCCAGATGCGATTGTTGGTCAGCAGGTTTTCGTATTCGTCGATGCGGCTGGGAAACACGTCGATGAATTTCTTGACGCGCTGCCCCCACCCGCGCGGCGGTTCCAGCGCCAGTCCGCCGATGCGGAAATAGCTGGTCATCATCCGCTGGCCGCTGAACATCTCGAAAATTTTCAGGATCTCTTCGCGCTCCCGGAAGCAGTAGAGGAACACGCTCATGGCGCCGATATCCAGCGCGTGCGTCCCCAGCCACACCAGGTGGCTGTTGAGGCGCGTCAGTTCGGTGAGCATTACGCGCATCCATTGCGCCTGCGGCGGAATCTCCAGCGCCAGCAGTTTTTCCGCCGCCAGGCAATACCCCAGGTTCATGGAAAGCGGCGACAGGTAATCCACGCGATCGGTCAACGTGACCGCCTGCTGGTAGGTCTTAACCTCAAATTCCTTCTCGATGCCGGTGTGCAGATAGCCGATTTCCGGCTGGCACTTCACCACCGTCTCGCCGTCCAATTCGATCACCAGCCGCAGCACACCGTGCGTGGAGGGATGCTGCGGGCCCATGTTGAGCACCATGCGGCGCGCGCCCGTGGGGGATTGCGGTTCCGCTTGATCGGCCGCGATGATGGGAGGCAGCGTAGCGTCGCTCATGGCCTAAACCCTCGATCCCGTGATCGGAGAATCCTTGCGCAGCGGATGGCCTTCCCATTCGTCGGGCAGCATGATGCGGCGCAGATCGGGATGGCCTGTAAAGCGGATGCCGAACAAATCGAACACCTCGCGCTCGTACCAGTTGGCGCTGCGCCACACCGACGTGACCGATTCGATCGAAGGATCGTGGCCCGCCAGACGGCACTTCAACCGCACCCGCAGTTTTCGCTCCACGGAGTGCAGATGGTACACCACTTCGAACCGCGGTTCCGCGGGATGCCGGTCCACGGCGGTGACCGAACTCAGGCGGACGAATTTCTGGTCGTACTTCAGATAACCGCAGACGCTGTTGATGCGCGACGGCGCGATCTCCAGCGTGACTTCGTTGCGGTCGAACTTCCCGCCCAGGAGGGCGTCGGCGTCGAAGGCTTCCACCGCCAGCGCCACGCCGCGGTCTCGTAAACTGTCGGTTAGCATTTTGAAATGGTTACCGCTTCCGGTCCGAGGCGCTGGACACGGCCCAATCCAGCGCGCCCTTCTTATAGATGTAAAAGAAGCCGGCAAGGATCAGGATCACGAACACCAGCATTTCGGCAAACGCCATCATCTTCAAATCGCGAAACACGACCACCCACGGATACAGAAAAATGGCCTCGATATCGAACAGAATGAAAAGCATCGCCACCAGGTAGAACTTTACGCTGAAACGCTGGCGGGCATCGCCGGTCGGCATGATCCCCGACTCGTACGGCGTGTCTTTCACGCGGTTGCGCACCCGCTTGCCGAGCAGGTACGAGACGGTGAGCAGACCGGCAGCCAAAGCCATGGCCAGCAGCGCCTGCACCAAGACGGGGAAATACTGCTCCGTATAAGTTTCGGGCATGTGATTCGGGAAAAATCGGGCTAAATTTGACTATAATGGGTGCAAAACAGGGGTGTCAACCGACATGCGCATCCACATCCTGGTGAATGGCGAACCGCGAAACACGGACGACGGGCAAACGGTGCTCGGATTGTTACGGGAATTACAACTGGAGCCCGAGCGCGTAGCCGTCGAACTGGATCGGCGGATCGTCAAACAGCCGCTATGGAATGACACCTTGCTGCGCGACGGAGCGCAGGTGGAAATCGTTCAATTCGTCGGCGGCGGCTAGGGGAATGAGGCAGGCGCAATGGCCTGCCATCCCCATGCGTCCGTCGAACTACGCGAAGCTGCGAATGGCCGCGGCTTCGTCTTCGTGAACGTCGAAAACCGTGTACAGCTTGGTGATCTGCAGCAGATCCTTCACCCGCTTGTTAAGGTTGAGCAGCTTGAGCTGCCCGCCGCTGTTGGTTACCGTGGTGAACCCCGATACCAGCTCGCCGATCCCCGAGCTGTCAATGTAAGACACCTCTCCCAAATTGAGCAGGATCTTCTTCTGACTCTTGGACACCATATCGCGCAAGGTGTCGCGCAACGCGCTGGAGCCTTCACCCAGGGTGATTCGGCCCGCCACATCCACCACGCTCACGTCACCTACCTGCCGAGTGTTCAACTTTACGCTCACTGATTATGCCTCCTGGCTGAATGCCGACAACTCTACTTGGACACCAAATACTTGACTAAAGTTACTTCCGTACCGCCCGGTTCCAGCCGCTTCATGCGGAATTCGTCCATGAACGACCGGATCAGAAAAATGCCCCGTCCCGAAGTGGCCATCAGGTTTTCCGGCGCCAGCGGATCCGGCAGGCCGTCGAAATCGAACCCTTCGCCTTCGTCGGCGATGGTCACCTGCAATTGCTCCGGCCCATGCGCCACCGCGAACCGAACCTTCTTCTTGTCGCTGTAGCGGTTCCCATGCACTACCGCGTTGACCATGCTTTCGCGCACGGCCATGCCGATCTTCATCAGATCGTCCTCGTCGAATCCCGCGCGCTGCGCCGCGCCGACGGCGATCTCCTCCGCGCTATCCACACTCTCCAGCGTGGAGTCCAGGGACCGCTCCAGGGTTTCGGTCGCGCGATTCTGTTTGTCCCGCATACACAGACTGCCCGTCGAACGTGGCCAAAGCGAATCTGCAGAATAAATTACCGGGGATGCGAAAGTCAAGGCGCAGCTCTGAGCGCTTGGCGCGGCGCCACTGCTTTGAGGATACACCTTGCCATGGCGTACAATGACGCCGATGATCCCTGAATCCGCTCATCTTGGACGCCGTTCCTTCCTGGCGCTGGCGGCAGCCGCGCCCGCATTCGCCCAAACCCAGCGCGACTGGACCAACAGCCAGCCGGTCCGCTATCCCGATCCGGATGTGATCGCCGTCGATCCGAGCTTCGGGAAGTACGCGCTCTTCAACGCCGCCATCTATCGCCATTACGTGGGGACCAAGTGGGCCGAAGGACCGGCGTGGTCGGCCGAGGGACAGTACCTGGTCTGGAGCGATATCCCCAACAACCGCCAACTGCGGTTTCTGGAGGAGGATTCCCACGTCACCACATTCCGCAATCCTTCAGGCTACAGCAACGGAAACACTTTCGACTTTCAGGGACGCCAGTTGTCGTGTGAACATGCCGGCCGCCGCGTGGTGCGCTATGAACACAACGGGACGGTGACGGTGGTGGCGTCGCACTACAACGGCAAGCCGCTGAACTCGCCCAACGACATTGTGGTCCACCCCGATGGCGGCGTCTGGTTCACCGATCCGCCCTACGGCATCCTGGGCAATTACGAGGGCTTCGTGGCGAAGCCGGAGCTCAAGGAAGCGGTTTATCGCGCGGATCCGCAGACCGCCAAAGTGGAGCTGGTGAACGACGAGCTCGACAAGCCCAACGGCATCTGCTTTTCCCCCGATTACAAGAAAGTCTACTTGTGCGACACCGGCGCGCCGCGCGACATCCAGGTCTTCGATCTCGACGGAACCCGCCTGCGCAACAGGAAGCAGTTCACCAACATGCTCTTTCCGGCCAAAGGCGCCAAGGGACCGGTGCCATGTCTGGCGGACGGCATCCGCGCCGATGTCGACGGCAACATCTGGGCCGGCACCAATGGCGGCGGCATCTATGATGGCGTCCACGTCTTCTCGCCCGCCGGACAACGCATCGGCATGATCCTGCTCCCCGAGATCTGCGCCAATCTCTGTTTCGGAGGACCCAAGCGCAATCGCCTCTTCATGGCCGCCAGCCAATCGCTGTACTCGGTCTACGTCGGCACCCAGGGAGCGCACTGTTCGTAGCCTGCAGCCATCAGCCTGCAGCCATT
>Ga0181529_10001668_pt1 | contig 28156 bp, 21 predicted proteins | sample PEATcosm2014_Bin_36_FD_119763 | JGI IMG/M metagenome (GOLD analysis project Ga0181529, IMG submission 119763) | Peatland microbial communities from MTU Mesocosm Facility, Houghton, MI, USA - PEATcosm2014_Bin10_30_metaG | ecosystem: Environmental > Terrestrial > Soil > Wetlands > Peat | place... | reverse complement strand
TGTGTCACTCTATTATGCGAGACTCAATACCCCACACAGGCCATCCTCACCTCAGACCGCCCATGCCCAACGGCGCTCCTCCGCCCCCCCTTACTTGAGCCCCGTCACCACGTACAAATCCGCGATGTCGTACTGGAACGACCAGGCCAATGACTGGCCATCGGCCGACATCGCCGCCTTGCCGAAGAACACTGCTCCCACCTCGGGCACCTTGGCTTCGCGCTAGGTCTCGCGGTGGCCCGTCGCAACGGCCAGGCGGTTGATGCGCATGTCGCGGCGCAGGGCCTGGCGCAGGAACAGGTAGCGGCCGTCGCCGCTCCAACGGATCAGGCTCTCGCCGGGTTCCAGATCGCAGTGCGGCTTGGGCGCGCCTCCGGCCATCGACCCGAGCAGCAGCTTGTCCGGGCCGGCCACCAGGTAGGAGAGGCTGTCCGGCGAAATACGCGTGGCTCGCACCCCTTCGGGCGTGAGCGGACGCAGCCCGCCGCCATCCAGGCTGGCTACCCAACTGCGCACCGGCTTGCCGGCTTCGGAGCCGGTGACCAGAACGTGCCTGCCGTCGGGGAACCATTCCACGGTTTAATAGAGCATCCCCGCGGCGCCGGCCGTGCGCGATTCTCCCGCACCGGTGGGGAGCAAGGCCACTTCGCTGCGCCCTTGCTCGTTGCGGATGCAGGCCACCCATTTCGCGTCCGGAGACAGCGCCGGATGGGTGCCCCAACCCACCTTTACTGCGGGCGAGCCGTCGGTCTTGCGGAGGTACATGGCCGTGTTGCGCCCCTCACTGTAAGAGAGTTCGAGGAACCATGCCAGGTCGCGAATGCCGGGGCTCTCGGGCGAAAGGAACAGGATGCCGACGCGCGAATTGACGGAACTGACCAGCACCCGGCCGTCGCGCGCCACATCCTGCAGCATGACCCTCCCGGCCGGTTCATCCGAACCACCTTTTCCGCCTGAATCGAAAGCTGAACTTGAAACCGGAGCATCAACGGCAGGAGTGAAGAAGGCGCGGCGTCGCGAACCTTCATAGCTGTCCGACAGCATCGACACGACTGGCAACTCCGCGCGGCAATCAATTTCAGATCGCCCGCAGGCGCCGGGCTGTTGTCGCACGATGGGGCATCCCGCCAAGCGAGATCCGATTGACGGCGCGGTACAGCCAAGTGCCGGTACCGGAACCCGGCCGGCGAGGTTCCGATAAGCCTTCGGACTTTCCCGGCACGGCGGCGCATATCGGCGGCGCCCCGTGGCTCGGGTGGCGAACTGGCGTGCTACTATTGTATATACAGATGCACTACGAATGGGACGCAAGAAAGAACCGGCTGAACAAAGAAAAGCATGGATTCTCATTCGAGATGGCGGCGCTGGTCTTTGAAGACGAAGCTTGCCTCGTGCGTCCCGACCGCATTGACGATACGGGAGAACAGCGCTGGCACGCGATTGGAGCAGTTCGTATCGAGCCCGGTGCCGAGGTCGTTTTACTGGTTGTCCACGTATACAGAGAGGAGACCGATGGCGAAGAAATCACCCGCATTATCTCGGCCCGCAAGGCTGAAAAGAATGACGTCCGCCGATATCAAGGACAGAAAATGGAGTGAGGAGGAACGGCAGGCGCTGCGGCGCCACGCCGCCAAGCAGGCGGCAGGGGACGACTCCGGCATCAACTTCGAGGACATTCCCCATTTGACCGATGAGCAGTTGGCGCAGATGGTGCGATTGCGCGACATTCGGCCGAAGGTGCCGGTGAGCGTCCGCCTCGAACCGAGAGTGCTGGCCTGGCTGAAGTCGAAGGGCGAAGGCCACCTTACCCGAATCAACGATATTCTGAGGAACATTATGGAAGCTGAGCAGCGAATCGCGCACCGGTAACTGGGGCGCGGCCTTTTGCGGCACGGTAAACCCCATATGTAACACCGCAAATCGTGGATAATAGTTAGCCGGATGCCACGGCTCGCACGAACAACCGTTTCCTTCGCCGCACTTGCCGCGCTCACTCTGTGTGCCGCCGATGAGGTATACCGCTCGGGGTGTGGTTGACGATAAGGGGCAACTTCATATTAGACTCGCCTCCGGGAAAGAGATTCTGCCCCGGAAGAGCAAGGGGCAGACGTCATTTGGCGAAGCGAGGATTTCTCCCGACGGCCGCACCGTCGGATGGCTCGCGATGTACCCTTACCCGCTCACGGCGGACGCATGGCGCGGGCCACTCGGTGACGCGTTGGTTGTTTGCCGCGCCGGCCGCGTGCTCGGTACGTTCCGCGCAGGTCAGCCTATCCTGGACTGGGAGTTCCAGGATGGCGGCAAGCGGGTCGCCTATCGGGAGGCCCCCATACACGGAGGATCGCAGACCTGTTTCCTGGGCGATGTGGATTCCGGCCGCGTCATGGCGCGATGGTCGAACGAATCGGGAGATAGGCATCCGGAATGGGTGGACCTCTGCGAACCGCTTCAGGCTCCGATTCCAACCGTCCCTCGTTAGGCTGATTGTGGCGGGGCCCACGAGCTGTGTCAAAAGTCCGCTCGGTCATCTGCCGCTGGCAATCGAACCTGCTCCTGTCGGACGGGACTTCTCCGGAGAGCCTTTTGTCCAGGTGCGACCCTACAACAAATCGGCGGCTGTTCGAGAACCAGACCTCAAGGCTCGATCTTGTAAAGTGCCAGAGTTCCTGCGCCGCCTTCGACCACGTATTCGCCATCCGGTGACATCGCGAAAACGAAAGGCAGCGACTGCCGGTAAGGCCCCCCCTGGGGGACAGTTTGCGATCTTGGGCGCCACGACGCCAGTTGCTTGCCGGTCTCGAAGTCCCAAACCACGCGCCTCTTTAAGCTGCCCAGGCGCGAGACTGCGTCAATCCAGTCGAGCTTCCGGCTGTAGTCGGACACGACCACTCTCTTCGCCCGGGGTGCCGTTCGTACGTCGGGAGCGTTCCAGCCCGTGGTCACTCCGAGCCGATTACCAGTATCGACCTCCATGCATTCGACGGTGCGGTGCCACTGCGCCCCACCTACGCCGCATACCGCTTTCCCGCGGTCGGCAAACCTTGCCTTTTCCAACGGCGGGAACCGCGCTACCAGCTTCCGGGTGTTAGTGTCCTGCGCGGCGACATCCCATTCGACGGACCCAACACCATGGTAGTGCTGCCGCCCTATAAGCACGAGGCTCCGTTCCGCAGAGACGTCGTAGAGATTCCAAGGGTCGTCGCCAAGGTCAAGGTGTTCTGAGGGGTGACAATCTATGTCGAAGAACGAGAGACGCATCGGCTTGAGCTGCTCCCCGGCCACCCGAGTTGACCCGGCGAACATGAAGCCTGGTGCCATGGTTCCTTTCGGCAAGGAGCAGTTATTTCCGTTTGACAGATCGACAATCGTACTGCCGACCAGGATTTGCCGTCCTGACGGCGACCACGAAAGCTGGCTGGAGAACTCATCCGATCCCAGGACCCCGGGATTGACAGCGACTCTCCTGTTGCCAACTTGCGGCGTGCTGGCATCGAGGACGAGGACGAACTTCTCGCTATAGGATCGGCCAACCACCGTCCCAATTCGGCGGCCGTCTGGCGAAAAGGTCAAAGCGAAAACCACGACCGAGCCAACGGAGTTGCCATTCGGAACACTGAAGTCCCAAATCTTATGCAGGCTCCCAGCGTCGGCGGTCCAGCTCGCTAGTATGGATGCCGCGATGGCGATTACAAATCTCCGGCAGTCCTTCAAGCAGTCTACCCGATCTCTATGCTAGCGCCATAGGCACATGGGCGGCGGCCTGTTTGGCGATCTCTGCCCGAAACACACGGCTTGTGTCCGATAACCCCAGGAAAACGGCCTTCTGTCCAACTACGCCAGCCGGCCATTCTCGGCTCAGACCGCCCAAGCCCAATCGAGCCGGAACTCTCCCGCCCCCCTACTTCAGCCCCGTCACCACGTACAAATCCGCAATGTCGTGCTGAAACGAGCAGGCCAAAGACTGGCCATCGGCCGACATGGCCGCCTTGCCGAAAAATACCGCGCCCACCTCCGGCACCTTCGCTTCGCGCCAGGTTTCGCGGCGGCCGGTCGCAACGGCCAGGCGGTTGATGCGCATGTCGCGCCGCAGGGTCTGGCGCAGGAACAGGTAGCGGCCATCGCCGCTCCAGCGGATCAGGCTCTCGCCGGGTTCCAGATCGCAGAGCGGCTTGGGCGTGCCCCCGGCCACGGACCCAAGCAACAGCTTGTCCGGGCCGGCCACCAGGTAGGAGAGCCCGTCCGGCGAAATGCGCGTGGCTCTCACCCCTTCGGGGGTCAGCGGCCGCAGCCCGCCGCCATCCAGGCCGGCTACCCAACTGCGCACCGGCTTGCCGGCTTCGGCGCCGGCGATCAGAACGCGCTTGCCGTCCGGGAACCATTCCACGGATTCATAGAGCATCCCTGCGGCGCCGGCCGTGCGCGATTCTCCCGGACCGGTGGGCAGCAACGCCACTTCGCTGCGCCCCTGCTCGTGGCGGATGCAGGCCACCCATTTCGCGTCCGGCGAGAGCGCTGGGTGGGTACCCCAACCCACCTTTACTGCGGGTGAGCCGTCGGTCTTGCGCAGGTACATGGCCGTGTTGCGCCCTTCGCTGTAAGAGAGTTCGAGGAAGAGCAGCCATTTGCCATCGTCGGAAAGGTCGGCCGGCATGGACGCATCCATCCATGCCAGGTCGCGAATGCCGGGACTCTCGGGCGAAAGGAACAGGATGCCGACGCGGGAATTGACGGAATTGATCAGCACCCGGCCGTCGCGTGCCACATCCTGCAGCATGACCCTCCCGGCCAACTGTGCGACTAGCCGCACCCGGCCGGACAAATCCACTGCGTAAAGCCCCGGATCCGCGCCAAACTGAGCGCCGGAGAGCCAGATCTCGCGGCCGTTCGGCCACCAGCCCAACCGGCCGGTGCCGCGCCATCCCTTGGAAAGCACCTGTCGCGGGTGGTCCTGGCCGATCACGCAGAGTTGGTAATCTCCCGCCATGGCGTCCTGATCCAGGTAGGCCACCAGTTTTCCGTCCGGCGACACGCGCGGCACAGTCAGCTCGTCCGCATCGGTTTGATACAGCACCTTGCCGACGGGATATTCCAGCCGCGTCTTGCCGTCCACCTGGCGCACCACGGCCATAGATTCCCCATCCGCGCCCCAATCGGCCCCGCTCACGTTCTCCAGGACCTCGCGCGGAGTGCCCCCGCTCAGCGGCGCCCGCGCCAGCGTGCCGGTGAGACTGTCGCCCAGGGTGAGCAGCATCTCCCCGGATTGTGAGACGCTCAGGATGCTCCCGGTGGGCAGGCCCAACGGCCGCGACTCGCGGTCTCCCGGACGCGCGGAGTAGAGCGTGCTGGGCGTGCCATCCCACTCGGCGCCATAGATCACGTTGCCGTCGGGGCTGAAATTGGCGGAAACGATGTCGCCGTGGCGAAAGGTCAGCCGCGCGAGCGAGGCCGGCGCCGTATGCAGGAAGTGGCGCGCCAGGGTAACCGCCGGCGCAGCTCCCAGAACCACGCCGGCCAGTAGAGCGAGCGCCAGCCTTCCCCACAGAGCCGTCTCGACCGGCTTGGGAACACGCGGCTTTTGCGTGGTCACCTGGCTCGACTCCAGCTCCTCGCGCAATTCCTCCAGCGCCACTTTCAGATCCGCCATCGACTGCCAGCGGCGCTCCGGGTCTTTCTTCATCGACCGGCCGACGATTCTGTCGATCTCCGGCAGAAGGCCGGGGATGGCCTGGGTAAGCGGCTGCGGGTCCTTGTGCAGAATGGCCGACATCGACTCCAGCTTCGACCGGCCGCAAAACGCCTGCCGCCCGGTGATCATTTCATAGAACACGGAGCCGAAGGAAAAGATATCGGTGCGGGCATCCAGCTTGGTGCCCTCGGCCTGTTCGGGGGACATGTAGGCCACGGTTCCGAGCACGGTGCCTTCCTCGGTCAGCGGCGCGGCCTCGGCGTGCAGGGTGTCGGCATACGGATCGGGCTCCGCCTTTTCGGCCAGTTTGGCCAATCCGAAATCCAGCAGTTTGACCTGCCCCTGGGGCGTTACCATGACGTTGGCGGGCTTCAAATCGCGATGCACGATTCCGGCGGCGTGCGCGGCGGCCAGCGCATCGGCCATCTGAATGGCATACTTCAGCGCGTCGCGGAGGCGCAGCCCTTTGTGTCCGATGAGGCGGTCGAGGGTCTCGCCTTGCACGAACTCCATGGCGATGTAGTGGACCTGCGCGCCGTCCACCTCTGCGCTATCGATGTCGTAGATGGTGACGATATTGGGATGATTCAACGCCGAGGCGGCTTTGGCTTCCAGCACGAATCGGCGTTTGCGGTCGGCGCTCGAGAGCGCCGTGGGAGGCAGGATCTTGATCGCCACCAGCCGGTCGAGGTGGGAATCCAGGGCGCGGTACACGATACCCATGCCGCCCGCTCCAAGCTTGTCTTGAATGCGGTACGAGCGAAGCGTTTTTCCAACCATTGGCGGTTCCCCTTGTCGTTCCACCTGTGTTCCTCCTGCTCCTGTCTTCCTCCCGTTAAGGATGGGCAATCACCAGAATCGTGCGGGCGCGGTTGAGCACGCAATCGACGGCCAGCCGGAGAGTCTCCGGGTCCAGGGCCGCAAAGCTTTCGTCGAAAATCAAAACGTCCGCGCCCTGCAGTAAGGCGCGCGCAATGTACAGCCGGCTGCGCTCCCCGTGGGAGAGCTGCCAGCCGCTCTCGCCCACCATCTGTAACATGCCGGCGGGCATTTTTTCGAGCAGGGGCCCCAGGCCGAGCTCGTGGCATATGGCTTCGGCCTCGGCGAAGTCGCCCTCCTCGACCCAGCCGGGGCGGCCCATCAGCAGATTGAAAGCGAAGGTGCCGGTGAGCACGTGGTTCTCGTGGAATTGCGGCGCGGCGGCCACGCGGCGGCGCCAACCGGCCGCGCCGAGCGTGTGACGGTCCAGTCCGCCGGCCAGCAGCAGTCCGGATTCCGGCCGCAGCGTGCCGCAGAGCAGCGAGGCCAAGGTGGATTTGCCGCCGCCGGAAGGCCCCTGCAGCAGGATCCGGTCGCCCGCGGCCACGCTCAAATCGCAGCGCCGCAGAATGGGCTCGCCGCGATCGCGATAGCGAAAGGTGATGTCGTGCGCTTCCACCACCCTCTCGCGCTGGGTGGATGCAACCAGCGCCGCGCGTCCGGGGGCCTCCCTGCGCGCGGCGGCATGAAACAGCGGCGCCACCTGCTTCCAGGCGATGCGCGCGCCCACCAGGTTCCACAAACCCGTGGCCAGCCTTTGGAATGCGCTGTAAGCCAACAGCACGCCGCCCAAGCCAATGGCGAGCCCGGTGGCCCCACTGCCGGACAGAAACGCCGGCGCCAGTCCGGCAATGCCAAGCGCCAGCCAGCCGCGCGGAACCACGGCCATCAGCAGCGCGGCGCTCTTGTCCACGCGCCGCGATACCTGCTGATACCGGTCGAGCGCCTGGTCTTCGGCCTGGTGCCATTGCTCGCGCGGCTCCTGCGCGAGGCGCGTCCGGTGGCCCACCATGCGCTCCACCAGGTCGTTGGTCATCCACAGCCGCGATTCCGCCCAGCGGCTCTCGTCGCGGAAGTAACGGCGCGCCAGCAGGACCGTGAATCCGGCCCACGCCACCAGCAACAGAGCCTGCCACGCGCCTCCGGCCCCGAAGGCCAGCACCACCGACGATACCGCCAGCTCGAGCACCGACACCAGCGCCAGGAATCCACCGCTCATCGCCAGGGTTTCCAGGGCTTCGGATTCGATCACCCGTCCCAGCAACTGTCCGGCGCCCTCGCGGCGAATCTCATCCGGCTCCAGGCGCAGCGCGCCAGCCAGCAGCCGCTCTTTCAACATGCCGCTGGCGGTAATGGCCACCTTGCCCTGCAGCCATGTGATCGCTCCCCTGAGAGGAATCAGCGTGGCCAGCAGCAGGACCCAGGCGGCGAGCGTGCCGGAATCGAGCCGTCCCTGGATCGCGCCTTGCCCCACCACCCACCAGGAGAGCAGCCAGAGCACGTACTGCGCCAGGTGCGCCGCGCCCAGCGCCCACAGGCGGCCGCGCAAGTGCGCGTGCTTCACGAGCAGCCAGAAGTTGTCTCCGGGCTCGGCGCGCAGTTGCCAGCAATACCCCACGTGCACCGTCGCGAGGCGTTTCCCCAGCAGCTCCGCCCGCACCTTCGGCCGGCGCCTGCGCCGAATGCCGCTGGTCGCAAGCAGGGCGTCGATCTGGTCGAGCAGAGGCGCTTCGGCGTCGCGGCACAGCTCCGCGCGGATAGCTTCGCGGCCCACCCGCCGCACCGCGCGGCCGGGTGCGATCACGGTATCCGCGTCGACCAGCGCCAGCAGCCGGCCGCCGGAGCACAACACCAGAGCCGGCGCGGCTGTTTGAATCCGCCTGCCGGCCTGCGAATAGCGAATCTCGCCGGGTTCGGCCTCGCAGCCCAGGCATAACGCCGCCGATTCGATCCACTGTCCCACCAGTTTGGGATCGTCGGCCCCGATGTGCGCGGGCAAGCTCGGAATCTCGCCCGGTGGCGGGTTGACACCGGTCGAGCGCGCCAGGGCTTCGAGCGCCTCGCCAGCCTGCGAAACCGGCCAGGCGATCACGGGCGGCCTCCGGGGGGCTGGGCGGCGATCCGCCTGCGGCAGTTGGGGAGCCGTCGCAGGGAACCGAATGCCCGGGGGTTTGCCCTCTGGGCCCGAGACCCTCGTCCCGCTGGCGGAAGCGGGACGTGGGCGTCTGGCCCAGAGGGCGCCCCGGTCCAGGGCGCCCGCCCCACCAGGCACGTCCAACTGCACCGACGTGAGGCACGCGGGCACCCACCTTCGCGAGTTCGGTCAGACACTCCGGCCTCCCTGGAGAGCGCCGTTTTCCAGGCGCAGGTGCCGCCTGCCCGCGGGCCTGCCCAGATGCTCCGGGCAGGCGAGCACCGCCTGCCCCACCGGCCGTGCCCTCCGGGTCCCTGGTTACGCACTGCGGCCTCCCTGAAGGGTGCCGTTTTCCAGGCGCAGGTGGCGCCAGGCTGCGCCGGACCAGGCGCCGTCGCGGAGGGCACTCTCGGCTTCGACCAGAGCCCGGTAGCGCGAATCGAGCTGGGCGGCGAGCGCCGCCGGGGCGCCGTCTTCCACGATGCGGCCGCCTTCCACCACCAGCACGCGGTCGAATGCCTGCGTCTCGCTCACATCGTGGGTGATGCAAATCAGGGTGACGCCGTGGAACAGCCGTCGGACGCGGGTCAGCAACTCGCGCCGCCGCTCGCGGTCGAGCCCGCGAAACGGCTCATCCAGAATCGCCAGGCGCGTATCCGCACGGAAGAGCGCGCGGGCCAGACGCACCCGCTGCCCTTCGCCGCCCGAAACCATCGCGCCGCCCTCGCCCAGGCGGGTCTCAAACCCGTCTGGCAGCTTCTCCAGCACGCGCCGCAGGTCGGCGGCCTCAATCACCTGCATCATGGGCCGGCCGGCGCCGCTGGTGGTTCCGTAGGCGATGTTCTCGAAGAAGGTGCGGTTCCACAGGTACACCTCGGGGTCTATCCAGGCGGTGGTGCGCCGCAGTTGCTCCAGGCGCCCCTGGATGGGCTCGCCATCCACCAGCACCCGCCCGCCGGCGGGCTGCCACCATCCGAGCAGCGTCCCCACCAGGCTGGATTTACCGGCGCCGGAGGTACCCACGACGCCTATGTGCGCACCGGCGGGAATATCCAGATCGATGCCGTCGAGGATGGTGTGGCCGGCAGCGCGTACGGTCACGTTTTCGAAGCGCAGCGCGGCCGGAGCGCGGTCCACCGGCGCGGTCTCCGAGCCGGCCGCCGCGGAGGGCTCCTCGCGCGCGCCCAGCGGCTCCATCAGGCGGAGCGTCATGTTGCGGTAGGCCGGATACTGCCAGGCGATGGAGGCGATTTCCTGTCCCAGCACCGGCATGTTGAGCGCCCAATAGGCCACCAGCAGCGTGGCGCCGCCTCCGCCCGTGCGCCCCAGATAGGCCAGCAGGAGCCAGGCGGCCAGGGCGAACCCGAACGCGAACTGCGCCGCCTCCACCCACACCACCACGCGCTGCAGGCCGAATCCGGCGCCGGCCCACTCCAGCAGCAGACTGCCATGTTCGCGGCGAACCGCCTGCTGCGCGCCGTGAACCCGGATGGGGACCAGGCCGAGCATGGCGTCCAGGTAATAGCGGCACAGTGCGCCGGTGTGGCTGCGCACGCGCAGGTCGCGCTCTCCGATCACCGGCTGCAAAGCCAGCGGCAGCCCCACCGCAACCAGGGCCGCCGCCGCGGCCAGGGGCGCGCTGGCCCGGTCGATCCAGGCGATACCCACCGCGGTGAGCGCCAACTCGCAGGCCGCGCGCACCAGTTGGCCGCCCAATTCCGGCAGGCGGCGAATGCGGTGGATCATGTGGCTGCGCTCCGTCATATCCGATTTCAGCCGGCTCTGAAAGTAGCGGTCGCCCAGCCGCGGGATCTTTTCCAGAAACGCCGACCGGAGGCGCGTCTCCAGATGGCGGCCCATGCGCAGCAGGCTCACGGTGGCCGGGTACTCGACCAGCAATTGCAGGATCGCCAGCATCACCAGCGCCGCCATGGCGCCCATCCGCTGGCTCGCCAGCCGGAGATCCGCGCTCAGATCGAGCAGGCCGCGGAACAACACCGCTTCCAGCATCACGGCCCCCGTGGCCAGGAGCAGGGCGCCGGCCACGACCGCGGGCGCAAACACGCCATCGGCGCGCATCAGGCGAACGAGCTCGCGCCCCGGCCGGGCCGGCTTCTCCTGGAGTGCGGCAGCCAGTTCGGGCGCGAGCGCGGGAGCCTCGGCCGGCTTGGCGAGGGTGCCGCGCACAGCCACCAGAACGGCGCCGCGCAACTGCAGTTCCTCTTCGCCGTGAGGGCGGACCGACCAGTACTCATCGGGAATCGAATCGTCCTGGGCGAGGAACCGCGCCAGCAGGCGCGCCGCCTGCCGGCCTTGGCGTACCCCTCCCGACCGGACCAGCGAGCTCACCAACCGGACGCCCGCATCGAGCGCCGCCACCTTGCGCCAGCCCGCGCCGGCCAGCGCGTCCCGGAGCAGCGGGCGCCCCGCAATGCCGAGGCTGCTTAGCCGCCGGAGCAGGGTTGCCTGCGAGACTTCCGAGCCCGCCCACTCCCGCCAGGCCTCCGCGGGCACCGCAGTGCGATGGATGTAGAGGTCTTCGAGGAACCGCCGGGCAGTCACCCAACGCCGCCCGGTGGAGGGGTCCATCAGTTGCAACAGCGGGCCGTGCCGCCGCCAGACCACCACGAAGTGCGTGACGCCGCTGGGAAGGCGAACCACGGCGATGGCCGGAAGCGCGTTGGCTTCGGCCAACAGCAGGTGGTCGGCGGGAAGCATGATCTGCTCGGCATTGAGGCCGAGCTGCCGGGCCACCTCTTCCATGGTGTCGATGGAGCTGCCGTCCACATCCGTCTGGCAGGCCTCGCGCAGGCGGCCGTAGCTGGCGTGGATTCCGAAGCCTTCGAGCAGGCTCTTGAGCGAGGCGGGTCCGCAGTCCATGCCGGACGCCTGCACGACTTCCGGGATGAAAAAGCGCCGCCGCATGGTCATTGGGGCGCCGCCAGCAGACGCCCGGCAGTGCGCAGCAGCAGCGCGGCGGGAGTCAGCCGCTCGACCTCGACCTCTACCGAGCCCGGCAGCCCGTGTTGCAGGGGCACCCGGAAAGCCGCCGTGGGAGTAATGCCGAGCTCGACCCGGACCTGGCCGTCGCGGACCTCGCCCGCCACCCTGGAAACCGTGGCCGGGATGCTGCCGTACTGCGCCCACGGGAAGCCATCCAGGCGCATCCTGGCGCGCTGGCCCACGCGGATGCGGCCCAGCGCGGCGGAGGGCGGAAACTGCGCCACGGCACGCAGCTTTCCCGAAGGGACAATGGCGCCCAGCTTTTCTCCCGCCTGCACCACCGCTCCGGGCCGCAACACGGCCACATCGCCAAGCGTGCCGCTCACCGGCGCCCGTATGGATCTCCGTTCCACCTCGTACTCGAGCCGCTGGATGGTGGCCAGAATGGTCGAGCTGTCGCTTTCCATCTTCGCGGTCTGGCCCTGCAGATTGAGGGACTCGACGCTGCGGTCGCTTTCGCGCGTGCGCTGCTCGCCGTCCAGGCGTTCGGCCTCTAGGCGCAGCCCATCGGCGGCGTGCCGCTGCCGCTCGGCTTCGAACTTGGCCTGCTCGTAATCCCGCTCGGAGGCCAGTTTTTCGGCTCGCAGCAGCGCCAGCCGGCTGGTGTTGGCTTCGGCCTGCCTGGCGGCCGCGTCGGCTTCCTGGAACCTGGCGGCAGCCTGCTCCACGGCGGTGCGGGTGGCCCGCTGCTCGCGCGTGCTGGACTGATTCACATTGGCAATCTGGTCGCGCAGCGAGGCGATCTGCGGGGACAACCCGGCCAGGCGGCGCCGCTCTTCCTGCACCTGGAGGCGCTCCGAGTTGGAATCGAGCTCGACCAGAATTTCGCCGGCGCGCACCTGCCGCCCCAGAACCAGGTTGGTGGTCTCGACGCGCGCGGTCACCGGTGACTGCACGAGAGTCGCCTCCTGGTCGATTTCCAGGCGAGCCGTGGAGGTGACCTCATACCGCGTGATGGCGGCCAGGAAAAACCAGGCCAACCAGCAAGCCAGCAGCACGGTTACCAGGGTGAGCACCAGCAGCGAGCCTCGGAACCGATCGATCCGCAGGGCCTCGACTGTGCGCGGAAAGGGGGTTGACATCCTGGACTTCAAAAGTCCTCCGGGAAACGAAGCCTCACTGTATTCGGTTGCAGGCCGTCTTGCAATAACCGGCGAGGCGTGGAAGTAACAGGACTGACCTTGGCTATCGAACGCGTGTTATCGGTGGGGTTAGAGCAGGCTAGCCGGCGATTATCGACCAGTCCCACTCTTTGCGCGCCTCCCGGCCCAACCGGCGCGTGGCGTCGGCGTCTCCGACGACCTCTTCTTTCTCGGCGTCCCAGTGCAGTTTCCGCCCGGTATCGTAGGAGATATTCGCGAGCAGCGGCACCGTGGTGGAGCGCAGCCCCACTTCGATGTCGGCTTCCGGCCGCTCGCGGCTCTTCACGGCGCGGATGAAGTTGGCGGCGTGCAGCACGGTGGCGTCGGTCGAGTTCATGTGGAAGCGCTCCACCGGCTTGCCCTCCGGGCGGAATGCCGGATAAATCTCGTACCCGATGCGGTCCGCGATCAACGTACCGTTGGTGCCGTAATACGCTTCGCCATGCGGCCGGTCGTCCGCGCCGGTGGCGTTGTAGTATTGCATTCCGGGCGTGCGCCCGCCCATCCCATGGCCGTTCAGCACGTTCGCCTCGTAGCTGAGAATGAAGTTCGGGTATTCGAACGTGGCTTGCAGGATGTCGGGGATATCGCCCGCGTCGTGGATCAGGAAGCGGCGCCCCATGGCCGAGACCGACACCGGCGCCGTTGCGCCCATCACCTGGTGCACCGTGTCGAAACGGTGCGTGCCGTAGTCGGTGATGTAGCCGCCCGAGTAATCGCGAAACCATCGGAACGTATCGATAAACCGCTTCCGGTTAAACGCCACCTTGGGCGCCGGCCCCAGGTAAAAGTCCCAGTCGAGCCCGTCCGGCACGGGTGTGTCCGGCACGCGGCCGATCCCGTTGGGCGCCATCTCCACATAGTTCCAGACGCGCACGAAGTGTACGTGCCCCAGTTGCCCGCTTTGGACGATGCGCTGGACTTCCTTATAATGCGGCGCCGACCGGTGCTGCATGCCGGCCATGGCGATGCGGTTATAGCGGCGCGCGGCTTCCACCATGCGGCGTCCCTCGCGGATGTTGTGCGCCAGGGGTTTCTCCACGTAGACGTCTTTGCCGGCCTGGCAGGCGAGCACCGTGACGCCGGCGTGCCAATGGTCCGGCGTGGCCACGTGTACGGCATCGATGTCTTTCCGCTCCAAGAGCTTGCGGAAGTCCTGATACGCCGTCGCGCTGGGTCCGGCCCATTCGCGGGCGTGCTGAGCGTTGGGCAGATAGACGTCCGCCACCGCCCCATACTCCACTCCCGGAGCCTGCCGCATGGCGTTGGCAACGGTCAGACCGCGCGCGCCGCACCCGACCAGTCCCACAACCACGCGGTCGTTTGCGCCTATGGCTTGGCGAGTGGCCATCGCCGCCGTCGCTGCCGCGGCAGCTCCCACGAATTCCCGTCGTTTCATACAATCTCCATCAATATCGTCCATCCCCGTTGCACCAGATGATAGCGCCATGTCGCGACCCGGCGCGACCCCGTGCCGGGGAGCCGGCGGCGCGTCCCCAGCGGGGCTGAGCGCCGGGGACGCCGCGCGCGGGCCTTTCGCCGATGGCGAGCCTGGCAGCGCCTGCCAAAGCACGAACAATGCGGATGGCCGGGGTCTGCTCACCCGCCGGCCGGCCGGCTTCCTTTCGGCCTCATTGTAGGCTAAGATTCTGGTAGAACTAGCGGAACGAGTCCGTAACCATGTTACATTTCGCCCGTCTGGCAAAGACAGCTCTTACTGCAGCCTTTTCACTTACCCTGATGAGCGCCGCCGATTCGGATCGCGACTTCTCCGGCAAATGGCTGCTCAGCGCGGACCATAGCGAGATGCGCGCGTTGCCCGGCGAAGCCTATCCCGTTCTTGTCATAGAACAGAAGGCCGCGATTCGCTGCACCGCCTCCACTGCCAACGGAGCCCCGGTGGAGTGGACTTATCGCCTGGACGGCGAAGATTCCAAGTACCAGGTGGGCGCCGAATCGAGGAACAGCGCCACCAAGTGGGAGGGCGCCGCGCTGCTTATCAACACTCTGGTCCACGGAGCGCAAGACTACACCATCATGGACCGCTGGACGCTTTCCCGCGATCACAGCCAGCTCAACATCGAGCGCCAGATTGTCAAGGGCACCGCGCAGATGGAAGGCTACCTCATTTACCGGCGCGAGGGAGCTATGGGCGCTCCGTTGAGTTCCACCGGCACAGGCACGCCGGAGCCGTCTTCCGGTCCGGCGGGACAGCCAGTCCTGCTGCATCGGCCCGAAGTGCCGGCGAAGCCCGCACCCTCGGAATACAAGGTCCCCTCCGGCACCCACATTCTGCTCACTTTGACCAATCCGGTCAGCACGAAGAACTCGAAAGACGGCGACCACGTTTATCTGCAGACGGCCGTGCCGGTAGCCGAGGACGGCCGCATCGTGATTCCGCGCGGCAGCTACGTGCAGGGATCGGTGGATAAGAGCAAGGCGGCGGGGCGTGGGAGCAACAAGGGAGAGCTGTACATCCGCTTCGATTTGCTGACCCTGCCGAACGGCGTCAGCCGGGATTTCCACGCGCGGCTGACTTCCGCCGACAGTGCCAACGGCAAAGTGGACCCGGATGAAGGCAAGATCAACGGCACCGGGAGAAACACCGATGGCGGCAAGGTGGCGCGAGACGTGGGGATCGGCTCGATGGGCGGCGTGCTGGTGGGGAGTGCGGCGGGCCATCCGGTGACGGGGTTGGGAGTGGGCGCCGCCGCCGGCCTCGCCGCCGTGCTGCTGTCCAAGAACCAGGACGTGATGCTGCCGCGCGGCACATCGGTCGAGATGGTGCTGGATCGCGACCTTTACTACACCCCCGCCGAACTGCAACACTGAGCGGGAATGTTCTCTTCCCGCTTCCACTGGGATTTTCACCCCAACCGGCTGACCGAACTGCTGGCGGAGAAACGCCGCCAGGGCGCCGAGGTGCTGGACCTTTCGGAGTCCAATCCCACCCGCGCAGGGTTCGAATATCCGCTCGAGATTCTGCGGGCTTTCGAGCATCCGCGCGTTCTGCGCTACCAACCGGAGCCCGCCGGGGCCATGGAGGCGCGTGAAGCCGTAGCGGCCTACTACGCGGCGCGCGGTTGCGCAGTGGAACCGTCTCGTATCCTGCTGACGGCCAGCACTAGCGAAGCCTACTCCTATCTCTTTAAGCTGCTGACCGATCCGGGCGACCAGGTGCTGGCGCCGCGGCCGTCGTATCCGCTGTTCGATTATCTGGCCAACATGGAATCGGTGGAAGTGCGCCAGTATCCGCTGGTCTATCAGGGCGGCTGGGCCATCGATCTGGAGGGTTTAGTTGCGGCGGTTACCGAGCGTACTCGCGCCGTGATAGTGGTGCACCCGAACAATCCCACCGGCTCCTACGTGAAGCGCGCGGAGCTGGAGGCTCTGGTCCGGCTCTGCCGCGATCGCGCCATCGCGCTGATCTCCGACGAAGTGTTTTCCGACTACGCTTTCGCGGCGGACCCGAGCCGCGCCGGCACGCTGGCCGAGGTCACCGATTGCCTGGCGTTTTCGATGAGCGGCCTTTCCAAAATCGCCGCTCTCCCGCAGATGAAGCTCGGCTGGATTGCGGTGAATGGCCCCGCACAGTTGCGCCGCGAGGCCTTGGAAAAGCTGGAGTGGATCGCGGACACCTACCTTTCGGTGAGCACGCCGGTGCAGGTAGCGGCCGGTAGCCTGCTGGCCGCGGGCGAAGCGGTGCGGCGGCAGATCCGCGAGCGAAGCGCCGCGCACCTGGCGTTGGCGCGCGAGGCGCTGGCCGGCACGGCGGCCAACATTCTGGCGGTAGAGGGCGGCTGGTACATCACCCTGCAGGTGCCGCGCACCCGCAGCGAGGAAGAATGGACCCTGGATTTGCTGGCGCGCGAAAACCTGCTGGTACAACCCGGCTTCTTTTACGACTTCGCCTCCGAAGCCTTTCTGATCGCCAGCCTGCCGACCGCTCCCGGCATCTTTCGCGAGGGGATGGCGCGGCTGCGCCGTCAATTCGCGGGCGCGTAGTAGCCGTGACGCCAGTAGGCGTGCAGGGGCGGGAGACCGTGGGGCGGAATTACCTTCACGGTGATGGGATGATAGCGGCCGTCGCGCTGCTGGTCGGTGGGGATGTAGCCCAGCACATAGCGGTTGCGCAGCTCCACGCCGATCTTGGCGGCGACGTCGGGAAGCTCGCTGGCTTCGGCCGGGAAATGGCGGCCGCCGGTCTGCTCGCACAGGTCGCTTAATAGTCCGGGGCCGCTGGCCTCTTCCGGGGTGCGGGATCGCGCGCCGGCCGGCTCGTACACGCCGATGGCGTAAATCATCACGTCGCCCTCGCGCACCAGGTTGCGGACCTCGGATTCGCTGTAGCGGCTGCTGTTGTCGCCGCCGTCGGAGATGATGAGCAGGGCACGGCGGTTTTTCTGCGATTTCTTCATTTCGTGCATGGCCAGAAAGACGGCGTCCAGCAGGGCCGTGCGGCCTTTGGACTGCGAGAACGTGAGCTGGTTCTGGATATCCTCGATGGGGGTGCCGATGGGCGATATCAGTTTGGGCTGGTCGTTGAACTCCACCAGGAAATACTCGTCTTCGGGGTTGGAGGTCTTGAAAAACTCCGCCGCGGCCTGGCGCGACTCGCGTAGTTTGGTGCCCATGCTTCCGCTGACATCGAACACCAGACCGACGGCCACGGGTTCGTCGTCCATGGAGAAATGCGTGATGGACTGCTCCACCTTGTCGTCGAAGATTTTGAAGTGCTCCTTCTCGAGGCCGGTCACCGGCTGGTTATAGGGATTACAGACGGTCACCGGGACCAGCACCAGGTTGGTATCGGTGCGGATGTTGGCCTTGGGCAGGCTTTCTTCGGTCGCTGCCGCCTTCGAACGCGGGTGGACCGCGACTTGTCCCCGGAACGCCACCGGCGCCAGCAGGACGAGGCTGCACGCCACACCTATGATCGTCCGACGGACCATCGCCCAACTCTCTTCGACCGTATTGTACTCGCTCGCGAGGCAGGGTGCCGAGCGCGGGGGGGTGGGTGGGATTATTCCGCGGGCCTGCCGGGAGTGCGCCGCGGCGGGGTGCCGAGCCCGGGGGGCGTATTGGAGCCTGGGCGCGGTGGCCCGCCCGGCAGTTGAGACGCGGGGTTGGTGCGTGCGCGGGCGGGCCGTCAAAACGTTCATCCCACCTGCCGCGTGGGTTCGGGCGGGGGTGGATAACGGCCCATCTTCGAGTTCATACCATAGATTTTGGGAGATTCCGAGCGCCGCGGGCCAGTGAGGTTTCGTGGCGGAAGAGAGCGAGTGCCCGGCGGTCTGCACAGCCGGCACTTTCCGCGCGTGCTATCCTGTCCAAATACGAGGGCTTTGCGGAAATGCGCCCGCCTGTGGAACTTCTCCTCACCTGGGGATTGTTTGTAACTCCCGACCACTACAGTAGCGTCTACACCTTCATCGCCATACTCTCGGATCGTGGAATTCATGTTTGAAATTCTCTTCAAATACCCGATCGGCATTTTCCATAAGGGCAAATTCGTCTTTCTGACGCCCTGGCCCCTCTGGTTCCTGGCCGCCGGGATTCTGGTGGCGGCGGCGCTGCTGTTTTGGCACGTCCGCCGCAATCACGGCATGCTCAGCGGGTTGCGCCCCATGGTGATTTGGGTGCTCGAAACCTCGATGGTGGCGCTGATCCTCTTCCTCCTCTGGCATCCGGCCTTGAGCATCGCCACATTGCGGCCGCAGCAGAATGTGGTCGCGGTGCTGGTGGACGATTCGCGCAGTATGGCCATTGCGGATTCCTCCGGCACGCGCGAGGCCGCCGCCAAATCGGTGCTGGCGAGCGGCCTGCTGAAATCGCTGGGCGAGCGCTTCCAGGTGCGTCTCTACAAGTTCGGCAAGGAGCCGGCGCGGATTCCGAATACCGATGCGCTCACCGGCACGGCGCCGGCCTCGCGCATCGGCGACACATTGGAACAGGTGCTGGCGGAATCGTCCTCGCTGCCGCTGGGCGCCATCGTGATGCTCAGCGATGGGGCCGATAATTCCGGCGGCATCGATCTGGCCACCATCGCGGCCATCCGGCGCCAGCGCATCCCGGTGCACACCATCGGTTTCGGCAAGGAGCATCCCGAGCGCGACGTGGAAGTCACGGATGCGGTGGTTTCGGCGCGCGCGCTGCCGAAATCCCGGCTGACCGCGCTGGTGACTCTCGAGAGCTACGGCCTGGCGGGCAGCAAGAGTAAGGTCACCATTCGCGAAAGCGGCAAGGTGCTGGCGTCGCAGGATGTCACGCTGAAGAACGATGGCGAGCCGCAGACGGTGCCGGTAGCCTTCAACATTGGGGACGCCGGGCCGAAGACGCTGGAAATCGCGGTGCAGCAGGTTCCGGGGGAAGAGAATAACCTCAACAACAGCGTCACGCGCGTGGTGGATGTGGAAAACCGCAAACCGCGCATCCTGTATTTCGAAGGCGAACCGCGCTGGGAGTATAAGTTCATCCGGCGCGCGGTGGAGGATTACCCGGATTTGGGGATCGAGCTGGCGTCCATGGTTCGCACCACGGAGAACAAGTTCCTGCGCCAGTTTCCCAAGAGCATGGCCGAGCACGATCTGGAGGACGGGTTCCCGGCCAAACCCGAGGAGTTGTTCCCGTTCCAGGCGGTGATCATCGGGTCGGTGGAGGCCAACTATTTTACGGCCACGCAACAGCAGTTGATCCGCGATTATGTGGACCGGCGCGGCGGGGGTTTGCTGTTCATGGCCGGCCGCTATACCCTGTCGGATGGCGGTTATCCCAGCTCCCCGCTCGCGGACCTGGTGCCCACCCGGCTGCCGGTTGCAAAGGGGACGTTCCACCGCGCGTTCACCAGCGTGGAGCTGACGCCGCAGGGCGCGCAGAGCGTGATCTGCCGGCTGGAGGACGATCCCGCCAGGAACCTGGCGCGCTGGAAGACCATTCCGCAGGTGGCGGATTACCAGGAAGTGGGCGAAGCCAAGCCCGGCGCCACCACCCTGATAGTTTCCAAGCCCACCGGCAAGCGGCCGCAGCCGCTGCTGGTGACCGAAAACTACGGCCGCGGGCGCACCGCCCTGATGGCCACGCAGGGAACCTGGCGCTGGAAAATGTGGCTGGACCACGCCGACAAGACCCACGCCACATTCTGGCAGCAGCTCATGCGCTACCTGGTGACCGACACTCCCGGCCAGGTGGTTTCCACCACGCCCAGACAGGTGCTTTCCGACGACACGCGCGTGCCGGTGCGCGTCGAGGTACGCGACAAGGAATACAAGCCGGTGACCAACGCCAAAGTGCAGGCGCGGTTCAACGGTCCCGATGGCACGTCGACACTGGAGTTGACGCCGCAGGCGCTCGAGGAAGGCGTGTACACGGGCGAATGGACGGCGGAGAAGCCGGGATCGTATGTCGCCGAGATCATCGCCGGGCGCGAGCAGGAGGAGTTGGGCCACGATATCCTCACCTTTCGCCGGGAGGATGGCGTAGCCGAGAATTTCCATACGTCGCAGAACCGCGAGTTGCTGGAAAAGCTGTCGGAGCAGACCGGCGGCCGTTACTACACGCCCAGCGAAGCGTCCAAACTTTCGAGCGAGATTTCGTATTCGGAAGCCGGCATCACCACGCGGGAAACGCGCGATCTTTGGGATATGCCGGTCCTGTTTCTGTTGGTGCTTTCGCTGCGCGCCTCGGAATGGCTGCTACGGCGGCGTTGGGGGGTGGTATGAAAGGTCTTACAGCAGACAGGAGTCTGGCATGAAGCAAATCCGGCTAATTGCGTTGGTCCTCCTCGCCGCGCTCACTGCTCCCGCGGCCACGTTCTACGTCACCATTTCGGGACTGGGTGGTGAGCCGGATTACGACCAGCGCTTCAAGATGTGGGCCAACGACATCGATTCCACCTTGAAGAAGTCGGGCGGCGATACCAACGTGGTAACCATGCTGGCGCCCACGCGCGATCAGATCCGAGCCCGCTTCGCGGACCTCGCCAACAAGGTCAAGCCCACCGACGCGCTGGTGGTGATGCTCATCGGCCATGGCAGTTACGACGGCGTGGAGTACAAGTTCAATATCCCCGGCCCGGATATCACCGGCGCCGAACTGGCCGCGCTGATGGACCACGTTCCCGCCACCCGACAACTGGTGGTCAACACCACCAGCTCTAGCGGCGCCTCTATCGAGTTTCTGCGCAAGCCCAACCGTGTGGTGATTACCGCAACCAAGACCGGCACGGAAAAGAACGCCACCGTATTTGCGCGGTATTGGGCGGAAGCGCTGCGCGAGCCTTCGGCGGATCTGGATAAGAACGAATCGGTCTCGGCGCTGGAGGCTTTCCACTACGCGCAAAGAAAAACCAAGGAATTCTTCGACGCGCAGAAGCGCCTCGCGACGGAGCACTGCCTCCTGGAGGATACCGGGAAGGGCATGGGCGAAGCGCCCGCCGGCAACGCTCCCGATCCGGAGACCGGCGAAGGCAGACTGGCGGCCACCTTCGCGGTGGTGCGGCTGGGCGCCAATGCCGCGGCGGCCAAGGATCCGGCCAAGCGGGCGCTGCTCGATCAGAAAGAACAGGTGGAGCAGGCCATCGACGAGCTGAAGTACGAAAAGGCCGGCATGGCGGCGGACGACTATAAGAAGCAATTGACGCGCCTCCTGCTGCAGCTCGCCACACTCCAGGAGGCCATCGACAAGTGACCAAGGCCCTGCGGCTCGGCGCCGTGCTGTTGGCCGCCGCCTTGGCTTTGGCGGCGCAGACTCTCCAGCAGGCGGAAGCGCTTTGGAAGCAGCGCAATTTCGGCGACGCCAACAGTGTCTTCCTCGACCTGGTGACGAAGTACCCGGACAACCCCGATTACCTCGTGCGCTTTGGCCGGATGCTGATGGATCACGGGACAGAGGAAGACATCCAATACGCGGCGGAGCATTTCAACAAAGCCCTGACCATTAAGAAAGACCACGCCGGCGCCATGCTCGGACTGGCGCTGATCGCCGCCGACGAATTCAGCGGCAACGCCGAGAAGATGGCCCGCCAGGCGCTGGCGTGGGATCCCAAGCTGCTGGAAGCCCAGGAACTGTTGGCGCGGCTGGCGCTGGAAGATAACAACAACGAGCAGGCCACCAAGGAAGCTAAGAAGGCGCTGGAGATCGATCCGAATTCGCCGGTAGCCAAGGGCATTCTGGCGGCCATCGATTTCCTATCCGGAAAGGCCGCGACCTCCTGGGATCCGCACGACGCGCGCGGTTACAACACTATCGGCCATTTCTTCGTGATGAACCGGCGGTACGAAGAAGGCATCGAGTATTTCCGCAAGGCTATCGCGCTCGACCCCGCGCTATACAGCGCGCACGCGGAGCTGGGCCTGAACCTGATGCGCCTCACCCAGAACGAGGAAGCCAACAGCGAGTTGGGCATCGCCTTCACTAATGGATTTCAGAACAGCGCGACCTTCAACACGCTGCGATTGATCGAATCGTACAAGAATTTTGTCGAGTTCAAGCAAGGGTTGACGGTTCTCAAACTGGGTAAGAAGGAAGCTAACCTGCTGCGCCCTTATCTCCAGGCTGAGATCGACCGATCGATCGCCACTTACGAGAAGAAATATAAGTTGAAGCTGACCAAACCCGTGGCCGTGGAGGTTTACCCCGACCACGAAGACTTCGCGGTGCGTGCGCTCGGCATGCCGGGCCTGGGCGCCCTGGGAGTCACGTTCACGGCCAAGAGCTTCGGCGGGGCCATCGCTCTCGACAGCCCTTCGGGCCGGCCGCCGGGCGAATTTCACTGGGCTTCCACACTGTGGCACGAAATGAGCCACGTGTTCACCCTGACTTTGACCGATTCCCACGTGCCGCGCTGGTTCACCGAAGGGATTGCGGTGCATGAAGAGACTGCCGTCTCGCCGGAGTGGGGCGACCGGCTCACCCCCGAAGTGCTGATGGCTATCAAGAACAAGCAACTGCTGCCCATCGGCGATCTCGACCGCGGTTTCATCCATCCCACCGCGCCCGGACAGGTAATTGTAAGTTACTACCAGGCCGGCCGCATTTGCGACTTCATTACCGATAAGTGGGGCTGGGATACGATCCTCGCCATGTTGAAGGATTACGCCGCCGACATAGACACTCCCACGGTGATTCGTAAGGAGCTGAAGCTGGAGCCGGCCGATTTCGACAAGCGGTTCCTGGCCATGGTGGAGGCGGAGACCAAGAAATCGGTCGACCACTTCACCGAGTGGAAGGACGATCTGAAGCAGATTAACGAGGCGGCCAAGGCCAAGGATAACGACACCGTAATCAAACTCGGCGCCCAGGCCCGCGACCTGTTTCCGGACTATGTGGAAGCCGGCAATGTCTACGAGTTTCTGGCCCACGCGTATCTCGCAAAAGGCGACAAGCCGGCCGCCATTGCCGAGCTGGAGCGGTATGCCAAAATCGGCGGGCGCGACCCGGCCACGCTGAAATCGCTGGCCGGCGAGCTCGAGGCCGCCGGCGACAAGAAAGAAGCCGCCGCGGTGCTGGACCGCGTGAATTACATCTATCCGATGAACAACGACATGCACCAGCAACTGGGATTGCTGTGGCTGGATCTGAACGAGACCGCTGGCGCCATCCGCGAGTTTCAGGCGGTGGTGGCGCACGACCCGATCGATCCGGCGCAGGCCCATTTCAACCTGGCGCGCGCCTACCGTCAGAACCATCAGAACGAGCAGGCGCAGGATGAATTGCTGGCCGCCCTGGAAGCGGCTCCCGGATTCCGGCCGGCACAAAAGTTATTGCTGGAATTGAGCGGCGCGGAAACCGAAGCTCCGGCCGCACCTGCAAAGAAACGAGAATAAGAACCGACATGTCAACTACCGTGACACCCCAGTTGGAACCCGAAGTTCTGAAGGCGCGCATCGCGCGTTTTCGCCAGGTGCAGTCCGAGATCGTGACGCAGGTGCGCCGCGTGATCGTGGGCCAGGAGGAGGTGCTGGAGCAGGTGATGATCGGCCTGTTTGTGGGAGGCCATTGCCTTATCACCGGTCTGCCGGGAACGGCCAAGACGCTGCTGGTGCGCACCATGGCGCAGACGCTGGGCCTGGTGTTCAAGCGCATCCAATTTACTCCCGACCTGATGCCCAGCGACATTACCGGCACGGATATCATCGAAGAAGATCCCGCCAACGGCCGCCGCACCTGGACCTTTGTGCCGGGGCCGATCTTCGCCAATATCCTGCTGGCCGACGAAATCAACCGCACGCCTCCGAAAACGCAGAGCGCGTTACTCGAAGCCATGCAGGAGCGCGCCTGCACGGTGCGCGGCAACAACTACCTGCTGCCCGCGCCATTCTTCGTTCTGGCCACGCAGAACCCCATTGAGCTGGAGGGCACTTATCCGCTGCCCGAAGCGCAGCTCGACCGTTTCCTGTTCAATACGGTCCTGGATTACCTGACCGCGGCGGAAGAGCTGAAAGTTGTGGACCTGACCACGGTGACCACCATCCCGCATGCCGACCCAGTGACCAACGCGACGGAGATCCTGGACTTCCAGCAACTGGTGCGCATGGTGCCTATTGGCGAGAGTGTAGCGCGCCACGCCATCGAACTGGTGCGGGTCAGCCGGTCGAGCGACGAGAACGCCCCCGATTTCGTCAAGAAGTACGTCAACTACGGCGCCAGCGTGCGCGCCGCGCAGTTCCTGGTGCTGGCCGCAAAGGCCAAGGCACTGATGCGCGGCCGCTATCACGTGACCTACGAAGACATCCGGTCGCTGTATATCCCGGTGCTGCGGCACCGCGTGCTGCTGAACTTCCACGCGGAATCGGAGCGGCTGAAGCAGGACGATATTTTGAAGAGGGTGTTGGAGTGGAAGCCGGCGCCTCGGGAGTGAGAGCTTTTCACCGCAGAGGCGCAGAGACGCAGAGGTTTAAGAGGTAAGGAGAGAGTCAAAGTCAAAACCGGAGAGCGCAGAGGGGGCAGAGGTAATCGGTTCTTCCTTGGCGCCTCGGTTGCAGTGGCAAGGAATTATTCACCGCAGAGACGCAGAGACGCAGAGAGTTAAGAGAGACAGTGAGAGAGTCAAAGTCAAAACCGGAGAGCGCAGAGGGGGCAGAGGTAAGCATCTCTTTCCTGCCGCCTCGGGTGCTTACGGAGGCGATTATTGGCGCGGCAATTGAGGTTCATCGCGTCACTGGCCCTGGGTTGATGGAATCGGTGTATGAGGAATGTCTCTGCTATGAATTGAGTCAACGCGGTTTGCATTTTCAGCGGCAGGTCGAGTTGCCTGTATCGTATAAGGGAATCAAGTTGGACTGCGGCTTTCGCATGGACCTCGTGGTGGAAGACTCGGTCGTTCTCGAACTGAAGACGGTGGATCAGCTCTTGCCAATCCATTCGGCTCAGTTACTGACTTATCTCAAGCTTTCCGGCAAGAAGGTAGGCCTGCTCATCAACTTCAACGAGCCGGTTCTCAAGGAAGGCTTGAAACGCCTGGTGAATCGCTTCCGCGATGCCGAGGAGATTAACCGCAGAGACGCAGAGGCGCAGAGAACGAAACCGATTACCTCTGCCCCCTCTGCGCTCTCCGGTTTCGACTTTGAATCTCTCAAAACCTCTCTTAGATCTCTGCGTCTCTGCGTCTCTGCGGTGAACCATGAACGCCGCAGAGACGATGAAGCGAGGAGAACGAAACCGATTACCTCTGCCCCCTCTGCGCTCTCCGGTTTTGACTTTAACTCTCTCAAGAACTCTCTTAAATCTCTGCGTCTCCGCGTCTCTGCGGTGAACCAACGAAACCTCCGAGACGCGGAGGCGCAGAGAACGAAACCGATTACCTCTGCCCCCTCTGCGCTCTCCGGTTTCGACTTTGAATCTCTCAAAACCTCTCTCAGATCTCCGCGCCTCCGCGTCTCTGCGGTGAACCATGAACGCCGGAGAGACGCGGAGGCGCAGAGAACGAAACCGATTACCTCTGCCCCCTCTGCGCTCTCCGGTTTTGACGTTGGCTCTCTCAAGAACTCTCTTAAATCTCTGCGTCTCTGCGTCTCTGCGGTGAACCATCAACGCCGCCGAGACGCGGAGGCCCGGAGAACGCGTCTCTGCGGTCAACCAATAACATGCTCCAACGTTTCCTAGACCCCGCTACCCTCGCTTCCATCGCAGGACTTGACCTGGTCGCCAAGACTGTCGTCGATGGGTTCGTCGCGGGGCTGCACCGCTCGCCGGATTTCGGGTTCTCCCAGGAGTTCGCCGAGTACCGCGCCTATAGCCAGGGCGACGATCTGCGCCACGTCGATTGGAATGTCTTCGCCCGCACCGATAAGTGCTTCCTCAAGAAATACCGCGGCGAGACGAATACCCAGTTGCTCATTCTCCTCGATACCTCGGCTTCCATGGGATATGGCTCCCATAGCGTGACTAAGCTCGATTATTCGCGGTTTGTGGCGGCGTCGCTGTGCTATATGGCCAACGTGCAGCGCGATGCCGCCGGGCTCATCGTCTTCGACGAGGATGTCGCCAATTACGTGCAACCTTCCACGCGGCAGGGGCAGCTCTTCCGCCTGCTGCATGCCATCGAAAAGGCCGAGCCGGGAACGCGCACCGATTTCGCCAAGCCGTTCATTCACTTCCAGAATTTCCTGCACCGGCGCGGCATCGTGGTGGTGCTCTCGGATTTCTACGAGCAGCCGGAAACCATTATCAAGACCATCGAGCCGCTGCGCTATCGCGGCAATGAGGTCATCCTGTTTCACGTGCTCGATCCCCAGGAAATCAAACCCAAGTTCCGCGAGCCGGTGCTGCTGGTGGACATGGAAGACGCTCACAGGTCGCTCGAAGTTTCGCCGGAATACGCGCGCGACGAATACCGGCACAAGATCGATGCCCATATCGAGGCGCTCAGCTCGGCGGCGCGCAGCGCGGGGCTGGAGTATTTCCTCATGAACACGTCGCGGCCGCTCGACGAGGGGCTGCGCGAGTATCTGGCGGTGCGGAAAGGGAGAATGTAAATGGGCTTCCTGGCACCCTGGTTTCTGGCCGGCATGGCGGCCTTGGGGCTTCCGGTGTGGCTGCACCTGCTGCGCAAACACAAGACTACGCCGCTGCCGTTCAGCTCGCTGATGTTCTTCGAGAGGCGCACGCAGAGCTCCATCAAGCATAAGCGCCTGCGCTACCTGGTGCTGTTTGCGGCGCGCACCCTGCTGGTTCTGCTGATCGTGGTGGCCTTCGCGCATCCTTTCGTCGAGCGGCGCATACCGCCGCGCACGCGCTCGAACGAAGTCACCGTGGTGGCCATCGACAACTCGCTCAGCATGCGCGCGGGCGGCCACCTGGCCCAGGCCAAGGAAGGCGCGAAAGCGCTGGTTTCGGGGCTGCACGTGGGGGAGCGCGCCCAGGTGCTGGCATTCGGATCGCGCGTCGAGGCGATGAGCGAAGTGACCGACGACCACGCGCCGCTCAACGCCGCCATCGATGCGATTGAACCTACCGATGACCGCACGTCGTTCGCCGAACTCGCACGCTCGGCGCGGTCCATCGCACAGTCCCTGCACCTGCCGCTCACCATGCATCTCTTCTCCGACATGCAGCAGACCGGCATGCCGTCGAATTTCAACGACCTGCGGCTGAATGCCGACGTCAAGCTGGAACCGCACAGCGTGGCGAAGAAAGAAGAGCACAATTTCGCGGTGGAAAACGTGGTGGCGCCGCGGAGGGTTTTCGATAACAAGAAGACTCGCGTGCTGGCCACCGTGGCCGGCTTCGGCACGCGCAAGGACATCCGCAACGTGACGCTCTCCCTCAACGGGCGCGCGGTGGAAACCAAGACCGTGGAAGTGCCCGAGAGCGGCCGCGCGACCGTGGAGAATCAGTATGCTCGCGTCGTCCGAGCGTCCGGAAACCTGGCGGCGCGCGCCGTTCTTCGCGAGGTGTTCGAGACCGTGGATCGCCGATGGCGTGGACTGGGCACGATCCCGAAGAGTGGCTTTGCGCTTCGAGAGCGGTTCGCGGCTTTCAACGCCGAACGCAAGTTCCCGATAAAGCTCGCAATCGTCGACGATCCCCCGGAATGTCTCAGTGGCGAAGTTCTCACCGGACATCGCCGACCCAACGACTGTCCGTCGTTCGGCACGCGATGCACGCCGGACAAGCCCCTGGGCGCGACGATGGTGTCCTCGGAGGGAGCATGCGCCGCGTATTACCGCTATAGACGAAGAGAGGCATTCGAACTCGCATGATCGAGCCCTTGACCTGCGGTGTACCGCACGTCCCGAACCATGTGGAGCTAGCCCACGGCGGCGGTGGCCGAAAGATGCGCCACCTGCTGGAGTCGGTGATTCTGCCAGCATTCGACAACCGTCTGACCGAGGCGAAGCACGATTCCGTCGTTTTGCCCATTGGAAACGAGCG
>Ga0181529_10001665_pt1 | contig 28180 bp, 29 predicted proteins | sample PEATcosm2014_Bin_36_FD_119763 | JGI IMG/M metagenome (GOLD analysis project Ga0181529, IMG submission 119763) | Peatland microbial communities from MTU Mesocosm Facility, Houghton, MI, USA - PEATcosm2014_Bin10_30_metaG | ecosystem: Environmental > Terrestrial > Soil > Wetlands > Peat | place... | reverse complement strand
TGATGTCAGTACGAGAAGTCGCCACATTGAAGGCGGTTACGCCGAAGACGGTTTACGGCTGGACCTACCTGAAACGACCATTGCCAGTCCATCGGGACGGCCGCAGAATCTTCATCTCCAGCGCGGACTTGGACGCATTTCTGAACAACAGGTTGCCCAAATCACAATCGCCGACGCCGGAAGCCGAAGTGGAGAATGACAACCGGCCTTTCGTGCCAGGAGTTCAGGTAGCGATCCCTGCCGCGCCGGTCACCAGCGATTTGCTTGAACAACCGAACTCAGGTAGCGGCCAGCGAGAACTGGGCCAGCGGCGGAACGCAGGCGTCCCACGGATCGCGATTCTTGCAGGCTTTCAATTCGTGTGACGGGTCTGGTGGACTGCAGGGATGTCAGGCCTTCGAGCACTATGACCAGCATCTTGAGAGCTTGATTTGGAGCGCATTTCAAGCTTCACCCATACTGACTGCGAATGCAGTTTCACTTCTTCCTATGAAAAAGAACTACTTCTCGACTGCCGCCTGTTGATCCCAATTGACTGGCGTACCACTTTCTTCCCGGCACGGAACGCCACATTCTACCGTCTGGCTCCTCGGCAGTCATGGACATCTGCTGCTCCTTGAATCCTGCTTGGGACATCGTTTCTAGATAGCGTGGTAGCTGCCATTCAGGTTCCGAGAATGCCACCATCTGTACCACCAGGGTTTCCTTTGTTGCGATTGCATGAACAGAACTGAATGCAGATCGGACGCTCTCAAAATACCGATCCAGCCCAGCCTGTTTGCGGTCACCAAAGGTATAAAAGGATGCGCCGTCGCCATCGAGCGTCCCAGCAATCCAGAAAGGCGCCGCTGTTTCTCTGCGCCCTCTGATTTGCCAACGGTGGTAGAGCACGTGTAGGCCAGGATATGGCGGCGAAGTCAACACGAGTGCTGGATGACCTGCGTCTTGGATTTGCTTTTCGGCCTCAGCGCCTATCGCGGACCGGTGGAGGCAACAAACGCGAGGCTTATGCTTTTGTCTCCGCATTATTGAGGCATAACCGTGTGCAGCGTCCACCATCTCTTGGGCATTGATAATTGCTTGCTTCCTAAACAAGTCCGTGGAGGGGATATCGGTGCGACAGTCTAAGGCCCACTGGCCCGTCTTCAGCAGGATGCAGCGAGCAAGATGTTGTTCGGCCTCGGTGTCGAGTAAGTCGACGGAGCTCAATCCCACTTCCAGCAGCTTTCGAATCCGCCAAGTGGATTGGCTGTTGATGTTGCGCTGGTAGCCCGTCCGAATCCAATCCGCTTCTCTAGGAGCATCTGTCCCCACTTTCAACATCGGCAAGGTGATGCGCGCCCATGATTCGACATTTAAGAGGTGTGCATCACTGAGAACAGTAGTCTTGACTTTCGCGACAAAGGCCGCAAGGCTGCTAATGTCCGTTCCGATGGAGTGCCGTCCAAGAGATGCTGCCTCTACGAGAGTCGTGCCTCCACCCATAAACGGGTCATACACCAAGTCACCGACATCGCTAAATTCCAGAAGAACGGAGCGCACGAAATCGGGAGAAAACCTAGCCGGATATCGGTAGAAATTGTGAGTCAAGCCGCTGACGGGGTCCGTACTGCTGATCCCGTTTCTCAAGCGTTTGCGGCTCTCTTCGGTCAGGGAACCTTTCATTTCACTCCCCTTGACTGCGTGTGCCCATCGCTCTTAATCCATCGGTCAACATCATCCCGGTCAAAACGCCAGCCGCGGCCGATTTTGTGCCCAGGGAGCTGCTTCTTCTGCACCAGCCGGTACAGCGTTGACCGCGGCATCTTCAAATAGGCGGTCAATTCCTTGAAATTGAGCCAAACAGCCATGGGTTGATTTTGAAGCCTGCTCCTCCCCAAGGCAAGTAAATTTGAGCATTAATGAACAATATCTGACACTCCGCGCATATAGCGAACAATGTTGGTGGTTTTTATGCATTTAGTTGGCTAAATCATCTAATAGTGCGCTATATTGTCTTCAGGCGGGGAAAACGGATGATTATTTGCATCAATGTCGAGCGCAATACAAAGGATCAAATGGACCAATTGATTCGAGCTGGTCAATATAGGGACTATTCTGAGCTCGCGGCCATTGCCATAGGGAATCAGCTTTTGCTGCACGGCACAGCGGAAAACGAACTGGTTCAGCATTCGGGGCCAATTTCAAGCAACGATTCACCTCGAAAGGAGGTAATTGCCCCTTCCGGCGAATCAAAAAGCGATCTTGTTGAGGATGAGGCCACGCAGCCTAAACATTCAGAGGCTATGGGAATCCCCGAGATCTTTCAACTCGCCACCGGCAGGAACGGACCCGACACTTTCGCGCCGTTGCCAAATGATGCGTTCGCGCCGGGGATGGAGGTGCCGGTCGACAGATGGATATTTGGCCAGCACAACAAGCTACTTCCGGTCAAAGCAAACTTGCGCGCTCTTGCGAATCTCCTTCGTTCCGAATCGAGCTCAGCTGGGCTCCCCTTAGACAGAGCCTCCACGGAAATAGCAGCCGCAGCAGTAGGGCTTGGAGACTTTTTGCGGCGGCTAGACTCCAGTAATCAACGTCCGCGAGACGAATCGCTCGCAGTAGCTTTTCCAAGCTCCGATCCAGCCAACAGCGACAAATCGAGGCTGCGATACGGCAGCCAATTCGTCGGGGCAATATCACGCGAGGGACGGATGACGGGCCTGCTTATCGATCTGAAATTGATCAATCACGACCGTTATAAGTCTCCCCGTATACAGCTGACTGAGCCCGGGGGGTGGCTCGCAGATCTCCCCAATCCGATCCTGGACGGGCAGTACAACCAAGCCGGCAACAGGTTTTCTTCCGACGAAATTGAGCTCTTCATTGCGCACATCGCTTCGTCGGTTCCAGCGGAGCACTTCGCATACACAACGACGCTTTCTGCAATAAACGAGGGCCACGATACCCCGGAGGGTCTCGATGCTGCTCTGAAGAAACATCTGCCTGACCGAAAGGAAAAGCCTTTCACCGACGCATTTCTTACCACCCAAAGGGCGGGAGTGATTTCAAGGATGGCGGATTTGGGACTCGTGGCCAGGGTTCGCACCGGGCCAAACGTCACCTACATTGCTACCGCACGAGGAAAACAATTCACGGAGAAAGGGCGCTAAGAATGCACGCGATGAACAATGACCAACTTAAGAAGCTCTGCCTTGGCTTATTAGAAATGGACACGGAACAAGCAGTCATTGCCCTCCTTGAAGAAGCGGGGCTCTGGTCGAACGCTGCCGCGTGGCGGTTATACGGCGACCGTGAAAACAACTTCAGCACCATCGGAAACCAGCAAAGTAGGCCGGACGCAGCGCTTGTCGAAAAACTAATCAACTCGGAAGATGCGCGATTGATGTCGGAATGTTTGAGCCGCGGAATTGATCCCCAGGCACCTGAGGCTCCCCAGACTATTAGGGACGCCGTCGCACGCTTCTTTGATGAAAAAGACCCTTTGATGAATCCCAATGCTGGAAGAATTGCTCTCTGGGGAGAATCGAAGCGCAGACAGGTGGCTCGCGGCATAACTCTCAGTGCAACAGGGGCACCGCCGAGGGCTGGAAGGCCGTGTTTCACCATTGCAGATTCCGGCGAGGGTCAGACTCCAGACATGATGCCTGAAACGCTTCTCTCGCTGGATAGATCAAACAAGCTCCGCATCCCGTTCGTACAGGGAAAGTTCAACATGGGGGGTACCGGAATTCTGAAGTTTTGTGGACGGCACAACCTGGAGTTTGTGCTGTCAAGGCGAAATCCTTCGATACCAAATCCCAAGGGCAGTCCATCTGACTCGCAATGGGGGTTCACTGTTGTTCGTCGAGAAGACCCGAGTGGAATCGCCCGAAGTTCGGTATATACATACTTGGCGCCACTCGGCAGTGAAACCTCTCCGAAGAAGGGCGGCGTGCTGCGCTTCACATCTGAAGAACTGCCCATCTTCCCCGAAACAAACAAGGCGTACGCTCGGAGTGAAAAGTGGGGAACCGTTATCAAACTATATGAGTTCGGTGGCTCCACGTCTGTGTTCAGTAGCACTCACATTCTCATGAAAGATGGGCTGCTGAGCCGATTAGATCTCCTTCTTGCAGAACCGGCATTGCCTATTCGCTTGCACGAGTGCAGACCAAGTTACCGTGGACATGCGGGCAGCTTTGACACAACATTGACCGGCTTGGTCGTCAGGCTTGAGGATGCCCGCCAAGAGAACTTGGAAGATGGCTTTCCAGCATCCTGCCCATTGAGCGTGGACGGGGAGAATATGGTTGCAACGATATACGCATTTAAGAAAGACCGAGCAGAGACGTATCGCCGTGATGAGGGGGTAGTGTTCACTGTAAATGGGCAAATGCACGGCAACCTGATCAAGAGCTTTTTCGCGCGGCAGCGGGCCGGTCGATTGAATTACATCGCTGATTCGCTTCTAGTGATCGTCGACTGTAGCGCAATGAGTGGGCGCGCGAGAGAGGACCTCTTTATGAATAGCCGCGACAGGCTGAGCCACAACCCATTTAGACAATCGATAGAGGCACAGCTGGAGGTGATGTTGCGTGAAAACCCAGGACTACGAGCCTTGAAGGAACGTCGGAGGGCAGAGGAGATCCAATCCAAATTGGCCGAAGAAAAGCCGCTGGAGGAAATCCTCGAAGGAATTCTCAGGCAGTCACCGGCCCTTGCTTCCTTGTTTCTCACTGGGGTGCGCGCTGCAAATCCGTTTAAGACAGTGAATGTGGCTCAACAGGAAGAGAAGTTTGAGGGAAAAACGCACCCCACCTACTTCAAGTTCAAAGGAAAGGATTACGGTAAAGAGTTAGCGCGCGATTGCAACCTCGATCAGCGATGCCGCATAACCTTCGAAACCGACGCTGTTAATGATTACTTCAAAAGACAAATCAATAGCGGTTCATTCTCTCTTTTTCGTGTATCTGGCGCACACCGGAGCGCAGTCAGCGATTATGTCGGACCGCTCTTGCAAAACGGGATTGCTGTTCTGAGCATGGAACTGCCGGCAAATAGCCAGGCGGGCGACTTTCTCGAATTCGAAGCCATAGTTACGGACCCCGTACTTATGGACGATTTCGTTAATCGGTTCTCTCTGACTGTGAAGCCGGCTGTCACCCCTGGTGGGCAGAATTCTGGAGTCCGCCGGAAGCCCCCTGCGGAGCGTCCTGGAGACGAGCGTGAGCGCCCGAGTGGCATCGCTATGCCCAATATCATCCCCATTTTTGAGAAGGAGTGGGAGAACTGCACGCCTCCGTTTGACAAGCATACCGCCCTGAGAATTGGCATCACAGACGAGCAAGGACCGAACCCATCCGCTAACGAGGATGACCGCCACGACGTGTTCGATTTCAAGATCAACATGGATAACGTGTTTCTCAAGACGGAACTCAAGAATTCAAAGAAAGAAGTTGAACTTGTGCATAAGCGGTGGCAGTATGCATTGGTCCTCGTTGGTCTAGCGTTGCTCCACGATGATAGACAGCAGAGAAAAGAGAGTCACGGTACTAATGGCGGAGGCGAACCGGAAGCGAGAGACATGGAGGACGAGGAGGTAACTGAGAGTATCGAAGATAAGGTCTCCCGCTTAACTGTTGCGCTTGCACCCATCCTATTGCCCATGATCGAGACCCTGGGGGCACTCGACATCGAAGCAGCTGAGACGGTGAGCGCATCGGCAGAGGCAAGCTAAAGGCTGACGCACGTGGGTGCGAGTTTAAGCAAATCTCGTTACAGCACATCCCCACAAGTTGCAAGGGATTGCACCTTAATATGGGAACTGTCGCTTCCGCTAGGCCGAAAGAGGAATGTTCATGAATGTTGCGACGTTGACCAAAATTGTTGCAGAAGATGCCGCGTTGCGGCGTTATCAACGGCTCCAGCCTGTCGGGGGTAGGGGAGACAAGGTTTTCCCGCCGACGTATCCGGGCGAGGGCCGGAACAATCCCCATCCAAGGCACGTCTTCGAGCGCCGCAGTTTGGATGCCAAGGAGGTTTTGGCTGTCTTCGCCGTTCAGCTTGCGATTCTTAGTACAGGAATGTTTTCATGATCACGTTCGTAGCCAAAACGGAATGCACAGAGCTTTTTGCGAAGAGGTTCAAAGCGCTGACCGGTAATGCGCCTTTTCCTTGGCAGGAAGATTTATTTCTGCGGTTTGTGTCTGAGAAATTTCCTGCTGATGTCAGTCTGCCGACCGGAACCGGGAAAACCTCCATTATGGCCATCTGGCTTCTCGCATTAGCAGAGAAGTTGTCGGTGGATTTAAGGCAAAATGCAATACCACGGCGTCTGATCTGGGTCGTCAATCGCCGCGTGGTCGTCGATCAGGCAACGAGCGAAGCGGAACAGCTCAGGCAGAGGGTTAACGACCCAGCAATCGTGGAGTTAGAACCGATTCGTTGCGCGTTGAGGAAACTGTCCGCAAAGAACTCCGATGATATCCTCGGCATCAGCACTCTTCGTGGTCAATTTGAGGACAACGCCGAATGGCGCAACGATCCTTCACGACCGGCGGTGATTGTCGGCACTGTCGATATGATTGGGAGTCGGCTGCTGTTTTCCGGCTACGGCGTTGGGTTTAAGGCAAAACCTCTACATGCCGGATTTCTTGGGCAGGATGTACTACTTGTCCACGACGAAGCCCATCTGGAACCCGCATTTCAGGAGTTGCTCATCGCTATCCGCGAAGAGCAGAAACGCTGCGGGGAATTTGGCAAACTCCACGTTATGGCGTTGTCGGCTACATCGCGCGCTACGAGCGACGCATTTGGACTGACACAGGCAGAGAAGGACGTTCCATACCAGATGCCCGATCCGCCGGAAACGCCACTTCACGTCATTTGGCGTCGGCAGGGCGCGAAGAAAACGATCTGCCTGCACGAAAACAACGCGGACGAGATCGCTGGTCTGGCTCTGGAACAATTCAAAAACTCAGGGTGTGCGATCTTAGTTTTCGTAAGAAGGGTTGAGGATGTTAAGGGGATTGCGAGGAAATTAAAGAGCTCAAAGCAGCAGGTGCAACAACTTACTGGCACAATGCGAGGTTTCGAGAGAGACAAGCTGGTCTCGGAAGATGCTATCTTTCGGCGCTTCCTGTCAGGTGCGAAGACAGATGGCACCACCGTCTACCTCGTTTGCACGTCTGCCGGTGAAGTGGGCGTGAACATCTCAGCGGACCACCTGATTTGCGATCTCTCCCCGTTCGATAGCATGGTTCAGCGGTTTGGCCGCGTGAATCGTTTCGGAGACCGCAATGACACTCAGATTCATATCTTTCATCCAGCGAAATTCAAGAAAGACGACGACCTTGATGACCGGCGCGAGAAAACTCTTACACTGATCCAGAAACTGCCGGGTAAAGACGCCAGCCCGAAGGCACTCGGCGGGTTGGACCCCAAAGAATGCTTTGCCGCGTTCACGCCAACGCCCAGAATTCTTCCAGCAACCGACATCTTGTTCGACTCCTGGGCACTCACGACGATTAAGGGCAAGCTTCCTGGCCGTCCCGCAGTCGAACCATACTTACATGGAATCAGCGAGTATGAGCCGCCGGAGACATATGTGGCCTGGCGTGAGGAGGTGGATGTTATTACGGAAGAGTTGTCGACACAACATCCGCCAGAAGATCTGCTGGAAGACTATCCACTGAAGCCGCACGAACTGTTGCGTGACCGCAGCGGCCGCGTCCTGGAGGATCTCAAGAAACTCGCAAAACGACATCCTGATGCTCCGGTCTGGCTGCTGGCGGACGACGGCAGTGTTGAGCCGTCAACTCTGAAGGACTTGGCGGGAGACAAGAAAAAGGACCGGATCGATTACAAAACGATTTTGCTTCCTCCATCGGTCGGCGGATTGAGCGAAGGCTTGTTGGATGGCGATTCAGACACAGCTGGCGATGTGGCCGATGAATGGCCGGAAGGGGACGGCCCTCAGCCTCGCATCCGCGTTCGGGACGCCAATCCTCAGTTGATGGAAAAGATAAAGGGGATGCGACTCATTCGGACCATTGACACTGTTCCTCGCGCCGAAGAAGAGTCAGACGGAGGCGAAGTAGCTGGCCGAAGATATTGGCACTGGTATGAACTGCCAAAATGGGCCGATAACGATGGCTCAAAAAGTGGTACAGGGGCGGTACTGTTGCAGGTCCATACGGATGATGTGGTTTGTAATACCAAGCGGATGGTTGGGCAATTGCCGCTCTCGGATGAACTGCGAAAGGCGATTGTCATCGCGGCGCGCTTTCACGATCACGGAAAGCAGAGACCGTTGTTTCAAAGAATCGTTGGCAACGCGGATAGCAATCTCCTGCTCGCAAAGTCCGGACGAAAGAAACTGCCTTACAGCCTAAATGAGCACTACCGGCATGAGTTTGCTTTCCTGCTGGATTTCGAGAAAGAATCGGAGTTTCTGGATTTAAGCCAGGATATGAAGGAATTGGCGCTCCATCTGGTTGCGGCACATCACGGACGCGGACGCCCGCACTTCCCAATAGAAGAAGCCTACGACCCGCAGGCAACCGAGAAGGATATTGCCATCGCCGCCGCCGAAGTGCCGCAGCGTTTCGCCAGGCTGCAACGTAAATATGGACGCTGGGGATTGGCTTATCTTGAATCCTTGCTCCGTGCCGCCGATTACGCCGCAAGCGCAAATCCATCGGCGGTCTTGGAAGGTGACCTGTGAGCATTCGAATCGATACCGACCCAACCAATCCCGGCCAATTCTTCGCTTGCTGTGGCCTGCTGGAACTGGCAGATCGCCTATGGGGAGGGGCGGAAGGGTGGTTTGAAACCAGTGCGTTCTATATAAGGACTGAGGAGGCGCAGGCTTCATTATCTAAGCTCCTGGCGGCAGTACGGGACTTTCGACTGTCGGAACGTGACGACGCATCTTCTGATGAAGACGAGGAGGACCAGGATGACGGCTCTGACGATAGGACCGAATCGTTGACCATTATCTCACCTATCTCTCTCCGCCTGGATTGGTGGGAAGACAAATCCATAAAGACATGGGCCGGTTCCATGAATGCACACAAGATATTCCTTGCGATGTGTAGCGCCATCGACCCGCAACATACGAGTCCCTTCAACCAAAGCCAAGTTGTCTTCGATGCACAAGCGCCAGATTCGGCCAACGGCAAGAAAGGCAAGAGTGTGAAGAAGCGCGAACCTTTCTACTTCGACGGCCAGCGGGGCGCCAGCGCTTCGTCCATCGACGTCGGGTACTCAACGGATAAGTTGAAGTTGAATACACTTTCCCATCCAGTTGTGGAATCAATGTGCTTCGTGGGCTTGCAAAGATGCAGGCCAAGACCTACTCAAACACCGCGCGTTTTCGACTATTTCGCGTGGCGTATACCCCTTCCGCTCTCAATTGCACCAGCAGGCGTTTCAGGTCTTATTGGGAGTGGTGACTGTTACCGCTTTGCGAATGATTTCCGCACCGATCAGAGAAAGCACAAGGCATTTATGCCCGCAACACGCATTCCAAGGAGTTCACAATGAGCGATCTACTGAAGAAGTACGATCTATGGCTTAAGGACGACGGACCAGCAGCCTTGGTGATCCGTGAGTATCTCATGCCTGTCGAGGGACAAGATGGGGTTCTGTTCCCTGCAACCTTTGCTGCCAGCGAAGACAAGACGTTCAAAGGCGGCTACAACATCGACACGTTCGCCGACGGCAAAAACATCTGCCTGATCGACAGCGTGGGATCACAGGCAAATCGGATTGAGCCGCTGTTTGCCCGGCAACATTACGCGAGTCTTGTACCTCAGATTGTGATCACAGCAGGCACAAAGAGTGTCAACCTGCTCAATGCCGGGCATCGTGCAGGGGATGCCATTGTCCGCTGTTCTGAATTGCAGCAGGAACTGCGCAATGCTTTCAACGAATTGCAGAAGGGTAACGCAGAACCGCTGGCAAAGATCGCGCCAACCTCAATCGTATTTGGTGCCTGGGACTCCCGTGACACACAAGCCAAACTGCCGCGTCTGATTGCTTCGACGATCCGCGCATTCGACGTGCGCGAACTTAACCGGTCAGCAACCTATGTGCCGCCTGTGGATTATATAGCCGAAGAGTTGGTCGAAGAAACGGACAGCGCAAGCAAGGGTACAGAAAAAGATCCCAATTCTAAGCGCGGGTTTCTACACGCCTTGGCCTCATGGAAACACGGAGGCGTAATTGCCACCGGAGGGATTCGCCGCGACGCCTCGCTGCACCTTGCGGCATTGCGACTTCTGGCCGTGGATGAGGGCAAACTACCGCAAGAAAAGCTTCCTCTGATGAGATATATTCTCGGTCTTGCCCTGACGGCGTTTACCTATTCTCCTGTCGGCTATCTCCGCCAGGGCTGTAACCTCGTCCTCGACCCAGATAAGAACCGAGAGTTTTCCGAGGTGCATGGAAACGGACGCCGTGTTGCCATCACGATGGAGCACGTCGAGGCACTCGAGTACGCCAAAACCGCCGCCTTGGGGTTTAGCGTTGGAAATAACCGCACAGTTCAGTTTGACAAGGAGAAGGCTAAGGCGGACATCGGCGAAGAATCGGGAAAGAGCAAGAAGAAAAGGAACGCAAAGACCGCCGAGACAGAAGAGTAATCGGAGAAAGCCATGCCCTCACACTTCTGCCTATCGATTCGATTTCTCGATCCGGCGTTCCACGGCCGCCGAGATGGGAGCCAGCCTGAATGGCCTCCCTCGCCGTTGCGCGTCTTTCAGGCGTTGGTAGCAGCCTCTGCAAGGCGACGCGGAGCAAATGACTTCGCCGCACTGCGATGGTTAGAGCAGGAACCAGCGCCAGTCGTGATCGCTCCAGTTGCCGTCGTTGCAAGCCATAGTTATCGCATCTCAGTGCCAAACAATGCGATGGACATTGTCGCCAGAGCGTGGGCTGGCGGCAATGATTCCAACTCTGGCGACGCGAATCCAGCAACACATCGCACCATGAAAAGCATTCGTCCGGTGCTGATGAGGGGTGGTGACGCAGTGCATTATCTTTGGCTTCTTGCTGAACCGGTCGATGAGACAACTCGCGCAAATGTGGAAACACTGTGCGGCGTGGCGCGTAGTGTTGTTTCGCTAGGCTGGGGCGTTGACATGGCAATTGGTAGCGGAGCGATACTATCGAATGACGAGACCAACACTCTGCGAGGGGAGCGATGGCTTCCCTCGCAGGGAGAGACGGTCAATGATCTGCGCTTACCGAGACGAGGCACTCTCGCCGCGTTGGAGAATCGACATAAGGGGTTTCTCAGTCGTATCGGTTCCGGTGGCTTTACTCCGCCTCCACCATTGACTGCCTATGAAACGGCGACGTACCGGCGAGCATCCGATGTCGCTCGGAAGCCTGTAGCGGCCTTTGCGCTGCGAAAGCCCGATGGCAGCGGCGGTTTCCGTGCCTTTAATACAGTTCAGCGTGGACTTACTGTTGCCGGAATGTTGCGCCATGCGACTGGACTGGCAGCACGGTATGCTGGCTGGCCTGATGATTCCATCAATACCTGCATCCTCGGCCATGGCGAAGCGAAAGGCACCGCGCACGTTACAGTTGGAGCACAGCGATTTGCGTATTTGCCGCTCCCCAGCATCGAATTCCGAGGTCAGGGCAAAGCCCGCGTAGTTGGCAGTATTCGGCGCGTGCTTCTGACCACTCTCACAGACGGTTATGAAAACGAGATCGCTTGGTCGCGGCGTGCCATGTCAGGCCAAGTTCTGATAGATGAAGACATAAATAAGCCAGCAGCCGAACTCTCGACCATTCCTGCGAATGACGAAATTGTCAAAATCTACGTTCAATCGTCCTCCATATGGGCGACAGTGACGCCCGTCATCTTGCCTGGCTATGACGATCCGGCTCATTACCGCCGACGCTTGAAACATGGAGTCGAAGCCGATGAACAGAAAAACCTGTTGGATAAGCTACATAACCGGATCGAAGCTCTGCTGCGCAAAGCCATAACGCAAGCCGGTCTTTCACAAGAGTTGGCCGATCGCGCCAACCTTGAATGGCGAAAGGTCGGATTCTGGGCGGGCGCAGAAATTGCCGATCGATACGGAGTCCCTCAACATCTTAATCGTTTTCCGCGCTTTCATGTCAGGATCCAATGGCGTGACGCACAGAACAAGCCCGTGAGCATTCCAGGGCCTATATGCCTGGGTGGCGGTCGCTTTTATGGCCTGGGCCTCTTTGCGGCGTCGGAATAGGAGCCTTCAAATATGCGGAGTTCTTACATGGTCTGCTACGACATCTCGGATGACAAGCGGCTGCGAAAGGTCTTCAAGCTGATGCGCGGCTTTGGGGATCACCTCCAGTTTTCCGTGTTCGAGTGTCAATTCACGGCTTCGGATTTGGTCCGCTGCCGGGAGGCTCTACGCGCAGTGATCCACCATGACGACGATCAAGTTCTCTTTGTAAACCTCGGACCCGCAGAAGGGAGAGGGGATCGCGTTATCACTGCTCTTGGGAAGCCGTATACCAATGTTGATAGCCCTTGCATTGTTGTCTGATTCGCATTGCTGCCGAAAGGAGTTCCTCTCTTGTCTACTGATGCTCAACGCATTCAACCCGTTCGCATAGATGAGGACCTGATCCATCATCTCAAGTTGAAACTGCCTGACCTCCTTCCAGCGCGTATGCTGAATGAGTTCGTCTACTGCCCCCGGCTCTTCTTCTATGAATGGGTGGAAGGCGTTTTCGAGAATAGTGCCGACACACTGGATGGCCAAGCCAAGCACTCGCGAGTTGATTCCGGGCCGAGTGCGATGCCTGCGGCTAAGGATATGGATGGCGAAACGATCCACTCGCGTTCAGTGACGTTATCGAGTGAGCGTGTCGGGTTGACTGCGAAGCTCGACCTGATCGAAAGTGACGTGGGCGCAACCGATGGAAAGTCTGTACGGCCGGTGGATTATAAGCGCGGTAAGCCACGTGAGGTAGACGGATCACCCACGCCCTGGCCCTCAGACCGCATTCAGATTGCGGCGCAAGCTCTCGTGCTGCGGGACAACGGATATACCTGCGATGAAGGCATCCTTTACTATGCCGCCACAAAGCAGCGCGTGCGGATCGAGATAGATGATGCCCTTATATCCGAGACTGAACAATTTATCGTGCAGGCACGAATGGCCGCGCTGAATGACCAAATTCCAGAGCCGCTTGTAGATAGTCCCAAGTGTCCACGTTGTTCCCTGGTTGGCATCTGCCTTCCCGATGAAACCAACGCTCTACGCGCACGAGCACTCCGATTTGAGGAACGCCGCCCGGTGCAATTTTCACTTTTTGGTAACGATGAGCAGAAAGCAACTGCTGAGGTTCGTCAGTTGGTGGCAGCGCGCAATGACCTCCGTCCTTTGTATCTGAACTCTCAGGGTTTCCGGGTTGGGAAATCGGGCGAAGTGATTCAGGTCAAGGATGGCGATAGCCTTAAACAGGAAGTCCGGCTCGGGGAAGTATCTCAGATCAATTTGTTTGGAAACGTGCAACTTTCGACGCAAGCCGTCCAGTCGTTCTGCGCGGCCGAAGTTCCCGTCTGCTACTTCTCGCAGGGTGGCTGGTTCTACGGCATCACGAGCGGACTGAATTCACGGAATGTGTTTCTGCGCCAGCGGCAGTTTATCTCCGCTGGACACGAGTCCACCGCTCTGCGCCTCTCGCGCGAACTCGTAGTGGGCAAAATTCGCAATCAACGTACCCTCCTTCAACGGAATCACATCGAACCTCCCGAAACAGCATTGCGCCAGTTGAAAGTGCTGGCCGAAAAGGCTGAGGTAGCGACAGCACTTGATGTCCTGCTCGGAATTGAAGGGTCCGCAGCGCGCGTCTACTTCGGCGAATTTGCCGGAATGCTGAAAGCGGACGAAAACAGCGATAGCGCACATAGGGGAGGGCCAACAGAGTTTTCTTTCGACTTCACACTGCGGAACAGGCGTCCGCCGCGTGATCCGGTGAACGCGTTGCTGTCACTTGCCTACAGTATTCTGGTAAAGGATCTGACGATCACCTGCTATTCGCTGGGATTCGATCCATATTGGGGCTTCTATCACCAACCGCGTTTTGGGCGTCCGGCGCTGGCACTCGATTTAATGGAGCCGTTTCGGCCACTAATCGCCGACTCGGTGGTGTTGACAGCGATCAACACGCGCATGGTAACCACCGCGGACTTTATCCGGTCCGGCCCGTCCGTCGCGCTGAAGCCGAGTGGGCGTAAGGGCTTCTTCCATGCCTATGAATTGCGCATGGATACGCTTGTGACACACCCGATGTTTGAGTATCGTGTCAGCTATCGCCGCCTGCTGGAAATCCAAGCGCGGCTTCTGGCGCGCTTCCTCAATGGAGAAATCGATGACTACCCGGTATTCGTTACCCGTTGACGTTGCAGCGAGCGGTCTGGTGGTGCGTGAATCCCGGCAGCCGCTCGCGCGCTGTAATCTGAACAAAAAGAAGGACTTGAATCGCGCACCTGGGCGGTGCTATGCTTTGAGGCGGCTGCTTGATGGCAGGCTCTCGCAAAATGTCGTGGAACTGCCTGATAATATGCCAGTTGTACGGGCGCCCTTTCCCCGGTGAATTCACCGGGGCCTCATTGAAGCTGAGGGCAAATTCGTCTTGTGTCCAGCCGCGCTCTTCTTTCCCCGGTGAATTCACCGGGGCCTCATTGAAGCCCGGTGTTGGGGCTGATGGTAAATCCCCCCTCTTCCCTTTCCCCGGTGAATTCACCGGGGCCTCATTGAAGCTAATCTATCGCCTCCTGTATTACGCGCCGCCTCGCCCTTTCCCCGGTGAATTCACCGGGGCCTCATTGAAGCCCGGCCATCAATTCCCCGGATGAGACCGGCTACGATCCTTTCCCCGGTGAATTCACCGGGGCCTCATTGAAGCATGGTGCAGTTGTTCGACGGGCTTGTGCATTGCACCTTTCCCCGGTGAATTCACCGGGGCCTCATTGAAGCAAGACGTTGCCGCCCAGCGGTTGCGGGTTCTGCTGCTTTCCCCGGTGAATTCACCGGGGCCTCATTGAAGCTTGAGCATGTCCTGGACATTCACGTTGTAGGTATTCCTTTCCCCGGTGAATTCACCGGGGCCTCATTGAAGCATGTGACACTGCAACCCTACGCCGAAGACGGTATAGGGCTTTCCCCGGTGAATTCACCGGGGCCTCATTGAAGCGACGGAGCCTGCATCGAGTTTTATGCGCTGGCCGACTTTCCCCGGTGAATTCACCGGGGCCTCATTGAAGCGATCGCGTCGCTGCTGGCACGGTAGAAAGAGACACTTTCCCCGGTGAATTCACCGGGGCCTCATTGAAGCGAGCTAGGCGCTCAACGCGCGAACGCGTTCGATTGCCTTTCCCCGGTGAATTCACCGGGGCCTCATTGAAGCACGGCCTCTGCGGCGCGCTGCGCGGTCTCGCCCCCGGCTTTCCCCGGTGAATTCACCGGGGCCTCATTGAAGCGGCAACGCGAACCACTGCGCGGGCGTGAGTGTTCCGCCTTTCCCCGGTGAATTCACCGGGGCCTCATTGAAGCTCGCTCTCAGAGCCCAAATTGCGTGACCCAGGCCGTCTTTCCCCGGTGAATTCACCGGGGCCTCATTGAAGCTATTGTGCGAAATCAAATAGCGGAGCATGAGGCGACTTTCCCCGGTGAATTCACCGGGGCCTCATTGAAGCGCAGGTTGCCCTCCCCGATCCAAACGGGGCCCTATTGATGCCAACAGGAACCCGCGTCCATGCGGGTCGTTACGTCCGCGGACGACTTGATTCCGGCGAGCCAAGCCGCAAGGCCGCAATCCGTCCAGATCAACATCTGAGCCATGATGAGCGCCGTCGAGGGATTGGTCTTGCAGGTCTTGCGAGCAACCGTCAACACAGTGACGGGCAAGACCTGAAGGGCCGTTTGGAGATTGCGACGAAACCAGCGCGGTTTCATTGTCCCCGAATCATAAAACAAATCATTTCACGCGATGAAACACATTTGATAACTGCACGCTCGGTCACAACTTGAGACTTCAGCCCTCCGGTGTGGGAATACGAAGGGCTGTCAAACGGCGAGTGCTGCCAGCATGGCTGCAAGCTCATGGAGTCCAATCGCCGTGATCTCTGCATCGATTGGATAGTGCCCACTTCCTGCATTCACCACGAAGCGGCGATCCGGCTTCAAATCCTGACAGGCTATGTAAAACCCCTTCTCTGGCCGTCCGGCGAGGCTGCGCTTGATCTCGATGGCCCACAGGCCTTGACCGGGAATCTCCAGCAATAAATCGATCTCCGCACCGGCCGCAGTGCGATAGAAGCTGGCCATAGTACGCTCAGGCGCTGATTGAAGAAGGTTTTCGATTGCGAACCCCTCCCACGAGGCGCCTGCTACTGGATGGCCTGCAAGGTCGTTGTACGTCTTGATCCCCAGCAATGCGTGAACGAGGCCACTATCCCGCACATACACTTTGGGAGATTTCACCAGCCGCTTGCCTACGTTTCGATGGAAGGGCGGCAGCCTGCGAACCAGCAGCAGATCTGCCAACAGATCGATGTAGCGCTGCGCGGTGGACGCGGAGATCTGGAGCGCAGCGGCCAACCGTGAGGCATTCAGCAGAGTGCCTTGGCCATGTGCCAGCATCGTCCAAAGCCGCTCCAGCACACCGGCAGGAATGCGAGGTCCAAACTGAGGCACGTCCCGCTCCAGATAGGTACGGATAAAATCGGTGCGCCAGCGTAGGCTTGTGCTGTCGTCTTCGGCCAAATAGCTGCCGGGAAAACCTCCGCGTAGCCAGAGCTGGAGCAATGTGGGCTCGTTTGCAGGCAGCTCCAGGGTGAAAAACGGCCCCATGTCAATGTAGGTGATCCGTCCAGCCAGACTCTCTCCAGACTGCCGAAGCAGATCAATGGAGGCGGAACCGAGGATGAGAAAACGGCCAGTGGCATGGCCTGTGCGCCGGCCTTGATCGATGATGCCGCGAAGCGAGCTGAATAACTCCGGAACGCGATGAATTTCGTCAAGCACGACCAGGCTGCTCTCATATTGACGGAGGAAGAGAACAGGCTCGACCAGCTTCTCCCGGTCCTCCCGTGCCTCCAGGTCAAGATAGAGTGCTCCGGGGTGCGAGCCGGCAATCTCTCGCGCCAGGGTAGTTTTCCCAACCTGCCGTGGCCCGATGATTGCCACAGCCGCTTGTCTCTTGAGAGCCTGCTCGATTGAATTGGCAACAGCTCGATGAATCATCCTTGTATATTAAGCATATTGTACATGATTTGCAAGGATAAATATGTTGGGACTGGTCGTTTTTCCTATCTGGTTGATGGAACCTGAACCGGCAATCGATCCGGCATTCTGTATACATTCGTTCTCGCTCAAGCTGTTTATTTCTGTATACTTGAGGTCACTAGATCAACCGGCAAGGGATTCTCCCCATTCGCCGGACCCAGGGCGTCAGTGCGCCTGGGCTTCTCGATCACAGTTGTGGAGCGCTGGTTCCCGGCGCACTATCCTGAAAGTTCCCACTCAGAGTTGAGCGAAGTGAGAAGCGAAGACAAAGGTACAAACGAAGGTACAATTTCCAAACCACTATGCTCTCTAAAGGACTTACGGCTTCTTGAGATGACGCAAAATCGTTTGTAAGTCTATGATTCTAATAGTAATTAGACTCTGTCACGGCAGAGGTCGCGAGTTCGAGTCTCGTCGTCCCCGCCAGATTCTAAAGGACTTAGGTCCGATCTGGCATGTGACACGAAGGTCCAATAAGGGTCCATTAAGAAAATACACCTTTTTGAGACTGATTGGAACTGAAAGATTTTGAACGAAAGGCTCCCGGAAACGGGAGCCTTTCTTCGCCTGGGGTGCAGTGCAAAAACTGGATCACGATTTGGACTTTTACGATGCCTTGGCCTCGACCACGAAGAGTCCCGAGACTCGGCTCAGCGCAGACCGCTTCGCCACGGTGTGCCCCTGCTGGTAAACATCCGATGTGATCCGCGACGAGGCGTGGCGCAGCAACTCCTGGATGACCTTGATGTCTTCGCCTTTGTTTCGTACTTTCCCACCAGGCCGCGCCGACAATGGAACCAGCAATTGTCAAGATCGAGATCCGCCCACTTCAATCCCCGGAACTCACTCCGGCGAAGTGCAGAGGCGGCAGCAGTGGCCACCATAATCTTGATTGCCTGTGGTTCGATGTTGCCCAGGATCAAACGAATTTCGCTGAGCGTCAGAATGTCGGGATCGCGCTGCCTGACCGCGCTTTGACGGACGGATGTGATCGGATTCAGTTTGGTGTAGAGTTCGTGGCGTATGCAGTGCGAAAACAAGGAACTCATGTGGTTGCGTATTTTCGCCTTTGATGCCGGAGCAAGCGGCTCAGAGCTCAGCGCAAGGGCGGTAGTATCCCCAGTCGTCACTTTGGAGAATGGCGCAGGAGATTTTCTCAGACTCCGCAGCCATCGTTCGACGGCAACGGACTTGACCTCGTCCAGTGGCACGTCTCCCCATTTCGGGATAATGTGCGTCTTGTAGTAGTCCAGGTAGCTCTGGATCGTTGTCGGAGAACGGTCGGAGTCTGGATCGCGCAGTTCATTGGCCTGAAAATGGCCCCACGCTTCAGCCACCGTCATGCAGCCGATTTTTTCGACAGGAGTAGCTGCATTCAACTCAGACCTGAAGTTTTCTACGAGGCGTTTTGCGTCCGCTTTGGTGGGGTAGTGTGTGAAGTCGCCGATGATCTTGCTGCGGCGGAGAACGGTGCCGTCTGGTTGAGTCTCACGCCAGCGATAGACCCACTGGTCTGGGCCCTTTGCGCGGGCGGTACGGAAAATGCTTCCCTCTTGGTAACTGTTGCGAATGCCTGGCATTATTTCTCCATGCAATCGCTGGGTTGGCAGATCGATTTTACATGAGATTCAACCCAGGCTGTCAAATCGCTTTGCCTGAACCGCCAGTGCTTCCCGAGTCTGACAGCGGGCAGCTCATTTGTCCGAGCCAGCCGAACTGCTGTCTTGGGGTGTATGCGGAGAAGCTCCCAGGTCACTGAACACCCCCTGTATTGCCGATAGATGAGAACTTTGGCTTCGTGTCTTGCAGTAAAATACCGTCCTTCCACTCAACCGGCACTCCCGACACGCTTTCAGACAATGTGCGCTTGTACAGAGGAGAATATCCCTGTGTCGTTGCAAATCGCGGCGGTTTGATAGGACGTTCATTAGTCTTCGCACGACCTCTGTTCGCAGGAATATCGAGGCAGTTGTCAGCATTTTCTCTAGAACGTCCTGCACGGTTATGACGTTCTTGCTCGGAATACTCCCAGGCCAATTCGCATAGCAGACGTTGGGCTGTTCTCCACTTAGCGTTCGAATCGCTGCAGCCTCATCAATGAATGTTGAGCGCAATGCGGCGCGACCACTCGATTTTGCACATCGTCTATGTTGAGTGCACTCTACATAATCATTGCCTCTTGTTCGATCGAGTATTCTCGCCATGCATCGCCCTTCCTTACAGCGTCACGTCTGGTTTCATTGACAAAGGCCCACCTGCTTGCGAACCGGATGCTGTGGGTTGAGTTCTCACTTTACGAACCTCGATTGCCGAAACCTTCTCAGCCTCACCGTTCAGTTTCTTCATGTAACCAGACAACGCTGTTGCGGTGATTCTCATGCCGTTCTCCTCAAAGAGGCGGACTAGCATTTTGAGCGAGTATCCCCGTTTTCGCAACTCACGCAGTTCAGGGAATACCGCTCTTACAATCCCGCCAGTCGTGTACGAATCCGGTTGCGGCGCGGGTTCATTCGCCTTTTCCTTGAGGAACGCACGAAGTTCCTCGACATTGTGCGACGAGAGCACTTGAACCCTGCGACGAGCCTCATTCTCCATACACCGGCATTTCACCATATTTACATACATGATGTCAAATATGTAATATAGTGTTGGGAGGGATAAAAAGGCTCGTAAGCGCGAAGGCAAGGTAGGCGCTGTCCACACGAACCCCTGCGGGGTTGCGCGTGTCCACCACCATTTCTCCACTCCGCCTGCGGCTACTCGGAGAAATGGTTGCGCACCTTGCTCAGGGCTTCGCCCCGAGACCCACGTCATTCTTGGAGACAAGGCATGTCAAGACCAAAAAGCGCACACAACGTAACCTCACGAATCGACATTCGCGTCACGGATGAAGAAAAGGCAACATTGTTCGTACAAGCAAACAGAGCAGCGCTCACACTCAGCGAGTACATTCGCCGCGCTGCATTGGGAATACGCATCCGATCAAGAATACACTCGGATGCAATATCGGAACTGAATCGTCTCGGCGGTCTGCAAAAACATTGTCTTGAACAAATGAAGAACTTCGGCAATGACAATGGCACGCGGCACGAATTGAACATCACACTCGCTGCTATACGCGAACAGGTGAAGAACGTAATCTCTCTCCATGTCGAGGAAGAATGATTGCAAAGGTGTCGAAACGAACGCGTATAGGCCGAAGCAGTTTTCGCCGTCTTGCTCAATACATGACCACTGAGCGCGATGCAGAGACAGGCAAAGCCTCATTGAGAGGGGACGTACTTCTTTCCAACAATTTGCTGGACTTCGATACTGCCGCCTACGTGATGCAGGCAACAGCGGAACAGAATCGGCGATGTGATGACCCTGTATGCCATTATGAACTCTGCTGGCCACCGGGAGAGATACCGACGAGAGAACAATGGATAGACTGTGCTTTGTACAGTCTTCGTCAACTAGGTTATCAGGACCATCAATATATGGTTGTTGCGCACGATGACAGAGCGCACTTCCACATTCACATCATGGTGAACAAGGTTCATCCGGAGACATACAAGGCGAATAAACCCTATCGCAACTGATTAACGCTCGATGCCGCAATGCGAGATCTTGAAGCAAAACATAGCTGGACGCATACGGCGGGTCCAACCCGATGGGATGAGCAATCGAAGCAGGCAGTGCGCACATCATATTCGGAACGTAACGCGCTCCGATCCGCTCGACAACAGCCGACAGATATGGCCGCAAAGTATGAGTATTATAACGATGAGGAATCACTGCAAACATACATACGCAGGGAAATGGCCCCGCGCGTTAGGCAACTCTTGATCCGGCGCAATGTGACATGGAACGATCTCCACATTTTCCTGTCAAAGGCGCATCTCCGGCTTGAGAAAGCGGAATCGGGCGGATACACAGTCCTTGCCACTGACTACAACATCCGGGTGAAAGCGTCCAATGTATTCCGCAGCAACTTCGCTGGAAAGGGTAACCGTCAGGCGACGGAAACTGCTCTTGGCCCTTGGACACCGGCCCCAACATCTCTTCAACAAGCCGCACCACATCTGGCACAACATAGCGAACGTAATGCCGCACAGAGAGAAGAACGTAAATCGCAACGACGGGCTGACCGTTCCGCTCTGATTAATGAATATAACCAGTATCGTAATCGGCAACGTGAGGTTTGCAAAGGATTCACGAAAGATGGGAGAGACGGTACGCAATACCTCCGTGAGGTTCTGCGGCAACAGAAGAAGGAGATTCGTGCATCAGCGCTGTCATGGACCGACAAGAAGGTTCTGCTCTCCCAGGCGGCGGCGCAATCCGTTCTCGAAGTTCGCGCCCTGAAGCTTTCCATTCAACGACGGCGGCAGGAGGCATTTCCGAAGAATCTCCGCACATGGGTGGCAGACAGAGTCGACGAGGGAGATGCGCGGGCTGCCGCACAGCTTCGAGGATGGCGATATGCGGACCAACGCAATCAGCGGCGGCTCGATGCAAGGCTGGAAGCAAACGGGCTGCACATTGGCCCACCGCCCGATCATGACGGCAACACGGACTGGGCCGATCTCGCACAACAACGGCTTGCCTCCCAACAGGAGCAGCAGGCGCTCGCCAATCAGATTGCCACGACACGCATCTGGCATATTGACCGCAAGACCGGGGATGTTTCGTACACGTTGAACGGGCAGGTTTCCGTCATTGACCGTGGGCGCGTCGTCACCGTGCTCAACCAGGATAAAGCCGCCGTCCTCTTCGGATTGGAGATGGCCATCCAGAAGTATGGATCGCACATCGCGTGTACCGGCACCGTCGAGTGGAAGCGGATGGCCACAAAGGTCGCGGCGCAACACGGCATCTCCGTCCAATTTACTGACCCGGAGATGCAACACGCCCTGCGCCTGCTCCAGCGCCTGGCGAATCCGCGCCAAGGCCAGCAGGAAAGAGGCGGCAGGTAGCTTCTGATCGCGGATATGCGGTCGCCGTCAGCAAGATGCCCTGACGAGACTATGCGAATGTGGATTGAACTGAAGTCTTGAGCTTATAGACGGCTGCGAAGTAGGCCACCATCACGCGAAACGTCTTGGACTTGTTCACGCCACCGAGAATCTCTCCGCCAACTCTTTCCAACTCATCGGCAATCTCGTGGGTTAACGGGAATACAAAGGAGGTGTCGATACTTTGAAACGGAATGTCCAACCACGGACCGTTGTAAAACGCCAGAATCTGCGCCTGTGCAGCCTTGGTTTTGAAGTTCGTGATGATGTGTTCGGCCAAGGCGTTCTTGTTGCGGATTTTCAATACGGCAAAAAGTTGGGTGAAATGAGTCTTGGTGAATTTGGAATCCACCGTGAGCCGGACCTGAGTGCGCTTCCCTGCGGGAGCAACAATTCTGCGCTTCGGTCTAGCAGTTGTCTTTTTTGGTGGGGCCATCTTTCGGTCCTCTCGTGATATAGGATACATCAGATATGTATCACGAGTCAACGCACTAACTGACTGTATTCCCAGAACTTCACGCACGGTTTGCGCGTACGGGCATATTGGATTCATTGCGTGAACAAAAAAGAGAGATTAAATCAGGATGAGCTACAACGAACCTAACCGTGAGGGGGAAAGAGAAAAGAAGACAGGCAAAGAAGTGTACATCGCTTCAAAGTTGGAGCAGATTGTACGGCAATCGGGAGGTTGTTCCGCGTCGATCGTTTAGTTCGCACCACTAGCGGTCACAATTAGAACACTTCAAATGAAATAACGCTGCTGGACTTCAGACCAGCCTGTCGCCGGCCATGCGCATGTCGTAGCCGACACAAGCTTCCACCTCGCGCCGATACGCAGTTCGGCCTAACGTCTCGATCAGTGCCTGAACCGGCGGCAGCGTAAGGTGCGCACGGCGGAGCACCAAGAGGTAGGGTTTCTCCGCGAGTGGAAGGAAGGTTAGGCCCATGGAAGCCGCAGCGGCCTGTGTGCCGATGCAACAATCCACCTCTCCATTCTGAACCAGACGTGCGGCGGGAAGTTGTCCTAGCGTGATTCGGTCGTAGCCTCGGACCTTGTCACTTGCAATTCGATTCTTCCGCAGCAGATCGTCCAACAAGCGGCGGCAGCCTGCACCGGGTTCACGATTTGTGATGCGAATGTCCTTTCGTGATAAATCTACAATGCCTGCTATCTTCTTAGGGTTATCCTGAGCGACGATCAGTCCTTCCTTCCACATCGCATAGGAGAGGACAGCAATAGAATTGCGAGGAAACATCTTGCTGATCGGCAATAGATCGGCCTTGTCGCTCGCCTTCTCTGCGAAATGTGTGCCGGCGACATGAACCAGTCCTTCCTGAAGCAAATCAGTGGCATGCGAACTGTTTTCATACGCGATAATGAGCTCAAAGCCCTGTCGTTCAAGCGAGTGCGCGAGCAACGATGCACTGGGATCGCAACCAGCGAGAAGGATGCGTCCTGGGTTCTTCCATCCATTGCCAAGGAGCCGAACCTTCGCATTGACGCCGCCGTTTCCGGCACGGATGGGAGCAAGAAGAATGGCATCAGTCGGCTGCAGGCCCCAACTCGCCGGATCGGGCGGCACGGCAACCAAATGATCATTGACGCTTGCCACTCTCAGCGGCTGCCCCTTCTGCAGCGAAGCCACCTCACCGAGAATGAAAACCTCAGCAGTCTCCTCAAGCACTTCCTGCTCAGGCTCAAGCTGAAACAATTCCTCGACCGTCGTGCCGAGGATTCGAGCCAGTTTCAGACTCACCGCTGTATTGGGGACATAGAGCCCAGCTTCAATGGCATGAATCGTCTGGCGGCTGATGCCCGCTTCCGCAGCCAAATTCGCTGCGGAGATCGCCCGTTTGGTTCTCAATTGCGCAAGATTCGTTTGTACTTCGATTGATTGCATCCGTGCCTCGTGGCAGCATAACCTGTACTCTATACGCGACTCATGATACGGATACGAGGGAAAATGCACAAGAGGGAATCGGGGCTTCGTGCCAAGAGTCTGGCAATTGCACCTATTGGCGTAATTCACACGCCCTTCAAACATGCACAAGGAACCCCAATTCAGGGCGTAGCCGGCAACGGCACAGAGGGTGTCGTCGAACTGCTTCCAGATCTGATCTTGGGGCTGCGTGATCTGGAAGGCTTTGACAGGCTGTGGTTGATTTACCTGCTCGATCGTGCCTCAGAAGTGCAGTTGGTTGTTCGCCCCTACCTGGACACGACCGAGCGAGGCGTCTTCGCCACACGTTCCCCAGTCCGGCCCAATCACATTGGAATTTCTGTCGTTCGCCTCCTACATATCGAGCAGAACTGCTTGTATATCGCCGACGTGGATATGTTGGACGGAACGCCGCTACTCGACATCAAACCCTACGTTCCAGCTTTTGATTCCTTCGACCAATCCCGTGCTGGCTGGTTGAATGGCAAATCTGGATCGGAAGTCTTGGCAGATGATCGCTTTGAATTAGGAAGAGCGGGCAGCGAGTGAACAGGCCAGTCCCGTCCACTGGATACCGTCTGTGGTACTGTTGATTCCAGAAGAGGCATTCCATCGCGATGCGCCGCCAACCCGGCAATTGACTGGAGGACCGACATGAAGATCAGTGCGAGAAATGTGTTTGAGGGCAAGGTGCAGAACGTCATCAAGGGAGCTGTCAACGCTGAGGTCACTCTTGCCTTGACGGGTGGTGAGCACATTGTCTCAATTATTACAAACTCCAGCCTTGATTCATTGGGTCTAGTGCAGGGCAAGACAGCCTACGCGATCGTTAAAGCCAACGAAGTGATCGTCGGTAAGGGCGTGGACGGCGCCAAACTGAGCGCTCGCAATGTGCTGGCAGGCGAAGTGATCAGTTCCCATGATGGAGCGGTCAACAGCGAGGTCGCTATCAAACTGACCGGTGGCGCTACCGTCATTGCGTCGATCACCAAGGAGAGCGTGCGCGCGCTCGGTCTGATGCAAGGCGACAAAGTCAGCGCAATAGTGAAGGCGTCAAACGTAATGATAGGCGTTTAGACGGTCTTCCCTGCAACTGTTGCGCCGCGCATGCGCCGCAAGGCTTCCCAAGGAACCACACTTTCTGGGTGCCGCGCTCCAGTCTGTGCTTTCATCGATTCCTTTTTTTCGAATTCTCCCGTCCTCGTCACAGACCCTCACCGTTGTTATTTTTGCGGCTATAGGAAATTGCTGCGATTCTTTATGCATTCCTTATTGTAAACACGTCTCTGTCGTGGTTAAATTACAACTACCAAGCACTCATTATTATTTTTGGAGGAGATATGAGCAAGGCGAAGTTGTTTTTTGCTGCGGTGATTCTCTGCTTCTCATCGACACTTGCGTTCGGTCAGGGCGCCACCGTCGACACTAAGACGCAGCCGAAGACCCCGGACCCCTGCACGAGCGGCCACGATTTCGCCACCACCGATTGCGCGCTGACCTGGCACGGCATCACGCTTTACGGCGCGTATGACGCCGGCGTCGGATGGGTCAGCCACGGCTTACCTGAAAACGGCTACAACTATGAAGGCGAGTCTCTGGTGAACCGAAATGGCTATCAACATCGATTTCTCATTGCACCGAACAATTTGCAGCAAACGGGTTTGGGCATCAGGGGCAAGGAGGAATTTCTGCCTGGCTGGTCCGTTGTGTTCAACGCTTCAACTGGCATCAATCCGCAATCCGGCCTGCTTGCCAACGCGTCGGAGACCGACATCATCAACAACGGCCTTTCCAGGGCGAGTTATTCGATAGCCATCGACGGCGCTCGCGCGGGCCAACCCTTCAATGACGAGATCTATGGCGGCATATCGTCCGAGCATGTCGGCACGCTGACCTTCGGTCGTCAGCGCTCCCTCGGCACCGACGCAATGCTCCTTTACGATCCGGCCAGCGGCGCCTATGCCTTTTCCTACATCGGGTACAACGGCACGATGGCTGGCGGAGGCGACACCGAAGACAGCCGTTGGGACGACGCCGTGAAGTATCGCCTCACCTATGGCCCGGCCCATTTCGGCGCGATGTATAAATTCGCCGATGGATCTGCCGGCTGCTACTCGGCCTCCGCAACTTGGACTGCCGCCAACTGTACGTCGGAGGCGGCGCATAACAACGCCTATGGTTTCGACGGCGGCGGAAAAGCCGGCAAGTTCTTCGCCGACCTCGTCTTCCAACATTACAATCAGGCGATCAGCGTATTGAACCCCCTGCTGGGGCCTCAAAGTCCGGCGGCTCCATATCAGTCGACCACGGATAGCATCAATACAAACCAAATTACCGGGGCCAATCTGATTGCCACGAGCAACACCCTATATGGCATCGTGACCGACAACAACGCAGTGATGGCCGCTGCCAAGTATTCGTCGGACTCGTTCAAGGTTTTTGCCGGCTACGAATACATCTGGCAGAATAACCCGGCGAACCCGTTGGGTGTTGGCGCCTCGGATCAGGGTGGCTATATTCTGAGCGGGGTGGAAGACAACAATCTTGATTCTGAAAAGCTGGTGCAGATCTGGTGGACAGGCGCGAAGTATGCCTACCGTAAGAAGACCGACGTCACATTCGCCTGGTATCAACAGCGGCAGAACGACTTCCGTATTCCGTCGACCTGCTCGACCAACCCCAGTATCGGTAATATGCGCGCTTCCTGCGCGGGCACCCTCAATGAGGGGTCGCTTTATTTGGATCATCACTTCACCAAGCGTTTCGACACTTTTGCCGGAGTGGCGTATTCCTTTGTAAGCGGCGGACTGGACATCGCCATTCCTCACGGCCCCGGCGTTCCCTTTTTAAGCGACAATAACCTTGCTCCGACAGTCGGTAGTCGTTTCGCCTTCTGATCGTTCCCGCGTCGGGTTAGTCGAGAACTGCCCAGAAAAGTATCGGGAAAGGAATTTGAGTTGAGGTCACGCGAAAATTCAAATGAGCCGGAGAAAAAGAGGCCATCGTGGGTTTGCAGCGCTCTATCAGTTGCTGTGTGCGCCGCGCTGGTCTGTGGGAGTCATGGTTCGGCGCAGACAAAGCTGACCCTTTCCGCCGCAGCCAGCGTAAAGGATGGGATCGCCGAGATCGAGGATGCCTACAAGCACAGCCATGTGAATGTCGAATTCACCAATAACTTCGGTTCCTCCGGAACGCTGGCCGCGCAGATCGATCAGGGCGCGCCTGTGGACATCTTCATCGCTGCGGCAGCCAAGCCGATGGACGATTTGGAGGCAAAAGGGCTGATCGTTGCTGGGACGCGTCGCAATCTGCTACAAAACACGCTAGTCCTGATCGCACCGCTCGATTCAAGAATTCGCGATTTTCAGGGACTTAAGGACAAATCAATCCGGCTCATTGCGCTCGGCGATCCGGCCTCCGTTCCGGCGGGCCAATATGGCAAGCAAACACTCTTGTCTTTTCATCTTTGGGAACAGCTCAGCGCAAAGTTTGTGTTAGGGAAAGATGTCCGCCAGGTTTTGACTTATGTAGAAACCGGCAATGCCGATGCAGGCCTAGTATATGCGACCGACGCCCAAGGTTCCGGGAAAGTTCGCGTAGTGGCCACAGCTCCGGAATCCGCGCATGACCCAATCGTTTATCCCGTGGCAGTTGTCAAAGGGAGCCGCAACGAAGAGGCTTCGCGCAGGTTCGTCGAGTTTCTCGGCACTCCGATAGCTCAAGCGATCTTTGTGAAACACGGGTTTACAATAGCAGCACCGTGACACTGCCCATCGATTATTCGCCGCTGTGGATCTCGCTGGCCACTACTTGCGTGGCAACAGTGGCGACGTTCTTTCTGGGAATGTTGGCTGCAAGGCTGATGTATGGCGTACACGGCAGCCTTCGCGCGTGGATCGACGGCCTTCTTACGCTTCCTTTGGTTCTCCCTCCGACTGTTGTCGGTTTCTTTCTG
>Ga0181529_10001664_pt1 | contig 28182 bp, 25 predicted proteins | sample PEATcosm2014_Bin_36_FD_119763 | JGI IMG/M metagenome (GOLD analysis project Ga0181529, IMG submission 119763) | Peatland microbial communities from MTU Mesocosm Facility, Houghton, MI, USA - PEATcosm2014_Bin10_30_metaG | ecosystem: Environmental > Terrestrial > Soil > Wetlands > Peat | place... | reverse complement strand
GCCGAGAGCGACACCATGTCGAACGGCGCGTTGGTGATCAGGCGGGCATCGCCGGTCTGCGAAATGGCGTATAAGTGGCGCCAGCCGTCCCTTTCGCTGGTGAACAGCGCCCGCTTGCCGTTCTCGATCCACTTCAGGTTGCGGTTCACCTCCACCCAGGTATCGTTCTTGTCCTGATACATCTGCCGCAGATCGCCGGTATCGGGGTTGGCGATATACACGGTATTGGTGTTCTGCAAACGGTTCATGTGCTGCAGAACGATCTGATTGTCGGCCATCCACTCCATGTCGGGAATGTAGGTGTTGCGCGGATCGCCGGGTGTCTTCAGCCAGCGTGTGGCGCCGCCGGAGGCGCTGACCACGCCCACCCGCACCGCGGAATTGACCTGTCCGGCCTTGGGGTATTTGTATTTGGTAATCACCGGATATAGCTGGTCGGTGTAATTGATCAGCGCGAACTCGGAGACGCCGCTCTGGTCGAACTGGTAATAGGCGATCTTCCTGCCGTCGGGACTCCACAGGAAGCAATCGGCCAGTCCGAACTCTTCGTTGTTGTTCCAATCGGACGTGCCGTCGATGATGTCGTCGCTGGCGTCGGTGGTCAGTTGCGTCATGGCGCCGCTGCGGATGTCCTCCACGTAGAGGTTCCAATGGGGATCTTCGCGCAGATACGCCACGCGCGCGCCATCGGGCGAAAACTTGGCGAACATCAGACTGCCAGCCGACTTACCGCCCAGTTTGTGCCACGAGTTATCGGATTTATCCAGCACCCAATAGTCGCTGGCCGTCTTGCGGATCATCACCGTGTGGGAATTGGTGGCGAACAGCAGTTTCGTCCCATCCGCCGATGGCGTGCCGCCCGCGAGCGCGCGGTCCATGCCGGGCGGACGGTACGACGGCTCCGCGGGCAAGTCCTGACGCGTGCCCGTAGCCGTATCGATGCGCACTTGCTGCTGAATGTAGGCTTTGCCGCCATCCACCCAGCGTCCGGCGCCGCCTCCGCGTCCTCCGCGTCCACCGCCGCCGCGCGCGGCGGCTCCGCCCGCGAACTCGCCGGAGTTGATGCGGCGCATCCAATCCTGGAAATTCTGCGAGAGCTGGGCATGGGCGGGGAGGGCCGAAAGCAGGCAGGCCAGAAGGGCCGCCGAAAGAGTCGATCTACTTTTTCGCATTCGGCCACTCAGTATACATCGGCAAGCGCAGAGCTTGGGCCATGAGCCGCGGCTCGAATGTCGATTGCCTCTTCACACGAGGCTGTGCCTCTTCGCCAGGCCGCTCGCTCACGCTCGCGGTTCCAGGGCGAGCGCCTACTGGCCGCAGGCCAAGGACGCGCAGCTACTCGCCGCAGGCCGCGGCTTCCAGCTTACCGACGGACCCTCGGCCGGCCAGAAGCTGCCGCGCGCGTGCCGGGTCGGCGGCCAGTTCCGCCGAATATTTCGCGGCCTCGCGCATGCGAAACAGGAGCTGGTCCTGCGGACCGAGGTACGTGAGCGGCTGGCTCTTGCCAGGGGAATCGGCGGGACGGCTGGAGTCCCATTCGGACTCGAGCTTTTGTACCAGCGCCCGATCCCTGTCGGCGATGGACCGCAGTGTGTCGGCGGCTGGCTTCTGCCGCAGGTACATATATTCCAGATATTCGGCGGATAGAGCGAACGACGAAAAGTCCGCCTGGTTCCGCTTCACCGAGCCTTCCAACGCGGCGATCTGTTTTCGCAGCGTTCCGAGGGGCGGCGCAGGCGCCACTTTGGCGGCGCGCAGTTCGGCGTCGCTGCTCCACGGCGCGGGCAGAATGGCGCCTTTCCATCCCGCCGAACAATTCGGCCGCGCCGGCGTATTGCCGTAATACGCGGCGAACATCTCCTCCCAGGCTGGCGACCATTTCGCCCCGTAGAACTTCGGCACAAAGTCGCGGAAGGCCGCAGCCGCCCGGCCTTGCAACGCCGCGGCACCGTAGGCATAGGTGTCCCACAGGGAGCGCGCCAGATATCGCGAAGGGATCCAATTGGTGATCACCACCCCCAGCGCGTTTCGCTCGGGCAGCGACGCGTAGGCATCGGCGAAGGCATCGATATTGCGCAATTGCACGTCGGCGCAGCGCGGTCCCCACTTACAGGAGATCATGGCCGGCGCACCGATCACCTGGCGCCCGTCGTCGATCAGCCCGCGCGCAGTCTGGCGCAGCGGCTCGGCATCGGGGACGTAATACTGCCAGTCCATCACGATGTTGCGCTTGTCGATGAGCGGCAGTATGTCGCGCTCCTTATGCGCCACCACGTCGCCCCAGATGATGAACCGTTTGCCGAGTTCGCGCGCCAGATCGCCCAGCGAATTCACGTACGCCGCCCAGACTTCGCCCCGCGATTTCGCCGCGATGGCCTGCCGCGACCGCTCCGAGAAGCCCCAGTTGACCTCGTCGCAGCCGCCATGAAGGAACGGTCCGGGGAACAGGCGCGCGGTCTCGCGATACAGATCGTGGATGATCGCGACGGCGTCGGGATCGACCGGGCAGATGCCACCCATGCCGCGTTTGGCCGGGTCGCCGTCCTCCAGGTGGGCATATCTCGCGACATTGGTGATGAAGCGTGTGTGGCCGAACGACTCGATCTCCGGGATGAACGTGACGCCGTGCGACCGGCCATACGCGCACAGCTCGGACATCTCCGCCGGGGTGAGCGCGTTGGCATGGGTGACCAGTTCGGGATGGCTGGCGAAGCGCACCGAGCAGCCCTGGTCGTCGGTCAGGCGAAAGAGAATGGCGTTGTAGCCGAAGGCGGCGCAGAAATCGACCACGCGGCGATAGTGCGCCACGGATTCGGGCAGGCGCGCGGCGTCGAGCATCAGGCCGCGCAGGCGTGTGGGCGCGGAGCGGGACTGCGCCAGCGCGGCGCCGGCGGCGGCCGAGGCGAGAAAACTGCGGCGCGAAATCATACGGTGACCAACCTCCCTTGCAGGTACGTTTCGAGAATCGTCAATTCGCCGGGCGACGGGCGGAACAACACCAGGTTTGCCGCCTGCCCGGCCGCCAGCCCGGCGCACACCGGCCAGCGCGACAGCAGACGGGCCGGATTGACGGTAGCGGCGTCCAGCGCCACATCGAGCGGGACGCCCGCCATTTCCGTGAAGCGGGCAATCGCCTGGTTCATGCGTAGCGTGGAGCCGGCCAGCGCCCCGGCATTCGCCAGCGAGACCACTTTCCCCGACGGCTGCAACTCCACTGGCATGCCGGCCAATCCATACGCGCCGGGCGGCAGGCCGGAGACGTGAATGGAATCGGTAATCAGAATGGAGCGCGCGCGTCCTTTCATGCCGTAGGCCACGCGCAGGAATTCCGGCGTGAGATGAAAGCCGTCGCAGATCAGGCTGGCGCTCAGTGTTTCCGACGCCAGTTGCGCCCACAGCGGCGCGCGGTGACGGTGGATCCGCTCGGGACAACCGTTGCCCAGGTGAGTGCTCAGACGCGCGCCCGCCGCCGCGGCACGGTGGATATCCGCGGCGTCTCCATCGGTATGGCCGATGGCGCAGACCACTCCGGCGCGGCTGCAGCATTCGATGAACTCGCAGGCCCCCGGCAGTTCCGGCGCCACGGTGACGATTCCGATGCGGCCTCCGGCAGCTTCCTGCCACTCCGCAAACTCGTCGGAGTCGGGCGGGTGCATCCATTGCGGATCGTGCGCGCCGCGCGATGGCCCGCCGGAGAGATAGGGTCCTTCCAGGTGATAGCAGGGTGCGCTCGCCGCGAACTCAGGTGAGAGCCGCCGCGCCTCTTCCAGCACGCGGAACGCGCGGGCGAGGTTCTGGCGCGAATTGGTGATGACGGTGGGGCAGAAGGTAGTGACGCCGCTGGCCCAAAGCGGCCGCAACGCGCCGGCCGCGGCTTCCGCCGTGAGGGCGGCGCCTCCGAAATCGACGCCCGCGACGCCGTTGACCTGCAGATCGACGAAACCGGCGCTGGCAAAAGGCTCAGCCGGATCTTCCGCTCGCAGAACGCGCACGTCCGTCAGCACGCCGTCCGACCAGGCGATTTCGCAGTATCCGAGTCCGGCAATATTGGCCCGCAGCATGCAATCTACCGTTTCCGCAGGCGCAGACTTTCCCAGCTTCCGTCGCCCAGCCAGCCACCGTCGACGCGCAGGGTTTCGCCGTTAACGAAACCGCTGAGCGCCGGGTCGGCCAGGAAGGCGATGGCCTGCGCGATATCGTCGGGACGCGCGAAGCGGCCCATGGGCACGCGATTCTGAATGTCGGCGTCGCTATAGCTGCCGCCGGCCTGGTCGGCGATGTCCATCTCGGTCTTCACCCAGCCGGGGCAGACGGCATTAACGCGCACCCCGCGTCCGCCCCATTCGGCCGCCAGGGTGCGGGTGAGGCCCACGAGTCCATGCTTGCTGGCGTTGTACGCCGCGCGGTCGGCGATGCCCGCTAGTCCCGCGATGGAAGCCACGTTGACGATGGCGCCCGCGCCCTGCCGCAGCATGATGCGCCCGAAAGCGCGGCTGAGGAGAAACGGACCGGTGAGGTTGACGTCGAGGACGCGGCGCCATTCGTCCGCGCCGGTCTCCTCGGCCGGGCGGATGAAGCTGATGCCCGCGTTGTTGACCAGGACATCGGCGCGGCCGAAGCGGTCTTCCACCTGGCGCGCCATGCGTTCCACGTCCGCTTCGCTCGAGACATCGCCCAGCAATTCCAGGGCATCGGCCGCCAATTCGCGGGTGCGGCTGGTCGATTGCAAATCGAGGAGCGCCAGCGCGTACCCCTGGCCGGCGAGCACTTCCGCGGTGCGGCGCCCGATGCCCTGGGCCGCTCCGGTCACGATGGCAACGCGGGAATTTGTGGTCATGCGGTCCAGCGTAGCGCATTGGAGCGGGGGAGTGGGACATCGATGTCCCGGCGCCGCGCGGTAAGTACCTGTAGAATCAGTAACGACCGGGGGCTAGTGGGACAACGCGTCCACTAGCAAAGGCCTGGGAGCACCTTTCGATGCGCCGATCGACAGCCGAGATACCGCTTCTGATGGCGTGGCCGAACCAAGCTTCGGAAAGTGCTATCGCATGTGATATCATGACCGCAGGAGAGCGGCGCTGCGGCTGGTTCTGGATACCGATGTTCTGGTGGCATCCTTGCGAAGCGATCTGGGCGCTTCCCGCCAATTGTTGGTGGGCGCCCTGCAGCGGAAATTTGAGGTACTGGCCTCGGTCCCCCTGGTCATCGAGTACGAGGCGGTCCTGACGCGACCGGAGCACCTGGAAGCCAGCGGCCTGACGGCGCGGCAGGTGAACGAGGTGCTTGACGCTCTGGTAAAGGTGTCGATTCCGGTGCATCTCCGGTTTTTGTGGCGCCCGCGGCTGAAGGATCCAGCCGACGAGATGGTTCTGGAAACGGCGGTGAACGGTTCGGCCGACTGGCTGGTAACGTTCAATCTCCGTCATCTCCTCGATGCTGGCCGCGAGTTTGGGATTTCTGTGAGGCGCCCGTGCGACGCCTGGAGGGAGATTCGGAGAGATGAGAAAAAGTAACGTGGCCTTGCGCCTGCAAACGTCCATCCTGGAAGAGGCGCGCCGTGTTTCCGAAACGGAGGGCGTGGCTCTCAATCAGTTCATTAATGTCGCGGTGGCCGAGAAACTATCGGCGTTGCGGACCGAAGACTATTTCCGTGAACGTGGAGAGCGTGGCGACGTCGTGAAGGCAAAGCGCATCCTGAAACGCGCCGGCCGCGGAAACCCTCCCGTTCCTGGCGACGAAGTCGACTGAGGCGGAGCCGGGCAAGTCAGACGGTTTGATCCGGCCAGTTATCGAAGTGTAGCGGTGATAAGCTACAAAAAGCTGGATGGAGTCGGCGCCCGAGTGATACGGAGCTTCGTCTGCGTGCTTCCTCTTTGTTGTGCCGCCTTGGCTCAACCGCTTCAGTTGGACACAACCCCCCGCAAGCTGGATTGCAAGCACCTGGACCTTTTGACGAAAGATCGTCAGCCGGTTTTTGTGGGTCGCGATGACGAGGTCCGAATTGGGATCTCGACTCAAAAGAACATCGTGGCGCCAGGGGAACCAATTCTAGTCGACCTTTGGGTGGACAACCGCACCGACAGAGCGGCGTATTCCGGTGGCAGGTGCATCCTTCCGTACCGGCACGCCGGCGACGTATTCGACGAATGGGGCCATCGATTGATCGGCATTCAGGAGCAGGCGGCGTTGAATGCCAGAAAGAGGGGCATCGAGCTCGTGGAGGTATGCTCTATGAGCGAATTAGTGAGTGTGATTCCGCCACACACTTGCATGGGACCGATTGACGCACGGGAGGACGGATTGAGGCTCGACCACGAACTCAAGCCGGGCGTATATTATGTTTTCCCCCGGTCGGGAACGGACCCAGCGCTCTTCAAGCAGGGCCTGGTGATTACGGTTCGCCAGCCTTAGCCGCCGTGCATCGCCCTACAACCCCCGCGCCCTTAGAAAGTAAGCCAGCGTGCAGCTCCACGGGTGGCAATACATGTGCACTTCACCAGCAGACTCTTGTACGGCGGCAGATCGCGATCCGGCAGCTTATAGATCTGCCGGAATGTGTCCGCGCCGGACTGCACCACGCCGCCCGTCCACATGTAATGATACCAATACGGCGTCACCGAACTAACCGTGCCGGGTAGGCCGGCCCGCGATGGAAGCCACGTTGACGAGGGCACTCACGCCCTGCCGCAGCATGATGCGCCCGAAGGCCCGGCTGAGGAGGAACGGACCGTTGTTGACCAGGACATCGGCGCGGCCGAAGCGGTCTTCCACCTGGCGCGCCATGCGTTCCACGTCCGCTTCGCTCGAGACATCGCCCAGCAGTTCCAGGGCATCGGCCGCCGATTCGCGGGTGCGGCTGGTCGATTGCAGATCGAGGAGCGCCAGCGCGTATCCCTGGCCGGCGAGGACTTCCGCGGTGCGGCGCCCGATGCCTTGGGCCGCTCCGGTCACGATGGCAACGCGCGAATTTGTGGTCATGCGGTCCAGCGTAGCGCACTGGGGCGGGGCAGATGGGACATCGATGTCCCGGCGTCTCATGGGTAGCCCCTGTAGAATCAGTACCGACCGGGGGCCAGTGGGACACGGTGTCCCACTAGCAAGGGTCTGAACGACGCTTCCGGCGCGTCGGGCACCTTCCGATGGGCCGATCCACAGCCGAAAGGCTGCTCTATCGTGCCAACCGATTCGTACGGGCAACCCGGTGTGGAGCGTAGGCATCGACTGGAGACAGCCGCTCCTTCGTCCCGACCTCTCTGGCCTCCTTCGTGCCGCGCGCAGTTGTTCCGAGCCGCTCGGTTTGCTAGTTTGGCGTAGATGCCGGCGCCGGTGCCCGAACCACTCAGCAGGACCATTGAGACTCTGTACCGGTCGGAATCGGGCCGGGTTCTGGCGACGCTCGTGCGCCTCCTGGGAGACCTGGACCTGGCCGAAGAGTCGATGCACGAGGCGTTCGCTGCCGCTCTGGAGTCCTGGACGCTGGCTGGCATTCCGGACAAGCCACGCCCGTGGCTGATTTCAACGGCACGGTTCAAGGCCATAGACGCTATGCGCCGACGCGCGCGCTTCGATGGGGCACAGAGAGATCTTGCGCTCTACATGGAAGCGCGCATCCGCGAAGCGCCTGAGGAGAATGAGGAGATCGAGGACGATCGCCTCCGTCTGATTTTCACCTGCTGCCATCCCGCTCTGCCTCCGGAAGGACAGGTTGCGCTCACCCTGCGCGAAATCTGCGGCTTGACCACGGAGGAGATTGCCCGCGCATTTCTTGTTACGCCGGCGACACTGGCGCAGCGCATTGTGCGCGCAAAGGCAAAGATTCGAGAGACACCGATTCCATACGAGGTGCCGACGCCGCAGGAATTGCCGGAGCGGCTGGACGCGGTGCTTCACGTCGTCTATCTCGTCTTTAACGAGGGTTACTCGGCTGGAGCGGGAGCGGAGGTAACGCGGGCGGAGCTAACCGGCGAGGCGATTCGATTGGGCCGGTTGCTGACCGGCCTCCAGCCGGAGCCGGAGGCAATTGGGCTGCTCTCCCTGATGTTGCTGCAGGAATCCCGTCGCGCCGCGAGAACCTCTCCGGCCGGAGAGCTGATTTTGCTGGAGAATCAAGACCGCTCACTGTGGAACCGAAAACAGATCGCGGAGGGGGTGGCATTACTTGAGAAGGCCCTGAACTCCCACCGCTTCGGCTCCTACACACTGCAGGCTGCGATTGCAGCCGTTCATGCGGAGGCGGAATCGGTCGCTGCGACCGACTGGCGGCGGATTGTTTCGCTGTACAACCAGTTGGCACGGGTTCAGCCTTCGCCAGTTGTCCATCTGAATCGCGCCGTGGCAATTGCTATGCGCGATGGTCCGGAGGCCGGTCTGAAGCACATCGACGCGCTGTTGGAACATGGCGAATTGGCAAACTACTACCTGGCACATTCAGCCCGTGCGGATATGTGCCGCAGGCTCGGCAGGACAGACGAGGCTCGGCCCTCTTATGAGAAAGCGCTGGAGCTGACCCAACAGGAACCAGAGCGGCAATTCCTGCGGGAGCGGATTCGCCAGTTGAAATAAAAAATGGAGTAGCTGTCGATTTTCGGCCTCCCGAACGACTATCTAATGACAGAACGATGAGCTACGGCTCACTGAGTCACAGAAAACAAGGAGAAGTCATGCCACAGTATCTAGTTGCCGTCTATCACCCCGACGACTACGACCCGTCCGTCGAAACCGAAGCGACTATCGAGAAGATCCACGCGCTCAACCGCGAAATGATCGCTGCCGGCGCCAGGAAGTTCGCGTGCGGCATTTCCCCGGCCAGCAGTGCGAAGTCGCTGCGGGCGCAGCCCGATGGTACAGTGCTCGTCACCGACGGGCCGTACCTTGAGACCAAGGAGCACATAGGCGGTTTTTGGATCCTGGAAGCCGCCGATCTGGATGAGGCGCTCGCGTGGGCGCGCAAGGGCGCCGTCGCCTGCCGGGCGTCGGGCGAGGTGCGGGCGATTTTATTCAAGCCGGACCCGAAGGGAACCGCGGAGTAATCTGGCCGCCGGGACTTCGGAAGTGGAGAAGAATAGTGAAATACCTCTGTTTTGGCTACTACGACAAAGGCAAATTCGATGGCATGACTGAGAGCGAGCGCAACGCCATATTCGATGCATGCTTTGAATATGACGACCATCTTCGCGCCGGCGGGCACTGGGCCGGTGGAGATGCGCTTCAGGGGCCGGAGACTGCCCTGACCCTGTATTGGAAGAACGGCAAGGTGGCAACGACGGACGGCCCCTATGCGGAGACCAAAGAACAACTCGGCGGCATCCTCGTCCTTGAGGCGAGGGACATGAATCATGCGGTACAGCTTATCGGCCAGCATCCGGCTCTGACGCACGGCGACATTTTCGAGATTCGGCCGGCGGCAGACCTGAACGAAATGATGAAAGCAAGTGAGCAGCGGCGGCGAAAGGACACTGCGCGCTGAAGACGGTTCTACTTCGTCACCGGCGGAATCGATGCAGCGCTGGCAAGCGCAAAGAGAGCCGCGGGCGGTGTGCAGGGATTTTCCGCAGCGCGAACTGTCAACTGTTGCCCACAGAACGATGCACTCGTCGAGCAAGTCACATTGATCTGCTTCGGCCATTTGGCCATATGAGGCGACATCACGTCACGGTGGATCCTCAGGTGGGAACGGCCGATCTCCTTGGCGCCAGGAGTCGGCGCCGGTGGCCGGGTACTGCTAAAATGCAATCGATGGGAAGGGCTCTCACGGCAGACGACATCCTTCCGCTGGTAGTTTCCCTGCCGGCCCGGGAACGCGCACGATTGCTGCGGCTGATCGCTTTGCAACAGGGATCTGATGCTTCCATGTACGAGTCAATACCGGCTTCAGCCGAGGAGTTCTCGACGGACGGCGAGGCCCTGGCTTGGGACGCTGAGGGCTGGGAGGGTCTCGGTTGAGATGAGGCGAGATCCGCTGGTATACGTTTCGGCCTCCTGACAAGCGGCGACCCGTTCTGATTCTCACCAGAAATGACGTCATCGAGCAGCTAAACGAGATTATCGTGGCGCCCGCGACGCGAAATCGAGCAAATAGAGCACGCGCCTCCGCTTTTTCCGAACCAGTCCATTCTCTTGTCACTAAAATTTTGCGGAGTTGGCTAACCCGTTGAACAACCCAATCCCCAATCTGCATGTATTCGCAAACTGATAGAATCGCAAGGGCCTTGCGTGATACAGTTAGTCTTCGGGAGCCTATGCCCGTCCCCACGATTGAACCGAAGACGACGAAGAAAATCTCTACGGATCTTCTCGATTTCGATCCTGAAAACCCGCGTCTGGTAGAAGACGGGACGAAGAACCCTACCGAGGAGCACATCATCAATGCGCTTGCGGAAACCGCGGACCTCTCTGAAGTGGTCGCCTCCATTGCGGCCAACGGCTACTTCGACATTGAACCATTGATTGTCCAGCGAGTGAATGATCGTTTCCGCGTCCTGGAAGGTAATCGCCGGCTCGCGGCGATCAGGCTCCTTCAGAACCCCGACCTCGCAAAGAACGTAGGCATCACCGTTCCGCCAGTGTCCAAGGAGGTCCTGGAGAGCATCAAGGCAGTCACCGTCTATGCAGTCGAGAACGCTGCACAAGCGAGAGACTACATCGGCTTCAAACACATCAATGGCCCGCATCGCTGGGACGCTCTGGCGAAGGCACGATTCGCAGCAGCTTGGTATCGGAAGGAGCGCAAGAACGGCCTCACTCTCGAAAAGATCGCGCAGCGACTCGGGGACAGGCACGACACGGTAGTCCGCCTGGTCAATGGTGTTTTCGTGCTCGATCAAGCAGAGGAGAAGAAAGTCTACGACCTGGAAGACCGCTATCCAGGCCGGAAGTTCGCGTTCTCGCACCTGTACACCGCGCTCACGCGACCGGGATACCGGGAGTTCCTCGGGCTGCCAGAAGAATGGCGCGACCTCGACCCAACACCCAACCCGGTCCCGCCTGCAAAGCTCGAAAACCTTCAGAGGTTTCTGACCTGGCTCTATGGTTCCAAGTCGGATGATATCGCTCCAGTGATCACGTCGCAAAACCCCCACATCAAGCAGCTCGGGGCCGTCTTGCTGAATCCCCGTGCGCGAAACATCATGATGATGCGGAACAACCTGCAGGAGGCGTACGCACAGGTAGAATCCAAGGGATCACGCTTCGAGTCCGCCCTCATCAACGCGAAGCAGGAAACGGAGAACGCCATGTCCCAAATCTCCGGATACGATTCCTCCGATCTGACCCTGCTGGAGATTGGTGAGGAACTGTCCAAGACAAGTGACGTGCTCTTCTCGACGATGACCTCGATGGCGCAGAAGTCTGGCGCGATGAAGGCGAAAAAATAAAGATGTTCGCCATCCCTGACCGCACGGTCCACGTGACCAAGATGGCAGACTGGTTAGAGCTTTGCGCTATCCAATCTCCGAGTGGACGTATTGGTTTTAGCACCTTAGCATCAGCGGCCGACATGGCTGCCGAGGCACAACCAGAGGATATCTCTGACGAGGACATCCGGGAAGACGAGCTCGTTCTAAACGTGCAACAGGAGATTACCGCCCGGCGCACTTGCATCGGTCCCGATTACCCATTCTCTATTGATGACAGAGGGCAGCACCTTCGGCTGGCCGATCCTCTCACTCCGATCGGGTCCGTCTATCTACTCTGCCTATTTCTCTCGCACGTCACCGACCGCACTGTCGTACCAGCAACCATGATCCCGAACGTGGACAACGATGTCCGCGACCTGTTCCAAGCCTGCGCAACCATAGCGGCGGCGGGCTACGTTCAGGGTATCGCGGTGTCCTTCGGCTGGCCGCGCCCCGACGACGCGACGTTCTTGCAGGCCTTGCACCGCACCTACGCGCTGTTCGGCGACGGAACTCCTGTTGCACAGCCACGACCCGCCGCCCCCGATCAGGTCAAGGATGACGGCATTGACGTGATCGCCTGGCGGTCTTCACCCGATGGCTTGCCGGGGACGGCCTACTTGCTCGGCCAAAGCGCGTCAGGCGACAACTGGAAGGACAAGAGCATCAAAGCTGACGCCGAAATGTTCCACGAGTATTGGTTCGAGCGGCGGCCCGGATCGCGGCACCAGGATGCGATGTTTATGCCCTTCTGCCTCGAACCGAAAACCCCTCGTGATGACGCTACCGCACAAGAAGTCCTGGTAGACCTGATGCAGCGACTGACGAGCAAATATGGCCTCGTATTCTATCGTTACCGAATCGCCAGCTATGGTGCTGTTGGCCTTGCAGTGCACCAGACTGGTCGCGCTAACGTCGAGCGGGTCGGAGACCTCCCACGGGTGGCGACGTGGGTTGAGCAATACTCCGCCACGATAAGGACGCACGTCTAACGATGCGCCATCCGTTCCATTCGATCTGCCCCTACTTCGCGATGTTCCCGGAGTCTTTCGTCCGGCGCAACGTGCTGGCATGGTCGAAGCGCGATGATGTGGTATTGGACCCGTTCTCGGGTCGAGGCACAACGGTCTTCGAGAGCCTGCTCAATGGCCGCAGAGGCATTGGGTGCGACACGAATCCCGTAGCCGTTTGCCTCTCCAAGGCCAAAGCCGACCCCCCCAAACTGGCCGAGGTGATCGAACGCATCAACACTCTAGAGAAAGCATCGCATGGCTTCAAGACGGAAGCATCGGAGGTGACCGATGAATTTTTTACGCTCTGTTTCCATGAGGCGACGCTCCAGCAACTGCTGTTTCTGAAGAAGAAGCTGGACTGGCGTGACGGCCGCGCCGACTGCTTCATCGGCGCCCTCGCGCTCGGCTGCTTGCACGGCGAGAGTCACCGGACAGGACTCTGCTTCAGCAACCGGATGCCCCGGACGATCAGCACGAAGCCCGCATACTCCGTGCGGTGGTGGACAGAAAAAGGATGCGTGCCACCTGAGCGTGACGTCTTCCCTATTCTCAGGACGTGCGCAGCCTATCGGTATCAGGCCCCCATTCCACAACTGAAGGGGCGCGTGGTCGAGGGTGATGTTCGGCGCGCCAAAACACTCCTTCGCACGTACAAGCAAAAGGTGAAGCTGGTGATCACCTCGCCGCCCTACCTGGACATCACGGACTACCATGAGGACCAATGGTTACGCCTCTGGTTCCTCGGCGGAGCCGCCAAGCCGATCACCGGCCAGGGCAAGGATGACCGCCATCGGCGCATCGAGGCATACTGGCAGTTCCTGCGTGAGGCGTGGAAGGGGGTCGTGCCCCTCCTCCAAGACTCTGCACAAGTAGTGATTCGTATTGGCGGTACACGCCTCGTGGAAGAACAACTACGTACTGGACTGCTCGAATCCCTCAACTCAACCGGACGCAAATTCAAGCTCATCGAAGCACACCAAACCGTCATCAAGAACGGACAACGGCGGATCTTCCGGACTGTTCCCCGCATAGCGTCCGTCGAGCACGACTTCCGATTCAAACTCGCCTAATCGCCCTTATCGGGTCAATTCCTGCTAGCCAACCGCGCCCCGCCTACAATCCCCGAGCCCTTAGAAAGTAAGCCGGCGTGCAGCTCCACGCGTGGCAGTAGCTGTTCACCAGCAGACTCTTGTACGGTGACAGATCGGGATCCGACGGCTTATAAATTTCCCAGAACGTGTCCGCGCCGGACTGCACCATGCCGCCCCAGTAGGATTGCAGCAGGTCGCGAGCCTCCTGCTTCATGCCGCACAGCAGCATGGCGTCCACGATGTAATGATACAGATACGGCGTCACCGGGCGAACCGCGTCGGGCAGGGCGGCCACGGCCCGCAGCGCTGCGCTACCCTCTTCTGTAGTGGCGACACCGGAATGAATCATCCACGCCTGGCTGGCCCAACTCACCTGTTTCTTCGGACCGCTGACGAACAGGCCGCGCGACGCGTCGTAGAAATTGGCGCGCGCGGCGGCGGCCATGCGGCGGATCCGCTCGGGATACGCGGCCGCATCTCGCTCGGCGCCGGCCAGCTTCGCCAGCTCCAGCGCCTGCCGCAGGCAGTACAACAGCACGCCCTGCATGGGAGTGATGTGGTCCAGCTCGTCGTTCCAATCGATGAACAACCACCAGTTTCCGGGGTCCACGAACAGGCCGTCGGCATTGACGTACTGGCCGACAATCTCCATCTGCCGGCGCACCACGGGCCACAGGTCGCGCGCCACGGTCAGGTCCTTGGTGGCATGCACGTAATCCAGCACCGCCGCGCCGTAGAGCGCCGCGTAGTCCATAATGTATTGGCCGCCGCACAGCGGCTTCGGCTGGTCGTAGACGCAGGCGGAGACCAGGCCGTCCTCGCGCGGCAAACCGGCGAACAGGTACAGACAGCGCTTCACCAGGTTGAAATTGCGGTAGGTGGCGTAGTTGGTGAGCGCCTGCAGGCGCATGTCGCCGATCCACAGGCGCCGGTCGCGGCGCGGACCATCCTCGAACACCGTCTGCATGCAGTCGCGGAGCGTGTCCAGGCTCACCTCGTCGATGCGCCGCAGCAGCGTGGGCACGCTGTTTGGCAGGGCGGGCGGACGGTCGCCGGCCGAGGTGCAGGCGGTGGCTTCGAAATCGGCGAACCGCGCGGCGTAGGGCGGCGCGGTGTCGATCACGTCCACTTTGACGTATCGGAAGGCGTAGCGGCGCGGCATGTGGACGCGCTGCGGCAGGTAATCGACATTGATCACTTCGTCGGGCAGCCAGGCGCGGCTGAGAGTTCCGGTGTAGGTGTCCATGGGCACGGCGACGTCGTTGGGGACTTCGCCGAAAGTGAGCCGCAGGCGCACGGGGGAATCCACGGCCTCGCCGACGCCGGAAAGCGAGAAGGCCAGGTGGCCGGTCATATGGCGGCCGAAATCCAGCAGGAAGCTGTCGCCGTGGCGGAAGGTGCGAGCCGCCAGGTCGGAGGGGTCGCCCAGTTTTTCCATGCGCCATTTGAGAAACGCCGTGCTGTCGGGCTCGGGACGCACCAGCGAGATGGGCTTATGGACCGTCTCGCGCAATTGCGGTTTCAAGGATTCGGCCACGGCAACAAATCGTTGCGTCGCGGCGCCGCTCTGTCCGCGGCCGGCCTGCGCGGCCAAAGCAAGGCCCGCACTGGCTTGCAGAAATTCCCGTCGTTTCACCAGACCAGCATATCGCAGGGCTCTTATGCATAAATATTTCCTTGTAGGTGCAGCGCTTCTGACGGCGTCGATCGCCACTGCGCAGACGCCCGGCCGGATCCAGGTCTCGCCGAACCATCATTTTCTGCAATACCAGGACGGCCGTCCCTTCTTCTGGCAGGGCGACACCGCCTGGCTCTTGTTCGAGCGGCTCGACCGCGCAGAAACCGAACAGTACCTGGACAACCGGCAGCGCAAGGGATTCACCGTCATCCAGGCCATGCTGCTGCACAGCGCCAACGCGCGCAGTGCGAGCGGCGTCGCGGCCCTGGTGGAGAACGACCCCGGGCGGCCCAACCTGCCTGCCGGCGGTTACTGGGACCACGTCGATTGGGTGGTCAGCCAGGCAGCCGCGCGGGGCATGTTCGTCGCCATGGTGCCGGCGTGGGGCTCGGTGGTCAAAGGCGGCCAGTTGAACCTGGGCAACGTGGTGGCGTACGCCACGTCTCTGGCGCATCGCTATCGCGACCGGCCCAACGTCGTCTGGATCTGCGGCGGCGACACTCCCGGCGACCAGAATACGGAAGTCTGGAAAAAGCTGGGACAGACTCTCAAAGCGGAAGATCCGGGGCACCTCATCACGTTCCATCCCTTCGGCCGCACGCAATCGTCGGCGTGGTTCCACAACGAACCGTGGCTGGATTTCAATATGTTCCAATCGGGCCACGACCGCTACGATCAGGACACCACGTCGCCGCATCGCTACGGCGAGGACAACTGGCGCTACGTGCAGGACGATTATGCGCGTACCCCGCCCAAGCCGGTAGTGGACGGCGAGCCGTCCTACGAAGGCATCCCGCAAGGCTTGCACGACACCACGCAGCCGCTCTGGACCGATTCCGGCGTCCGCCGCTACGCCTACTGGAGCGTCTTCGCAGGCGCCTTCGGCCACACCTACGGCGACAACGCCATCATGCAGTTCTACCGGACGGGCGCCGCCAAAGGATCCTACGGCCCCAGGAAGCCGTGGACCGAAGCCCTCGACGATCCGGGCGCGGGCCAGATGCAGTTTCTGAAGGCATTGATGCTGTCGCGGCCGTATTTCGAACGCGTGCCGGATCAGAGCCTGATCGGCCACCAGCCGGGGACGCAGCACGATTTCGTGCTGGCCACGCGCGGCGCCGGTTACCTGTTGGCGTATACCGCGACCGGCCGGCCCATCGAGATTCGCATGGGCGCCATCAGCGGGGAGCGTGTCCAGGCGTGGTGGTACAGCCCGCGGGACGGGTCGGCGCAATCCATCGGCACGTTCGACAATCGCGGCATGCGGACGTTTTCGCCGCCGGGTCAGCCGGGGGAAGGGAACGACTGGGTGCTGGTAGTGGACGACGTCGCGCGGAAGTTTCCGCCGCCGGGGAGCCGCTAGCCATGATGTCCATCGATCGCGACTACGCCCGCGACACCCTGGTCCGGCTGATCCAGATCAATTCCATCAATCCGACGCTGGCGCCGGGCGCGCCGGGGGAACGCGAGATCGCCGGGTTCATCGCGGGATCGCTGCGCGAGGCCGGTGTTCCGGCGGAGATCCATGAGCCGGAACCGGGGCGCACCAGCGTGCTCGGACGCCTGGCGGGATCGGGCGGCGGCCGCAGCCTGATGCTCAACGGCCATTGCGACACCGTGGACGTGCAGGGTATGGCCGAACCGTTCTCGGGCGCCATCCGCGACGGCAAAGTCTACGGGCGCGGGTCGTTCGACATGAAGGGCAGCCTGGCGGCGTGCATGACGGCGGCCAAGGCCCTGGCGGACTCCGGGATTCGCCTGCGCGGCGACCTTCTGGTGGCGGCCGTTGCCGATGAGGAGTACGGCAGCCTGGGAACCCGCGACCTGATCGGGCGCGTGCGCGCGGACGGCGCCATCGTCACCGAGCCGACGGCACTGCAGGTCTGCCTGGCGCACAAAGGGTATCTGTGGATCCGCGTAGAGGTGGAGGGGCGCGCGGCCCACGGCAGCAAATTCGAGCTGGGTATCGACGCCAACATGAAAATGGGCCGGTTTCTGGCGGAATTGAGCGGGTTGGAGCGCGATCTGCGCACCCGGACACCGCATCCGCTGGTGGGTCCGCCGTCGCTGCATGCGGCCGTGCTGAGCGGCGGCAGCGGGCTGAGCACCTACGCGGCGTCCTCCACGGTGCGGATTGAGCGGCGCACGGTTCCGGGCGAGACCGAAGCGCAGGCGGTGGCCGAAATCCAGGCGATCGTCGACCGAATTGCCGCGCAAGATCCCGAGTTCCGGGCGACGGTGCGGAGTTTCTTTGCGCGCGATCCGTTCGAAGTGTCCCCGTCGGCGGGCATCGTCCGCGCCGTGGATCGGGCGGTGGGAACGGTGCTAGGGCGGTCCGCGGCGCATGTCGGCGACACGCCTTGGATGGACGCGGCGTTGCTGCAGGCCGCCGGCGTGGAAACCGTGGTGTGCGGCGCCACCGGAGCGGGCGCGCATTCCGATTGCGAATGGGTGGAGCTGGAATCGGTCTTCCAACTGGCCGCGATTCTGGCGGAAGCCGCCGTCGAGTACTGCGGATAACGGCTGGTATCCCCGCAAATGAGGTCCAGTTGGTCCCGCAAAGGATTTCTCGATTTGGCGGGGGGTTCGGTGTTAGACTTCCAACAGTGATCAAGCTCTGTGTGATTTTGACCGCGTTTTTTGCCGTTGCCCTCTGTCTGGTGGGACCTTTGGAGGCGGGATCGCCCGGCTCTGCCGCCATGCCCCCCGGCGCCAAACTGTACATCTCGCCGATGGAATGGGATCTGGACAAGTCGATTACCGGCGAGATTCACCGGCAAGGCCTGAACCTGCAGTTGGTCGCCACCCCGGAAGAGGCGGATTTCGTGATGACCAGCCTCTACCAGGGTTTGGGCACGCACATGATGTCGGCGGGCCACTACATTCAGGTGAAGATTGTCACCGCCAATAGCGGCAAGCAGGTCTGGTTCGGCGAAGCGCACGATTACGCGCTTTTGCTGGGCCGGCTTCGCCCGCACGGCCCCGGCCGGGCCGCCAAAGCCATCGTCAATAAGCTGCGTAGCGGCATGACCGCGCGGTAAGGCGTACACTGAAACCGGGAGGTGAAGGATGTATTGTCCTCAGTGCCTGGTCGAGTACCGTGACGGTTTCACCGAATGTGCCGATTGCCATGTTTCGCTGGTAGCCGGGTCGCCTCCCGCGGAGCCGGCCGACAGGTTTGACCCCAACGCCGACCTGGCTGTGGTGCTGGAGACCAACGATCTGGTTCAGCTTGCCATGGCGAAGGGATTACTGGAGGAGGCCGGCATTCCGTATTTCGTGCTGGGACAGATTGCCACGCTGGTCCAGGATGTGGACGGATTTCTCCACAAATGGGTGCGCGTGCAGGTGCCGCGCGACCGCGAAGCGGAGGCGTTGGATCTTCTGGAAGAGCTGAAAGTGGCCGACCTCAGCGTCCCCGACGCGGCCGAGGACGCTGGGACTGCCTGAGCAGCTCCTTGCCCCATCACCACTTGTCGGTGCGGAACGGCGCGGCGGGCAGACCGGCGGCGTTGTACAGATTGCAGCCCTCCGGATAATTGTCCCAGGCGTAGCGGACGGCTTGCGGCACGGTCACATCCTTGCGGCTTACCACGATGGTGTCGCCGTCGATAACGGCTTCCGCATCCACGAACTTGCGGTCCGCGCCGGCTACCTGGAACCACTTCAGCGGTCCTCCCTTGGCCGTCAGACCGCCTCCCAGATGCGAGAATTTCAGCCGGATGGTGGCGCCGTCAATCGTCATGGATTGGTAGACCGGGCCGGAATACTCCATATCGCGGTGGTAGACGCCCGCGAGCGCAATGCGCATCAGCCGGTCGCCCAGCGGCTCCTTATTATGCGGGTGCACGTCCTTCGGATCGCCGATATCGATGGTGACCGCCATCGCGGTATTGGGCAGCGAGAGCACCGCGGCCTGGCCTTCGCGGACGCGCGGGTTGTTGCTGATGTTGTCCAGGGCCGGTAGCTGTACCACGTAGAACGGGAAGTCGCCCTCGCCCCACAGTTTGCGCCATTGCTGCACCAGCGTGTTCTGCACGTGGGGATACAACGTGACGCCTTCGTCGCCGCCCACAATCGACTCGCCCTGATACCAGACCACGCCGCGGATGGCGTACGGGATGGCGCCGTAGATCATGCCGTTAAAGAGGACGGTGGGCTGGTGCTGGTCCTGCACCGGGTCGCGCTGCCGGGCAGGCGGCGGACCGGGACGCGCATTGATAGTCTGCGGCGGTTTCGGCGCCTGGTCGCCGGGCGCTTGCGGATTGGCGCGATAGAACTTCACGGCGGCGTCCAACCCATCGAGCATGGGTTTGAGCAGCGGATCGGCCGCCATGGCTTCGCGGGGGATCCACGATTCGGCGGTGCTGGCGCCATAGGCCAGGACCACCATGCCGACCGCGACATTCAGCTCCTTCTGCAGGTTCCGGCCGAACAGATAAGCCACGGCCGAAAAGCCCGGCACGGTTTCCGGACTGCACACCTGCCATTCGCCTTCCACTACCGGCTGCGGATCGTAGGACTTCATGTTCTTGCCGGTGAACATGCGCAGCTTGGGGAAGTTGGCGGCGGCAATCTCCTCGTCCTCATTGATGAGTCCGGCGTACGAAGCCTTCTTTTTCGACACCGTGAAGGCCATGTTGGATTGTCCGGAGCCCAGCCATACCTCGCCCACCAGCACGTCCTTGACGACGATGGTGTTGGCCCCGGCGATGGTCATTTCATACGGACCGCCGACCGTCAGGTTGGACAGGCGGACCATCCACTTGCCGTCGGTTCCGGCGGTGGCGCGGCGCTGCTGTCCGGCGATCGAGACGGTCACCGCTTCGCCCCGGCTGGCAGTTCCCCAGACCGGCACGGACATGCCGCTTTGCAGCACTGCATGGTCGCTGAACAGGGGTGCGGGTTTGACCTCGGCCGATGCCGTGGCGGCGGCGAGAAGCGTGAGGAGAAAGAAAGTGGAACGTGGCTTCATAGGATCCAGTTTCGCACCACGGCGGGCGGGATTACACTGAAACGGGGAGGAGCCGGCCGATGTTGCAGGCAGATAACGCCACGGTGGAGTGGAACACCGCCAAGAAACACTGGGAAGTTCACATTCTGGTGGGGGCCGAGACGATCAAACGGCCCGTTGACCACCTCGCCGATACCGGTGAGGCCGCATTGAAGGAACTGGCGTGCGCCACGGCGCGCGACGAGGGTTACGAGATCGATCCCGACCGCGTGACGGTGAAAGGCCAGGCTGGATAGCGGACCCCGGCGGGGAACCGTAGTGCTGCTGGTTACCGTGCGGCGATAGTTGACTCAGTCAACTAGTTAGCCGAAAATGGGGCGATGGCATCGCTCGCCGAACGCACCGAACTGGTGCGCGCGTTCAATCGCTTCTACACGCGGCAGATCGGGTTGTTGCGCGAAGGACTCCTGAAAACGCCGTTCTCGCTGACCCAGGCGCGCGTCTTGTATGAATTGGGCCGCCGCTCGGGCGTCCGGCCGACGCAACTAGTGGCGGATCTGGATCTCGATCCCGGGTACCTGAGCCGTTTACTGAAAGGCTTCGAACGGCAGGGACTGGTGAAGCGTAGCGCTTCGCGCACCGACGCGCGCGCGACCCACCTGGCACTGACGGCGCGGGGACGGAAGGAATTCGAAGGCCTGGACGCGCGCTCGCGGGCGGAGACCGGCGAGGTGCTGGCCAGCCTGAGCGAGCCGCGGCAGCAGCGGCTGGTGGAATCCATGACGGCCATCCGCGACCTGCTGTCGCCGGATCCGGCTGGTGCGGAGAGTTTCGCGGTGCGCACCCACCGGCCGGGCGACATCGGCTGGGTGGTGGCGCGGCATGGGGAGATTTACGCCCGCGACTATCAGTGGGACGTGACATTCGAAGGCTTCGTGGCGGAGATCGCCGGCAAATTCCTGACGCATTTCGATGCGCAGCGCGAGCGCTGCTGGATCGCCGAGCAGAAGGGCGAACGCCTGGGCTGCATTTTCCTGGTGAAGCAATCGCAATCGGTGGCCAAGCTGCGGCTGCTGCTGGTCGAGTCCTGGACGCGCTGCATGGGCGTGGGCACCCGGCTGGTGGCCGAGTGCCTGGCGTTTGCGCGGCAGGCCGGCTATCGCAAGATCACGCTGTGGACCAACGCCGGCCTGGACGCGGCGCGGCGGATCTACGAACGCGCCGGATTCCGCCTGGTCCGCGAAGAGCCGCACCACAGCTTCGGGCACGATCTGGTCGGGCAGTTCTGGGAACTGAAGCTGTAAGCTACTTCATCATGCTGCGCAGAAAGTCCATCAGCGCGGCGCGCTCTTCGGCATCCAGTTTGCCGTCGCCGTTCTTGTCGAACTGTTGCAGCAACTGTTGCGCGCGGCCGCCGATGCCGGGAATGCGGCGCAGTGCGGTCATATCGCCCGCGGCCAGCATGTCGTCGATCACCTGTAGCCGCATGTCGCGCTGGAACGGAGCGACGTCGGCGGGCGTAGGCAGCACCACGGTGAAGAACGCCACCGCCATTTCGTCGGTGGTCTGTTCTCCGAAGCGCACGCGGGCCGGCGGATTCGAGGGGTTGCGCAGGTTCTTGTCGGAATTGTCGAAGGTGTACTGCAGTTCCACGCGCGTGCCCTTGGGCAGGTGCACCGGCTTGTCGTAGCGGTAGTCGCCTTGCCAGTTGAAGTCCCAGTCTTTGATGCGCATCAGGTGAGCGGTTTCGCCGCTGGGCAGGTGGGCGTCCACCACCATGTCTTTGCACAGCCAGTGGGCATGCGGAAAGATGCCCGAGAACTCCACGTCGCGCGGCAGCGTGATGGACGATTTCACCAGGTAATTCGCATCGCCGGGCGGAATGTCGATGTTGGTGTTCACCATGATCAGCGACGTCCGGCCATGCGCCGGCGGACCGGAGAAGGTCACACCGAGAGAGGAAATATCGGTTTCGGGCTTGCCGGAGGGGTGGTAGTGGATCTGCAGCACAAGATCCGTGCCCTTCTTGACGGGGACGGAGAGTTGCGGGTCGCCGGCTTGCGTGATGGTGCCGGGCGCCCATCCGGACAGCAGGCCGGTGGCCGGGACGCGCGGTCCGCCGAAGCAGGGATAGCTGCCATCGGGCGAATTGGCGGCCAGGCGGCGCGCGGAGCCGGTTTCGTCGACATAGATTACGCCATGGTGCACCACGCGGCGGTTGCCGGGACGGAATTCGGCGGTCTGGATGTAGGAGTCCTGATCGAGGTTGAGCGGCAGGACGAAGCATTGAAAGCGGTCGGGACCGTCGGCGGGAACGGTGAATCCATTGCCGGCTTTGAGCACCAGGCTGGGCTCGCCGCCCTGCCAGCCTTCGGCGAAGATCGGCGCGGGCGGCTTGTCCTTGGGGTTGCCTTCGGGCGCGCCGGCTTTGGCCCATGCGGCCAGCAGCGAGATTTGATCGTCGCTGAGCCGGCGGGCGTGCTGAAACTGCCCGAACCCCGGTTCCGGCTTCCATGGCGGCATGAAGCGGTTTCCGGTGACGCCGGCGATCAGCGCGGCGCGTTTGGCCGCGTCCTGATACGTCAGCAGGGAGAACGGCGCCACTTCGCCGGGACGGTGGCACTGCGCGCATTGCGTGTTCAGGATGGGAGCGATGTCTTTGTTATAAGTGGGAGCGGCCGCGAGCAGGGGCGCGGCCAACGCCAGGGCGCCGAAAGTCAGTTTGATCAAGGAATCCCCTCGTAGGCGAATGATAGCGCGTTTGGGGCTCGGGCCGCTCGCTCACGCTCACGGTTCCGGAGGGCTAGCTGCCCACCAGTTCCAGTGCCTTCAGGATCACCGGGTCCCGCTGCGCTTCCACCTGGTCGCCTTTTTCCACGCCGAATGCCTGGTTGAATAGTTCCGTCTTCAGCCGGTTCACCACGAAATCGTGCTCCGCCGACCATTCCTTGAGGCCCGGCTGAATGCCGCGCGCCGCCAGAAAACCCTGAAACTGGTCCAGCAGTTGTCCGGTCACTTCGAAATCCTCGGCGACTTTGTTGTCTCGCAGATACTCCGTGGCGAAGTTGGGGAACGATCCACTGGCTTCGAGCGCCGCGCGCAGGCGATTCATCCCGATCGGATACACCACGAAATCCGGCTGGATTCCGCCGCCTCCGGTCACTTTGCGGCCGCTGTCGGTGACGAATTCGGTCTTCTGGTTGGCGTGCGCCGTGGCCGCGGAAAGCTCGAATTGCCCGGCTTCGAGCGGCCTCTGCGTGTCCAACGGCTTCTGGATGGAGCGGCCGCTGGGCGTATAGTACAGCGCGATGGTGAGCGCCAGCCCGGCGCCTTCGTGCAGGTTGAACACGTTCTGCACCAGGCCCTTGCCGAACGTCGGCTCGCCTAAGATCGTGGCGCGGTCGTGATCCTGCATTGCGCCGGCGACAATTTCCGACGCGCTGGCGGTCTTCCCGTTGGTCAGAATCGCCAGCTTGAAACTGTACGGTTTGGCGGTGGGCGGCACTACTTCCGATTTCTCCGCCTGCATGCGCCCGCGCACCGTGAAGATCTTCTGCCCCGGCTGCAGAAACAGCCCCGCCGTATCGAGCGCCGCCGATACCAGCCCGCCGGGATTGTTGCGCAGGTCCAGCACCAGGCCCGCCAGGGCATCGCCACCCAGCTTCTCAATGGCCGCCTTCAAGTCCTTGGCGGTGCTTTCATCGAAGCTGGAAATACGAATGTAGCCGATCCCCGCGCCGATGAAGAAGGCGCGCTCCACGCTGGGCGCCTGAATGTCTTCGGGGTACAACACCAGCCGCATGATGCGCCCCGACCCCGGACGCATTACGTCCAACTGCGCCCGCGCCTGCCGCGACTGCGTCAACAATTCAGCCAACTGGTCCAGGTCGAGCCGGCTGATGACGTATCCGTTGATCGCCATGATCTCGTCGCCCGGCACCAGTCCGGCCTTCGCCGACGGCGTTCCGGGAAGCGTCTGCAGCACGATCACGCGTCCCGGCAGGATCGACACCACCGTGCCGAAGCCCTTCTGCGTCGACATTTCCATCTTGCGCAGTTGTTCGAACTGTCCCGGGTCGAAGAAGATGGAGTGTGGATCGAGGCGCTTCAGCAACCCCGGTATCGCGCCCTGATAGAAGGCCTGCTCGGAGCTGACCGGATCGGCCGCGTTCTGCTCCAGGATGGCGTACGCGCCCAGGATGCTCTTCATCTGCGCATCCAGGTCGTCGGTATCGGCGGCCCGCGCGGCGGGCGCCAGGAGCAGCGCGGCGATGGCTAGAAGTGCGGTGCGTGCGGTAGTCTGTGGAAGTTTCAAGCGCGTGAAATCCAGCTAACAGGTATTTTACCGCGTGAACCGCGTGGCCTTCTTGCGATCCTGACGCGCCATGGCCAGCTCGATCAGCCGGTCCACCAGCGCCGCGAACGGAATTCCGCAGTGTTCCCACATCTTCGGGTACATACTGATGGAGGTAAAACCGGGGATGGTGTTGATCTCGTTGATGTACAGCCGCCCGGTGGACGCTTCCAGCAGGAAATCCACCCGCGCCATGCCTTCGCATTCCACCGCGCGGTAGCATTCCACCGCCAGACGCCGCAACTCCGCGGTCAGTTCCGGCGGCAGGTTGGCCGGCAGTTCGGTCTGTGCGCGATCCAGCAGGTACTTGTCGTCGTAATCGTAGAACTCCTGCGACGGCAGAATCTCGCAGGGCAGGGAAGCCTGCGGCGCTTCGTTGCCGAGCACGGCGCATTCCAGTTCGCGGCCCAGAATTCCGCGCTCCACGATGATTTTGCGGTCGTACTGCCCCGCCATCTCGATCGCCGCGGCAAGTTCCCGTTCGTCGCGGGCCTTGGAAATTCCCACCGACGATCCCAGATTCGCCGGCTTCACGAACATAGGAAATGGCAGCCCGGCGCACGCCGCCACGGCGTCCGCTTGCCCGCGCGCCAGCACGACGTAGTCTACCACCGGCAACATTCGTGCCGCGCAGACACGTTTGGTCATCTCCTTGTCCATCGCCACCGAGGATGCCAGCACGCCCGCTCCAACATACGCCAGGTCGGCCAACTCCAGCAGGCCTTGCACTGTGCCATCCTCGCCAAATGTGCCGTGCAGCACCGGAAACACCACGTCGATGCCTGGATTGCCGCCCGGCTCGGGCAGAATCGGCTGCGGCGACCACTTGCCCTGCTTGTCGATAAAGTATTCAATCGTCTCGTATTTGGCCGGGTCCAGCGCGTCCAGAATGGCGCGCGCGGAGCGGAGAGACACTTCGTGCTCGCCGCTGCGGCCGCCGTATACGACGGCTACTCGTAAGCTCATAGAATTCGTTTTCCCAATCCGGACATCACCAGTTCGACGGCCAGATCGGCGGTGCGATTGACCTCGTCGATTACGGGATTCACCTCAACCACTTCCATGGAGAGCATCTTCCCGGAATCGCAGATCATTTCCATTGCCAAATGCGCTTCCCGATAGGTGACGCCGCCGCGCACCGGCGTGCCGACGCCCGGAGCGTCCATGGGGTCGACGAAATCCATGTCGAGCGACAGGTGGAACCCGATCGTGCCCTCAGTCGCCAGGCGGATGGCTTCTTCCATCACCGAACGCAGCCCGCGCTCGTCGAGATCGCGCATGGTGAACGCATGGACGCCCGACTCTTTAACCTTGAGCTTCTCTTCCCGGTCGACGTCGCGCAAGCCCACGATGACGGTCCGCTCCGGCGCCACCTTCGGCCGGTACCCGTACATCCCCGCCAACTCCGAGGGCCCCATTCCCAGGATGCACGCCAGCGGCATGCCATGCACGTTGCCGCTGGGGCTGGTTTCCGGTGTGTTCATGTCGGCATGCGCATCCAGCCAGATCAGGCCGATTTTCTCGCCGCGCGCGTGGTAATAGTGCGATACGCCGCCTACCGTTCCGACCGCTACCGAATGGTCGCCGCCCAGCACCAGCGGTACGCTGCCGCGCGACAGGGCGTCTTCCACCAGCAGTCCCAGACGCTGGCACGTGCCGGCAATCTGCGACAGATACTTGGCGTGCGGATGGCCTTCCGCCGACGCTTCCGCCTGCTCCACCGGAACGTTGCCCAGATCCTCCACCACATATCCCAGGGCCGCCACGCGCGCATTCAGGTTGGCTACGCGCAGCGCCGAAGGCCCCATATCGACACCGCGCCGTCCCTGGCCCAGATCGAGCGGCGCACCAATTACGGATATGTTCGATTGCTTCATGGTGAGTCAGGAGTCAGGAGTTAGAACTCCGCATTTCCTGGTGTTCGAGGAAACGGAATCACGTCGCGGATGTTCTTCATTCCCGTCAGGTACATCATCATCCGCTCGAATCCCATGCCGAAGCCGGAATGTTCCACGCCGCCGAAGCGCCGCAGGTCCAGATACCAGCCGTAGGATTCCTCTTTCATGCCGCGCCCCGCCTGTTCGCGGATGCGCCCCAGCAGCACGTCGTGCCGTTCCTCGCGCTGGCTGCCGCCGATGATTTCGCCGATACGCGGCACCAGCACGTCCATGGCGGCCACTGTTTTCCCGTCGTCATTGGAGCGCATATAGAACGCCTTGATGTCGCGAGGGTACCCGGTGACGATCACCGGCTTCTTGATCAGCTCTTCGGTAAGATACCGCTCGTGCTCGCTCTGCAGATCGCAACCCCAGCCGCACGGATACTCCCAGGTGCGCCCCGATTTCGCCAGCAGGTCGACCGCTTCCGTGTAGGTGATGCGCTCGAAGCGGCTCTCCACCAGGGCGTCGAGCGTCGGCATCAGCTCCGGTTCGTACCATTTTGCCAGGTACTCCAGGTCGGGACGGCAGGCCGCCAGGGTCTGCTCCACCAGGCTCTTGAGGAAGGCTTCCGCCAGATCCTGATTTTCGTCGATTGCGCAAAACGCCATCTCCGGCTCGATCATGTAGAACTCCGCCAGATGGCGCGGCGTGTTGGAGTTCTCGGCGCGAAACGTGGGACCGAAGGTGTACACGTTGGCGAAGGCGTGAGCGAAGATCTCCGCTTCCAGTTGCCCGCTGACGGTGAGATACGCCGGACGCCCGAAGAATCCGTGGCCGAATTCCTTTTCGAATTCGGGCGACGACACCGCGAACATGGAGCCCGCGCCTTCCGCATCCGACGCCGAGATCACCGGCGTGTGCACGTAGAGAAATCCGCGATCCTGGAAGAATTTGTGTACCGCTCCGGCCAGCACGTTGCGCACGCGGAACACCGCGCCCATGGTGTTGGTGCGCGGCCGCAGGTGTCCCATGGTGCGCAGGGTTTCCAGCGTGTGCCGCTTCTTCTGCAGCGGATAATCTTCCGGCGAATCGCCATGAACTTTCAGCGCCGCCGCCTTCAATTCCACCGCCTGCCCTTTTCCTGGCGACGCCACTAGCTCGCCTTCCACGCTCAGACACGTCCCCGTGGAAATGCGCGCCACTTCCGCGGCCGGCGCCACGCCGTCCTCCAGCACCACCTGCAGATCCGTGGGGGACGAGCCGTCGTTGAGTTGAATGAAGTGGACGTTCTTGCTGTCGCGGCGGGTCTTCACCCACCCTCGCGCGGTAACCGCCTCGCCGGGCGAACGCCGCAGCAGATCGCGAATATAAGAGTTCGGTTGAATCATCTACAGGGCTTCCAGTTTCTCAAAAATCTCCAGCGTCGCGTCCACCGGGGTGGTGATCTCCGGCTTCTCTTTTAGCTCCAGCAGCAGGGGATACTGGCTCTCGGCGGAGCGCAGCAGGCCCATGGCCGCCGCCCAGTCGATGGTGCCGCCTTCACTCATCAGGGGGAACAGGTGCGCGTCTTCCTTGCCGTTGTTGTCGTGCACGTGGGTGGAGCGGATGCGGCTCTTCATGATGGCGAATTCGCTGGCCACGCCGCCGGCCAGGTTGGCATGGCCGGTGTCGAAGACGAAGTTCAAATTGAGGTGCGTCAGCTCATTGAACTGCACCAGCCGCGCCGCGTTCGACAGCTCGTTGGGGATGTTCTCCAGCAGGATCTCGACGCCCCGCTGCCGCCCGAAAATGGCCAGTTCCTCCAGCGCCGCGAAACAGG
>Ga0181529_10001663_pt1 | contig 28184 bp, 22 predicted proteins | sample PEATcosm2014_Bin_36_FD_119763 | JGI IMG/M metagenome (GOLD analysis project Ga0181529, IMG submission 119763) | Peatland microbial communities from MTU Mesocosm Facility, Houghton, MI, USA - PEATcosm2014_Bin10_30_metaG | ecosystem: Environmental > Terrestrial > Soil > Wetlands > Peat | place... | reverse complement strand
CTACGGGATTGCGCGCGTGGTGCGCGGGGGCGGACTGGATTATCGGGGGTCGAAGACGGATGGCGGCAAGCACTTTCCGGCGGAGATGGCGTACTATGCGCGATCGGCCAATCGAGCCGGCGTCGCGCCGGGGTTCACGGGATCGCTGCCGCCGGGGAGCATGATCGGGTTCCGCGTGGTGCAGGCGGCCATGCCCAAGACGCAGCCGTGGCCGTACGATCCACCGTTGCTGCAACTGGCGGTCAAGCAGGATAAGCCGGATGTGACACAGGGTCCCGATGCGGCGAAGCCGTACTATCACACGCGTCCGCTGTTCCCCGACCTGGGGAAACACGATATGCGATCGGTGGGTTGGAAGATTGGCCTGAAACCGGGACTGGGATTGGCGTATCACAATTCGGCGGTGCAAATGTGTCCCAACGGCGATCTGGTGGCGGCGTACTACAACACGCTGGAATATGAGGACGACCCGGACCAGAGCATCCTGACGATGCGCCTGCGGTACGGAAGCGAAGATTGGGACTTGCCGGAATCGTGGCCGGACTTCCCGGATGCGGCGGATGCGGCGCCGGTGTTCTGGAACGACCACGGCAAGATGTGGTTCTTCTGGGGATCGCCGCGGCTGATGGGCGGGCCGCCGTTCCAATTCATGACGTCGATGGACAGCGGCGCGACATGGGGCGCGGTGGAGTTTCCCAATCTGCAAGGGCCGGTGGGCAAGTTTACGGCGCAGCCCATCAACAGCGTGGTGCGCGGACCGGGCAACGTGATTTATCTGCCGGTGGATGGAAACGGCGGGACTGCGGTGCTGTTCGCGTCGAAGGACAACGGCAAGACCTGGTACGACACCGGCGGACGCACGGCGGGACGGCATACCACCCTGGTGGTGGGCAAGGACGGCGCGCTGATCGGTTTCGGCGGCAAGAACACGGAACTGGACGGCTTCATGCCGAAGGCGGTGAGCCGCGACGGCGGCAAGACCTACGTGGTGTCGAAGACACCGTTCAAGCCGCTGGGGAGCGGGCAGCGTCCGAGCGTGATCCGGCTGGCATCGGGGCGGCTGTTCTTCGTGGCCGACCTGTTCGATAAGAAGAAGCTGGGGCCGAAGGGCGCGGGAGCGTTCGTGGCGCTGAGCGACGACGACGGCGAGACCTGGCAGCAGCGGCAACTGCCGGGGATCGTGACGGTGGGCTACACGACGGCCACGCAAACGCCCAACGGGCTGATTCATATTGTGACCTCGAAGAACCAGCCGGACCTGGAAATCGAGCTCAACGAGACGTGGGTGCGCGAGGGCGGACCGGAAGTTCGGGTTGCGCCGGCGAAGAACGTGCACGCGTCGCGCGATGCCTATGCCGACGGCAAGACGCGGGCGACGTGGAGCGGCGGCGTGGCGAGCGACGGGCGCTACCGCCTGGAGGGTCCGCAGATTTTCTACTATGCGAACGGCCGCAAACAGTGGGAGGCCACGTTCCGGAACGGGCACAGGACCGGGGTGGAGACGTGGTGGAGCGAATCGGGAAGTAAACAGTGGGAGCGCACTTACGGCGAGGACGGGGAGTGGACCTGGAAGGTGTACGATGCGGCGGGGCATGTGACGGCCGAATCGCGGTGGAAAGGAAAGGTGCTTCTGGATGCTAAGCTCGGCTTATGACGCAGGACGCCGTAGACCCCGCACTGGTACCCAGGCGGACGCTCTACACCGGCGCGCAGATGCCGGCTATCGGACTGGGAACGTTCGGTTCGGACCACGTTTCCGCTGACGAAATCGCGGCGGCGGTGCGCGGCGCCGCGGAGGTGGGATATCGCCATTTCGATTGCGCCTCGGTGTACGGCAACGAAGCGCGGATCGGACCGGTGTTCGAGGAAATCGTGCACGGGGGCATCGCGCGCGAAGAGCTGTGGATTGTCTCCAAGCTGTGGAATGACAAGCACGCCGAAGCGGATGTGATTCCGTCGTGCCGGCAGTCGCTGGCGGACCTGCGGCTGGCCTATCTGGACGCCTACCTGGTGCACTGGCCGTTCCCCAATTTCCATCCGCCGGGGTGCGACGTGACGTCGCGCAGCGCGGACGCGCGGCCGTACATCCATGAGAACTTCATGAAGACGTGGCGGCAGATGGAGAAGCTGGTGGACCTGGGACTGGTGAAGCACATCGGCACTTCCAACATGACGATTCCGAAACTGGAGCTGCTGCTGCGCGACGCGCGCATCCGGCCGGCGGTGAATGAGATGGAGCTGCATCCGCACTTCCAGCAGCCGGAGCTGTTCGAATATGTGCGCGCGCGGGGCATCGAGCCGGTGGGGTATTGTCCGATCGGGTCGCCCAACCGGCCGGAGCGGGACCGCACGCCGGACGATACAGTTGATATTGAAGACCCGGTGATCGCCCGGATCGCGCGGCGGCTGGACATCCACCCGGCGGTGGTCTGCCTGAAATGGGCGGTCGAGCGCGGGCAGACGCCGATTCCGCTGTCGAGCAAGCGCAGCAACTACCTGGCGAATCTGCGGGGCGTGGTGAGCGAGCCCTTGACCGCGGAGGATATGCGGGCGATCGCGGGGATCGACCGGCAGTGCCGGCTGATTAAGGGCCAGGTGTTTCTGTGGAAGGCCGGGCAGACGTGGGAAGATTTGTGGGACGTCGACGGAGTGATCAAACAATGACGGGCGCATATTTGCCGGGCGACAGCACGGTGGTCATCAAGGAAGCGCCCATGCCCGAGCCGGGGCATGGCGAGGTGGTGCTGCGCATGAAAGCGTCCACCATCTGTGGATCGGACATCCGCTGCATCTACCATGAGCACCTGGGTAAGGGGCCGGAAGGGTACCAGGGCGTGATCGCGGGGCATGAGCCGGCTGGCCAGGTGGTGAAGGCGGGGCCGGGATGCCGGCGTTTCGGCGTGGGCGACCGGGTGATTGTCTACCACATCTCGGGCTGCGGGGTGTGCAACGATTGCCGGCGCGGGTACATGATCTCCTGCACCAGCGAGAAGTGGCGCCGAGCCTACGGATGGCAGCGCGACGGCGGCATGGCGGATTATCTGCTGGCCGAGGAGAAGGACCTGATCGACCTGCCGCGCGAGCTGTCGTTCACCGACGGCGCGCAGGTGGCCTGCGGCTTCGGCACGGTGTACGAAGGATTGCAGAAGATCTCGATCGGCGGCAACGACGCGGTGTTGATCACGGGATTGGGTCCGGTGGGGCTGGCGACGGGGGCGCTGTGCCGTAAGCTGGGGGCGCGGCGGATCATCGGCATCGACGTGCTGCCGGAGCGGCTGCAACTGGCGCTCGATCTGAAGGTGTGCGACGAGGTGCTCATGAGCGCCGACGATAATGTGGCGGCGGTGCGCGCGCTGACCGGCGGCCAGGGAGTGGAGCGGGCGGTGGACTGCTCGGCCAACGACCGGGCGCGGGCCACGGCCATCCGCGCCACGCGCAAATGGGGACGCATCGTCTTCCTGGGCGAAGGGGGACGCGTGGAGTTCAACCCGTCGCCCGATATCATTCACGATCAGAAGACGATTTTCGGGTCGTGGGTGACGTCGACATGGCTGATGGAAGAGCTGGTGGAACGGCTGGTGGCGTGGAACCTGCACCCGGCCGACCTGGTGACGCATCGTTTCGCGCTCGAACAGGCGGACCGGGCGTACTCGCTGATGGCGTCGGGAAAGTGTGGTAAGGTGGCCGTCTGCTTCGATGAAGAAATGGCCTGAGGTTCTGTGACACCCGCGGTGCGATGGGTCGATCTGGCGGTCATCGTCGTGTACATGGCGGCGCTGGTTTCGATGGGCTTCCGCTTTTCGCGCCGGCAGACTTCCACCGAGCGGTATTTCGTCGCCAAGCGGAGCATTCCGGGGTGGGCGATGGGGATGTCACTGCTGGCGACGCTGATTAGCAGCGTGACTTTCATCGCGTATCCGGGGTCGGCCTACGCGGGGGATTGGTCGAACCTGGTGCCGGGGCTGATGGTTCCGGCGACACTGGCGATCGTCGGGCTGGTGGTGATCCCGTTCTACCGGCACGTGGTGGGAATGAGCGCGTACGAATACTTCGGACGGCGTTTCGGCTACCTGGCGCGGGTGTACGGATCCATCGCGTACGCGCTGGGCCACTTCTCGAAGATGGGCTTCGTGTTTTACCTGCTGGCGCTGACGGTCAACAGCATGACTGGCTGGAGCACGGACGCCATGATCCTGGGAGTGGGCGTGGTGACGGTGGCGTACACGCTGGTGGGCGGTATCGAAGCGGTGATCTGGGCCGACGTGATCCAGGGATTCGTGCTGTGGGCGGGCGTGCTGATCTGCCTCGGGTGCCTGCTGCTGCTGCCGCCGGGAGGTCCGGCGGCGGTGTGGCACCTGGCTTGGCACAGCGGCAAGATCTCGCTCGGCAGCACGGCGCCGGATTTGAGCAAGCCGACCATTCTGGTGCTGGCGCTCTACGGATTCTTCTACTACCTGCAGCGGTATACCGCGGACCAGACGATTGTGCAGCGCTACCTGGCGGCGAAGAGCGACCGCGCGGCGCTGCGCGGCATCGCCCTGGGCTCGGCGCTGTGCGTGCCGGTGTGGACGCTGTTCATGCTGGCGGGGACGCTGTGCTGGGCGTTTTACAAACAGACGGGCGAGGCGCTGCCGGGGTACGTGCATAAGGCCGACCAGGTGTTTCCGCACTTCGTGACGACGCACGTGCCGGCGGGGTTGAGCGGACTGTTTCTGGCGGCGCTGTTCGGGGCGGCGATGGCGAATCTGTCGAGCGATCTGAACAGCCTGGCGGCGTGCGGCGTGGAGGATTACTATCGTGTGTTGCGTCCCCAGGCGACGGATCGGCGGAGACTCACGGTGGCGAAGCTGGTGGTGGGAGCGTGCGGGCTGCTGTGCATCGCCATCGCCACGGTGCTGGCGCACACCAATGGAACGGCGCTGTCGCTGTGGTACACCATCTCCGCGATTGTGGCCGGCGGTCTGGCCGGTTTGTTTCTGCTGGCGTTCCTGGTGGAGCGGGCCGGCAAGACCGCGGCGTACACGGGCATCGGCGCGAGTTTGATTTTCACCAGCTACGCCACGCTGACGCTGGGCGGGGGCAAGCTGTGGAACCTGGGACGGTTCAATTTTCCGTTCCACGATTACATGATCGGAGTGATCGGCCACGTGGTGCTGCTGGGGGTGGGCGCGGCGACGAGCCTGGTGTTCCCCAATCGCGACACGGCCAGCCGGGAGATGACGCTGCGGGGGTGGCTGCAGAGGAAGCGAGCGTAGTCATGGCGAAGATGGCGGCGCTGCCGCTGCTGCTGCTGGTGTTGGGGCAGGCGACGGCGGCGGACTTGCCAGAGGCGATCGAGGCGTACCTGCGGCACGCGGGGTTCACCTGGAACTGCGAAGCCGGCGGGCACTTTCAGTTCTGCTGGGAAGCCAGCCTGGCATCGAACGCCAATATGGCGACGGCCCGGTCGGCGGCGGAGAGCGATCGCGAACAAGTGCTCGCCATGATGAACCTGCCGCCAGTGTATGAGCCGCGGATCTATGTGTTTTTTGTGGCGTCGCCAAGACGGATGAAAGAGTTGATCGGGTACGAGGGCGAAGGACGGTCGCGGCCTGCGCAACACGCCGTTTTCTTCGTACCGACTCCCATACGCCCCAGCTTGCGGCACGAGTTGACGCACGAGATTCTGACGAATCTGTGGGGCGCCGCGGAAGCGTGGATCGAGGAAGGAATGGCCACATTCGTGGCGTATTCCGGACAGGTGTCGGCGCGCAGCGTCACCATGACGGAAGACGGGGTGATGCTGCCGCTCGGGAATCTGGTCCGCGAGGAGTGGAATCCGGCGATGTACCCGCTGGAGGTGACGTACGATGAGCTGGCCGGATTCGTGGAGTACCTGATACGGAAGTACGGGCTGGAGCGGGTGAAGGCGATCTGGCAGGGAGGCAGCGAGTCGATTCCGAAGGTGACGGAGAAGACGGTCCGGGCGCTGGAGGCGGACTGGCGGGCGGAGCTGGAACGGGCGGCGGCGGCGCGCGGAAAGCCGCATGAACAGGGTGGTTAGTGTTGAGAAATCTAAAGTGAAAGTTTAGAATACTCAACATGAAGATTGTACGGCGAGCGATGGAGAAGACGGTGCATCAAGCCGCCCGGAGTTTTCCGGCGGTGGTGCTGACCGGTCCGCGGCGCGCGGGGAAGACATTTCTGCTGCGACACGCATTTCCGCGCGCGCGGTATGTGCTGCTGGAGGATCCCGATTTGCAGGAGCGGGCGCGGGCGGATCCAAGGGGGCTGCTGGAAGAGCTGCGGCCTCCGGTGCTGTTCGACGAAATACAGAATGTGCCGGAGTTGTTCGGCTATGTGCGGGCGCGGATCGACAGCAAGCCGCGCGAGAAGGGACAGTGGCTGTTCACGGGATCGCAGGAAGCGCCGTTGATGCAGGGAGTGAGCGAATCGATGGCGGGGCGCGCGGCGCTGCTGCAGTTGCTGCCGTTCAGCCTGGCGGAATCGGATAGGGTGGGCCTGCTCAGCGGCGGGTACCCGGAAGTGGTGGCGAGGCCCAGGGGACGCGGGTTGTGGTTCAATTCGTATATCCAGACGTACCTGGAGCGGGATGTCCGCAATATTATCAATGTGCGCGACCTGGCGACGTTCCGGCGATTCCTGGCGCTGCTGGCGAGCCGCCATGGACAGATGTTGAATAAGACGGATCTGGCGGCGCCTCTGGGCATGTCGGTTCCCACGGTGGCGGAGTGGCTGCGGATTCTGGAGATCACGGCGCAAATTATTCTGGTGCCGCCGTACTATGAGAATTTCGGCAAGCGCCTGGTGAAATCGCCCAAGGTGTACTTGAGCGATTCGGGGCTGGCGTGCCACCTGCTGGGGATCGGCAACGCGGGGGAGTTGGAGCGGTCGCCGTTTCTGGGGCCGATTTTCGAAGGGTTCGTGGCGGCGGAGATTCTGAAGAGCCAGGTGAACCGGGGGCTGCGCAAGGAGCTGTATTATTTTCGGGACCAGCAGGGCCTGGAGGTGGATTTCCTGTTTCCCGACGGACATGGCGGGCTGTGGATGGCGGAGTGCAAGGCGTCGAAAACGGTGGTGCCGGCGATGACCAGGTCGATGGATTCACTGCGCGAGGCGATGGGAAAGCGCGCGCCGCGGCGGGTCATGGTAGTCCATCGATCGGCGCCGGGGACGCCGGCGACGCGGACTCTGGGGCGCGGAGTGGAGGCTTTGGACGTCAAGGAATTCGTCCACGTGATGGCCGCGGGGCGCAAAATTAGTGTTGAGAAATCTAAACCGCAAGTTTAGAAAACTCAAGGGTAGATCAGCCCTGGTGAAGATGGATATCCCAGCCGAGATAGGTGGTGAGCGCTTCGCTGAGTACGCCTGCGCAGTGCGACGCGTTCATGGCGGCGTGGTGCTCGAAACCGCTTTTGCAGATGTAGCGCATCAGGCTTTGTAAGCGCGGGATGTCGGCGACGGCGCGGCTGCCGAAGGTGGCCAGAGGGTCGGCGGTGAAGCGGCCCTCGCCCACGTAGCCGCGGATGGCGCCCGAACGGTCGTCGGTGCTGATGCGGGCGAAGGTGAGGGGGCCTTGGGCGGTGCGGCCGGCGAGCGCGCCGTAGGTGTTCTGTTCGCCCAGAATGGAACCAAGGATGGGCGCGGTGCCGATCCGGATATCGGGAAGAAAGCTCTTGGCCCAGTTGCCGCAATGGAAGAGAACGCACTTGTTGGGATCGCGGCCGTAGTTGTTGTTCCAATCGACCAGCGCGCTGGGAGTGCCGGAGGCCAGTTGCAAGGCGTACATGGTGACGACGCCGGTGACATCGACTTCGCAGGCGCTGGGCATGAGCTTTTCGCTCATCATGCTCATCAGGGTGCAGCAGTTGACGCCGAAATTCTGCTGCATGGAACTCCAGCACTGCAAGGCGGTGGCATCCAGAGCGTTGGCTTCAATCCACTCGGAGAGCACCACTCCGAGCTTTCCCATTTGCAGCAGCGAGGCGGCGGGGACGCCCGAGGAATCGGCATAGGCGCCGATTTCGTGAAGCTTGCGCGCAACCCGGGGATCGCCGTCGGAGAGTTTGCCGGCGCGGCCGAAGACGTCGGAGAGATCGATGGTCGAGACGCTGATGCCGGAGGCCTGCAGCAGCTTTTCGCTGTAGCGGGTGGTGTTGAAAGCGTTGGGGCGCGCGCCGACGGCGCCGATGCGCGCGCTGCGCAGGCCGCTCACCACGCGGCAGACGGCGAGGAAATCCTCGAGGTCGCGGCGGAATTCCGCGGAGTCCGCGGGCACGGTGTGCAGTTCGGTGATGCTGAAGGGGATGCCGTACTGGCGGAGATTGTTGCAAACGGAGATTTTGCCGCAGAAGGCGTCGCGGCGGCGCTCCACTCCCAGGCGATCGAGATCGTCGGGGTAGGCCTGCACCAGAACGGGGACGTGGAGGCCGGCGAGCTTCAAAACATCGGCCACGCCTTTTTCGTCGCCGAAATTGGGCAGCGAGACCAGCACGCCGCCGATGGTGTCGCGGTGCGCGCGGAAGAGCGCGGCGCAGCGCTGGGCGTGCTCCCAGGTCTCGACCGACCCGAGCTTGGTTTCGGTTTCACCGACCCAGATGGGCTCGACTTCGAGCTGCGCGAACAGGGCGGCCAGATCGCGGCGGGCTTCGGTAACCAACTGGTCGGGGAAAAAATCGCGGTTTCCTACGATCACTCCAAGGGTCATTTTCGACATGGCAAGGAATCCTCTATTTGCGGGAAAATAATCCGAACTCGGCGGCATTGGCGCGGTTCACGAGCTCGCAATCGATGGACTGTTTTTCTGGGGCTCCGGTGGATCCCGAAGTGAGGTAGCGGTGCGCCTGGTCGACGGCCAGGCGCGCGATGCGCGCCGCCGGTTGCAGCACGGTGGCCTGAATGGCGCCGGAGCGAATGGCGGCCACCACGTCGGGGCTGCCGTCGAAACCCACCACCAGGACTTTGGCGAGGCCGGCGGCCTGGAGCGCGGCGGATGCGCCCAGCGCCATGGTGTCGTTGCCGGCGATCACGCCCTGAATGCCGCGATTGCCCTGGATGATGGTTTCCATCTTCTGAAAGGCCTCGGTCTGGCTCCAGTTGGCGCTCTGGCGCGCGACCATTTTCAGGCCGGGATATTTGTCGAGCACATCGTGGTAGCCCTGGGTGCGGATGGCGGCGTTGGTATCCGATTCGCGGCCCACCAGTTCCACATAAGACCCCTTTTCGGCCATGAGCCGCACGAATTCCTGCGCGCCCAGCGCGGCGCCCTGGTAATTATTGGACACGATCTGGGCCACGGCGACGCCGTTGGCATTGATTTCGCGATCGATCAGAAAGGAGGGTACACCGGCGTCGCGAGCCTTGCGCACGGCGGCGATGGAGGCATCGGCGCCGGCGTTATCGAGGATGATGCCGGCGGCGTGGTTGGCGATGGCGCTATCGAACAGCTCGTCCTGTTTGTGGGCGTCGTCGTCGTGAGTGTTGACCATGACGTCGTAGCCCAGTTCGCGGGCGCGGGCGGCGGCATTGTCGGCTTCGGCCTTGAAGAAGGGGTTGTCGTGGGACGGGGTGATGATGGCAATGGTCTTCTTCGCGGGCGGGCGCGACCCGCAACCGGCCAGGGCCATGGCCACCAGCAACATTGCCGTCAGGAAAAGCCACGCTACGTTTCGGACGCCTGCCATTGGATCCTCCGCTGCAGTTGATCGAGCACCACGGCCACGATGATGACGATGCCTTTGATGACAATTTGCCAGAACTCGGAAACGCCCAGCAGCACCAGCCCGTCCGCCAGGGCGCCGATGACCAGCGCGCCGACGATGGTGCCGCCGATGGAACCGCGTCCACCGGCGAGCGAGGTGCCGCCCAGCACCACGGCGGCGATGGCGTTCAACTCGAACGATTGCCCGGTGGCGGGATGGGCGGCCACCAGTTGCGACGCGATGATGAGACCGACGGCGGCCGAGCAGACTCCCGAGATCATATACACCAGCAGTTTGACACGCTTCACGCGGACGCCGGAGAGCTGCGCGGCGCGTTCATTGCCGCCCACGGCGTAGACATGGCGGCCGAAGCGGGTGCGCGCCGCGACGAGCGCCGCCGCCACTCCGAAGGCAAGCATCAGCCAGATGGGAACGGCGCCCGCGCCGATCAGCGGGAATCCGGTATTGCGCAGGTCCGCGCGGCCGGCGAGGTTGGGGAAGGTGGCTCCGTTCGAGAGCAGCAGGGCGGCTCCGCGAGCGGCGTACATAGTTCCCAAAGTGGCGATAAAGGGCGCCACCGAAAGGCGCGCCACCAGGACGCCATTGATTGCGCCCACGAGCGCGCCGCCCGAGAGCGCAACGGCGACCACCAGCCAGACCTGCAGGTACACCACGATGCCCCAGGGTCGCAACACCAGTCCGTGATCGATGAGCCCGCCGGCGATCATCCCGGCCAATCCGGCGATGGAACCGACGGACAGGTCGATGCCGCCGCTAAGAATGACGAAGGTCATGCCGATGGCCATGATGGCGTTGATGGCCACGTGTTTCAGAAGGATGGTGAGGTTGGCGGCGGAAAGAAACGCCGGCGAGAGGCAGGAAAACGTCACCAGGAGCGCGGCCAGGGCGACGAGTGCGCGCAGGCGAAAGAGAGTCGCGGTCACGCGGCGCCTCCGCAGGCCGCCACCAGCGACTCCGCGGTGGCTTCAGCGCGAGGGAACTGGGCGGTGACGCGTCCCCGGGCCATCACCACGATGCGGGTGGCCAGCGCCAGGACTTCCTCCAGCTCCGAAGACGCGAATAGCACGGCGATGCCGCGGCGGGCGAGGGCGCGGACGATTTCGTGAATCTCGGCGCGGGCGGCCACGTCGACGCCGCGCGTGGGATCGTCGAGAAGCAGCACTTGCGGCGAGGCCATCAGAAACCGCGACAGCAGGACCTTCTGCTGATTGCCGCCGCTCAAGGAGGTGATGGGAATGTCCAGACCGGCGCAGCGGATTTGCAATTCCTCGGCCAGTTGTGGGGCGCGGCGATGGTCGCGGGCGGGTGACGCCAGCGTCATATTTTCGCGCACCGAAAGAGTAGGCACGATTCCGGCGGCTTTGCGGTCTTCGGGCACCATCGCCAGGCCCGCGCGCAGGCGCTCGGGGATATCGAGTGTTTCGAGCGCGCGGCCGGCGAGCGAGATGCGGGTACGATCGGGGCGGCGCAATCCGATGAGGGTTTCAAAGAGCTCGGTTCGTCCGGCGCCCATCAACCCGTAGAAACCGACAATTTCGCCGGCGGCGGCGGAGATGGCGATCGGGCCGACGGTCGCCTGGAATTTCGGCGCCGCTTCCCGTGACTTCGCGGTCGCCTGTGGGACTGGCGATGCGGCGGGCGGGCGATCCATGGCGGCGCGGCCGGTCATGGCTTCGACGATCCACGCAACGCTGGCCTGCGCGACCTCGGTTTCGGCCACCACGCGGCCATCGCGCAGCACGGTGATGGTATCGCCGATAGTGAGCAGTTCCTCCAGGCGGTGCGATACGTAGACGATGCCCACGCCGCGCGATTGCAGATCGCGAATCAGGCGGAAGAGGACGGCGATTTCGGCGGCGCTGAGGGCGCTGGTGGGCTCGTCCATGATGAGGACGCGGGCGTCGCGCGCCAGGGCCTTGGCGATCTCGACGATCTGCTGCTGCCCGAGAGGCAGGTCGCCCACCAGGGTGCGCGGCGCGATGCGCTGTTCCAGGCGGGCCATGACGTCGGCGGTTTCGCGCTCCTCGGCGCGGCGGTCGACGAAGCCGCGGCGGGTGCGCTCGCGGCCGAGAAAAATGTTGTCGGCGACGCTCATGTTGGGCAGCAGGTTGAGTTCCTGGTAGATCATGGCGATGGCGCCCGAGGCGGCGTCGACGCGGCCGCTGGTCGGCTTGTCGACGCCCGCCAGGATGCGCATCAGGGTGGACTTGCCGGCGCCGTTTTCGCCCACCAGGACATGCACGCGTCCGGGCTCGACTTGGAAATCCACGCGATCGAGCGCCAGCGTGCCGGGGAATTGTTTGCAGACGGCGCGGGCGGCGAGGAGGGTCATTGAGGCGGCCTCGTCACGGTCAGTTGCACGGGCACAATGTCTACTATGCCATCGGCGGCTGGGCGGGACGCGGCGCCCGCGAATGCGACGATACTGCCGACCAGGCGTTCTCTCGGAAACGACGCCAGGACGGTGGTCCACACGTGGTCGTTGAGAGCGTTTCCGACGCGCGCGAATTGCAGTTGATTCACGAACTGGCTGAACTGGAGGAACGGCAGCGCGTCGCGCAAGGCAGTGCCGCGCAGGACGGGACCGATTTGGATGGCGGCGTCGGGGCGGCCGTCGTAAGGCTCGAAGTCGAGGAGCAGAAGGCCGGCGCGCGAAGCCGTGTCGAGGCGCAGGACGCGGCCGGAACCGCGCACCAGAAACGCGCCGGACAGTTCCGTGCGCGGGGCACGCAGCAGGGCCGCCTGATCGGGAGCGGCGGCCACGGCCGGCAGCACTTTCGATTGCCAGATGGTGTCGACGAAAGCGTTGGCGTCGAAGGCGCGATCGGCGGTGGGGTCGCCCTGCTTCTCGATGGGGCGCACGGTCCACGGCACGCACGACGACAACAGCAGACTCGCGGCCAGCCAGGCGCGCCTCATACCCGTTGCGGCAACCCCCGTCGTCGGACTCCGGAAAGCTCCACGGGACCATCGTCGCTCACCAGACGCTGCGCCGTATTGAGGTCGGTGATGAGGACGTTGACCAGGCGTCCGGCCAGAGCGCCGCGAATCGCCGCCGTCTTGCGGCGGCCGCCGGCCACGCCCACCACGCGGTCGGCGCGCCGCAATTGGGCCAGTTCCACGCCGATCACGCGATCGTTGAGCGGGGTGGCGACGGGCGCGCCATGGCTGTCGAAAAAGCGTAGGCAGACGTCGCCCACGGCGCCCTGGGCGCGCAGCGACTCCAACTCGGCGCCGGAAAATACGTTGCCGCTGGCGGCCAGCATTCGCGAAGGTTCGACGGCGCCGACGCCCACCAGCGCCAGCGTGATGCTGCCAATCAGTTCGGTGGCTTCCTGCACGAAGTGGTCTTTGAGCAGCACGCGGCGGGCTTCCAGCGACCCCACCACGCCGGGCGCGGGCAGCAGAGTGGCGGTGCCTCCCACCAGATTGGCGAAGCGCCGCGTGAGGTGCGTGGCGTGCACTTCCGCGCTGGGATTGCCGACGCCGCCCAGGATCTGCACCACGCGCGCTCCGGCGGCCCGCGAATTGGGCTGCATGGCGTCCACCATGGCCAGCAGCGCGGCGCTCCACGACGACAGCCCCACAACGTCGCTGGATTTCAACGTGGTCTCCACGTAGAAGGCGGCGGCCGGACCGAGATCGCGGACGACCTGGTCGTCATCGTCCATGGAATCGACGACGATAGCTTCCTTGAGATCGAACTTTTCCTGCAGGGCTTCTTCCAGTTCGGGGTGGGCGCCGGAGGGCACGCTGACGGTGATGCGCACGATGCCGGCTTTCTCGGCGCGCTTGAGCAGCCGCGAAATGGTGGACTGCGAGACGTTCAACCGCTCCATGATTTCGGTCTGGCGCAAGTCCTGTTCATAGTACATGCGCGCCACCTTGGTCATGAGGCGCAACTCGTCGATCCGCGCCATGCCCTATCCTTTCCCCGCCGGCCGGAAATGTGTGGCGATCACTTCCCGCCACCCCTGGTAGCGGCGGTCGCGCTCGGCGCCGCTCATTTTCGGCTCGAAGCGATCGCCCGGCGCCACCATGCCCGCCAGTTCGTCCAGCGAATTCCACACCCCCGCGGCCAGCCCCGCCAGCCACGCCGCACCCATCGCCGATATATCGGGGGACGCGCTGCGCACCAACGGACGGCCCAGAATGTCGGCCTGAAACTGCATCAGAAAATCGTTGCGGCTGGCGCCGCCATCGGCCATCAGCAGCGGCAGCGGACGCTCGCAATCGCGCTCCAGGGCGTCAAATACGTCGCGCACCTGGAAGGCGATGGATTCCATGGTAGCGCGCGCCACGTGGGCGGCGCGCGAGCCGCGGGTGAGGCCGGTGACCAGGCCGCGGGCCGCGTCGTTCCAGTGCGGCGCGCCCAGGCCGGCGAAGGCCGGCACGACGTAGACGCCGTCGGTGTCGGTTACCGTGGCCGCCAGGTTTGCGACATCGCTGGCCGGATCGGCCAGCCCCAGAAATTCGCCCAGCCATTGCACGGCGCCGCCGGTCACGGTGATGTTGCCCTCCAGCGCATACAGGGTCTGTCCGGCGCGCGACCATCCGACGGTGGCCGACAAGCCGCCCGTCGATTGCAGCGGCTCGGCGGTGATGGTCATCAGCGAGCTGCCCGTCCCGTAGGTGGCCTTGACGGCGCCCGGCGAGAAGATGGCATGGCCGAAAAGCGCGGCGTGGGAATCGCCGGCTAGCGCGCAGACCGGAATGCCCGCCGTGCTTTCCCCGTAGACACAGCTCGATGGCATCAGCCTGGGCAGGGCGGTTTCGGGGATGCCGAACAGCGCCAGCAATTCCGGATCCCAGCGCAGCCCGCGCAGATCGAGCAGTTGGGTGCGCGAGGCATTGGTGAAATCGGTGGCATGGACGTCGCCGCCGGTGAGGTTCCAGAGGAGCCAGCTATCCACCGTGCCGATGGCGATCTCGCCATTGGCCGCGCGCGCCAGGCCGTCGGGCGTCTGGCGCAGCAGCCAGCGCGCTTTGCTGGCGGAAAACAGAGGATCGATGGCCAGGCCGGTGCGGCGCTGCAACAGTTCGCCGTGTCCGGCTTCGCGCAGCGAGGCGCAGAAGGGCGCGGTGCGCCGGCACTGCCACACCACGCACGGTCCCACGGGTTGGCCGGTGGCGCGGTCCCACGCCACTACGCTTTCGCGTTGATTGCTGATGCCGATGGCGGCCGGCGGCGCATTTCCGGCGCGCGCCAGGCATTCGGCCGACGCGTCGGCTACACTGCGCCACAAGGCGAGCGCGTCCTGTTCCACCCAGCCGGGCCGCGGAAACTGGATCTGGACGGGCCGCGCGGCCGAGGCTACGATGGCGCCGGATTCATCGACGAGAAGTACTTTGGTGTTGGTGGTGCCTTGGTCGATTGCCAGGATGCGACGCCCGCTCACGGCCTCACCTTGGTCTCCAGTACGTTCAGGGCGGCGGCACAGATGGCCTGGGGCGTGAGACCGAAATGTTCGAACAGCCATTCGGTGCCGCCGGTGGGCGCGAAGACGCCGGGAATGCCAAGAATGCGCATGGGGACGGGACACTCGGTAGCGGTGAGCTCCGCGATGGCGCCGCCCAGTCCGCCGCGTACGGAATGTTCCTCCACGGTCACGATGGCCGCTGTGGTGCGGGCGGCGTCGAGAATGGTGTCGCGATCCAGTGGCTGCAGCGTGGCCATATTGATGACTCGCGCGGAAACACCCTCCCGGGCGAGCATCGCGGCCGCTTCCAGCGCACGGCAGACCATGGTGCCATTGGCCACGATGGCGAGGTCGCGGCCGGGGCGCAGAACGGACGCGTGGCCGATGCGGAAGCGGTAGTCCGGAGGATGCACTTCGGGAACCGGCAGCCGGCTGAGGCGCAGAAAGACGGGGCCCTCCATCTCGGCGGCGGCGCGTACGGCCTGCGCGGTTTCGGTGGGGTCCGCGGGAACGATCACGGTCAGGTTGGCGATGGCACGGGTCCAGGCCAAATCCTCGATGGAATGGTGTGTGGGACCAAGTTCGCCATATGCCAGGCCGCTCGACATGCCGCAGAGCTTGACGTTGGCCAGCGAATACGCCACGTCCACCTTGACCTGCTCCAGGGCGCGTCCGGTGAGGAAACAGGAGGCCGCGCAGACGAAGGGGATCTTGCCGCCGTTGGCTAGTCCGGCGCCGATGCCCACCATATTCTGTTCGGCAATGCCGACATTCACCAGGCGCTCCGGGAAGCGCTTGGAGAAGCCGCCCAGGCGGGTGGATCCGACCGAATCGTTGACCACGGCGACGATGCGGTGGTCGTGTTCGGCCAGGCACTCGAGGGTGCGGGCGAAGGCGTCGCGGCAATCGAAGCGGTCAGCCATCGGAGACCTCACCCAGTTCCTTGAGTGCCGCGGCCAGTTCGGCGTCGCTGGGCGTGTGGTGGTGCCATTCAGCGCGGTTTTCGATGAAGCTGACGCCCTTGCCCTTGACGGTTTTGGCGATCACGCAATTGGGCCGGCCGGCTTCGAACGGCGCGGCGCGGAAGACCTGGCACAGCGCGTCGCAATCGTGGCCATCCACCTCGCGGACGGCCCATCCGAAGGCGCGGAACTTGTCGGCCAGCGGCTCCAGGCGCATGATGGTCTCGGTGGCCGCACCCTGCTGGATACCGTTGCGGTCGACGATAGCCACCAGGTTGTCGAGCCCGTAGTGCGCCGCCGCCATGATGGCTTCCCAGTTGCTGCCTTCCTGCAATTCGCCGTCGCCGGTGAGCACGAAGGTGCGCCACGGGGCGTGGTCCATTTTGGCCGCCATGGCGGCGCCCACGGCAATGGGGAAGCCGTGGCCCAGCGGTCCGGTGTTGGCTTCCACACCGGGAACTTCGGAGCGGTTGGGATGGCCGTTGAGGCGGGAGAGCGGGCGCATGTAGTCGTCCAGTTCCTCCCAGGGAAAGAATCCCTTCAACGCGAGCGTGGTGTAGAGGGCCGCGGAGCAGTGGCCCTTGCTCATGATGAAGCGATCGCGGCCGGGATTGCACGGCTGCGCGGGATCCACCTGTAGTGCGCCAAAATACAGACTGACCAGAATGTCGGCCGAGGAGAGATCGCCGCCGGGATGGCCGAGGCGGGAACGATGCACCATCCGTAAGCTTTGGCGCCGAACGGCGCGGGCGAGATCGCTCAAAGTCGGGGCAGGACCGGAGGCCGTCGCGGGCTGCGAATAATTATTCGTCACCTGCGTTTTATGCAAGTTAACAAAGTAGCAGCGGTTGACGTCCGAGGTCAAGGGGCCGCTCGTGCACACCCGGCTCCAAACTTCCCCGATGGCGCGGCGTCTAACCCGGCGACGGCTTCCTTATTATGCCCACATGGATCGGCGATCTCCAGCACGCGCTGCGCAGGCTGCGTCAAAGCCCCGGCTTCGCGGCCACGGCGGTTTCGTCTTGGCCCTCGGCATCGGCGCCAATACCGCCATCTTCTCGATGGTCAACGCGGTTCTTTTGACGCCGCTGCCGTATCCTCGGCTAGACCGTCCGGAGCAGGTAAAGGCCGCGCACGTCTCGTATGAGTCCTTTCACCTCTTCGGCGTCGCCAGTGCTGGGGCGGACGCTCACGCGAGGACGAGGATCGGCCCCCCGCCGATCGGGTCGCGGTGCCGTTGAATGGACTGTGGAAGCGCCGATTCGCGGCGGATCGCTCCATTGTGGGCCGACCCGAATCTGCCCTTTCAAGCGGACCCTAACAGCACCAACCAGAGCCACTTATTGTGCTGCTGGCAGTGGTAGCGCTGCTGTCGAGCCATCTTCCGGCGCGGCGCGTGCTGCGCATCGACCCGGCGATCGCGTCGTTACGAATAAGACAGCGGCTTCGCCCTCGCCGCTTCTATGTATTACCCAGTACCGCACAACCTTCTTTTCCTTGACTTCAGTGTGGACTGACCCTACACTCGATTCAATTGCAAAAAGCTGTCGATACCTTCACCCCGCTGAAGAGATGCAAGGTGCTCTTTTCCCCAGCCTGAAGCTGTTAACTCCAATTTGCAGTAGAAGGAGTACGGTAGTGAGGAATAATACCTTCTCGTCTGTCTAGTAAGTCCAACGTGTTCCTGGAATTCAGGTACCAGTTCTGCGAGTCCGGACGCAACCCGAAGGCGGCAGCAATGACTGAATGGGCTGGAAATCGGCAGAGGAAACAAGGTGATCCGCAAGCCCCAAAACTCGGCGTCCGCGTCATTTGCATCCGGCGAGGCAATCCCATATCGGAAACCGACGAATTGGTCGCGGATCTTGCTTACACGCTATGGCGCTCCTCGCCCTTTCGGTGCGGGACGCCTGAAGAAGCTCTCTTCGCCGCCGCGCGAATGGTGAAGGGGACGTCCGCGGCGGGGCCGTTCCTGGTGCCCAGGGGCAAGCAGAATCTCCATCCGCTTGTCGTCATGAAGCGTCGTTGAAAGTGGAGGCGCACAGTGATCGCCGCAAGGTACTCCGCGAGAGTTTCCGTTCCGGGTCCCACGGATTCGCAATCGCTGTGAACAACAGTTGGAGGACTTTCTGTATGAAGCTCTTTCGCAGCTCAAAACATACGACGTGCTGGTTTGCATTCGGTCCGCGGATCGGATGGGTGACGTTCCCTGCCGAAGCCGGCGGATGGCAGAAACGCCGGCCCGCTCGCGGCATGAAAGCGCTGGACGTACATGAGGTTCCGCTTCGCTTGGGATTTAATACAGGACTTCCCGGTGCGGATGCATCGGCCGGCGGCCCTTCCAGTCTACGGATCCGGGTAGCAGCATGAGCATCGGCCACCTTTGGCCAACGTTGTGCTGTCATGATTGAAAGTATCCTGGACACCTCAACGGATAAAAACCAATTCTTCTTTGAAGATCCCGAAATCTATTGACATGTACCAGGTTCAGGTATAGTCTTAGACCATCTAGTTACTCTCGTCTCGGCCCTTTGACTCGGTTATCACGTTTACGAAGCCAAGAGGTTATACCTCTCCGTTGGGCCAAGGTACTGGCGTTTCTCAATCGGTGTCGTCCGTTGTCTGAACGGCCAGAGGTAACCCGTCATGCGAAAGCTTCCCGGAATCGAAAGGAACTCCGCCAAATTCGCAACCAGGACAGTTGAAATGCTGACCGTTCTCTCTGTCAGTCCACTTGATGAGGATCATTCTTCCTTACGAGCCATCGTGGGTCATTCAGGCTGTCGGCTGTTCGATGCCAATAATCTTGGCGCTTCTCTCGCCTTATTACAGAAGCATGACGTTGCGGTCGTTGTTTGCGAAAAAGACCTGGTGCCGGGAAGCTATATCGATTTATTGGAACATGTCATGGTTTGGCCAAACGCCCCATCGCTAATCGTCGCGTCCAGGCTGGCAGACGAGCGTCTGTGGGCTGAGGCTCTAAACCTGGGCGCCTGGGATGTGTTAGCGAAACCTTTTGATCGAAATGAAGTACTCCGCTGCGTGAACTCCGGCTGGCAGCACTGGCAGGGCCAGTGCGAACTCCGGGGTAACCGCACCCAACAATGGATGCCTGCAACCGGGACGTAAGCTCACCTGAAGGAGCGGCGCGGCGCCGTGGCGCATCGATCGGGTGATCGCGTTGCGGTACGAATGCGGGAGCGGTTGCGCGGGGATGCGCGGGCAAGAACGGCGGCGAACGCTGTCGGGCTCTCGTTTGGCGGAGAATAGACTGCAGCTTTGCCCCTGCCATAGAGCATCAGCACCGGCTTCCCGCCGCACACTTTCGCGTTGAGTTCTTGGTACTTGGTTCCAGGGCCAGTCGCTCCGTCGCTTCCTCGTCAAGATAGACCGCGTCGCGCGCACCGCCGCCGGACAACTCGGGTTTCAGTCACCAGGGAGCGCGGTTTGTGGATCGGGGTTCTTACCTCGCCGCTTCCAGAGATTGGTTTATTGCCGGAATCCACCCACGACTTCTTCTGACCAGTCTCAAGTTTTAAGCGGGGTGGTCCGGCCGAGCTAGCTCCGAGCACCGCTGCTTGGCGTACGTCCACGCGGAAAACTTGCAAGCCCTGTCCTCGCTGCGGATCCACGGGTCCTCGCCAAAGCTCGTGTAATGGCTGAACAATGCGTCGGCGCTTTGATTCGGGTCCGAGCTTGCCAGGAACTCATCGACGATCCGCTTGCAGGCGGCGACGGCCGATTCGCAGTCGGCGAACTCGCCAAGTTGATAGCGCTCCGACTCGTCCATGTAGTGGAAGTTATCGTCCACGAAAACGATATACCCCATCGGACACCTCAGTCCGCGACCACCGCGACGCACCCGATCGAGATCAGCAGTCCCTTGGGCAGCGGCACTTGCATGGTCATCCGTGCCGGAGGATTTTCAGGAAAGTGCTCGGCGAAAGCGGCGTTGACCTGAGGGAAGTTGGAGATGTCCGCGACCAGCACGGTGGCATTGACCACCAGGTCGAGCCGGCTGCCTCCTGCCCTGAGAACCGTGTCGAGGTTCCGGAACACCTGTCGGACTTGTATCTCAAAACCGGGGCCGGCGGCTTCGCCGGTTGCCGGGTCGACGCCGGGTTGGCCGGAAACAAACAGCAGGCCTCCGGCGCGTACCGCCTGCGAGTACGGACCAATCGTCTTTATGTCCGGAACGCGAATCACCTGTTTATCAGCCATGGTTGTCCTCCGAAGAAATCTATTCTAACCAACCCGGTTACTCTCCGATGATCTTGATCAACGCGCGTTTCCTGCGCCCGCCGTCAAACTCGCCGTAGAAGATCTGCTCCCACGGTCCGAAGTCGAGTTTGCCGGCCGTGACGGCGACCACCACTTCGCGTCCCATCACCTGCCGCTTCATGTGCGCGTCGGCATTGTCTTCGCCGGTGGAGTTGTGCCGGTACTGCGAGGTGGGCGCGTGGGGCGCGAGCCGTTCGAGCCATCTTTCGTAGTCCGCGTGCAGGCCCGATTCATCGTCGTTGATGAAAACCGAAGCCGTGATATGCATGGCATTGACCAGCACCAAGCCTTCCCGGACGCCGCTTTCCCGGAGGCAGGCTTCCACCTCGGGTGTGATGTTGAGGAACGCCACGCGGCCGGGAACTTCAAACCACAATTCTCTGCGAAAGGATTTCACCCTCCCATTGTCGCTCTGGGCGGCCGGCGCACGGGATTACAATCACGGAAAGGAATCTCATGTCCCCCAGCCGCCTGACCCGTAGAACGTTCCTCGCCCTCACCGGAACCACCGCAGCCACCGCCGTCCTCGATGCCGCGCCCGCTCCACCCGCGCCGCCGCGCGCCCCTGCGCAGTCGCTCGCCGGACCATGGCGCTTCTCGCTCGACCGCGACGATGCCGGCGTCCGCTCCGCCTGGTTTGCCAAGGCGCTTCCCGCCGACGCGAACATCCAGCTTCCCGGCATCCTGCAGACGCAAGGCTACGGGGATGAGATCGCCGCCGACACGCCGTTCGTCGCCGCGCTGCCGCGAGATATGCGCTGGTATCTTCTGCCGCAGTACCAGGCCTACATCAAGCCGGGCCACGTAGAGGTTCCCTACCTGTCGCAGCCGGTGCGACACTACCTCGGCGCCGCCTGGTATCAGCGCGACATCGACATCCCCGCGGCGTGGCGCGGCAAGCGGGTGGCGCTCTCGCTCGAGCGCGCGCGCTGGCAGACGGATGTCTATGTCGACGAGCAACTCATCGGCAGCAACCGATCGCTGGTGGCGCCGCATGACTTCGAACTCGGCGTCCTGAGCCCCGGCAAACACCGCCTCTCCATTCGCATCGATAACCGCATGCTGCAGCCGGCGTATCGTCCGGATGGCCACTCCGTCTCGGACGCCGAAGGCAGCACCTGGAACGGCATCGTGGGCCGCATCGAACTCTCGGCCACTTCGCCGGTATGGATCGACGACGCGCAGGTCTATCCCAACGTCGAAAAGAAGACCGCGCAGATCCGCGTCAAGGTGGGCAATCTCACCGGGAAGCCTGGTGCGGGAACCCTGCGCGCGGGAACGGCTTCGGCGCCGGTCAACTGGACGGCGGACGGCGGCCAGGCGGCCTTCGAGGTGCCGCTTCCCAATGCTACCGCGTGGTCGGAGTTCGATCCCACGCTGCAGCACCTGACCGTGTCGCTCAACGGGCCGGATGCCGAAGACAGCCGCGAACTCAGCTTCGGCCTTCGCGAAATCAAGACCGACGGCAAGCGCATTCTGCTCAACGGCGAGCTCTTCCACCTGCGCGCCACCCACGATGGCGGCGGCTTCCCCTTGACCGGCTATCCCGCTACCGATGTCGCCACCTGGAAGCGCATCATCGGAATCTGCAAGGAGTGGGGTCTCAACGGAATGCGCTTTCACTCCTGGTGCCCGCCGGAAGCGGCGTTCACCGCGGCCGACGAGCTGGGCTTTTACCTGCAGCCGGAGTGCGGCATGTGGAATTCGTTCGACGCGGAGCGCAAAATGCTCGGCGTGCTGCATGAGGAAACCGCCGCGATGGTGAAGGCCTACGGCAATCATCCGTCGTTTATTTTGCTGGCGGCCACCAACGAGCCGGCGGGACACTACACCGAGCAGCTTCCGGAGTGGGACAGGCAATGGCGCGAGAAGGATCCGCGCAGGCTGTATACCGACGGGACGGGCCGCTGGTCTGCCGCGCCGGGCGGGCCGGGCACGCCATTCGCCGCCGACTACCTGGTGACCGGCGGGGCGCGCGGTCCGCGCGGCTGGTTCGGCGCCGACTATGAGGAAACGCTCAAAACCATGGTGGGCGGCTCGACGGTGCCGTGCGTCGGCCATGAAGTGGGCCAGTGGTGTGCGTATCCCGACTTTAGTGTGATCGATAAGTTCTCGGGCAAGCAGGCGCGCTATGCGGCTTTCCCGGCGGGCATCGGCACGGGCAAGACGCCGTACATGCATCCCGGCAATTACATCATCATGCGCGACTCCGCCCGCGAGCACGGGCTGCTCGCCCGCAACCGGGAATTCGCTCACGCCTCGGGACGATTCCAGGTGGCTTGTTATAAGGAAGAGATCGAGGCCAGTTTGCGAACGCCATCTTACTCCGGTTACGAACTCTTGGACCTGCATGACTATCTGGGTCAGGGCGGAGCGCTGATCGGCGTGCTGGATGCGTTCTGGGAATCGAAAGGGTACGTCGCGGTGGAGGAGTTCCGGCGTTTCAACAACACGACGGTGCCTTTGGCGCGGCTGCGCGATCGCGCCATGGCCGCCAATCAGCCGTTCCATGTGGATGTGGAGTTGGCGCATTTCGGCGCCAAGCCGCTGCCGCCGGTCACTCCGGCATGGCGCATCGTCGACAGCGCGGGGAAAGCTGTGGCGTCGGGCGCCCTGCCGGCGCGCGCCGTGCCGCGCGGTAAGAACCTGCCACTGGGCGCCATCTCGGCCGACTTAGCCAAGCTGCCCGCACCGGCGGTCTACAAACTGCTGGTGGAACTGCAGGGCACGGCGTTCCACAACGATTGGAAGTTCTGGCTCTATCCCGCGCAGGTGGAAACCTCCGCGCCACAGGACGTGATGGTGACGGAGTCGTGGGAGGAGGCCAAGACCGCTCTGGACTCCGGCCGGCGCGTACTATTCCTCTCCGGCGTTCCGGAGAGGCCGGCTCCGGACCTGGCGTTGACCACGACGCCCATCTTCTGGAACCGGCTGATGAACCCCAATCGCACCTGGATGGTCGGTCTGTGGTGCAACCAGCAGCATCCCGCGCTGGCAGCCTTCCCCACGGAAACGAATTGCGACTGGCAGTGGGCCGACCTGTTGCCCCGGACCGTAGCGATGAACGTCGGCTCGCTCCCGGCGGCGCTGCAGCCGATCGTGCAGCCCATCGACGACTGGAATCGCAACCTCAAGCTCGCCATGCTCTTCGAGTGCGCGGTGGGCCGCGGCCGGCTGATGGTCACGTCGCTCCATCTTTCGGAAGCAGGCGTGAAAGGGCATGCCGGTGGGCCCTCGCTGCGAAAGTCGGTGCTGGATTATATGGCCTCGCCGCGGTTTCAGCCCACCGTAGCGATCGCCCGAAAGGACCTGGATGCGTGGATCCCGGCGCGGTACACCGCTCCCGCGAACAGCATCATCCCGCCGAAATCGCCGGATGTCGTCGATCCCGGCCAGGTGAAGAAGGGCGGAGGCGAGTAGCGCGATTGCCGGTCCCCGGCGCGATTCGCTAAGCTGAAGCGATATGCGCGCGGGAAAGGGAGCGCCTGCCGTATCTGGCACGACGGATGCGCCCGCGGCTCATCCGTTATGCGCCCTGCTGTCTCAGGTATTGGTCGCGTTCACTATCGAGTTCGATAACCAGTTCGAGTGGCGAATGAGTCAAGCCGGCTATCCCGGAGCCACGCTATCGATGGTGTTGTGGAGTGACTTAGTGCGGTTCCTCACGCAGGGCGCCATCTCCGTGCGCGACCTGGCGCGCGCGGCCCTCGCGCCGGAATCGCAGATCAAATCTCAGCTGGGATGCCTGGAGCGGTGGGGGTTCGTGGTGCTGCGGAGCGATGCGGCGGACGACCGGCCGGTACCGAGCCGTGTCCACCACCGGTCGGGGCGCGTGCTGCGCGACGGATGGGGCAGCGGCCGCGGGATTCGTGCGGAATGGAAGGTGCTCCTCAGCAAGAAGGGGCGCCAGGCGGGCGAGGTTTGGCCGCCGCTGTTCGGCGAGATCGAGGGGCGGTGGCGAGAGCGATTCGGCGACGACGACATGGCCCGCCTGCGGGAAGCGCTGGAGCAGGTGGTGGGGCAAATCGACAGGGAACTTCCGCAAGGCTTGCCGGGCGCCTGGCAAACCCCGGAGCGGTATCCGGCGCGAACGGCAGGCCGTCCTGGTCCGCTGGCTTTGCCGGTACTGCTCTCGCAAGCGTTGCTTGCCTTCACGCTGGAATTCGATCGCCTGTCGCCGACCCCGCTCTGGCTGTGCGCCAGCACGCTGCGCGTTCTAAGTGAGCAGCCGACGCCGGCCGCCGAGATCCCGCGTTTGACGGGATCGTCTCCGGAGACCAGCGGCATCGGATGGCAGATCAAGCGGTATATCATCGTGGAACCGGGTCCCGATGGCGGCCGCGGAAAATGGGTGCGCCTGTCGCCTCTCGGGCTGCGAGCGCAACAACGGTATCGCGAAGGGACCGCGGAGATCGAGATGAGCTGGCAGGCCAGATTCGGCGGAGACACGGTTCGTCGGCTTCGTGAGGCTCTGTTGGAACTGTTCGTCCCGCGCGTGGGGGACCGTCCGCTGCTCGCGGAAGGATTGGTTCCCCAGGAGGGAACGGTGCGGGCCGGAACAGAGGTTCCGGCGCTGGGGCGGCGCGAGGCCGGAGCGGCGGCGCGCCAGCGAATGAGTCAGCTGGTGGCGCAAAGCAAGGCGTTTCAGCGCGACCCCGCGGGCGCGCTTCCCCACTATCCTCTATGGGACATGAATCGGGGATTCGGGCCGTAGTCGGCCGCGGGCGTGATCGCCGGAGGCTTATTTGGGATGCGACGTGCTGAAGGTCGCCGCGGAAACCAGGCGTGCTCCTTCGTCCGGAATTTCCATGGTAAGGTTCGCCATCGGTGCATACTTGCGGCAGCCAAGCGTTGCTGCGGGATTCCCTGATCCACAGTCAGCAGAACATCGTAACCGGCGGCTTCGGCGGCTTAAAGCAGTTCCCCATTCTTCTTGCCCTTGAAGCCCGCCCATTGCGCTGTGTGGACCTGCACCGCGGGTAAGCTGTGCCGGAAATCGAGCGGCAGGCACTCATCCAGCAGAACCTTCATGCAATTTTGGTTAGCAGGGAATTCTTCGCTTCCTCCAGCGCCTGGACGGCCATTTCCTGCGTGATCGTCGGAAATTGCCGGAGGAACTCGCCCGGTGAATGGCCGCCTTCGAGATAGTCGATCAGATTCTTGAACGGTACCCGCATGCCCCGAAAAGCACGGAGTTCCATTCATGACCTCCGGATCGCTAAGGATGACAGACTCGACCATGATGTCCCTATGATAGCGGCTGTGCCGAGCGATCCGCCTGCAGGCTGTCGGAGAGGTGTTGCGGTGGCGCTGCTGTGGCGATCGCGTCGCGACGGGGTCCCTGGCCGTGTACACTGGGATCGTTGCCAACCGTTCTTCGGGCGGGGCCATATCGATTTTTCTTTTACTCGGCAGATCGAGACGAACCGCCGCATGTGCATGTGGAGCGGGAACAAGGGAACGCGAAGTTTTGGCTCCAGCCGCCTCGCCTTCGAGAACAGCCGTGGCTTCGGACGAATGGAGATTGGACGTATCCAAAGATTGGTCGAGGAGAATGCGGCTTTTTTGGTGAGGTCATGGCATGAGTACTTCGGAAATTGAACTTAGGGAAGCGCTTGCCCAAAGTGTAAAGGTAACTGACGATGATCTGGTTGCCGACCTTCTTGACGGCAGGACGATCACGGTGCCACTCACATGGTTTCCGCGTTTGGCGCATGGGACTGCGGAGGAGCGCTCCAACTGGCGTCTGATTGCCGGTGGCAAAGGAATCCACTGGCCGGATCTGGATGAAGACATTAGCGTGGCACGCCTTCTGGCGGGGCGCAAATCGGGTGAAACGCAGGAATCTCTTGCCCGATGGCTCCATCGACGAAACTCCTAGACCACGACACGCCGACGCCCAACCAGCCACTTGCATAGGATGGACACAATGTCCGACTTTCACTTCTACGAGCCTTCGAAAGGTCACGGCCTGCCGCACGATCCATTCAAGGCGATTGTGGCGCCGCGGCCGATCGGCTGGATTTCCACGCGCGACGCGGAGGACCGCGTGAATCTTGCGCCCTACAGCTACTTCAATGCCGTGTGCGATCGCCCGCCCATGGTCATGTTCAGTTCGGCTGGGTGGAAGGACACCGTGTCGAATATCCAGGCGACCGGCGAGTTCGTCTGCAACCTGGTCACACGGTCCCTGGCCGAGAAAATGAATCGGACATCCGCCGCTCTGCCGCACGGCGTCAACGAATTCGAGTTCGCGAACCTGGAGGCGGCGCCGAGCCGGATGGTGCGGCCGCCGCGCGTTGCCGAGGCCCCGGCGGCGCTGGAATGCAAGCTGGTGCAAATTGTCCAACTGCATGACGCCGACGGCTCCGTGCTCGAGCAGTACCTGACGATCGGGGAAGTCGTAGGCATCCACATCCATCGCGCATATCTCAAGGAAGGACTGTTCGACCTGCTGGCGACGCATCCCGTGCAGCGCGCGGGTTACTCCGCCGATTACACCGAAGCGACGACGGCCTTCCAGATGAAGCGGCCGCAATGAGGTCGGCAGGCTCTCCTAGTGAGAATAGACGTTCAGAATCGGAACGCTGAAAGTGGGGTCGCTGCTGCCATCCCCGTTCACGCGGCTGACACGTCCAGTCCCATCCAGGATCACGAGTTTCTCACCCTGCAGGAGAACCTTCCGCACAATTCCTGTGGTGCCGCGGAAGACGAAGCTTGGGTCGCGGATTCCCTCTTTCGATAACCGCTCCACGGTTGTAGGGTCGGCGGAGGTGCGTTGACCGGCGACCAGAACACGGCCTCCGCTAAGCGGCACGATCGCCGAAATGAATCGGAAACCTCGCAGCACGTCGCGCAGTGCGGATCGGCGAGGCGCGACTCCGTTGGCATCGACATACGCAACCTCGCTGAACGCCCTGCCCGCGTGCGAGGTTTCGAACATGGCGAGCATGGACCTGTCACTGAGGATGGCAAATGCGCTTGGTCCGACCGCCACGTCACTCCTCGGCCGGCAGCGCTGCGCAAAAAAATGAAACCCCTCGTCCTCGGTCCCATCCGGGTTCAGGCGCGTCAGCGGCGAGAAGCACCTGCCATCATTCGAAGCCGTTTGCGATTCCGGATTCCCGGGGGGAGTTTGAACCCAGCCCGCCAGGAGAATCTTGCCGGTGTCTTGAACGACGATTTCCTCCGGCTCGGACCAGGGGCCGGCGGCGGGATGGAAGTTGGGATCCTGGCTGCCGTCCGGTAGATTCCGCGTGAAGCGGCCCGCGAAGCCGAAGAACCAGCCGGAGAGTATGCTGCCGTCGGGTTGCACGGCCAAGCCCGAGCAATACGCATCCGATGGAGCACCGGCCGACACACTGGGCCCGTCCCGCCCGTCCGAGAAAACCCTGTCGATCCACCCGCCAGCCGCGAATAGCAGATCGCCATTCGGCAGGGTGACGGCGCAGCCGTCGCCCGACCAGTAATCCCGCGGCGGCCTCGGAAGACTGCCTCTCCGATCGAATGAGTAGTCCCGGTGGAAGGCGGGATCTTGCGGGCCATCGGGAAGCAGTCGAACCATTCCTGCGCCGAGAAGCACAAGTTTCCCGTCAGCCTGAACCATCACGTCGGTGATTCCGCCATCTTGGCCCCACGTTCTGGAACGCTCCCGCTGGTCGGCACGATAACGCGGCAACCCCACGAGTACCAGGATGGTGACCAGCCAAACAAAAATCCCCGCCTCCGCAATGTGACCGCCGCGGTACTCCCCCCGCCGCACCGCGATCGATCCCAGGACCAGGTTCGTGACGACCCCG
>Ga0181529_10001661_pt1 | contig 28188 bp, 26 predicted proteins | sample PEATcosm2014_Bin_36_FD_119763 | JGI IMG/M metagenome (GOLD analysis project Ga0181529, IMG submission 119763) | Peatland microbial communities from MTU Mesocosm Facility, Houghton, MI, USA - PEATcosm2014_Bin10_30_metaG | ecosystem: Environmental > Terrestrial > Soil > Wetlands > Peat | place... | reverse complement strand
GGGAACGTGTCGCGGCGTGCAAATAGCGAGTGGTAGCGGCCCACCAGGAATTCCTCCGGTAGTCCCGCGAACACACCGATGCCGCGATGCCGCACCTTCGATGGTTTCCCGTGCATCGGGTAGTCCAGCACGCCCAGGTCGCCGCCGAAAGCTTCCACGATGCCCTGCAAGCCCAGGCATACGCCGAATACCGGAACGCCCAGGCGCACGGCCATCTTAACGACATCGGGGACGCCGAAATCACGCGGCCTGCCCGGGCCTGGCGATATCAGGATCAGAGTGGGCGCAACCTTTTCAATCAACTCCTGCGGGAATCCGGCGCGATAAGTGACTACTTCGGCGCCGGTCTGCTGGGCGTAGTTCGCCAGCGTGTGGATGAAGCAGTCGTCGTTGTCCACCAGCAGCAACCGCGCGCCCGCGCCCGGTCCGGTCCCCAGCGCGTGGACTTCCGCGATGGCGGGCTGAGCTTCCACCACTCCCATGGCGCGGAAAAAGGTGCTGGCCTTGTAGCGCGTCTCGCGCTCCTCCAGCGCCGGCGCCGAATCGTAGAGCAGCGTCGCGCCCACCGGATACTGCGCCATGCCGTCGCGCAAATAAGTGGTGCGAATCAGAATGCCGGTGTTGATGTCGCCGTTGAGCGAGATCATCCCCACGGCGCCGCCATACCAGCCGCGCGCACTCTTCTCCAGCGACTCGATGGCCACCGCGGCAGCCTTCTTCGGCGCGCCGATCATGGTCACAGACCACATGTGCGTCAGGAACGCGTCCAGCGAGTCGAAGCCCTCTTTGAGCCGCCCCTCCACGTGGTCCGAAGTGTGGAACACCCCGGCGTACTTCTCGATCAACCGCCGCCCGATGACCTTCACGCTGCCCGGTTCGCAGACCCGCGATTTGTCGTTGCGGTCCACGTCCGTACACATGGTCAACTCGGACTCTTCCTTCAAGGACTTCAGCAGTTCCTTGATATTGTCGGCGTCGTGCATGGGGTCGCCGGTGCGCTGTGCGGTGCCGGCGATGGGCGAGGTCTCGATGCGCCGCCCTTCCACGCGCACGAACATTTCGGGCGACGCTCCCACCAGTTGCTCGTCGCCGAACTGCAGCAGAAACTCGTAAGGGCTCGGACTGGCTTTCTGGACGCGCTCGAACAACTCGGAAGCCTTGCCGGAATACGGCGTGCTGAAGGTCTGACGCAGCACCACTTCGTAATAGTCGCCGCGCCGCATGCCCGCGCGCACGGTTTCCACGTTGGCCATGTACTCTTCCGCCGTATGATCGCTGATAATGCCGCCGGCCTTGCGCTTGCGCGGATGCGGCACGGCCTCGGCGTCGCGCGGCAGGCCCGCTGTCGAGACATCGCCGCTCTCGAAATCGTAGCGATAACGCTCGATCTGCTCCTTCATTCGGTCCATGAAGCAGATGTCGTCGCAGAGATACAGGTGCAGGTCCTTGTGCTCATGCCGCGGCAGTTTTTTCTCGATAGGTTCGAACTGAAACAACAGGTCGTATCCGAAGGCGCCCACCAGTCCCAGGCGGGAATTCTCTTCGCCGCGAAACTCCTCGATCAGCGCCCGCAAAATGGTGAACGCCGAGGGTTGCTTGCTGCGCTGCTCTTCAGGAAACAGCGCCGGAAGCGGTTTCAGCCGGCCGTCCAGCACCCCATTCGCCCAACCGAATTCTTCCCAATGCGGGTGCCCCGCGAGCACCGGATGGAGCAACTGCGCGATGCGCCGGCCGCGCTCGTTGAGCGGGCGGAATTGCACGCTGCGGTCGCGCGCGACAATCTCCAGCGGCGGACAAGTGGAGGCGATGTCCCAGCGCGAATAACGCCCCGGATACTCGTATCCCGAAGACAGGTAGATGCCGCGGTGCCGGTCCAAATCGCGTAAAAGATGCCGCAGGCCCTTACCATAGTTGGTCTTGGTGAGCGTGCGAGTGACCTGGATCCCGTGGGGAGTCGTATAGCTATAGTCGTACATGGGTTTGTCCCTGGGGGAGTCTAGTTATCAGAATAGCACCAGCGCGCGCAGGCGTTCCGCGATGGCGCCGGCCAGGCTGGCACACTTCAAATCGTGGCCCGCGCCTTCCACGGGTAGCAACTCCACACGTGCGGGGATCTGTCGCAGAGCGGCGCGCATTTCGTCGAGAGTGCCGAACGGATCGTGGGTTCCGTGGACAAAAAGGGCCGGCGTGCGCCAGGCCGGGAAGAATGCGGTGCGCGGTTTCTCCGGATGGTTGGGAGGATGCAAGGGGTAGGACAACAACAGCAGCGCGTCCGCCAATCCTGGGTTCTCGGACATTGCCATAGCCGTCTGGCGCCCCCCGTAGGAGTGGCCGCCGGCGATCGCCTGGCCCGGCACACGGCCGCGCAGCATTTCCACCGCGCGCACAACTCCTTCACGATCGCGCGCCGCCGCAGCCGGAGAGGGCGGTCCCTTGGGACGCTGCTGGCGGAAGGGCAGGTCGTAGCGCAGCACCAGGAGCCCCGCCTCGGCGCAGGCGCACGCCACCTCTGTCAGTAACGGCGCATGGCAATCCGACCCCGCGCCGTGTGTCAGCGCGAGAGCGCACCCGTTGGGTTTGTGTGGATAATGCAGGACTCCACGGAACCCCGCGCCGCTTACGGCGGCTGAATCCAAGCTATTCCTTCTTCTTCAGCGACGCATCGTTGTCCTGGATGAATTTGCGGATGTCATCCGCCATCCCCAGGAGCTTCTCCCACTGTTCGCGGTAGAGCGTCACTGGAAAACGTCCCAGTCCGTAGACGGAAAGCCCGCCCTTCTCGCTCACCTTTAGCGACATTTGGCCGCGCGCGGGCCGCTTCAGCGCCTCGTTCTCGGCGCGTAATTTCTCGATTTCTTTTTGCAGATCTTCTTCGGCAGACATATCTGATAGCTTCAGTGATACCACACCTGGACATGCTACGCTGGTCTGTTCCCGCCCGATGCCTGCCTTCGATGCCATTCTCTTCGATTTCGACGGCGTACTCCTGGACAGCGAACCGGTCCACTGCGAGTGCTGGGCCGCCGTTCTGGCGCCACTGGGCGTCAGTCTGACCTGGGAGTTTTACCGCGGCCACTGCATCGGAATCGACGATCGCGAGATGCTGCGCATGATGGCCGCACAGTCCGATCCGCCGCGCGACTGGAACGAACTTTGGGCCCGTTATGCCGCCAAGAAGCAGTTATTTCAACTGCGGATGGCCGCCAATCCGCCCTTTCATCCGGCGCTCGATGGCCTGCTCGCGGAACTGCACGTACGCCACAAACTGGCCGTGGTGAGCTCCAGCGCCTGTTCGGAGATCGAGCCGCTGCTGGTGGCTGGCAACTTGCGGCGCCATTTCGACACCATCGTGGGCGGCGATAGCGTCCAGCGGCACAAACCCGAGCCCGAGCCCTACCTGCTGGCCGCCTCCCGTCTGGGCGTGACCGCGCCGCTAGTGGTTGAGGATTCCACCCCCGGGATCGCCTCCGGACGCGCCGCGGGATTTGAGGTACTGAGGGTGCAGACCGCGGCCGAGGTCCCGGACGCACTACGGCGCGTTGTACTCTGTACATAGTGGGTCCATTTCAATCACACGGCGACCGTCCGCGCGGCAGCAGGACAGACCCGTCAAAACCAAAGGGGAAAACCTCCGACCACTTGAAGAGCGTACTTCCGCTTTTGAAGGACCTGATCCGCCCCCGGCGTGGTCTGCTGCTGCTGGGCTTCTTTCTGATGGTGATCAACCGGCTGTGCGGATTTGTGCTCCCGGCATCCACCAAGTTCCTGATCGATAACGTCATCACCAAGGGTCAAACCTGGCTGCTGAAGCCGCTTGTCTGTGCCGTGTTGGGGGCCACGCTGATTCAGGGAATCACGTCGTTCACCCTGACCCAGTTGCTCTCCAAGGAAGCGCAGCGGCTGATCGCCGAACTCCGGCGGCGCGTTCAGCAGCACATCGGATTACTATCGGTAGCCTATTACGATGCCAATAAGAGCGGCGTGCTGGTCTCGCGCATCATGACCGACGTGGAAGGCATCCGTAACCTGATCGGCACCGGGTTGGTGGAGTTTGCCGGCGGGATTCTGACGGCCATCGGGTCGGTCTTCATCCTGCTGTGGATCAGCCCGCTCCTCACTGGTTTGGCGCTCCTGTTTATCGCCATATTCGCTGGGATTCTGGGCAAGGCATTCAAGAAAATCCGGCCGATCTTTCGGGAGCGCGGCAAGATCAACGCCGACGTGACAGGGCGGCTCACGGAGTCGTTGGGCGGCGTGCGCGTGGTAAAGGGCTACCACGCCGAGAAACAGGAAGCCGAGGTTTTCGCGGGCGGCGTGAAACGTCTACTGGACAACGTGCTGCGCAGCCTGACGGCGATTTCGCTGATGAGCCTTTCCGCAGTGGTGCTGATGGGTGTGGTGGGGGCCACGGTGATGTGGTTCGGCGCCAACGCCATCCTGGGCGGCAAGATGACCGTGGGCGATTTGACCCTGTTCGTCGCGGTGATGGCGTTCCTGGTGGCTCCCATGTTCCAGGTGGTGGGGATCGGCACGCAGATCACCGAGGCCCTGGCCGGTCTGGACCGAACTCAGGAAGTACTGGGAGAGCGCCGTGAGGACCAGGACGCCAAGCGAGTCCGCCCCGTCGGCGAGATCGCCGGGGATGTGGCTTTCGAACACGTCAATTTCTCTTATGACCCCGGCAAGCCGGTGCTGTGCGACGTCAGTTTCGAGTCGAAGCCGGGCACGGTAACAGCGTTGGTGGGCCCGTCAGGCTCGGGAAAATCCACCATCATCAGCCTGATCGCGGCCTTCCACGAGCCCACCGAAGGCATAGTCAGCGTGGACGGCTTCGATCTCTCCACGGTGCGGCTGGACACCTATCGCACACAACTCGGCGTGGTGCTGCAGGATACGTTCCTATTCGACGGCTCCATCCGCGAGAATGTGGGTTTCGCCCGCCCCGCCGCTACCGAAGAGCAGATTCTGGAAGCCTGCCGCATCGCCCGCGTGAACGAGTTCGCCGAACGCTTCGAGAAGAAGTACGACACCATCGTGGGCGAGCGCGGCGTCAAACTGTCCGGCGGACAGCGCCAGCGCGTCTCCATCGCGCGCGCTATCCTGGCCAACCCGCGCATCCTGATTCTGGACGAGGCGACATCCAGCCTGGATTCCGAATCCGAAGCCGCCATTCAGGAAGGCCTGGCTTACCTGATGAAGGGCCGCACCACTTTCGTGATTGCGCACCGGCTCTCCACCATCCGCCGCGCCGACCAGATTCTGGTAGTGGAAGAGGGCAGGATTGTGGAGCGCGGTACGCACGATTCTCTGTATGCGCTCGAAGGCCGCTACTGGGATCTCTACACCCGCCAGCATGGCCTGGACGCCAATCTGTTTCTGGCCCCCGGCGAATGCGATCGCGAGCCGGAAAATGGCGACAAACCGGGCGTGCCCGGCGGCGCCGCCGCCCCGCCTACCGCCGCATCGTTCCTGCGCGGCGGAGTTGCCTGAGGCATCTGCGCACCTGAAGACCAGCATTGCCTTATGTGGGGCAGGATGGCAACCTGCGGCCGAGTGGCACTCGGCCTGGTCGGCATTTTCGCAGAGCTGCCCAGGCAAATTACCCGTGCCGAATCACAAGCACATCGCCATCCTTGACCACGTATTCCTTGCCCTCCAACCGCAGCAGACCCTTTTCGCGCACCCCGGCATAGCCGCCATGATCGATTAGCGCCTGCCAATTGACCACTTCGGCGCGGATGAACTTCTTTTCGAAATCGGAATGGATGGCGCCGGCGGCTTTCACGGCCGTGCTGTTGGCTGGGATGGTCCAGGCGCGGCACTCGTCCTCGCCGGCGGTAAGGAAACTCATCAGGCCGAGCAGCGTATAGGTCGCGGAGATGAGCCGTTCCAGGCCCGATTCCCCCAGCCCGTAGCTGGTCAGGTAGTCCTGCTGCTCTTCGTGCGGCAACTCGGCCAATTCGGCTTCGATTTTGCCGCAGACCGCGCTGGCGGCGGTGTGACGGCGTCCAGCCAGCGGTCCATCGCGAAACTCGCGTTCGCGCTCGTGCAGTTTGCCGGCTTCCTCCTCGCCCAGATTCAGCACGTAAAGCATCGGTTTCTGGGACAGGAACTGGAAGCCGCGCAGGCGCTTCTCGTCCTCGCCTTCGATCTCGAGTTGGCGCAGCGGCTGATTCTGTTCCAGCACCGCCTTGCAGCGCACCAGCAGATCGTATTCGCGGTCGAGTTCGGGATTCTTGATCTTCTTGCGATCCTTCTCCAGCCGCTCGAGGCGCTTCTCCACCACAAGAAGGTCGCTGAGGATCAGTTCGATTTCGACATCCTCGAGATCGCGAACCGGATCCACCGAGCCCTTCTCGTGGGGCACAGTCTCATCGGCGAACAGGCGCAGTACCTGGGCGAAGGCATCCACCACGCGCAGGCTGCCGACGTAGCTGGCTTCGCGCAAATTCTCCTTGGAGATGGCGGGCATGTCCACATACTCGACGGTGGCATGCGTCACCTTGGGCGGTTCAAAGAGGCGGCCCAGCGCTTCCAGGCGCGTGTCGGGCACCTTGGCCACGCCGGTGCGCACCGCGGTAGAGCCGATGCGCGTCTCCTGGCGGGCGCCGGTGAGGATCGTGAATAGTGAGGTCTTGCCCACCATGGGCAACCCGATAATGGCAGTCTTCATAATTGGAGGTTTCTACAGGGGAACGTCCACCTGGCTCAAAATTTCCGCGATGATGCGCTCACCCATATCGGCGCGGCGCTGCACCAGGGTGGTGCGCGTGTTGACCACCACGCGGTGCGCGAACAGGGGCACGGCCAGCCGTTTAACGTCGTCGGGGATGGCGTAGTCGCGGCCCTCCAGCAGAGCTAGCGCCTGCACCGCCCGGTAGAGCGCCTGCGAGCCGCGCGGGCTCACGCCCAGGGCCAGCGATTCGTGATTGCGCGTGCGCTCCACAATGGCGAGCATGTAATCGAGCAGCGACTCTTCCACCGCGACCCGGTGAACCATCTCCTGGAGCCGAAGCACTTCGTCGGCCACCATCGACGAGATCACGGTCTGAGGAGCGAGCGTCTGAACATTGCGCAGAATTTCCCGTTCGCTGGCCGCATCGGGATAGCCGATGCGCAGGCGCATCAGAAAACGATCGAGTTGCGATTCCGGCAGCGGATACGTGCCGTGGTGTTCGAGCGGGTTCTGCGTGGCGATGACCATGAACGGCCGCGGCAGGGAGTGCGAGTGGCCATCGATGGTGACCTGAGCCTCATTCATGGCTTCGAGCAGGGCCGACTGCGTCTTGGGCGTGGTGCGATTGATTTCGTCGGCCAGCAGGAAATTGGTGAAGACGGGGCCCGGCTTGAACTCAAAGGCTTCCGACTGGACGTTATAGATGGTGACGCCCAGGACGTCGGAAGGGAGCATGTCGCTGGTGAATTGCAGCCGGTGGAAGCGGCCCGAAACGGAGCGGGCCAATGCGTGGGCGAGAGTGGTTTTCCCGACGCCGGGGACGTCTTCGATGAGCAGATGGCCGCGCGCCAACAGACACACGAGAGACAAGCGGACAACTTCGTTCTTGCCGCGAATCGCCGTCCCGAGGGCGGCCTCGAGTTCAGCCAGCTTAGGGAGGATTTCGGGCGAGAATCCAGCCGGCGGGGCCATGGTTGATTCCCGCTGGGACATTACAGTTCATCATACTAAAGATCGGCCCGGCGGGTCCGGAACCGGCGAGGGCGCGGGCGCAAAATTTGACACTCGACGCAAGTGTCTGATTAAATGAAAGTACACCACTGCTCCTCAGTAGCTCAATGGTAGAGCATTCGGCTGTTAACCGAAGGGTTGTAGGTTCGAGTCCTACCTGAGGAGCCAATCGTTTCACAGACTTACAGCCCATCAAGCCAACCAGATATCGTCAACCCTGGCTCACTGTGCCCATTTTTGTGCCCCAGCCGTTGGAGAGTGCTGAGGTGTGCCCCCGGTTGTGCCCTGCGCATCGGATTCCTTCGCGGGGGCAGGCTTACGCTTCGTTCCAACTGCGTCCAGAGCCGTTCTCTTCGCCTCCATGCGGATGTGACTGTACCGGGACAGCATTTGCCTTGAGACGTGCACAGCGATGTCCATGATGGTTTGGTCACCTGCTCCGCTTTCCGCGAGTTCGGTAATGAGCGTATGCCGTGTATCGTGCCAGCGCCCCTGTACGCCAGCCCGCTTCTTGACGTTGCGCCACGCAGTCTTTAGTGAGGCAATCGGCTTCGTTGGGTCGAGCGGTCGCTTCTGGCCTTTCACGGGCTTGCCGACTCGGCCTGGGAAAACGTACCACTCGGGTCTTGCCGTTCCAAATCTGCCCGTGTACCAGCGGGAATGATCCACGAGGGCCGCAACCAGCGAAGCGTTCAGCGGGATCGTTCGGCCTTCACCGGCTTCAGTTTTCGACTTTCCGACCGTTAAGAATCGCTTTTCGAAGTCGATCTGCGTCCAGGTCAGGTTTCTAATTTCGGCATCCCGCAACCCAGCGTTGAGCGCCAGCTCAAGTGCTGGCCGGATATTCGGCGATCTGCTGCCCTTCTGCGCTTTCGTGCCCTTGACCGAAGCAGGGATCGCGGCCTTCAGGAGTTCATCCTTCTGGTCACCAGAGAACGCTTTCCCGATGCTTGCGCCAGTTGCCAATTTCAACGATTTGTCGCGCCTCAACTTCGCACGGAGAGCATCACCTCGCGCATCGAGCAACCGGAGCAGAAATCCAACTTCTTCGTTAATGCTCTTCGGCGCCGCCCTCTCTTTCAGCCGGCAGACCTGGTACGCCTTGATCGTGTCATCCGAGATGTCAACCAGCATTTTCCCGCCGAGGTGGCGGGTGACGTGGCCGATGGCATATTCCGCAAATGCAGTGGCGCGATGCTTGAGCCTATAAACCTCCAGGTACGCTGCTGCGACGTTCGCCACGGGCTGTACGCGTTCGTCCCGGTTGTCGCCAAGGTCGTTGAAGCCTTCCTCCAGCTCACGCCTCCGCCGCTTCTCTGCCTCCTTGGCCACCGTCTTTGACGCCGTCTTGGCGGACTCCCGAATTGGGCGGTTGGCAAACCGAAACTTGTACCACCAAACGTCCCCCCGCTTGTAAACTGACATCAATCTCCTCTTTTGGTTTGTCTCTTGCGCGGCCTGCCACCGAGCTTACCGTTCGCTCTGGCGGCCTCCGCCTTCTGCGTGCTGGTCGTCGCCCCACCTGCCGCACCAACACACGCAGGGCAGATCAGTTTCACGTCGTGAAGTTTGCATCTCGGGGCTTTCATCACGGACTCCACAATATCCTAAGCGGCTTGGGAATACAAGGGGGACCTCGTGCCTGGTGCTCGTTGTTCACGCCGCTTGGCCCTCCAAGTTCTCTGCCACGTACGCTACCAGATCTTCCATCCGGTAGCGGACCAGGCGACCAAGCTTGGCGAACATCGGTCCTGTACGGAACAGCCTGCGTCGCCGGAGGAATGCCACGGTGCAGTGCAGGAACTCGGCGGCTTCCTTCTCATCTAGCAGCTTGACGGGGGTCATGCGACCGCCTTTCCAGCCAAACTCTGATTGGACTTGGCACCGCCCCCACGCCGGCCGTTCTCCCGGTTCGTCTCGACGAGCGCGAGTTTCTCGTCCCAGAGTTGCCGCAGCTCGGCATCTTCGAGCAACGAGCCCCCATTGATCGGTTCAAAGAACTGGAGCATCACGTCGAACTCTCGCACAAACTTCTTCGGTGATGCCGCGCGCGCCCACTTAGCAAGCAATGGCACGTCGTTCGGTAATCTGCATTCGCGCTTCCAGGCTTCCATTCGGAGCCAAAGAAGCCAGCCTGCCTGGTAGTCCTTCAGAAATGCGATCCTGGAATCCCCGGACCACTGATTGACATCAAGGGCAAACCAAAACAGCGGGTTCTTCTTCCGCCGCGAAGCCTTCTCGCATACTTCGACTTTGTGCGCCTTGCTCTGAGGCGCGGCGCCCAGGTTCACTACTGAAGCCTGCCCGGTGCCTGTTCCTGCGACCGACTGGGTGTTGGATCGTTCCAGTCGGCTCTCGCCCAGGCCCCTGCCGTCCGTCGCCGTAGAGACCCGCGGATTCGCATTTGCCAAACTCACCTCCTGCAATGGCTCGCATGGTGTGGCCGAGGTAGCGGGGACAGCGTCCACGACCTTATCGAGGATCGCCTCGTCTCCGACGCCGCTAACCTCGCTATCGCCGTCCTTTCCCGCGGCGATTGGTTTTGAGCGGCCCCGCTCAGGATCTCCCACAATCTTGATGTCTGCATCCCGCGGTTGCACTTCCTCCTCGTTCACCGCCGCCTTGAGCCACTTGGGTGCCCCAGCGAACTGGGCATTCTCGTCTTCCCACCGGCTGACCTCCCCGCTGGCATTCCTTGACGGGGGTGCTGCGACACATGCTCCATTTCCGAAAACAGTAAGGCCCGTGCCGAGATAATCTGCACCTGACCGCACTGGCCGATAGCATGCAAAATAGAGATCCCTGCGAGTGCCCCAGATCGCTGTCCGCGTGGGTGGCAACGGTCCGTGCTGGTCTTCGAGCAAGCGGAGGCTCTCGGCGCCTGCCTGTCCGTTAATGGAGACCACGAAAACGTTGCTCGATCTGCCGGTCACGATTCCTGGGTTCGCGTCAGGGAAGTAACTCCACTTCTGGCATAAGATATACGGGGTTGATGAAGGGCTACCAACAACGTCACCCAGACGAGAACACTGTTGTGCGACAGTGGTGCGGTATTTTGAGGTTGGGGACCAATCGCCCTCAACTCCTATCGGCAGCGCCTGAACCTCCATCTCCCGGCTGGCGTATTCCAAAGCAGAAGCTAACGCTTCGTTCGTTTCACTGGTGGTCTTGTCAATCGGCACGTGATTGTGATTCCTTTCTGGTTTTGAACCCACGGCTTGCTGCGGTCGGAAGGACCGGCGGCAGTGTGGTTGGATGGGTGGCAGGGCGGGCGTTCAGTTGGTGGCCGCTCTGCCGGATTGGGCTGATGTCCGTTATCTGCGGGAAAGGACCATCGGCCCGGACTAGTGACCCAAGAACAGTCGAGTTCTTGGGTATGAGAAGATCTAGACGCTTGCGTCCAGAAGAGGAAACATGCGGCAGAGAACCGTCGCACGGCAGAGGTCTCGGTTGTTGTGGTTCTGATTTCATTAGTCTCCTATGCTTGTCGTTTTTCTTCGACATCTTGTTTGGTATAGTCAGGTCTGACTCTTTTCTTGTCTTGTGTCTTCTCGTTTCTTTTGGTCTCCTGTCATGTCCTCTCCTCTCATGTGCTGTCTTCTTCTCTTATGGGTAAGCGTCCGCTTCCCGTCGCTTACCGGTCGGTTGGCCACCGCTTGGGCTGTGCTTCCCTGCTTATCTTTCAGTATCCCAGTATGGTAGGCTGGAAACGACTACATTTCCTATATACACACAGCCATGATGAACACGATCCAAATGTCGATAACTGTTGAATTGACAGTGTTTCCATGCGAATGGACCCTCATAGAGGGTGGCGGATTGCAGAGTGAGCTGAAGCCTGGGCTCGACCTATCGCCGCGGCCTGTGTTGGACGGTTGGGCGGTTCGAAATGACTTCCTCGCAGTGAGGCCGGAGAGGGCCTCGGCTGTTTCCGCTTTTCTCAATCGAACGGGCGTCTTCTCCAGAGCGTCGCTAACTTCCGCCCCGATACCGAGCAGTGTCGATGATTTTCGAGGATTTCAGTCGCTGATTCGCGACCTTGTGCTGAATCGGCCAGCGCTGTGGTCACAGATCATGCAGAGGTACCCGAAACGTAAGGCCGCCGTCTTGAACATGCACCGACTTCCTGCCTTCCGCATCGATTGGAGCAGAGAAGTCCCCAGCGCCATCGTTCTTGACACCCGCGTTCTCGCCGCAATCCTGGCGACCGTGCAGATCGATCATTGGCGACACGCCACCTTCCGGCCATGCGCCAAGCCCGGATGTTGGCGGCTGTTTGAAGCACGTGGAACGAACAAGATCTTTTGCAGCGACAAGTGTGCCAAGCACCAAAGCCTCCGGCGCTATCGGGCGAAGAAGAGCGAGGCCGGCCAGCAGCGCAAGAAGAAGCCCTTGCCGGATGAATAGTCCGGGTCGGCAGAGAATTGGCTAAGGAGTCCGATTCTCTGCGCGGAAAATGAGAATCCGATCCCGGAATGCCCCACTTCCGCCCCCCCGAGCCGAATCGCCCCTCTGGCGGGGCCTTGGGCACCCGGAAGTACGAATTTTTTCGTATACTAGAACATCGATCCCCGCAATGCAAACAAACGACACCTCTTACACGGCAGGGCACCAACATCGTGGTCTGAAAACCGGAACCGGCGCGCGATACTGCTGGGTTTCAACGTCCCAACGAAGCCAAGACGAGCGCTACCTCGTGGGAACGATGTTGGGGCGACGACCGCGACGTGGTGGGACCCGCGGTTGAAGACACTTTGAACACAGTTCATGGCGCCTTTCATAGCGAGGTGGACACCGTGCCGGACACCAAGCTGGCGCGCGGCTACGGCGCACCAGCGGCGTTGAGGTCCATAGCTGACTCGTGGGTGTCGTTGCTTCGCTTCTCGCCGCGGAAGTCCACCGTCGGGTTGCGAGGATCATCTGGCGGCGGTGCCGGTTGATCTTTACGTTGAAAACTCTTGTGGCTCGCCCAGGCTCCGATCAGCGTTCCGTCCACACTGAAGTGCTCGTCGGAGAGCACGTCGGCCACCCGGGCCGGCGTCAACACCAACTGGAAGAACTTCTCCGCGATGTCGCCCTCCAAGAATCGGGACCGATTCTTGGTGAACACCGTCGGCACCCAGACTGCTTCATCCATGTTCAAGCCAACGAACCATCGGAACAGCAGGTTGTACTCCAGTTGCTCCATCAACATCCGTTCGCTGCGAACCGTATAAAGAACCTGTAAAAGCAAGGCTCGCAACAACTTCTCGGGCGGAATCGATGGCCGACCGAATGCCGAGTAGAGCCCACTGAAGCCTGGCGACAGCGCCTTCAGCACTTCATCGACCATCAACCGGATGGGCCGCAGCGGATGCTTCGCTGGCACGCATTCTTCCGGTGACAGGTAGCTGAACATCGAACTCTGTTGGGTATCAGTTCCTCGCATCGTTGAAACATGAAGACGTGCTTCTGTTTCAACACGTAACAAGGCTTAGGGATGTTTTCAGCACCCTGCTAGAGGCGGCACCTCTGGTCGTAGCGCAGTCGGGAATATGGCATGGAAACTCCATCCCGGCGCTGTGACCAACTCGTAAGTTCACTTCGCTTTCTGAAGCCGTTGAATCTCCGCGTCCCTGATAGCTTGGGCCTTGGGCGAATCCAGAACTGCTTTCACCCGTTCAGCCGGGACAATGAAGCTGATTCCCGTGTTGAGGTCATTCCCGCCAACCACAGTCTGAGCGTCAAGCATGGTGGCCTTAAATCGATTTAGAAAGCTACCGGACAGTATCCCTAGAAAGCTCAGATCAGATCCGGCAACAATGGTCGATCCCCGCATTCCGCCCAGATTCAGCAGTACTGGAGAGCCACTATTACCGGGCCAGCTCGGAAGTTCAGCTATGAAAGCCCTCTGCCTTCCGGTTGGAGTATCAATCTTTTCGTCAGTCATCAATGCTAGAGTCCCGCGTCGGACAACCGGGTAGTTCTTGGATTCACCGTAGTACTGCGTCATCAAGCCGATGAAGTAAAGTGCGTCGCCCTCCGCAACCTGGCGACTCCGCAACTTGGCGTCATCGACGAACATGCTGATGGGTAACATCTTGAAATCGAATTTCTTCATATCAGGCAAGAGGGGGAATGCCGCGACGTCCACAGCCTCATCATCATCGTGAAACCAGATCAGGTTCCCCTTTTCATCAGAAACAGGTATGCCTGTTATGAAATCGCACGCCTGCGGGCCGGTTGGAGAGAGTAGATTTAGCCGCAGTCTTATCTCTTTTAGAAAACTGCCATCGGCATCCTTTAGAACGTGCTTGGCCGTTACGAGGTATGCGAAGCCGAAGTCCGATCCTCCTCTGCTGTCGGGATAGGACACAAAAAAGGCCGTTCCAAGCGGCCCATCCAGCACCAAGGGTCTATTTGCTGGACCCAAGATGGCTGTACCGTCTGGATTGCGCGGATGTGTCACGCCGAAGGCGAACGCCACAATCTTTTTCTGTGGCGTGATCTCCTGTGCACTCAACAGTGCTGGCAATAGAATGGCCAGTGCTGCCGTTCGCTGGACGCTTAAGTGGCGCATGTCTGATTTTACTGCCGTATGGCGGAAAATGCTGGGTCACCGTTGAACCGTCTACACCGGGCCGTCAGCGGGTTTCGGTCCTTCCGAGAACCGATGAGCCTGCGGCACGGCTGCTGGCTTGGTCGCGATGGATTCCGGGACTGCACTTGGCTTCCATGCGAATATTGCTGTAGCGGGAGAGTATTTGTTCTTGAGGTCGAACGGCACTATTCATGATAGTCCCGGCGCTTTCGGATTTCGTTACCACGAGGTCGCTATGTCGCAACGAAGCCCCAACGTCGTTTGAGCGTGGTTTTGAACAGCCTCAAAAAAAATTGGAATCACGTTTGGGCAGCGCCTGAGCAACGGCCCGGGCCGTGTCTGTGGGGTGGTGACTTTGCCACGGCACCGGCGCCACCATTTTTTTTACGACCGAACACCGGGTATGACTTCGTTCCATCGATGCCACTAGCCGCGCGTCCGGCGTAGCCGTGCAGTAACCTCCACCACGAGAGCGCTTCTCCCGGTCACCGCTTCTTCGTGGCTGGTCTCTTGACTGGTCTTGTCTTAGCTTCCCGTGCCAGACGTTCCGCCGTCCGCTTCTGCGCAGCCGCTGTAGACGCCTTCTTTGCGCGCGCAGACCGTTCCTCCGCTGTCATTGTCTCAAGGCTGCGCTTTCCGCCGATCTTGCCGCCCTTGCTGCCGATCTCGCGCATGATCTCAGAGAACAGAGCTTTTGTCTTCTTGTCCACTCTTCCATCTTAAGACGGATTAGAGCAATGTGCGTCGGACGCAAAATAGTTCTTGCACCTAAAGCGTGTTTAGGGTATCCTGCAAATGGTTCTGATGTTCGATAACTGAAACGAATCGAACACCAGACAGAAACGGGACCGCGACAGACGGCAATCTGCCACGGTCCCTAAACAACGCGTTGGAAAGGCAACACGATGTCTACAAACGAGGATACCGCACCCAAAGCGGACGTCTACCAGAGGGTAACGGACGCAATCGTAAGCGCAATCGAATCCGGCATCGGTCAGTATCGGATGCCATGGACTGTACGGCAGGACAAGGGCTTCAGCCCTCTGTCCGTCGGATCGGCGAAACCTTATCGCGGGATCAACACCCTTGCCCTTTGGGCACAGTCCCATACCAAGGGCTACAGCTCTGCCCTGTGGGGAACGTACCAGCAATGGGCGCAGCTTGGTGGACAGGTTCGCAAGGGTGAGCATGGTTCGCCTGTTGTCTATTGGGGCACCTACGAAAAGCAGACGGACGAGAGCGAAGGGGAATCGTCTCGTCACGGATTGTTTGCCAAGGGCTACACGGTCTTCAACATCGAGCAGGTGGCCGGCTGCAAGCTGCCGAAGCGATTTGAACCGAAGCTCTGCCACAACGAACGCATCGCCGAAGCTGATTCGTTCTTCTGCGGTACTGGTGTGCAGGTTCGAGACGGCGGCAATCGGGCATTCTATCGGCCTGATACGCCCGAAGCGGTGTACGTTCCTGGATTCGATCAGTTCCCAGACCGCGTGGATTTCTACAGCGTATTAGCTCATGAGTGTACCCATTGGACCTCGCACGCTTCGAGGTGTGACCGTGAACTCGGGAAGCGGTTTGGCGATGCCGCCTACGCGGTTGAAGAGCTGATTGCCGAACTGGGCTCCGCCTTCACCATGGCACGCCTTGAGCTGGAACTGACCCCGCGCCAAGATCACGCCCAGTACATCCAATCGTGGCTGAAGGTTCTGAAGGCCGACAAGCGGGCCGTTTTCACGGCAGCGTCGAAAGCCCAACAGGCAGCCGATTTCATGGTTCGGATGTCGGAGCGGACTGCGGAGGTGGCAGCATGAACGGGCGATACCTGATCTGCGTTCCCGTCCAAAGCGGGCGAAACGAAAAGCGCTTCGATGCCGCGTGGGGCAAGTTCGCGGAGGTCTGCCGGTCCCTTCACCGGGACGGACTCGACTACCAGGTGCAACTAAACCTAACGGACCTCAAGCCCCACGTGCTGATTACGGCAAGCGGGACGGCTACGCCCCGCAAGCGGTCTACCTCGCATCGTTTGACGCTGCCACCTCCCCTTCCCGCGCAACGATGCCGGGACCGCGCTCTTGAAGCGGAGTGGTTCCTGCCTGAGAACCGCGAACGGCGCAACAGCACCACGGCCTATTGGAGCAAGCATCAAGCCCGCCACCAGGAACTCTCTCAGATGCCCGAAGAGTTCCTTCGGGTCGAAGCGGAATTCTGGCGCGAATTGGAACTCCTCAGCGGGCAGCGCGAACACTTCAAACCGGGACGGACAGACGAAACAGCTCGTGCCGATGATGAGGTGGCAGCTTGAACGACGCCACCCTGGTTATCGGGCCGGCGCAGGAGGGGGCGGACTTGGTTCCGCTCCCACAAGCGCCCGCGCTGCCTTCTCTACCGTTGCCTGAACAAGTACGCGACTTCATTCGGGCATCGAAGGCAGACAACACCCTCCGCGGCTACCAGAGCGATTGGCGCGACTTCTGCGCGTGGTGCGATGCGCACGGCACTCGCTCCCTGCCAGCGAGTCCCGAATCGGTCGCGTCCTACATCGCCGAATGTGCTGGACACCTGAAGGCGGGAAGTATCCAGCGACGCCTGAACGCAGTCGCGGAAGCGCACAAGGCAATGGGGCTTGAGTCGCCTACGCATAGCCCCATCGTCGTCAGCACCATGAAGGGCATCCGCCGGACGAAAGGAACGGCGCCAGCGCAGAAGGCGGCAGCATTGACCGACGATGTCCGCGCCATGGTTGACGCCACCGATACGGGGCTGATCGGCACACGGGACCGCGCGCTAATCCTGCTGGGCTTCGCCGGTGCTTTCCGCCGTTCGGAACTAGTAGCGTTCGACCTTGAGGACTGCGCGTTCGGGAAGGACGGCCTGACGGTCACGTTGCGAAGATCCAAGACCGACCAGGATGGAGCTGGGCGCAAGGTCGGGATTCCGTACGGGGCTTGTCCTGATACCTGCCCAGTCCGCACTCTTCAATCGTGGATCGAACAAGCTGCCATCACAGCCGGGCCGTTGTTCCGCTCTATCAATCGCCATGGGAAGGTACAACCGGGCCGGTTGAGTGGTATCGACGTGGCGCGCATCGTGAAGAAGTTGGCATTGCGTGCCGGATTGGACGCTGCGAAGTTTGCCGGCCATTCTCTCCGCGCGGGCCACGCCACTGCGGCGGCAATCGCGGGCGCATCGGAGCGTTCCATCATGGCCCAGACCGGGCACCGTTCGGTTCAGATGCTCCGGCGCTACATCAGGGACGGCAGCCTCTTCAAGGAAAACAGCGCAGGCAAGTTGGGGCTATAGTATTCAGGCATGAGACGTGATATAGATTAACGACTGTAAAGAAACTAAAGCTAAGAATGCAAGGTCCGGTCGAACTTCAATCTCGATTGGTTCTTTTCTGGGCCAAGTACGACAGAGAGTCTGGTAACTGGCACCCGCTGATCGCGCACTCCCTGGAAACCGGTGCGGTCAGTCGAAAACTCATTGAGCGATCACTCTCACCAAACTTCGTCCGTTTTGTGGCTCGCGCTCTTGAGCTAGATGAGGCGGCGACGTTGAATCTCGTTGTCTCTTTGGCAGCGGTTCATGACATAGGCAAGGTGAACCCCGGATTCCAACGTCAGATCGATTGGTTTCGGGAGCAACTGACCGCGCAAGGCTTTACCGCCCCGGAGCGAACATTGTCCCGGCCGCACGGGCTGGTCACCGCCCACAGCCTACAGCACTGGCTGGAGCGGTTTCACGGGATGCAGGCGGATATTTCCCGGCCGTTGGCTTCAGTTGTTGGCGGACATCATGGCGTCCTGCCACCGCCAGAGAAATGGCGGAACTTGTCGGCGGCGGAGTTGGGGGGGCGTTCGTGGGAGAATGCGCGCACGTCAATGCTGTCGCTGATTCTGGTAGGGCTTGGAATCTCTTTGCCCTGCCCGTCAAGACTGCCGCATTCGTGCTCGTTCATCCTTGCAGGTCTGATTACCGTCTCGGACTGGATCGCATCAAACAACGATTTCTTCCCTTACACAGCCAATGTGGAGCGTGCTGTTGAATTTCCAGATCCCGTCACGTATTACCGCGACTCACTGCGGCGCGCCGACACAGCCATCGACCGACTCGGGTGGCAGACTCGCAGTAGCATTCAAGTCCCGGACTCGTTTGCCGGCTTGTTCCCGTGGATCGAGACACCCAATCCGCTCCAGCGCCAAGCATTCACAGCGGCAAAAGAATCGACAGGTCCCAGTCTGCTCCTGATCGAAGCCGCAATGGGCGAAGGAAAAACGGAAGCGGCGCTCAGTGCCAGCGAAGTGTGGGCAGCGGCTCTTGGTTATCGAGGCACGTATTTTGCTCTTCCAACCCAGGCGACAAGCAACCAGATGTTCTCACGTGTCCGCGCTTTCCTAGAGGATCGCGCTCACGGTGACCGTCTCGTCCTACAACTCCTGCACGGGCACGCTGCCCTCTCGGCAGAGTTCGAGGAACTTCGAGCCAAGGGAGCGAGTGCCTTTAGCGCTAGCGACATTGGAGAATCCCAACGTGAATCTGTTTTGGCGAGCACGTGGTTCACTTTCCGCAAGCGGGGTTTACTGGCCGCATTCGGCGTCGGCACAGTGGATCAGGTACTTATGGCGTCGCTAAGCGGGAAGCACGTCTTCGTCAGGCTTTTCGGGCTGGCGGGCAAGACCATTATTATTGATGAGGTTCACGCATACGACACCTACATGTCAACCTTGCTAGAGCGAGTCTTGGAGTGGTTGGCGGCAATTGGAAGCTCGGTGGTCCTGCTCTCAGCAACACTCCCCGCCGAGCGCAGGGACGACTTGGTGAGCGCGTATGCTAAAGGGCTGCGACTCGAAAGTCCCGCTCTGCCTGCACGCATCCAATACCCGCGCATCACGACCGTCTCCGGCGAAGGAGTAAAGTCAGCGACCTTCGCGACAAGCTCTCCTCACGCAGTTAAGCGAATCAGGTTGGCGTGGATTCAGCCCGAGACACTGGCCGAGTTGCTGGAGGAGCGCTTGGCCAGCGGGGGGTGTGCCGTCGTTGTATGCAATACCAGGAGAGACGCGCAGCGCCTTTTTCAAGAACTGGGACCCCATTTCCCCGGCACGGCAAGCGACAGCTAACCTGAGTTGGATCTGCTGCATTCGCATTTTCTGTTTGCGGACCGCGACGCAGCGGAGAAGCGCTGCCTGATGCGGTTTGGCAAATCGGGAACCGGGTCGCGACGGCCCGGACGGGCTGTCCTAATAGCAACCCAGATTGTTGAACAGAGCCTGGATTTAGATTTTGATCTCATGATTAGCGCCCTCGCACCGGTCGATCTGCTATTCCAGCGCGTCGGGCGGCTTCACCGTCACCTCCGGGATCGACCGGCGCTTCTGTCGGAGCCTTCGCTGGCGCTGATCGGTATGGCACTGGACGAATCCGGCTTGCCCAAGTTTCCCAGAGGCCATCTGTCGGTCTATGAACCACACCTGTTGTTTCGCACTTGGATCACGTTGCGTGATCGGGAGTCACTCGCAATCCCTGAGGATATTGATCCGTTGCTTGATTCCGTTTATCAGGACCAATCGGAACCGATGTCCCTTTCGGAAGCCGGTCAGGCCGTTTGGCGCGAAACCAGGCGAAAGCTCCAGGCGCATCGTGCGGCTGAACACGCCACCGCACAGGATCGATACCTACGATCCCCCGGCTCCAAAATGGCGGTCTGGGAGTTGGCCGAGGCAGCCTATGCGGAGGACGACCCGGAACAGAGGCAGTTCCTGGCGTCACGAGGTTAACCGAACCCTCCGTACAGGTCGTGTTCCTGGAGCCGTACCCGCTAGACCGTAACCACGCCCAGATACCCGGAATCGAAGAACCGTTACCAATCAACGGCATTCTGTCACTCGATCAAGTGCGGGGTTGCCTGTATCGCTCGGTAACGATATCCGACCGTCGCATGGTCGAGAAACTCAATTCTGTTCCCCCACCCACTGCGTTTCAAAAATCCCCGCTTCTGAGTGAGCACCGCCTACTCCTTGTGGATGGCGACGGAGCGGCACTGCTTGGGGATCAGGTCATTCGGCTGCACCCGAAGTTGGGAGTCGTAATCGAGAACGTTGCATGAATCACTCATTCAATCTCGTTCGCCAGCCGTTCATACCCTGCCACCGGATGGACGGCTCCTTCGTCGAACTGAGCCTTCTAGACGTGCTCAATGAGGCGCACCGCGTCAGAGAAGTTGTCGATGAATCACCGCTGGTGACGATGGCACTTCATCGCCTCCTGCTCGCCATTCTTCACAGATGCTTCGGGCCGGAAACGCCGCAGGTCTGGGCAACTCTTTGGCAAAACCGGTCTGAAGGATTCCCCGTGGAAGTCATTCGAGCCTACTTAAGGGAATGGGAACATCGATTCGATCTCTTTGATCCGGCCCGCCCTTTCTACCAGACGGCGGCTTTACGAACGTGGCCGCAGCGCATGTCGGTGAGTAAACTTATTCCCGAGTTGGCCTCCGGTAACAACGCGACGCTGTTTGACCACACCTGCGATGCGGATATCTACACGCTCACCCCAGGCGTGGCAGCGAGGGCGACCATATCGGCGCAGTCGTTCTCCGCTGGGGGCCTCGTGTCATTTGTCAGAAAAGCGGATAGATCCGCTGATGCCGCCCCCTTGGCATCAGCAGCGGTGGTGCTGGTGCGCGGAGAGACCCTGACCGAAACGCTGCTGCTGAATCTGCACCAATATGACCAGGACGAGGACGAGCCATTTCCCTTCACTGGCAGAGACGTCCCAGCGTGGGAGAGCGACGGCGAGACGACGGCCGAGGATCGTGTGCCAGTTGGCTATCTGGACCTCCTCACCTGGCAGAGCCGACAGATTCTGTTGATCCCGGAGACTGCACAGAACGGATCGACCGTCGTCTCCAGCGTCGTTATCATGAAGGGCAACCAGTTCCCCGATGACTGGCCACACCGCCGCCGCGAGCCAATGGTGGCGTTCCGCCGCAGCAAGAAGCCAAGCTGCGTGCGGGATTCGTGGCTGCCCATCTCCTTCCGGCCTGGGCGCGCTGTGTGGCGAGATAGCGGTGCGCTGCTGCAGTTCCAAGTGGAGCAGGACCTCTCGACCAGACCGCGTCTCTTTAGATGGCTCAACAATCTGATGGACAACGATGCTCTGCCTGAGACTTCGGTCTTCAGCTTTGATGTATTCGGACAGGCAACGGATAAAGCCAGCGTTCTGCTGTGGAGACACGAACGGCTACCCCTGCCTGCCGCTTATCTGGCGGAGCCGATCCTCACCGCACGGCTCCAAGAGGCACTGAAGGTTGCCGAGGATTTGTATTTCAAATTGCGCATTTCGGCGCAGGACGTCTTGAAAAAGGGGCTAGGAATCGGAAATGCGAGTCCGCATCTGGCGGCTCTCGAACGCCGGTTTTGGGCTGTGCTCGAATTGGACTTTCTTCCGTTCTTTCGCTCTCTCCCACAGGATCGCCGCATAAGTGAAGACGGGAGTGTGTCTTTCGGCGACACGAAACTGGGTGACTGGACGGATGCCGTGCGCCAAACCGCGCTGCAATGTTTCCAGGAGTTCTCGTTTGGCCTTGGTGCCACCGCTCGCGTGACTATTGCCACCGCACGATTCGAGAACCGCCTTCGTTCTACATTGCCAGCCGTCAAAACGGGGGCAGTGCAAGCTAAAGGAGATCGCTCATGACTGACCGTGAATCCGCATTCGTGAAATATCTAGGAAGTCTTGTCACGCAGGCAGACCGTCAGGCGCTGGCCGAACTGAGATCCGGCCTGTCAGGTGAGCCAGGCCGATTGTTCCACATGTACCGCTACGTGGGCCGCTTCCTCACAGAGGGCGAGACAGCGTGGAATGAGCAGAGGTTTCTTATCGTCGCGTCCCTGTTCGCGCTGTATTACCAAGGTCCGGCTGCCGTCTCAGATCCACAGCATTTGGGATTTGGCACTTCGTTCCGCCAACTGTATGAAGCGACGGAACGTCGCCCCAGCGTGGAGCGCCGCTTTTTGTCGTTGATCGCCTGCCATCCAGACAGCCTGCCGGATCATCTCAGGCACGCAATCACCCTAATGCGTTCCGAGGCGGTCGCGGTAGATTTTGCACAACTCTTGTCCGATCTGTCTTACTGGAGCCACCAAGAGCAGTGGGTCCAGCGCCGGTGGGCGCGCCAGTTCTTCCGAAGTGAAGACCCGGCCGCCCCTGAACAACAAGCCACCGTCCAACCAGACGATATCCCAGTGGAGAGTGAACAGTGATTCTTGAATTGCACCTGCTTCAGAATTTTGCCCCGTCCAACTTGAATCGTGACGATACCGGGTCGCCGAAGGAGTGCGAGTTCGGCGGTTGCCGTCGCGCCCGCATCTCGTCGCAGTGTCTAAAGCGTGCCATTCGTCGGACCTTCAATGACACTGCCCTGTTAAAGCCTGAAGAGCTTGGAGTTCGCACCAAGCGCGCCGTCAAAGATTTATCGGATGCTTTCGTTGCCAAAGACAGGCCGGAAGCGGAGTCACTCTCGGTGGCGGCTCTGGGCGTGACCGCTTTGGGCCTGAAGGTGAAACCGGGTGAGCCGCTCACCGAATATCTCGTGTTCCTTTCTCGTGCCCAGTTGGACCGGTTCGCGACTTGGGCTCTGGCCAACTGGGAGGAACTCGCGAGATTGGCTCGCGACGATTCTAAGGACAAGCCACCCAGCGCCGACCAGGGCAAGAAGGCCAAGAAGGGCAAGAATGACGCCGTCGCGAAACTGCCGCCGGACGCCCCCGACCTTCTCGACGGGCATCACGCCGCGGATTTGGCGCTGTTTGGTCGAATGATCGCGGATCTTTCCGACCGGAGTATCGACACGGCTGCCCAGGTGGCCCAAGCGATCTCCACCCATCGCGTAGACTTCGAGTTTGACTACTACACGGCCATCGATGACCTCAAGCCGGACGACAAACCCGGCGCGGACATGATCGGCACCGTAGAATTCAACTCCGCTTGCTACTACAGGTACGCAAACCTCAGTTGGCCCATCCTCCTGGGCAACTTGGATGGTGATTATGAATTGGCCCGCCGGTCGGTTGAAGCATTTGTGAGGGGGTGCATAATAGCGATGCCGACAGGCAAGCAGAATAGCATGGCTGCCCACAATCCGCCCTCGCTGGTTATGGCGGTCTGGAGCGCTGGTCAGCCTGTAAACCTGGCAAATGCATTCGTCAAGCCAGTCCGGCCTACTGGCGACAAGGACCTCGTCGCCGCTTCCGTCGAGGCGCTGGATCGTTATTGGGGAAGCTACCTCGAAATGTACGGCGAAAGTTCAATAACCGACGTCGCAGTCGTGACCCTGGAACCCAACTCGCTCAATCGGCTAAAAACGGCCGAGGTGGGTTCCGTATCTAAACTTGTGGATCGCATCATGGCGCGGGTTCCTCTGGAGCCGCAGCCATGAAATCGACGTTGCTGCTGCGGCTCTGCGGCCCCATGCAATCTTGGGGAACACAGAGCCGTTTCATTTACCGTGATACCGAGCGCGAGCCGTCGAAGAGCGGGGTGATCGGATTGCTGTGCGCCGCCCTCGGGAAGCCCCGTGTCGAAGTTGCGGGAGATGGCAAGCCAACGCTCGCCCAACTTGCCGGGTTACGAATGGGTGTCCGCGCGGACCGTGAAGGAAACCTGGAGTGCGACTACCAAACGGCGGAGAATGTGGCTGAAGCACACGGCAAGGGACGGCGTACAGTTCAGTCCTGGCGGTCTTACCTCGCGGACGCCGACTTTCTGGTTGGGCTGGAGGGGGACCGTCGATTGCTGGAAAAACTGGACCGGGCACTTGCCTCCCCCGTATGGCACCTCTTCCTCGGACGCAAGTCTCTCGTGCCCGCTATCCCGGTGCGCCTGCCCAACCAACCACCATGGGGGCCGGGGCTGAGCGACGAGGTGTTAGAGACCGCGCTACGCGCTATTCCCTGGCATGGACGTCCCGGTGAACTGCCTCCGGCGCAACTTCGGTTCATCGTGGAGGATACGTCAGGGGCAAGCGCGGAGGTACGGAACGACGTGCCACGTTCATTTGATGTACGTGCATTTGCCCCACGCGGCGTTTCGACTCAGTTCGTAGACTTTAAGGAGGTCGCGGGTCCATGTGGCTCTCTCGTCTGATTCTCAACCCTCGCAGTCGAGCGGTGCGGCGTGACCTGGGCGACTGCCACCAACTCCATCGGACATTGCTGAGCGGGTTTCCTTCGGTTCAAGTGCCTGAGCCCCGCCGCGCGATTGGGTTGCTGCATCGCCTGGAGCAGGATCGAGCTGGAAATCCGGTTTTGTTGGTACAGAGCTTGATGGAACCGAACTGGTCGTGTCTGCCCACGGACTACTGCCTGCACGGGGTGGCTGGTGTCGAAAATCCAGGGTTGAAGCCTATCGGACACATTCTGGATGCAGTCCAGACCGGCTCCCAATTTCGCTTTCGGTTGGTTGCCAACCCCACGCGGCGCATTTCGAGAGAGGCCCCGCGGATCGGCGGCGCCTCGTCGGTACGGGTTGAGCTGAGAACCGAGGAGCAATGGCGTGAATGGATGCTTCGCCAGGGGGATAGGCACGGCTTCAAGCTGAGGGACGTGAGCGCCGCGCCGGGTCTTCAGAACCTGTTTGGTTTGCACGCAGCCCATCTTCAGGGAAAGCGGAACGGCCAGTCCGTGACGGTGTTCGCCGTCCAATTTGAGGGGGTTTTAGAAGTGGCGGATGCCGAACAATTCCGAGCCGCCATGCGTTCAGGTATCGGGCCGGGCAAAGCTTATGGTTGTGGCCTGATTTCCATCGGACCGCTGGGTTAGCCTATAGCCCAGACCAGGGTTGCCCTTGGCAACGGGAGGCGATCAATGCAGGATCTCCATGAACTGCCGAAAGTGCGTGATAGTTGGACTTACGTGTACCTGGAACACCGCCGCATTGACCAGGATGCAAAAGCTGTCGCCGCATGGGACGCTTCGGGGAAGATTGCAATCCCATGTGCTGCCTTAACACTCCTCATGCTGGGTCCCGGCAGCTCGATCACCCATGCCGCGATTTCCTGCCTGGCGTCTCACGGCTGCATGATCGTGTGGTGTGGCGAAGGATTGGTTCGATTCTATGCGCTGGGCATGGGAGAAACCCGATCCTCGCGGCATTTGCTGCGGCAAGCAAGCCTCTATGCCGATCCTGCATCGCGTCTGCGGGTTGCTTTTGACATGTACCGAGCCCGCTTCCAGGAAACGTTGCCCGAAGAGATGACACTGCAACAAATCAGGGGGCGGGAGGGAATTCGTGTTCGGTCCACCTATACGAGATGCGCGCAAGAATATGGAGTGCCGTGGAGCGGACGAGCATACCGGAGCAATGCATGGACGTCGGCGGACCCGGTGAACCGCGCCCTTTCGGTGGCGAACAGTTGTTTGTATGGGGTATGCCATGCGGCCATCGTGGCCGCCGGGTACTCTCCCGCTATCGGATTCGTCCACACTGGGAAAATGCTCTCATTCGTCTACGATGTAGCGGATCTCTATAAAACCGAGATCTCCATCCCAGCCGCCTTTCGGGCTGCGAGTCAGGCAGAGGGCGACTTGGAAGGACGTGTTCGTCGCCACTGCCGAGACCTTTTTCTCAGTTCGCGTTTGCTGGAGCGCATCGTTCCTGATCTGACGAAGCTTCTTGGTGAGCCGGATCTTCCCGAGCAGGGTGATTTTGATGCGTCGGATGACGTGCCAGGACATCTATGGGACCCGGAGGGCGGAGCAATTGCTGGAGGTGTGAACTACGAAGAGCCTGACGAATAGAGAGGACCGGACCGATGGTTGTCATGATTTTAGAGCGAGTACCTGAGTCGTTGCGGGGCGAATTGTCGCTCTGGATGCTGGAGCCGAAATCAGGCGTGTTTGTCGGCTCAGTCTCCGCTACAGTTCGGGACAAACTCTGGCAGAAAGCGTGTCGTGCGATGCGCGGAGGAGCGGGTGTCCTGGTGTACTCCACAAATACAGAGCAAGGATTCGATATCCGATCATGGGGCGATCCCAGCCGTTCGGAGGTGGAAATTGAGGGGCTAAAATTGATCCAAGTGCATGAAACGCCCTGAAACCCAGTATTGTCCCCACGGGCGTGGGGGTGAACCGTTGCAACCCTCAGTCCCGCGTCCAGGATCACAATTGTCCCCACGGGCGTGGGGGTGAACCGTTTAGTAAACTACGGCCATGGCCGATCAAAACATTGTCCCCACGGGCGTGGGGGTGAACCGCGTGCGCATCGGAAAGGCCGGTGTTGGCTTGCATTGTCCCCACGGGCGTGGGGGTGAACCGCTGATCCGCAGCACCGAAGACGCGCTCACGGAATTGTCCCCACGGGCGTGGGGGTGAACCGTTGGTCTGATACGCGTTCAGGGCGTTGTTGTAATTGTCCCCACGGGCGTGGGGGTGAACCGTCTTCCTTGGTTTCCTGACCTCCTGAGGCGCCATTGTCCCCACGGGCGTGGGGGTGAACCGAAACCCCGCGCTCTGATCCGTGCAATTGATTGCATTGTCCCCACGGGCGTGGGGGTGAACCGCAAGGGATTCGCGGCATGGCGGAAGCTGTGCAATTGTCCCCACGGGCGTGGGGGTGAACCGAAGCCGGACTTCTCGGGTGTGCCGGGCGCGTTCATTGTCCCCACGGGCGTGGGGGTGAACCGTAAGGGCCTTCATCTGAACTCCAGTCCTATCCATTGTCCCCACGGGCGTGGGGGTGAACCGCCTGCCGCCGACGACGCGCTTGCACAATTGCGATTGTCCCCACGGGCGTGGGGGTGAACCGTGGTATTACTCGCAGCGGTAGATTCGGCTTGAATTGTCCCCACGGGCGTGGGGGTGAACCGATCGGGACCACGCTCAACGTCCGCAAGCCGGTATTGTCCCCACGGGCGTGGGGGTGAACCGCTCACGAAGCTGGACGCGTTGCCATTCGGGACATTGTCCCCACGGGCGTGGGGGTGAACCGAGACGTAGCATGTCGGATTCCTGTTTGGTTTCATTGTCCCCACGGGCGTGGGGGTGAACCGAAATGCCCGATTGGATGCGAGTGTGAGCGTTCATTGTCCCCACGGGCGTGGGGGTGAACCGGATCAGCACCACAATGATGAGAGCGAGGCGTTATTGTCCCCACGGGCGTGGGGGTGAACCGGTCCCCGGCTGCCGTCCTTCTGGGAGGATCTTATTGTCCCCACGGGCGTGGGGGTGAACCGAATCCCATCGAGTACGTCCATGTCGGGCGCAAATTGTCCCCACGGGCGTGGGGGTGAACCGTGAAAGAACCGGGACAGCGCAAGGCCGTCATCATTGTCCCCACGGGCGTGGGGGTGAACCGCGACCGGATGCGCTGTGGTGACGGACCCGAGCATTGTCCCCACGGGCGTGGGGGTGAACCGAAAGCGGATAGCAAGAAAACCAAGCGAGTCGAATTGTCCCCACGGGCGTGGGGGTGAACCGCGTTCGGTGCCTATGACGCCGGCTCCGGTGTTATTGTCCCCACGGGCGTGGGGGTGAACCGTTCTGATACGGTCCCTGCACGAAGGTGTCGGTATTGTCCCCACGGGCGTGGGGGTGAACCGCCACGGCAACACACCTGCTACGGGCTGTATTCATTGTCCCCACGGGCGTGGGGGTGAACCGAATTGATCGCTCATCCACATATCCTGGTGCGAATTGTCCCCACGGGCGTGGGGGTGATCTACCCGAGGCCGGGAAAGCCGCGACTGCGCTGTACAGTGTCGCGTGTGTACGCTAGTGCCAAACCATCCGGTCGGGCCACTGTTGTCAGTGCCGGTTGAAAATTCCCCAGTTTTCGCCGATTGAAAATTCCCTACTTGCGCCGGTTCAAAAATCCCCAGGTGCAAGAAGATTGTAGGCATGCCCCGGCGCAGCAAGCAAGCGCT
>Ga0181529_10001659_pt1 | contig 28215 bp, 13 predicted proteins | sample PEATcosm2014_Bin_36_FD_119763 | JGI IMG/M metagenome (GOLD analysis project Ga0181529, IMG submission 119763) | Peatland microbial communities from MTU Mesocosm Facility, Houghton, MI, USA - PEATcosm2014_Bin10_30_metaG | ecosystem: Environmental > Terrestrial > Soil > Wetlands > Peat | place... | reverse complement strand
GTATGACACGTGTGGCGCGGTTCATCCTCGCCCTGATCGTGGGCCTGGCTCTTTTAACATGGGCAGTATCGGGCGTGGTTCAAACGACGGTGCACGAATGGTTTGAACGCGACTTGCGATCGCGCGCCCAGGTGGTGCTGACCAATGCAACTCAACTGCTGGCGGTTGCATGGGACGACCAGGCAAATCTTCAGAATCAGTTGGCAGCCCTGGCGCGGGACGAACGCGTGATGGGAGCCGCGGCTTGCGGCGCCGACTTGAGCACGCGATCGAGCACTCCGGGGTTTCCTTCCGAATTCAGTTGCTCTGCCGTGGGCTCCCGCGTGCGTGCCGCCGATACGATGGCCGGCAGATCAAATCAGAGTTTTCATGACTGGAGCACCGTCGCAACTCTGCCGACTGGCGGTGTGCTTGTGAGTGCGATGCCCATCTCGTCTCAGGGGCAGGATCTGGGATTCGCGATTCTGGTGAGTGACCTCAGCTATATCGAACGCCGAGAAACAGCGGCGCAGACCTTTCTGATTGTTGTCTTTGGTCTGCTTGCAATTACGGCCTTCGGCATCCCTTTGATCGTGGCAAGACGGGCACGCTCCGACTGGAGCCTGGAAGTGCGCAACCTGCTGCGCGGAAGAGGCAAGCAGAGCCGTGAGTTTCAACCGATATTGCGAGACATGCGCGAACTGGTTGGGCAAATGGCCAATGAGCGAGAAGACGCTCCTGGACTGTGGACGGCCGAGCGGCTGAAACAGACTTTGAACCGGCACTTGCATGGAGAGAAGATCGTTATTCTGGCTAACCGCGAGCCATACGTCCACGAGCGCACCGCCGATGGCGAGATCGAAGTTCAACATCCGGCAAGTGGACTGGTCACGGCTCTGGAACCCATCATGCGCGCCTGTTCCGGGGTATGGGTTGCGCACGGCAGCGGCAGCGCAGATCGCGAAACAGTAGACAGAGACGATCATGTTCGCGTGCCTCCCGATGAAGAGTCGTATCACATCCGCCGTGTGTGGCTCTCAGAGAAAGAGCAACAGGGCTACTACTATGGCTTTTCAAACGAAGGCCTGTGGCCGCTCTGCCACATTGCGCACGCGCGGCCAATCTTTCGCGCCGAGGACTGGAGACAGTACCGCGCCGTCAACCAGAAATTCGCCGACGCGGTGTGCAGCGAGGTGGACTCGAAGGATCCGGTCATCCTGGTGCAGGATTATCACTTCGCTCTGGCGCCCGCAATGATACGCAAGCGCCTGCCTGCTGCCACCGTGATTGTCTTCTGGCACATTCCCTGGCCCAACGCCGAGCGGATGGGTATCTGTCCCTGGCGCAACGAACTGCTGGAAGGCATGTTGGGAAGCAGCATTCTCGGATTTCACACGCAACTGCACTGCAACAATTTTCTGGATTCAGTTGACCGGTACCTGGAGACGCGCCGCGACCAGGAGCAAAGCGCCGTCATGATGCGAGGCCACAAGACACTGGTTCGTCCGTATCCGATCGCGCTTGAATGGCCGGTGCGCTGGGTGACGGAAGCGGCGAGCGTCGAGGAGTGCCGCGCGCAAGTGTGCCAAGAGCTTGGATTGAAGCCGAACGCTCTGCTGGGCATCGGCGTGGACCGCCTGGACTACACAAAGGGCGTTGAGGAGCGCCTGGAGGCAGTGGAGTTGTTATTGGAGCGGCATCCAGAGTTTCGCGGCCGCTTCAGCTTCGCGCAACTGGCCGCGCCCAGCCGCACCAAGATCGAACGGTACAGGGAACTGAACGAAACGGTGGAACGGCTGGCCGAGCGCATCAATTTACGTTTTGGAAGATCGGACTACAAGCCCATCATCATGCTTCGCTCTCACCACGAGCCTCCGGAGGTCTTCCGTTTCTATCGAGCGGCGGATCTTTGCTACGTGAGCAGCTTGCACGATGGCATGAATCTGGTGGCCAAGGAGTTTGTGGCGGCGCGCACAGATTTGAAGGGAGTGCTGGTACTGAGCGAGTTCACCGGGGCCGCGCGGGAGTTGACGGAAGCTCTGATTGTGAATCCCTACGACCTGGAAGGCAGCTGCTCGGCGCTGGCCGCGGCGCTGACGATGGCCGAGGACGAGCAGCGGGATCGCATGAAATCGATGCGCGCTCTGATGGTTCAGTTCAACGTATACCGCTGGGCGGGAAAGATGCTGGTGGACGCCGCGCGCCTGCGCAATCAGGACCGGGTGGCTGAACGCCTGGCCGAGCGCGCAAGCGAGACTTCAATGGTCTGACGAATTCAACTTTCGTCGCGCACCAGGATGACGTTGAGAAAGCGTGGCCCATGAACCCCCTTGATCCGGGTCATCTCAATGTCGGCTGTGGCGCTTGGGCCGGAGATGTAGGTGGCCAGATTTGGCGGTAACGGGGAGCGATCGAAGTACTCGGGCAGCGTCTCCACCACCTGGCTGGCGTTGAGGATGCAAAGGTGCCAGTCGGGCAACAGCGTCAGCACCCGCCTGCCCTCGCCTTCAGCGTGATGCAGCACGATGGTTCCCGAATCGGCGACGCCGCAAAATGCTTTCGTCACGACGCCTTGTGCCTGCTCGATTTCTGTGATCGCAAGGTTCCGGTCGAGCTTCCAGTCAAATCCAGCAGCAAGCCATTCGGCAGGCAGTCCCACGGGCGCAACGAATACGCGGCGGCCGCTCAAGGCAAGCTGCGCGGCAATTGTCGCGGGCACTTCATCCGGCGCGCACTCCACCACTTCGGCATCGTACTCGCGCAGCCGCTCGATCATCAGCCGCAGCCGGTCTTCGGCACCGAGCGTGCCGCGGCGGATGTAGTTCCGGGACAGGCCGGCATGAACCGGTGCGCCTTGCCGCTGATTTTGCGTGGCGGCGCGGATGCGGTCGAGGATGAGTTGCCGTGAAGCAATGGGCGTGCTCATCGTTCCCCCTTGCCGCGCGCCGCCCACCATCGGCGGAAGCTCTGATCAGGCAGGCCGCGCAGATCGCGCGTCTGTGTCCACTTCGCGCCGAGACCGGGGAGGCTGTGAATCCATCCGTCTTTGCCGGTGAATACACGCAGGGCAATGCGGCCCAGCCATTGAGCGGTGCGAAAGCGGCGAGCGCTGGCAAAAACTGTGCTGGCCGCTTTCATCCCTATGAACATGGGATCGCCGAAGCGGGCGGCTTGCACGCGCTCCTGATTGACCACTTGAGAGCGCAATTCGAGCAGCACTTTGGGAATGTCGATCTTGACCGGACAAACTTCATAACATGCGCCGCAGAGCGATGAGGCAAAGGGCAGCGATTGCGCGTACTCCATATGCATCAATTGCGGAGTGAGAATGGCGCCGATCGGTCCTGGATAGACCGATCCGTAGGCGTGACCGCCGGTCTGCCGATAGACTGGGCATGTATTGAGGCAGGCGGCGCAGCGGATGCACCTCAGAGTTTGCCGCTCGGTGGGCCGCGACAGAATCGACGAGCGGCCATTGTCGAGCAGAACCACGTGAAAGCGCTCGGGCCCGTCGCCGGGCGTGACGCCGGTCCACAGCGAGGTGTAGGGGCTCATGCGCTCGCCGGTGGCTGAACGCGCAAGCAACTGGAGCATGACTTCAAGATCGGCGAAGCGCGGCAGCACCTTTTCGATGCCGGCTAAAGTGATCAAGGCGCGGGGCAGCGTGAGGCACATGCGGCCGTTGCCCTCGGACTCGACGACCGCCATCGAGCCGGTTTGGGCGATGAGAAAGTTGGCTCCGCTAATCGCGGTAGGAATGGTGAGAAACTTCTGGCGAAGGTAGTTCCGCGCCGCGGCGGTCAGCGCCTTCGGATCATCTGTCAGACTTTCAAGTCCCATGGTACGGGCAAAGATCTCGCGCACCTGGCTGCGGTTCAAATGCAAGGCGGGCACGACGATATGCGAAGGCTCTTCGTCGCCTAATTGCAGAATGATCTCGGCAAGATCGGTCTCATAGGCACGAATGCCGGCGGCCTCGAGCGCTGGATTCAATTGAATCTCGGCGGAGGTCATGGTCTTGATCTTGATGACCTCGCTGGCATGCTCCTGGTGCAACAGGTCAAGAATGATCGCGCGGGCCTCGGCTGCGTCTGAAGCCCAGTGGACCGTTCCTCCGGCAGCGGTGCAGCGGGCCTCAAATTCTTCGAGATAGCCGGCCAGGTTTTCGAGAACCTGATTGCGAATGGCCGCGGCCGCTGTCCGCAATTGCTGCCAATCTGTTTTTTCGGCAACAAGGCGGGCGCGTTTGGTTTGGATTACATCCGTCGCATGCGATACGTTTTTGCGCAGTTGCGGATTGCGCAGCACGTGTAGCGCGGCCGTGGGAAAAGGAGGCGCGAGGCGCGGATCGAGAATCGGGTGCGGTGTGAAGGCCTCGCTCATGCGACCCCCTCTGCTGGCGAGCCCTCTGTGGATGACAGAATCTGGGCCAGGTGAATCGTGCGCATGGCAGCATATTGCCGGTGCATCGCTCCACCCATGTGCATCAGGCAACTGTTATCGAGGGCGGTGCAATACTCGGCGCGGGTCGAGAGCACGTCTTGCATCTTGGCGGCGAGCATGGCCGATGAAACTTCGGAGTTCTTGATGGAAAATGTGCCGCCGAAGCCGCAGCAGCGGTCCATATTCTCAAGCGGAATCAGTTCGAGTCCGCGGACCTTACTCAACAACCGTATGGGCCGGTCGCCCACATGAAGACCGCGCAGGCTGTGGCAACTGGCGTGATAGGTCACTCGGTGGGGAAAGTATGCGCCCACGTCTTCGACGCCCAGCCGGTCGATGAGGAACTCGCTGAGCTCGTAGATCCTGGGCAGCAGGGCCGTGAACTCCCGGCGCAGCGCCTCGTTGCCCAGTTCTTCAAACAAGCCTGGATACTGGTCGCGAATCATAGCCATGCAGGACGACGAAGGAATGACGACCGTCTCGGCGTCGCGATAGAGACCAACGAAGCGCTTGGCTTGGGAGAAGGCCTCTGCACGGAAGCCGGTGTTGGCGTGCATCTGGCCGCAGCAGGTTTGTTGAGGATGAAACTCAAGCTCAACGCCCAGTCGTTCGAGCAGGCGCACGACCGCACGGCCCGTCTCGGGGAAGAGCGTGTCGTTATAGCACGTAATAAAAAGGGATGCGCGCATGATCGAATCCTGTTTTCTCCCCCCATCTTCGTCGCAATGAGAATACTCCGCGCGACCCTTCGCTGCCGTTAACGGTTTTCCTCAATCGGGCTCGCGTTGTTCTCTTGCCCGATCTTGCAGCCGACAAAAGCATAAAACGCAACAAAGAAATAGCAGGCCAGCGGAACTGTGTACGCCTGCGCGATGCTATGCGTGAACTGCGATAGCAGCCCCATGGCCGGCGTGAGTACTGCGCCGCCGACAATTGCCATCACGATGAGCGATCCGCCGATCTTGGTATTCTTTCCCAATCCTTCGATCCCCAGCACGAAGATCGTCGGGTACATTACGGACATAAAGAAGCTGGTCGCAAAGATTGCCCACAGGCCTGCCCATCCAGGATGAAGAACGCCAACGGCAAGCAGGGCGACATTGATAACGCTGTAGACTCCCATCAAGCGGCCGGGCCTTACGTACTTCATCAGCGCGGAAGAGGAAAAGCGGCCTACACCGAAGGCGGCCAGCGTTCCGGTGAGAAAATAGCCCGCCACTTTCTCAGGCTGATGGGTCGAGTCCTGCACGTATTGGATGAAATAGCTCCATGTGCCCACCTGCGCGCCGACGTACATAAACTGCGCCAGAATGGCGAGGAGAAAGTGCGGATAGCGCAGCAGATCGCGGTAATGGCCGTGGTTGCTCTGTGATGTGCTCTCTTCGCCGGCGACCACTGGAAACTTTGTTCGCCAGATCAGGAATGCGAGAAGAAGCGCGACGGCGCCGAGTACTAGATAAGGATCCACCACGCGCATCGTTTCGTGGCGAAGATAGGCATCGTATGTGTGCGCCGCTTTCATCGCCGCGGTCTGCCGATCGTTCAGCTCCACGCCGGAAAAGATGAATATGGTCCCAATCAAAACGCCGAGGATCGAGCCGAGAGGATTGAATGCCTGGGAGAAATTGAGCCGACGCGCGCCGCCTGTGCCGTCTCCCAGTTGCGCGATGAAAGGATTTGCGGCGGTCTCAAGAAACGCGAGCCCGCTGGCGATGACAAACAGGGCAAACAGGAAAAAGGAATAGCGGGCCACAATGGCCGCGGGCCAGAAGAGCAGAGTCCCTGTTCCTAATAGACATAGCCCGGCGAGGATGCCCACTTTGTAGCCGTACTTGCGCATCAGCAGCGCGGCCGGCGCGGCCAGCATAAAGTAGCCCAGATAGAACGCCGACTGCACCAGCCCCGCCTGAAAGCGCGAGATGGCAAACGACTTCATGAACTGCCGGATGAGCACGTCGTTCAGGTTGTTCGGCACGCCCCAAAGAAAAAACAACGACGTGACCAGAACAAAGGGCAGGCCCATTCCAATCGGAACGAGCCGCGCTCGGTTCCCCGCTTGCTTCTGCGTGTCAGGTGCGGGCGTTAGCATTTTCCTCCATACAGAAGCAGGGAAGACATCTATTTTGCATTTCTGTTGTGATTCATGTAGACCACGTGGGTTTGCAGGAACTCTTCGAGCCCATGGCGTCCGTCGGCGCCGCCAATGCCCGACTTGCGCCATCCGGCATGGAAGCCCTGCATGGCCTCGAAGTGCTCGCGGTTGACGTAGGTCTCGCCGAACTTCAACTCGTTGGCGGCGCGCATGGCCGCGTCTAGGCTGCGAGTAAAGATCGAAGACGTGAGGCCGTACTCGCAGTCGTTGGCTAGGTCGATGGCTTCGTCGAGATCGTTGAATGTGGCAATCGGCAGCACCGGCCCGAAGATCTCCTGGCGCATGATGTCCATTTGCTGGCGGCAGTGCGTCAGCACCGTGGGCTGGCAGTAGTAACCGCGCGCGCCGTCATCGCATTGACCGCGCTGGCCGCCTGTTGTCACCTCGGCGCCATCCGCCACGGCGCGCCGGACGGCCGCGTCGACACTGTTCAACTGCGCCTGGCTCACGAGCGGCCCCATCTCCACCCCCGCCGTGAAGGGATCGCCGGAGACCGTCTTTCGCATCGCGCCAGTCATGCGCTCAGCAAATTCATCGGCGATGGACTCATGCACATAGACGCGTTCCGCGCAGTTGCATACCTGGCCAGTGTTGATGATGCGCGAGTCGCGAATCGCCTTCACCGCCAGATCGAGGTCGGCATCCGCCATGACGATGGCCGGCGCTTTGCCGCCGAGTTCCAAAGAGACTTTGGCGATGTTGGGCGCGGCCGCGCGCATGACTGCTGAGCCGGCGTCGACGCTTCCGGTGAGGCTTACCATTCCAACTTTGGGATGGCCGGCGAGCGCCATACCGACCACCGAACCCTTGCCGGTCACCAGATTAAAGACGCCCTTGGGCAGAGATGACTCGGCCACGATCTTTGCGAATTCGCAGGCGTTGTTGGGTGTTTCTCCGCTTGGCTTGATCACGATCGTGTTGCCGGTGACGAGCGCGGGTGCCATCTTGCGAACGATCAGGAAAAACGGAAAGTTCCACGGGAGAATGCCGGCGACTACGCCGATGGGAGCTTTGAAGAGCAGGATGTTCTCACCTGGACGGTCGCTCTGGATAATCTCACCTTCGTAGCGGCGGGCAAACTCGGCCATGTAGTCGAGATAATCGGCGGAAAAGTCGACTTCAATTTCAGCAAGAGGCAGGATCTTGCCCTGCTCTTCGGAAATAACATGCGCAAGAAGCGCCTTCTTCGCGCGAATAGAGGCAGCTAACTCCCGCAGATGCTGTGCGCGTCGGATAGCAGGTAGTCGCGCCCACTCGGTCTGTGCCCGCTCGGCGGCAAGGACGGCTTCGTTCACTTGGTCCGGGGTTGCCGCAGGCACCTCGGAGATTATCTCTTCCGTTGCAGGATTGGTGACCGGAAGCATAGTTTCGCTGTCAACAAATTCACCGGCGATCAGCATCTTGAATTGCCGAACCGCTGTGGCCATATGTGTCGTTGCGCTCATAGGAACCTCCTGGCCTGCGCATACCGCAGGGGCTGAAGCCCGTGTTTATCCGGCGACTTACGGCATGACCAAAGTCGTGCCCTGACACTTTTTGTGTTCCTGAACGAGTTATTCCGTCGCCTCTGCTCATCGTGGCGGGGATATAACCCGGTTGTTGGACACTTTTTGCGCTCCCAAATCAAGATTTCCGCTTCCATTAGAGCCTGTTTCAAATGCCGCAAAAATGCACCTGGACGCCAAGCTCGGCAAACATTGCGGCCTTTGCCGCCAGCGCCCGGTCGGCAATCTCAGCCGTTGGCGCATAGGCCACATTCACGTGGTTGGCGTGATGACGTGCCATGAACTGATCTTGCGTGACGCCATCGAGCAGCACGTGCATGATGGGCCACTGCGGGGTTGTCGCCTGCCAGCGCCGCTCCGTCTCTGCCTCCGGCAGCTCGATCGCTGTGGCGCGGCCCATGTCGACATGCACCTTGCCGTCTTCCACAAATACGCGGCTCCAGACGACTGGGCCGGGCTTGCAGACGCCTTTCAACGTGCCGCCGCCTAGACGGAAATACATCGGGGGCTGGCGCTCGCTGACCGCCTTCGAGTATCCGCCAAGAATGTGCGAGGCCGGCACGGCGCCCGAGATCTGAAAGACCCACACGAAGTCGTCGATGCCCTGGCCCTTGTAGTGCTCGCCCCAGCGAACGTCGTGCAAGGTGGTTGCCGGATCGAGTTGCATCGCATTCCACACGCGGTTGGTGACGATCGAGTCGAGCCCGACGCATTCATCCACTTCATTGAAGTGCGGCAGCGGCTGACCCGCGTAGAGCTCCCTGCCGTCCGCAGAAAAAACGGGCGGGCGCTCCACATTATTGAGCAAGCCCTCGACCAGGTCTGAGGCCGGCGCCATGTCCTTCAATCCCTGCTGATACTGAATGCCGATGGCGTCGCAGCCGAAGCTGTCAGCGATGCGCATGGCGGCGACATACATCTTGCACTGCAAGAGAATCTGCGCGTCGGTCAGGTCCGTCTCTTCGTTTGGGCCGGTCTTGAAGGTGAGTCCGCGCGCATCGAGCCACGAGCGAATCTTCTGGGCTTCAGGATCGGAGACTTCGCGCATGGCGGCGATCAGCGCGGACTGGCTGAGCCGCTCCTTGTACACTCCCAACGGATTGAGCAGGTAGTCTTCGATGATGGCGTTATACATGCCCATGCAGCCTTCATCGAAGATGCCCATGATCGCCTTGCGCGCCTGGAGAACCTTGGCCAGCGAACGGCCCAGCTCCCGCTCGGCCTTTGGCAGCGCCCCCAGAACGCAGTCGCGCACATGGCTCTGGTCGTGATCGACGCGGTGATCCGTGAGCCATTGGCGCAGGCCGGTGCGGAAGGCCTCGTCGTCGAATTCCTTGCTCCATAACGTGCTGAACCTGACGCCTGCCTTGTACAGGCAGCCGTTGAGGTTCAACATGCCTACCAGGCCCGGCCACTCGCCCGACCAGTTGGCCACGGTGAGGATGGGTCCGCGATGGCTGAGCAGGCCGGCGAGAACATGGTTGCTGTATTGCCAAACCGCTTCGGCGACCACAATCGGCGCATCCGGGGGGATGTGCGTGAAGACATCCATGCCCATGCGCTGGTGATCGATGAAGCCGTGCTTGAGCTTCGGATCGTAGGCATGCGCGCGGCGCAAATTGAAACCTTCCGCCTTGAAAGCCTCGGTCAGTTTCGCTTCCATCTGCGATTGCGCGAGCCAACAAGTCTGATTGGCCGACAGACGAAGATCTCCGCTGGCGATGAGCAAAACTTCGTTGGCTGCCGCCGGAGTTGGAGCCTCTAATTCGGGAACGACATACGCTGCCATGGACTTTCTCCTTCACACACACTATCCGGATTCCGCGCTTAATTTACTCCGCGGCACGGTTACTGCAGTTCGCTTCCAGCAAGCGGAAGCGCGCATACGCATCGTCCCATCGATCAGATTGATGGGGATCGAAGATGGAACATTGCACCGATTCGGCAAGGGCCGCGCGCCCCGAGCGCACGTCGGGTAAATGCCCGGTCGCAACTGCCTGCAACATTACATTGCCCAGAGCCGATGCCTCTGACGGACCGCTCACCACCTGGCAGCCGCATGCATCCGCCGTCATCTGGCACAATAGCGCGTTCAGGCCTCCGCCGCCAACTACGCGGATCGTGTCGAGGCCGCGCCCGGTCAGATTCCGCAGCGACTCCAGAACAGATCGGTACTTCATGCTGAGGCTCTCAAATGCGCAGCGCGCAATCTCGCCCATGGTCTCTGGCGCGGTCTGCCCGCTGGCCACGCAGTATTTACGAATTGCGCGCGGCATATCGCACTGCGCTTGAAATGCGGGCGCATCGGGATCGATGAAGAACTGAAAGGCCTTTGCGGCTTCGGCAGCTGATGCCAACTCGTCCCATGCGATATTGCGGCCTTCGCTCGCCCAGTGCCGCGTGCACTCCTGCACGATCCACAACCCGGTGATGTTCTTGAGCAGCATGACCGCTCCGTTCGCGCCGCTTTCATTGGTAAAGCCCAGCCGCATCGCCTCGTCAGAGATATCCGGCTGCGCCGCTTCAACGCCCATCAGGCTCCAGGTGCCACTGGAGATGTAGACGCTTTCTTCGTCCATGTTGGGGATGGCAGCCACGGCGCTCGCCGTATCGTGCGAGCCGACCGCAATCGCCGGAAACGACTGTGCGAATCCGCATTCCTCGATTACGTCCGCGCGCAGCGGCGACAGGATGTTGCCCGGAGATGTGACCGGCGGCAGGATGGAAACCGGCAGATCCAAAGCGCTCAACAACGCGCGCGCCCAGTCGTTCCGCTTCGGCGAGTACATCTGCGTCGTTGCCGCCAAGGTCCACTCCACGGTTCTTTCGCCGCAAAGAAAATACGCGCAAAGGTCGGGAATCGTCAGCAGCGTTTGGGCCGTGACCAGAGCAGGGTCATGGGAGCGGACCATGCTGTAGAGCTGAAACAACGTATTGATCGGCATGGTATGGACGCCGGTTTCCGAGAACCACTCCCGCTCGGGAACGGCCTTGAATGCACGTTGCGGGATGCCGGCGGTTCTCGGATCGCGATAGTGCCGGGGATTCCCGATCAGGCGTCCGGCGGCATCCAACAAACCAAAGTCCACGCCCCATGCGTCCGCGGCAACGCCCTGGGGCGGCTGCGGGAAAAGGGTATGATACTTCGTTATTCCCGCCTTGATCTGCGACCAGATATTCAGGATGTCCCAGTAGTAGCCGTCGCCCGCGCGCACCCCGCCATTGGCGAAGCGATGCAACTCGCGCACGGAAAATGCACGGCCATCCCACTGGCCGAGCATGATCCGCCCGCTGGATGCCCCTAGATCGGCGGCAACGAAATTGGCCGTCTGCGTCATCTGTTCTTTTCGAGGAAGACTGCAATCTCATTCGTAATGCGACTCACCAGTAGATCCATTCCGGCTGCGTCGAGGCTGCCGCTCACTGGGAGTTGCGCGGAAGAGGCAGCGCCGGTAAAGCCATCGATGGCGGCTTCCAGCTTGTCCGGCACTGCCGCGGAGGTTTTGGGATACCGCTTGTCCGGAAGGCTCATTCCAAGTCTCTGCTTCATCGCCACCAGGTCGGCGATCTTGGCGGGAGAAATCTCCTTGAGCTCCGGTCGCAGTTGGGAAGCGATCATGATCGTCTTGCAATAGGTGTCGATGATCTCGCAGTACCACTCGGCGTGGGTGACCGTATCTGCCCAGCAGACCACGCCATGATTTGCCAGCAAGATGGTGTTGTGGTCCTTGGCCAGTGGGCGAACCGTGCGCGCAAACTCCTGCGTGCCCGGCGTCTCATAGGGCGAGAGCGCTACCGGACCGATAAAGACCTCCTGCTCGGGAACCAGATTGCCCATGGGAACAACTCCGGCGACCGCATGGGCAGTGGCATACGGCGGATGGCAGTGGATGACCGCCTTGGCTTGCGGGACGGTTTTATAGATCTCAAGGTGCAGCAGCAATTCGCTGGTATGAGAACGGGTTCCGCAGATCCGCCGGTTTTCGAGATCGACCAGCGCGAGATCATCCACTCGCAGGTCGCCCTTGCTGAGCAGTGTGGGTGTGCAGACTACATAGTCCTCTGAGACTCGTGCAGAGATATTCCCTCCATTGCCGTCGACATATTGCCGCTGCCACAGCTTTCTGCCCATGCGCACGATCTCTTTTTTGATCGCCAGCACGGCGGGGGAATGGAATAGCTCGAGCGGATCGCTGCTCACCGCGGAAGGACGCGCACTTTGCCCGGCGCACTCATGCACGGCGCGTCGCACAATCGACTCAATCAGAGCCAGACTTGGAGTCTGGACGGGGCTGCTCGAATTGCTTGGCACAATAGATTCACTAGTATTCACAATGCTTCAGAATATAGCAGAATTGGAATCTTTTTGAATTCCGACGTATGATCGCCTTCATGAAGCAAGCTCAACGCATCCTGGAGGTTCAGGAACTTTTCGCGCGGCAGGAGTTCGTGAGCATTGAGGAACTCTGCGCGCGGTTCAAGTCCTCGAAGTCCAGCATTCGCCGGGATTTGATGGAACTCGAGCGGACGGCGGTCCTGCGCAGGGTTCATGGCGGGGCCATCTCGTTGCAGACCCGCGACGAGATCATGGACTTCAGCCGTCTTTCCAGAAGTTGCCATGAAGAGAAAATCCGCATAGGCAAAGCAGCCGCAGCACTGGTCGAAGACGGCCAGACCGTGATCCTGGGCGGCGGCTCGACGGTCGTCGAGGCCGCGCGCTGCCTGAGCGAACGGCCCATCCAGATCGTGACCAACTCCATCCCGGTGGCTCAAACCTTCTGGGACAGCAAACGGGCGGAGGTCATCCTCACCGGCGGCTATCTGTACCCGCGGTTGGGCGTACAACTCGGCCCCATCTGCGAAAAGATGCTGCACAGCGTCTCGGCGGACATCCTGATCATGGGCATCCGTGGCATCACCGAGGCCGGCATCAGCGACTCCAACAGCCTGATCGTCGAATCCCTGCGGGCCATGATCCACGCGGTGCGCAAGGTGGTCATCGTGGCCGATCACACCAAGTTTGGACGCGATGCGTTGATTCGCGTGGCCGGCTTGGATGAGATCCACCAGGTCGTCTCCGACAGGGAACTCTCATTGGATTTTCAACACGCCCTTGAGGCTCATGGTGTTGCATGCATTCTCGCTTAAGCAGATTGCCATTGCCGCGTTCATTCGCGCATCAGCGAGAACGCGGCCGAAGCGATTATTCTGAAGGGTGACGACAAGCCCAACCTTACCCCCCAGGACCTCGCGCCGGAAGAGCACTCTGCGAAGCGTTGCTCGATGGCTTGTGATCGTTTTGGCGCTTCTTTGGTCGCTTGCCGCGCTTACGCTTGTAGCCGCGCGATGGATCGATCCGCCGACCACCGCGGTGCATGTCGAGCGCCGCTTGCAGGCCTGGATACACCACGCCCCGTATCACGAACGCTACCACTTCATTCCGCTCGGCGAGATTTCGCCCAACCTGCAGCATGCTGTTGTCGCCGCTGAAGACGCGCGCTTTTACCAGCATCATGGATTCGATTGGCATGCGATCCAGATCGATGCCGAGGAAGATATGGAAGGCGGCCGCACGCGCGGAGCTTCCACGATTACGCAGCAACTGGTAAAGAACCTCTTCTTTGGAACGGGCCGCTCGATCCTCCGCAAGGGCGCGGAGGCCACCTTGGTACCGGTGGCAGAGTTTGTCCTCGGCAAACGGCGCATTCTGGAGATCTATCTCAACGTGGTCGAATGGGGTCCTGGGATCTATGGTGCAGAACCGGCGTGCCGCAACTACGACCGAACCGCGGCGCGGAATATCGGCCGGGAACAGGCGGCACGACTTGCCGCAATCCTACCGGCTCCCCTGAAGCGACGGCCCGAGCGCATGAATAGCTATAGCGCGGTCATCCTCAGACGGATGGGCCAAATGGGTTGGTAACTGCGAGCAAGAATCAACCAATGCCGTACTCAGAATGATTCTCAAGCCGTGAACAGGGAAAGGCGACATGCTGTCATAACGACTACGAAGCTTTTCATTGGCAAGTTGTCCCACGGCTCGGGGTGCAACACTGGCCCGTCGACCTTTGACACATCTGAACGTAGTTTCCGCCGGCTGATGATGAGTCGCAATCCTGGGTTGTGCGGAAGAAGTTTCCATTTGAGACTTGCTGACAAGTCTGGGCGAGGTTTCCCACACAGCGATTTTCCACGCTCGGTGAGACACACGGAGTATTCATCAGCACATCGTTCGTAGCGCCGCGTTCGTCGAGCGGAGAGAGATAAGTGTAACTCGGAGTGAAGAACTGGGCGGAGTTAGGATCGAGCCCTGCAGGAATGCCCGGAAAGTTGGCAACGAAGACGTTGATCATGCCGCACTGCGCCAGATGATTTGCCGAGGTGTATGGAGGCGGTGGAGTGCCGGTCTGCGCGATGTCATCTTCCCAGCCGGGAGCAGGGGTCATGAAGGCCTTAAGCTCAAACCATTTTCGCCCCTGCCCATCGTCAAATGCCTGCTCGCAGTCCATGTCTACGTCGAGCATCCAGTAATTCGCGCCGAAGGTATTCTCGTCGGCAATGCCGGTTCCGGCGGTTGAGACATAGGGCTGGCTTTGGCCTTGTGCGAGGCTTGTCGTCCAATCCAACGGCGTTCCTCCGCCGTAGCGGCCCGCGGGCTGCGCCTGCCCAAACTCGCCGCCAACCCAGTCAAGATATGCATCGCCCCAGCGATAAGTGTTGGTATGTCCGTTGAGCCAGTTACGATGTCGAATGCGAATGGTTCCGCCACCTTTGGAGCCGCCGCGCAGAAACATCTCCTGGCCTTGAGTCGGGGGCGCGTAGATGAAGACCACTGTTCTGCGGACATCGCGCGCCGGAGTCGCTGAGGGCGCGCCGAGGCCATAAACGACGATCTGGTTATCGTAGGTTGTCTGATAGACCTTGCCATTGGCCACCAGCGGCGGCGCAAACTTCGTAGAGTCGCCTACGCGATCGTTCGGCTCCGTTTCGCTGTCCCAGATGGATTGCAGAGTGCCGCTAGCGACCGTTGAAACATCGTACGCGCGAAGGATGTTGGGAGTGGGGTGCTGGTTGGCATCTGGATCGCCGGGAAGATTTCCAAAGGCTTCGTTGACCCACAGGATGGCATTCGAAGTTCCATTGGCAGAGAGCGAGAGGATGCCGCCCGGCATGCCTCCGGGCGATGATGTGCCCCACGATGCAGTGTGTGTGCCGCGAGCAATCGGAGTCGCGCTGAAGTGTCCGTTGGTCTTCGAGAAGACCCTGACCTTATTGTTTTCGCCTTGCACGAATAGGAGGTTGTTAAAGTAAACGCCGGTCCCATGGATGTGTGCCGTGCGGCCGCCCGAGGCGTGGCCTATCGTGAATGGATCGGTCGATGTAACTTGATTCAGATCGTCGAAGAGCGATGTATGCCCGTTGGTCGGCTGATAGTCGAACGATGCGACGAAGGGAGGATCGAGAAGCTGGGTAAAGTCGCGCTGCCCCATGTTGGTGCGGCTGACGTGATAGTATGCGCCATCTTTGCCGCCGACGATCATGCCGGCTTCATCCGGCATCGCGATGACTCCGCCCGACGCGAGGTCTTCGTCTCGATGTTCGTCGTCTCGATCGGCATCGCGAAACGGCGTGAACCAGTCGGCGAGGGTCAGCGATCCCGGATTACCGGGGGTCCAGACAAGGTGCACGGCGCTCTCTCCCACCTGGTCGAGTCCGGTCTGCGGATTGTAAGGGCCGTTTCCAGTGACAGCGAAGATGTCGCCGTTGTCGTCGATCGCAGGCGCTGCGTTGGCCATCCACACGCCGCCGCCTCCGCCAGTGCCGGCACTGTTATTCGGATTGCTGCACCAAACATTGGCCGGCGCGTTCCCCTGCACGAGTTTCGTCGTATCGTAGGCAACGACCCAACCGGGCGCGGTTCCCTGTCCCTCGCCACCGCCGAACGCGATGATCACGGCCTTCGAGCCGTCTGGTTTGACGGCGATCGCCAAGGCTGCGCGCTGCAACTGTTGGGCGGGCTGAAAGCTGGAGCCGCCGACGCTGAATCCGCCAATCAGCACCGACTGAATCCTATCTTTGCTCAAGTCGGTGATGTCGAGACCGAAGAGCCGGAAGGTCGGCCCAGTCACGCCGTCCTCGTAGCCCCATCGCACGACATAGATGGTTCCCGTGGCGAGATCGATGACCGGCGTGCTGAGAATGCCCCATTCAGCGTGAATCGAACTCGGTTTGAGATTATGCAGATCGCTGCCAGTGACGGGGTTTCCCAGCCATCGAGCCGAGAGCAGCGCTCCGGTGTCGGCGTCAAATGCGAAGACCGTATTGTGCATCGTCGCGGTATAGACGACGTTGTGCGTTCCGCCGGCAATCTGGATGCTTGATAGATAAAGCGGTGAGCCCTCGATCTTGCCATCCACTCTCATGACGAATCGTTTGTGGAACTGGTTGGCGGTGGAGGCGACATTGGCCGGCGTGAGTATCGATTCAGACGGATTCACGCCTGTGCGGAGCCGGTTGTAGCTTCGCTCCGGGACATTCAGCGTTTGTCCGAGGCTCACGCTTGCGAGCGCCAATGCGAGCGTGAGTATTCCCAAGCCATATTTGGCGCGATGTGTTGCTAACTCTCGAATTATATGAAGTCCCATCGGTCTGCCCCTTTGGCTAATGAAGCCGGTCCCTGATACAAAGCCGGAGATTTTCCGACGACTCAGCAGACTGCGCGAACTGGCGTGAGCGGGGAGACGCGGAGGATTCTCTGCGAACCCAGCTCCTGGCCGAGTGGATCGTTGATGACTTGAGCGTTCTGGCGCAACAGCGGCGCAGTCTGGGTTGAGGCCGAGGAACCGGCGGCCATCTCTACCGGCGTCGCGGTTTGAGTGGGCGAGCCTGTTGGCAGCGAAGCGTCCGCGTCTTCGGGGAGCGCTCCAGCAATCTCCGAGCTGATGCCGCTTTCGCGAATGACCAGGGACTCGCTGTTGAATAACTCGACCGCGAGCACACTGAGCGGAGTGTTGGCTGGAAGCCTGAGCACAGCCAAAATATCGTCGATCAGCGCTTGCGAAAAAGCGGCGCTGACGGGAATCGATTGTTGCTGTTGAATGCCAGGGGGAGGGCCAAAGGTGGTAGCGGGAGAAGGAAGAACTCCCTCAAGCTTGCTGAGCAGCAGATTGCGGTAGGCATGCCCGTCGGCGCGGCGAAGCTGGGCGTAGAGCAGGAACCATATCTTCGTCTGAGGCGCTTCGGGTGAGGTGAGGGAACGCCCGTTGAGAACCGTTTGAGCCAGATCCGCTGTGACAGAGATGCAGGGCTGGCTCGGTCCTCCGGTGGAGGGAACGGTGTAGATCCGTTCGACGTTGGCGGTGAGCGGCGGGCAAGGATGCTGCACACCCGCTACTCGGAAAGACCGGCCGAATCGGCCTTGCGCCGTGGACCACTGCAGATGGCCGCAGCGCAGCTCGTAGGTCCAGAAGCCGAAGAGCTGAAGATCGGAGGGCGAGACCGAGCCGGGCAGCGGAACGAGGAAGTGTACGTTGGAAGATCCAGACGCGATGAGCTGAGTCATGGCCGACAGACCGGCGTCATCATTGACGGAATCGGGCGTGATGGTGCGGATGGGTTCGGGGTCGAGCGGGATCGGCGTGTCCTGCGCAGACACAAGGTCGGAGGGATTGCTGATGAGCAACGGGTCAGGGCCGTAGTTCATGACGCGGATGAAATAGGAGTCGTTGGGGTCCTGGGGTGGCTGATCGAATTCAAGCCAAAGGGCACGCTGGCGCTGCGTTGTGGAGGAGTAGTCGGCCGCGGCAATGTAGGGGCTTTCGGCGATACCCGCGGAGACAAGCTGGGGAGTCTGCTGCGGATTCGAGGTGATGGGAACCATGATGTTTCCGCTCCAGAGATCGACCGGAGTGGTGGGAGCGCCGGTGAGCGTGGCCTGGAGCTGATAAAAACCCTCAGTCGGCGTGGGGAAGATTGGTGGCGTGGCGCTCGAATCCACTGTCGAATCGATGGTCGAGAAAAAGATGAGGGTTGTCGAATCGCGCTGGTCCGGTGCGCCTTGCTGCGTGGCAAGCGTGGAGACGACGGTGGGCAAAGTGATCTGGCCGAGCACGCTGAGTGACGGCTGCGGCGGGACGACTTCGTTCGGAGCCGGCGCGGTAGCTCCCATGAAGGTGAAGCCGATCTGGCCTGCGCCGCTCTGCGCTAGGCCGCTCCAGGTCCAGTCGCGATCGAGCGTCAGTGTCTGCACGACGACCCAGTGGTTGATCAGGTCCTTGTTGCTGGAGAAGGTGATCGATGACTTGTCCTGCGGCACGGTGCAGCGGAGGGAGTTCTGCGCGCCGAATAGGATGCGCTGGCCGGGAGGCGCGGAAAGGGTGAGTCCGTTCACCGGCAGTTCAAGAGCGGAGGCAAGCAATTGGATGGGCGTGGAGGCAGGCTGATTGAGGGTGTTTTCCAGGTTCAAGTAACCCTGGAGCGTTGAACTGCCGCACTTAAGGAGGGCATCGACGACAGCGCCGGAGACGATTGCCTGCTGGGCGCTCTGGTCGAGATTGCGCAGATAGAATGCCTGCAACTGCTGGTCGAGGTTGCCGCTGGCAATGACTCCGGTTTCGGTGGCGGCTTCATAGCGGACGCGCAGATCGGCGATCAGGCCGGTGCGCGCAATGGAGCTGCCGAAGTAAAGATTGTCGGGGTCCGGCGTACCCAGGCCGCGCAGACGCAGGCGGACATTGCGTCCGGTGGGAATGGGCAGGACGGCTGGCTCTGCCGAGGAGGGCAGCACAGGGTTGTCGATCTGATTCATGAGGGTGGGTTGCAGAGTGAGCTGAATGGGCGTGGAAGCATTCAGCGCGACCGGCGTGGCGATAGAGGGAAAGGGAATCTGCCAGGTGTACACCACGCGGAAGTTGCCATCGAGATCGCCGGGAGCGGGCGGCGTACCGGCGTCGGCCAGCGTTGCGACGGTCCCAGTGTCGTAAGTGGGCCCCTGGGCCTCGACAATGATTTCGAGCGTCGTAACGTCGGTATCGAGCACCGCGGCCTGGAAAGGAGTAGGACTGGCAGGCGGCTTTGTGCCGACTGGCGGCTGCGCGGGCGTAATAGCCAGCAGCGCGTCGAGAGTGCTTTGATCGGCTGCTCCGCAAAAGACCATCTCGGGATAGTTGATGAGGGGGCGATCCACGGTGAGGATCTGGTTGCCGCCCGTACCGGCGGCCGGGGCCGTGAACTGAACCTTTTTGGGCGGAACATATCGCCTGAAGTTGAGAGTGGTGATGCCGGCATCGTTTGGGCTCGGATCGGTAGCCTCGGGGCCCCCGCCTGTCAGATCGGCGAGACGCGCACGGAACTGATAGCTATCGCCGTAGCGCAGGCTGACGCCGGAGAGCGATTCGGTGGTTGTACCGGTGAATTCGGAGTCCGCGGGCGGAGTGGTTGCAGGCGGCTGCCCCCCGCTGAAGGCGTAGGCGTATGGGTCATTGACGACCAGGGTGCGTCCGCGCCATTGCGCGAAGTATTGCGGCAGCCAGTAGTCTCCGCTTCCATTCTGCACCGGAGTCGGCTCGACGCAAAGATCCTGCGCTGCAAATGTGGTGGAGAAGACGTCGGCGGCATTGAGCGTTCCCGATGCGGCGCAGAGCGAGGCCCATGGATCGGAGTTCGACTGGCGAACATCCACGCGATAGCCGAGGACGGTGAAGGGCAACTGGGGGTTGATCGGCGTGGCAGGAGGCGGCGGCGGAGCGGCCAGCCCCTGTGCGATCTGCACCTGCCGGTTGATCCAGTTGGTGACCTGCACATCATCCCAGCCGACTTGGACACCCGCGTCTGTACCGGGGACGATGGTGGTTGGGTCTCCTGTGACGGCATCGGAAGTGGTGGGCTGGTTGGCATGAACCACCTTCGCAAAGCCATCCAGATAGAGATCGGCCTCGCCCTGTGCCGAGTCGAGCACTCCCGAGATGTAGTTTCCGGGAACGGTCGGGAAGAGCACAGCGGCAAAGACATCCTGCGCGGCGGTCAGCGCGGGCAGCCGTGCGGCGTAAGTGGAGACTGCTCCCGGAGTTTCGGTGACCAGTTTCGCGTACCAGTTTGACAGGCTGGAGGTATCGATCTCGACCCATATCCATCCGCCCGCAGTCACCTGCGATGGAGTGAGCGGAATAGAGACCTGCATATACATCAGGCCCATCGCCTGCGCAATGAGCGGCTGGCGAAGCGCGTAAGAGATTATCTCGCCCCATTGAATGGTGCTTGTTGGAACTGGCGTCGTGTTCGGCGCCGAGGCCGCGCTACCGAGCGAGCAAAGAAAGCCGTCGCCGGTGCTGAAGTAATCGGTGGCCGGCGTTTGAAATGCGGTCGCTTCAAGATAACTGGGCGGCAGATCTTTGAGTATGGGTCCCGCAGCTTGTTTCAACACAGGAAGAATGACGGGGGTGAATTCGGTGACGAGTCCTGCGAAGATAGCCGCCTGCGCGGAGCTGTAGGGAAGCGTCAAGGGAATATAGGTCAGCTTGGCCGGTGTGATGGACGGATCCCATGCCGGCGGCGTGAAGCCGGGCAGCAGTGCGGCTCGCAGCACGGGCTGCGCGGCGGCAAAGGGCAACTCCGATCCCGAGATCAGGGGCACAGGCGCCGTCGGGTCGTTGTTCGGCAAGAGCAGCAGATTGGCGATGAGGTTGTGACCGTCCCAGCGTTGCGGGAGGAGCATGAGGCTCAGATTGCAGGTTGTACCTGGCATGGCTATTCTCCGTGTGCCCTATGGGAGGAGCGGATTGAAAGGCAGTTCCTTCTGGAAGGTCCACGAGCCGGACCAACTGATGTTGATGACCCAGCAGATGCTGATGTGAATGCCGACCGATGCGGTTCCGATAAGGTTGATGTCGGGCGGCGGCGCGGTGTCGATGCTGAAGCCAAGCCCGGCGGTCAGCGTGATTGCGGCCGAGGCCAGTCCGCCGAGCACATCCACCTGGGCCTGACCGGTGAGCAAGAGCAGAATGGTGATGACAGCGCCGCCGGTGACGCCGTTGATCTGCAACTGTACCGCGATGACGATGGAGGCTGAGCCAGAGGCAATGCCGAGATCGATCGAGAGACCCAGTCCGACACCCGCCTGAACAAGAACGTCGATTCCGTTGTTCTGAATGCCGGCCTGAACGCAGATGGTGCCGGTCAGCGGATCGACGATCCATTGGCAGGGTGCGTCGGGCGATCCGATGCCAACCAGGAAGTCGATGTTCAGGCCGGGGATGTCGAGCGTCGCGCCGATGTCGAGCGAGATGTTCTCAATGGTGCCGAGGCCGAGAGGAATGCTGGGCAGGGTGAAGTCATCCGACACCGTCAGCTTGCCGTCGGAGAAGCTCACGTTGAGGCCGGGATTGTCGGCGCCTGTGTCATGCGCATGCAAGAATTCTGGGGACGAGCCGCCGCCGGGGCTGAGAACGCTGGCAATGTCGTTCAGCACCGTGAACAAAGTTTCGAGCGCGGTCAGCGGGCCATCGAATGCGGTCGAGAGATTGGGGAAGGCGGGCGCGCTGTCGGCATCGGCGTGAAATGAGCCTTGAAACCAGATGACCGGGTCGCTGTTCAAGGCGGGGATCACCAGGCCGATGGCGAGATGGTTCACGTCGAGAGACCACGATGGCGAGGTTGGTGAACCCAAGGTGATCTGCACGTTGGGCGGATCGACATTACTGGGGCCAGGCGTGATGCCCGTGGTGTCGCCCTGCTGGTAGAAGTAGAGATACACATTCGCAATCGAAGTGGTGATCAGCGGGATCGGCGTGTCGCGGACCGATTCGCTGAGATAGAGATTTTGCTGTGTGGAGAGAGTGGCGTTTTCAAGCTGATTGAGGATCGGGGTGAAGTACGGGTCGGTGGAAAGGAACTGAAGGCACTGCGCGATGCCGGGAAAGCCGCTGATCGCACCCAGCAATGCGCCGGCATGGGCCACGTTGAGCGCATCTCCGAGCGAGAGGTTCTGTGAGCCGACAGTGAGGATGGGGCGCGAGAGCAGGTTGCTTTGCGTGCCGGTGGCTTGCAGGAATCCGTAGAGAGTCTCGGGAGGCGTGGTGGAAGTGGGATCAAGGCGGAAGATGTCGGCCGGGTTGGCATAGTGAATTGAATTACCCGGAGTCGTGCCTCCGCCTGTGTTGGGCTGCACCACGGGCGCGGCAGCCGTGGGTGGAAGAGCGACCGGCGCAGCCTGCGATTGTGTGCGCGACGAGACGCTCCACGAGCCGTCGGAAGAGAGCTTGGGCACGCCGCGAACCGCGCTCACGATGCCAAGTCCGCCTGTGACCGTGTCATGTACTGGCGTAGCGTCGAACTCCGTCGCCCGCAGCAGGTGGTTGGCGCCGCCTACATTGATCGTTGCGTTGATCGGACCGCCGGCCCCACTCTTGAGCGCGCCAAAGTCGGCCATGTCCAGCACCGACAAGTGGAAGCCGGACTCCAGATTGATGAATCCGGTAATCCCCGTCGAAGGAACACAGACGCGAATTACGCCGTTGAGATCGGCCACTTTCGTTCCGCCTTGAAGCACTTGATGCTGCGGCTGGATTGCGACATCTGCATCGAAGGTCACCGGTTGAACCGAACAAGTCCCGTGAACGGGCGTGGGATTTTTTGTCCCCAAGCCTGTGTTGTCCTCGGTCCCTTGCGCATTCACCGGCATGCCGAGCTGTTGAATATTCTTGACGTTGATGACGCCGGAGATCAGTCCGGCCTGGACCTGATCGGGTGTAATGCCGGTGGTTGCAGGAAAGGCGAAGAGCCCGTCGCTCGCAGGCTGCCAGCCGCTGTCGTAGCGCTGCACGACGCCGGAGGCCTGGCGATCGATGGTAATGGTTCGAACGACTTTGATGGCCCAGGGATCGATGATGCTCTGGACCTGGATGACCTCATGGCTGGTCCGTCCGATCAGCGTGTGAAAGAAGACCTTGGTTACATCGGTGGTGTCCGGGGTCGTGTTGGTCCATTCGCTGAAGGTGCTTGCGCCGTAGCCTGTCACGTCGTAACGGCGCAGCGGGACGCCGGGACTGAAGGCGCCTGCCATGGGATTGTTGAAGTGGGAGTTGAAGATGCCCGAGGCGTCGGTGCCGAGCACCATTTCTCCGTAGGAGAGCGCGGGCCAAGCCGGGTTATCGGTGGGCGTGCAGAGGTAAGAGCGTCCCGCCATGACCGGGTCGGGATCGGTGGGGTTGGGCGCGGCAAAGCTGAGCTGCCATGCGCCTGTGTAGATGGCGCCGGAGGGCGTCGAGGCTGCCGGGAAGGTTGGCTGGACCAGCGTCAATTCCGGAAGAATAGTGTTCGGGTCGGTTGTCGCAGCTAGTACACCCACCATTCCGAAGGGCAGTGAGAGCTGTGCGGTGAATCCGCCGGTGCCGGCATCCAGAACCGCTTGCAGAGACTGCAGCGGCGAGATTGGAATGAGCGTTGCCGAAGTGGCCAGAACCTGCGTGAAGGGGCCGTCTCCCGGCGGATGAAGAAGCTCGAAATCGCTGACGCCGGCATCCGTGGCCGTCGACAGGTTATACATCGGCTCCCATGCAATCGCAGGCAGAGTGCTGAGCGGAAGCAGGCGAGCCGGTCCGCGCACCGACAGGCCGTCGATCGTGTACTCGAGATCCTGGCGCTCCCCGGTCTTCACCTCGACGCCAAGCTGGCTGGCACGCGTCGAGAGATCGAGCAGCATCGCTCCGGCAGCCGGCTCAGGCAACGGAATCGGAGTGGGGCCGGGTGGCGGAGGCGCGACGGAATGTTCCTCAATCTCGCCGTTCGCCGGGGTGGGAACGATGGCTAAGGAACTGTCGCTGTGCTCGATGGGCTCGAAGTGAATCGGACCGTAGATCGGGAATTCAGAGGGTGGAACAGCAGTGGAACTTGCCTCTGTGCTTGGCGGAGTGGCGGGATGCGTGTGGGCCGTATCCTCCAGGCGAAGCGTCGCGTTGCCGGGATTAGTCCATGCCACCTCCGCCAGCAGGTAGCCGGCGGCTACGCTTGCTCCTGAGGTGGGCGCGGCGAAGGTTGTGGGAGATTGGTCGTTCGCGCCTGGCGCAAGTCCGCCGGTATAGGGATCGGGCAGATAAAGCTCGACGAGGAGATAGCCGAAGAGAAGCAGGAAGCCGCCATCGATCGCGTTGAATTCGGCGTCGGCGCGGTATGAAAGCAGCAGCGCGAGTGGCTCGCTGACCTCGAGCAGGGCGTTGTCCAGCGCCATGGGGTAGGCTGCGGGCGCGCCGCTCGGGCCTGTTGGCTCTGGGAAGGGCAAGGCCGAGTAGGCGAGCAGCCGGTTGCCGGCGTGGTTGTGGATGAACTCCACGATTCCTTCAAGGAAAACGGCCGGAACCCGCGCACCGCTGGCCAGCAGGGGCCTGTCGACCAGAGCCTCAAGCCCGGCGCCCAGTTCTAGCACTTCATCGTTCCCGGCTAGCCCGTATCTAAGGATCTGGCCGGCTGCGCGGCCGGCAAGCAACTGGCAGCGGCGCCCGTTGGTTGATTCCTGATCGACCCAGAGTCCGAACTTCTGTTCGATCAGCACACCGGGCGCTGAGCCGGAGATGAGATAGAGGATCAACGCTGAATTCTGCGCGATCAGGAAGCCACCGGCAGCCAACTCGGCACGGGTTAGCCCGGTCCATTGCGAAGAGAGCCCCGCGCCGAAGGCGATTGCGAATTCGCCGGAGTTTAGAGCCGTGCCCAACGTCAATGGCGTTGTGGTCGCGCTCACGCTCAGCGCCCAGCCGGCGGTCTCGATGGGGGCAGTGCCGCTCAGATCGATCAGCTTTCCCGCAACTGACGACGGCGTGAATTTGGTTGCGGAAGAAACTCCTGGAATGTATAGAAACTGGAGCGCGGCGTTATAGGCCGCCGGCAGATTGGACGTCGAACAACCGATCGATTCGTTGTACAGGGTTGCCGAGCAATGATCGAAGGAGATTGTCGGAGACCCGCTCCAAGGGAAGCGGACCGAAATTTTGCCGGGTGCTGTGACCGTGGCTGGAAACCCCGACGGCCCGGCAGGCGATGGCGCCGGAGCCAGCGTCAGATCGATGGTGGCGCTTGCCGGAAGATCGACCACGCCGGAGGTGATGGTAAATGGCTGATCGCAGGTGATCTCGCCGGACTGAATGGTGAGGCCGGCGAAACTGCCGGCTGGCGCGCTCGCGTCGAATGGGTTGACGGCGATCCATGCCGAGCCGCTGGCGATGGATGCCTGTGTCGGGGGACCGAAGAGAAGAATGTTGAGCGGGACAACACACAAGACTGTGCCTGCGCGGACAAACTCGACAGTCTCGGTAAAGTGGAAGACCAGAATCCACGCTGTTGTGCTCGCCTGGAGGCTGGCGTTGGTCACCGCGACCGGACCGTAAATGGCCGACGGGCTCAGTGCGCGGGCCCAGGCGGGCCTTTCAAGCCCACCCAGCGCGGTTGGTTCGCGGTCCAGAATCACAACGCGCGTCACCGTTTCCTTGGCCAGAGCAAGAGGAATGATCTCGGCGATCCAATCTGGAGGCGCGGCCGGAGAGATCGGCTGCGGTGCCGATTGCACGATCGAAGCAGCCACGGGAGCGGCATTGTTTGCTGCCGAGCCGAGGGCGACGGCAGGCGGCTTCGACAGATCGATTCCCTGCCAACTGGCCGGAAGCCCCAATGCCGTCGAGAGCTCATCGGCACTCTGTCCGGATGCTACGGCTCGCGCGATCGCTATGCGCACCGCGTTCAGAGTGGATGCTGTGGCTGCGTTCAGCAGCGGCAGCTTGGATAACTCAGATGCGAGTACATCTGCACTGAGCGGTTGCAGCGTGGCCATGGGGGACCTCCTCGGCCGCTATCAGACTCGTAGCTCAATAAAATGACTTGGTCAGTTAACCGATTTCTGGGGAAGGCGCATAGATTGGAGCGCACGGCCTCACCGAATGAGTTCAACTGGAGTTGAAGGCAACATGATTCACGAACAACAAAGTGGGATCGATCCGGAGTTTGGAGCCAATTCGATAGACGGAGTTATGCGACAAAAATGCGCGCTTCAGGGAAGAGAGCCGCTATCGAGATGAAAGTTTCCCATGCCGAAGCAGAACTGTCAAATAAATTCTCGGCGTGGGTGAAGGAGCCAAACTGAAGGGTAGGAAGCCCCTACGCCAGATCTGCTTCAAAGAATGTCGTGACTGTGCAACCACAGCCTCTAACGAATTCGATCACTTCTTCAAATACCAGCCGTGCACGAAGCAGGCGCGTCTCTTGGTCAGGAAGCTCAAAAGCTTCCTTCACCTGCTGGTTGAATTGCTCCATCAAAGCCACAATGTCGTTCTGCGGGCAATAGCGCTTTCGGTCGTTCAATCCTCAATTCATTGTGCCGCCTGCCGGCCGGCGGATCGGGTTTTAGTTTAGCGCACGGAAGCGCCCGCCGCGTCAATGCTCTGCGAAGTCAGCTTCGACGAGTCGAAACATCCCATTCTGGAAATCATCCGGCGAGATGAGCGCTAGGATTGATCGGACATTGACCTCACCGCAATTGATTCCGATTTGCCCAAGGATCGACGCGTTGAAGGGCACAACTTTGAGTCCTGCCAAGATGCTACAGAACAGATACTGGCTTTGGCCGCTGAGAGAAGATTGATTCGCAGAATCGATTTGCTGAGAGCCCCTCGGAACCTGTTGGGTTAGTTGGAGACCGCAAGGAATTGCCGTTCACTGCCGTGCGCGAGATACCTCACTAGGCGGGTTTTGGGGCCGATTTACCATCCATTTTTGCAGCCACTAAGCTCGCGCTTTGCGCAGGAAGGACAGCTTCCCAACCTGAATGTCGCCGGTTCGATCCCGACCTCCCGCCGCAACAGAATTAATAGTTTACGGAGCCACCTCAATCTGTGCTCCAGTTGTTTTCCATCACATCACCAAAGACTTTTCCTCTAGCTAGCTGGTTGCTATTTCGCCTCGTGCGGGAACCATGTTATTTGTGCGGCGGCGCTGGTATCGCTCTGGGCGCCAGTCTTGTAGATGGGTGCCTTCCAGCCCTCATACTGCACCCAGCCGCGAATTTCTAGCTCCTTATGCAGGCGCTTGCACACCAGGAACGTATAGTCATTCTGCGTTGTGCCGCCGGGAATAAATGCGTTTGCGGCCTTTGTGTTCCGGTAGGTGAATTGCAGTTCTTCCTGCGGAGACAAATGATAAGTCAGCCACGCCTGCCCGCCCTTGCCCTGACGGCCTACCCAATCACCAACCAGAAAGCCCTTGTTCGTTGGCCCTTGCCTCTGCACGTTCTCCCAATAGAGGAATTTGCCGCTTGCTACCGACGAACTCACAGTGTCTGTGCTGGCTCCCTCCGCGCGCAGATCCAGATGCTCTATTCCAGGGACCCGTGCAAGATAAACCCCTGGATGATAGCCCGCACGTCGCGGTGCGCTAACCGGACTAACATCGTCGTGACACAGCGAATCGGTATACAGCGTTACCCAGTCGCGCAAGAAGGGAAGCCGATAACTAAAGTCGAAGGTCCCGAACCGCGCTCCCGGATCGTTGGGCGAGTTCTTGTCTGCTGCAGTGACATTTTGTAAGCTGAAGAAGCTGTGCAGGAAAGTATGCAGCGTGATCGGCTCGTGCCCTTTACCTCCCCAGATCGTCAGCCGATCAAATCCAAATTCCAGATTGCGGGTGGGCTTGAAGCTGATCTTCTCCAGATGGACCCAAGGGTCATTGGGGTAGGTATGTCCCTTAAGACTGCCTACAAAAAAATCGTAGCGGAAAGGTCCCGTGAGCCGCGAAAGCAGAGGAACGCGCAACGGCTCGACCCGGTCGATCTCAAAGGCGTAAATGTTCTCGGCATTGTTGCTCCACAGCATTGACGCGCCCTTGTCCGGACCGAGCCAATGATCGTTCTTGCCGAAGGAGACCTCGTGCCCTATCAGATGATATGAAAGGTTTGCTTCCATTACCCGCACGTTGTTCGCAGCCGCAATCGGCCCCTCGGGAATGGTGTCTTGCTGCGGGCTCGTGGCTGGAGGGATGCCGCCGGGGCAGGTGACCGGAGGATTGTAGCTATTGGTAAAGCCCGTTAACGGAATGCCGTCGATACAGTTGGACAGATCCGCAGCCAGCGCAGAAGAGTAGCCCGCAGCGGAAGCCGCATGC
>Ga0181529_10001656_pt1 | contig 28220 bp, 21 predicted proteins | sample PEATcosm2014_Bin_36_FD_119763 | JGI IMG/M metagenome (GOLD analysis project Ga0181529, IMG submission 119763) | Peatland microbial communities from MTU Mesocosm Facility, Houghton, MI, USA - PEATcosm2014_Bin10_30_metaG | ecosystem: Environmental > Terrestrial > Soil > Wetlands > Peat | place... | reverse complement strand
TCCAAGATCGTCGATCACGTCGGCTTCGGCGTGATTCCGGCCGGGCCCAAGGCGCACTACGTCTCGGTGTTCCCCGCCGCCCTCGGCATCCCGGCCAAGAGCCGCGTGAAGGAAGCCGCCTACCTCTACTGCCAATGGGCGACCAGCAAGCAGATGGAGCTGAACATGGTGAACATGGGCGGTGGAGGCTCGCCACGGATGAGCACCTATACCGATCCGGCGGTGAAGAACAATGCGTTCGGTCCGGAATGGCTGGCGACCCTGCTGGAGAGCGTCAAGATCGCGCGGTCCGGCCTGCCGGAGATCGTGCCCGTGGCCGAGTTCCGCGACGTCTTCGGCATCGCATTGACCAACATGATATCGGGCGCCGATGCGGCGAGCGAGTTGCGCAAGGCGACCGAGGCGTTCAAGCCGGTACTGGCCGCGTCACTGAAGACCTGAAGGACCCAGCGGCGCGTGGACCCGGTGGGACACGCGCCGCGCTATTCCGCCGCGCGCGATCCTGCTTCGTACATGCCGACCAGAACCGTTCCAAGATCCGCCGCCGCCAGTTCCGGCGATGTCCGATAGCGGTAGCAGGCGACCGCCCGTTCCGCCGCCGTCCTGAACAGCGGCGGCACCGCCTCGGCGCATTCGGCCATGGCGACCGGACAGCGGTTCATGAAGCTGCAACCGCTCGCCGGTGCCGATCTGGCCGCCACCGCCTCCGCTTCGCCCGCCCAGTTGCGCTCGGTGCTCACCCGCGGGATCGACGAGATCAACAGCCGCGTGTAGGGATGCTCCGGTCGCGTCACGATCCCCTCGACGGCTCCAGCCTCCACCACTCCCGCCCGGTACATCACCAGGATGTTGTGGCTGATCTGATAGGCCGTCGCCAGATCGTGCGTGATATAGACGATGCTGATTCCCAGTTCCTCGTGCAGCGACCGCAGCGATCCCAGGATCGTCGCCCGCAGCGATGCATCGACCATCGACACCGGTTCGTCCGCGACGATCAGCTTCGGCCGCAGCAGCAACGCGCGCGCCACCATGATGCGCTGCCGTTGTCCGCCGCTGAGTTGATGCGGGAACCGTCCGAGAATCTCCTCCGGCCGCAGCCCCACCGCGCGCAACGCCGCCTCGATGAGGGTGCGCGCCTCCGCCGCGCTCCTGGCCAGGCGGAATTTGCGCACCGGCGTCGTCAGCACATGATCGACGCGATAGAATGGATTGTAGACCCCGTAAGGGTCCTGGAAAATCGCCTGGACGTCGCGGCGGAATGTCATCCGCGCCTCGCCGCTGAGCGTGCGCAGGTCCGTGTCGTGATACAGCACACGTCCCGTCGTCGGCGCCTCCAGCCCCAGCAGGATACGCGCCAACGTCGTCTTGCCGCTGCCGCTCTCGCCGACCACCGCGGTAATCGACGGCCGCACCAGGTCGATCGTCAGCGACACGTCCCTGAGCGCGGTCAACGGCCCATAGGTCTTGCTGGCATGCTCAGCCCGCAACAGCACGGTCATGCAACAGTCTCCGCGAGATGGCAGGCTACGACGGCATTCTCGCCCATCGGCCGGAGTGCCGGCGCCTCGCTGCGGCAGCGATCGCAGGCCAGCGTACAGCGCGGATGAAAAGCGCAGCCGCTTGGCAGGTCGCGCAGCAGCGGCGCCAGCCCGGGAATACCCTGCAACCCGCCCTTGTGGTCCAGCGACGGCAGGCTGGAGATCAGCGCCCGCGTATAGGGATGCCGCGGCACCGTCACCATCCGGCCGACCGGCGCCACCTCCACCAGGCGACCCGCATACATGATACCGAGCCGGTCGACGAACTGCGCCATCAGCCCCATGTCGTGGCCCACCAGGATCACCGCGGCGCCGAGATCGCGCTGCACCCGGGCCAGAGTTTCCATGACCTGGCGCTGCACCACCACGTCCAGCGCGCTGGTCGGCTCGTCGGCGATGATCACTCGCGGGCGCAGGCAGATGGCAATGGCGATGCAGGCACGCTGCTTCATGCCGCCGCTGAGCTCATGCGGATACATCCGTGCCACCACCGGCCGCAGCCCGACCGTGGACAGCAGGTCGGCGATGCGCGCATCGAGTGCCGAGCGCGGCAGCGACACGTTGTGATCGGCCAGCGCATCCTCGATCTGCCGCCCGATGCGCATCACCGGGTTCAGCGAGTTCATCGAACCCTGCGGCACCAGCGCGATGCCGGCCAGCCGCAGCCGCCGCATTGCTTCGTCATCCAGCGCCGACAGTTCGGTTCCGTCCAGCCACACGCTGCCGCCATCGATATGCCCGGGTGGGCCGATCATCCGCAGAATTGCCAGCGCCATGGTCGACTTGCCGCAGCCGGACTCGCCGGCCAGGCCGAGCCGCTCGCCTGGCGCCAGACTGAAGCTGACACCGTCCACCGCGCGCACCAGCCCCAGCGGATGGTCAAACGACACCCGCAGATCCCTGACTTCGAGGATCGCCCCGCTCATGCCAATTTCCTCAGTCGTGGATTGGCTACTTCGTCAAGTCCCACGGTGACGAAGAACAGACCCAGGAAGACGATGACGATGATGATGATCGGCGGCACCCACCACCACCACCAGCCGTTGATCATCGCCGCGTAGAAATTCACCCAGTACAGTGTCATCCCGAGCGTCGGCGCATCCATCGGTCCCAGTCCGAGCACCTCCAGCCCGATCGAGGCCAGGATCGCCGCCGATACCGCATTCACCAGGGTCGCCGCCATGTAGGGCAGCAGGTTCGGCATCAGCTCAGCGAAGATGATCTCCGGTCCGCCCATGCCGGACATCGCGGCCACCTCGACATAGCCGCACTCGCGCATAGTCAGCACCTGCGCGCGGATCGTTCGCGTCGGCGCGAGCCAGGCCAGCGACGCGATGATCAGCGCCATCTCGTTGACGGTCAGGCTGCCCCGGATCGACACCGCGATGAGGATCAGCACCAGCAGGCTCGGCACGGTCAGGCCGATGTCGGCGATGCTGCGGATCATAGTGTCGGTCAGGCCGCGATAGAACGCCGCGGTGAATCCGAGCACGGAGCCGATGCCCACGCCGAGGAAACCGGCGATGAAGCCGATTTGCATCGTCAGCGGCGTACCGACAACCATCACCGCGAACAGATCGCGCCCGGTCCGGTCGGTACCGAACGGATAATCCCATGACGGCGGCTGCAACACCGGCACCGACAAGGCCCGCGCGTTCTCGGTATCCACCAGCAGGCTGCCGATACCGACGAACAGCACGAGCGCGAGCAGCAGCAGCGTGCCGACCAGCAACGAAGTGTTCCGCGCTATGTAGCGGATCAAACCGCGCATCGTACCCTCACGCCTGTCGATAGGAAATGCGCGGGTCCATCAACGGGTAGGTGATGTCCAGCAGGAACGTCGCCAACCCCAGAGCCGCAATCACGGTGAACACGATCCCCTGGATCAGGAACTGGTCGTTCTCCTGGATCGCGTGGAAGAGCAGCGCGCCGATGCCGGGAAAGCCGAAGATCACCTCCACCAGCACCGCGCCGGACAGGATCTGGCCGAGCGCCAGCACCAGCGCCGTCGTTTGCGGCAGGATGGCGTTGCGCACGCAGTAACGCATGAACACCGTGCCCGAGCGCAACCCCTTGGCCTCGGCGAAGATCACGTAATCCTCGCCCATCGTGGTCACCATCATGCCGCGCATGGTCAAGGCCCAGCCGCCAATGGAGACCAGAATGATCGACAGCGCCGGCAGCGCCGAATGAGCGGCGACGTCGACGATGAAATCCCAGGTGAGGCCGGGTTCGGCACCCGGGCTGTAGCCGCCGAACATCGGCAGCCACTGCAGCTTGAAGGCGAATATATAGACCAGGACCAGGCCAAACAGGAAAAACGGAATGGCGCGCAGTGCCCAAAACGGGGGCATCAGATAGTGCATCCAGGTCGGCGCCCCTGGCCAGCCCAGCAGCGCGCCCAACAACGTGCCGATGGCAAACGACAGCAGCGTCGTCGTGCCCAGCAGCCCGACTGTCCAGGGCAGCGCCTCGGCGATGAGTTCCTTGACGGTACGGGGATAGCTGGAGATCGAGTAGTTCAGGTCGAAATGCGCGACATCGTACAGGTAGCTGCCGTACTGGGCCGGCAGCGACCGGTTAAGGCCGAAGCGCGCATCGTACTCTTTGACCATCTCCTCCATGCCGACCTGGACATTGCCGCCGATGGCCGCTTCGGCCAGCAGCTTGGTGCGCACGGGGTCCTGTCCCGACAGCTTCGGCAGGAAGAAGTTCAGCGTCGCCGCCACCCACACAATCAGCAGGAACACGCCGAAACGCTTGACGACATACAGGGCTTGCATACGTATCCTCGGCTCTTGTGCGTGGGCCGCGTGGTCCGGCCGGGCGCTCGCGCGCCCGGCCATACTGCATCAGACCGGCTGCAAATTCCACAACATGATCGCACAGGTGAGCGCCCAGTGCGTGTCGTTGCTGTAGGCGTTTTCCGCGGTTGGCCAGTTCTTCCAACGGGTTGTGTTGAGCGCGATGCGGTGGAAATTCTCCACCAACTGGATATCGGGCAGGTCGGGCAGCCAGATCTCCATCGCCCGCCGCCATTGCGCCGTCAGCTTCGCCACATCGGTGGGATCGGTACCATACATCTCGTCGACGATCTTGTCGTACTCGGCGTTCTTCCAGCGCGAAAAATTGGCCTGGTGGCCGCCGGGCACCGCGATGCTCGCACCCTGGTACAGCCGCAACGTGTTGTAGGGCTCGTTGATGCTGCCGCCATGGCCGTAGATGGCGCCGGTGAACTTGCCCTGCTGGAAGCGATCGTCGAAATCCGGCGGCAACGAGAAGCCGGCCTCGATGCCGTGCCGTTTCAGCACCTCGGAGAGCACCGGCCCCAGAGCGTTGCCGCTGGCACCGAAGCCGATGATGTCGATCTTGAGGCGCTCGCCCTTGGCGTCGGCCCAGAACCCGGCGCTGTCCTTCTTGTAGCCCTTGCTGGCCAGCAGGGCGTCGCCCTTCGCCGGGTTCACTTCGTTCGTATTGTGTTTCGCCAGCAGGTCCTTGACCGCCTCGAAATACGGCATCAGCGGCTTGAAGGCCGGCAGCGGCAGCGGCGAGGCCTGCGATGCCCCGGCGTAGCCGACGTCGACCAGTTGCTTGCGGTCGATGTAGTAGCTCACGGCCCAGCGCACGTCGCGGTCGTCGAAGGGCTTGACTTCGTTGTTGAGGTACAGCGAGAGCGGCCACCAGTCCATCACCCCGAGCGGTTCCTTGCGCCCGGCATAGGTGGTGATCTTCGGGTTCTGCGCGAACAGGGTCGGGAAAGTCAGGGGCTGAATGAGGGCGGTGCAATCGATCTGGTTGGTGATGACGGCCTGCGCCACCTGCTGCTCGGCGACGCTGGGCAGCCAGATGTTGCGCAGGATCTGCGGCAGCGGCGCCAGCCCGGCATCCGCCGCCCACCAGGTCGGCCGCCGGTCGAACACCTTCTGCTCCGCCGAGGCGGCGACCACCTGCCACGGCCCCGTGCTCACCGGCCAGCCCTTGGCCAGGTCGAAATGCTTGAAGGTCGTCCAGTCCTGCCCTTCGAAAATGTGCTTCGGCACGATGTAGACGCCGATGTCGTATTTGTAGGTCATCAGGAAGAAGAACCGCGGCGCCGGGATCACGAAATCCAACACGACGGTATTGGCGTCGGTCGCCGTCGCCTTGGCCATGGCCTGCTGCACATCGACGCCCCATTTCACCTTGGGGCCGTAATCGCGCAGCGTGTTCAGCGTGTAGGCGACGTCCTCGGCGCTGAAGGGCACGCCGTCGCTCCACTTGATGCCCGACCGCGTCTTGATGGTCAGTTGCTTGAAGTCCGGCGTGTATTTGTAGCTCTCCGCCAGCCACATATAGGTCTTGTCGGCCTGGGCGCTGTAATAGGCCAGCGGCTCGTAGATCAGCATCGCCCCGTTCTGGTGGTTGGCGCCGACGCAGTAGGCGTTCCACAGTTCGTGATCGGCCCAGCGGCCGTCGCGGCCGTTGTTCGCCACCAGCGTCATTGTCCTGTCGCGCGGCACCGCGGCCGGTTGCGCCGCGGCCGGGCCCGCGGCCCAGGGCGCCAATGTCGCCAATGCGCCAGCGGCGAGCCCGGCTTTCATGAGATCGCGACGCGCCGGCTGCGGGGCGGGAAGTTTCCTGGTCATGGGTCCTCGTACTCTCCTGATTGGGGCGATGCTCATTTCGCTGATGTCAGTGTTCGCTTGTGTCCCTCAGTATACACATGGGTTCCGGCTTGGCAAAGGTTCAATCGACCGATGCCGGGCCTTATGGCCGCCCGGTTGCGCGGCGCGGGCGGCGGAGGAGGAGGACAGGTTGGTGCGGGCTGCCGGCCGCGCGGTTTGTTGCGGTGCAGCATACCGGGCGCCAGGGCCGGGCCATCCGGCCGGGCGCGTGAGCGCCCGGCCGGCGCGTATCAGACGGGCTGCAGGTACCACATCATGATGGCACAGGTCAGATGCCAGTGCGTCGGATTGATGTAGGCGTTGTCCGCGAGCGGCCAGTTCTTCCAATTGGTGGTGTTCATGCCGATGCGGTGGATATTCTGCACCAGCTGGATATCCGGCAGTTCGGGCAGCCAGATCTCCATCGCCCGCCGCCATTGCGCCGCGAGCTTCGGCACATCGGTGGGATCGGTGATGAACATCTCGTCGACGATCTTGTCGTACTCCGCGTTCTTCCAGCGTGCGAAGTTCGCCTGGTGGCCGCCGGGCACCGCGATGCTCGCGCCCTGGTAAAGCCGCAACGTGGCATAGGGCTCGTTGATGCTGCCGCCATGGCCGTAGATCGCGCCGGTGAACTTGCCCTGCTGGAAGCGATCGTCGAAATCCGGCGGCAGCGAGAAGCTGGCCTCGATGCCGTGCCGCTTCAGTTGCTCCGCAAGCACCGGCCCCAGGGCGGGACCGCTGGAGCCGAAGCCGATCATGTCGATCTTGATGTGCTCGCCCTTGGCATCGGCCCAGTACCCGCCACTGTCCTTCTTATAGCCCTTGCCGGTCAGTATGGCGTCGCCCTTTGCCGGGTTCACTTCGTTCGTATTGTATTTCGCCAGCAGATCCTTCACCGCCGCGAAATACGGCTCCAGCGGCTTGTAGATCGGCATCGGCAGGGGCGAGAGCTCATTCGCGCCGGCGTAGCCGACATCGATGCACTGCTTGCGGTCGATGTAGTAGCTCAGCACCCAGCGTATGTCGCGGTCGTCGAACGGCTTGACTTCGTTGTTTACCCACAACGAGATCGGCCACCAGTCCAAAGCGCCGAACGGCGACTTGCGACCGGCGAAGGTGGTGATCTTCGGGTTCTGCGCGAACATGGTCGGGAAGGTCGTCGGCTGCATCGCCGGCGTGCTGTCGATCTGGTTCGTGATCAGCGCCTGCGCCACCTGCTGCTCGGCGACGGCGGGCAGCCATATGGTGCGATGGATCTGCGGCATCGGGGCCAATCCGGCCTCCGCCGCCCACCAGGTCGGCCGCCGGTCGAACACCTTCTGCTCCAGCGAGGCTGCGGTCACCTTCCACGGTCCGGTGGTCACCGGCCAGCCCTTGGCCAGGTCGAAATGCTTGAAGGTGGTCCAGTCCTGCCCTTGGAAGATGTGCTTCGGCACGATATAGACGCCGATGTCGTACTTGTACGCCATGAAGAAGAAGAAGCGCGGCGCCGGGATCGTGAAGTCGATCACCACGGTGTTGGCATCGGTCGCGGTCGCCTTCGCCCCGGCCTGCTGCACGTCGACGCCCCACTTCACCTTGGGGCCGTACTCGCGCAGGGTATTCAGCGTGTAGGCGACATCCTCGGCACTGAACGGTTCGCCGTCGCTCCACTTGATGCCCGACCGGGTCTTGATCGTCAGTTGCTTGAAGTCCGGAGCGAACTTGTAGCTTTCCGCCAGCCACATATACATCTTGTCGCCGAAGGCACTGTAATAGGCCAGCGGCTCGTAGATGAGATTCGGCCCGTTCTGGTGGTTGGCGCCGATGCTGTAGGCGTTCCACAGCTCGAAATCGGGCCAGCGCCCGTCGCGGCCGTTCTGCCCGATCAGCGTCATCGTCCGGTTGCGGGGCACCGCGGCTTGCTGCGCGGCGGCCGGGTCGGCGGCCCATGGCGCCAGCGTTGCCAGCGCTCCGGCGGCAAGTCCGGTTTTCATGAGATCACGACGTGCCGGCTGCATGCCGGGGAGTTTCTTAGGCATGATCCATCCCTTTCTTGATTTCCGCGACACTGGTTTCGCGGCTGGCCATATTTTGCTCTTCGTCCGAGTTTACACGATACTTCCGATTTCGGAAAGATCCATTCCGGCAATGCCGCAGCAGCGCCCGTGAATGTCCGCCCGTTCCGTGCGGGCACGCGGGCCAGCTAATCGGCGAAGCGATGCGTCGGCAACCCCTTGGCCCCAGCGTCGAAGGCAAGGACAGTGCCTGCCAGCGCGTGCTGCTCGACCTGCTCCCTCGTCAGGCCCTCGGTCAGGCTGGTCACATAGAGCGTGCCGAAATCCGCGCCGCCAAAGCACGGCATGGTCGGTCGGAAATTGGGCATGTCGATCGCGGTCATGAGTTCGCCCGTCCGCGAGAAACGATTGAGCCGGCTCGCCGACGGCCCCGCGCTCCAGTAGCAGTTGGCGGTGTCGCAGGTGGCGCCGTCCGGCCGCCCCGTTTCGTTGCTCAGGGTCACGAAGCGGCGCCGACGGGAGACGCTGCCGCCGGTCGGGTCGAAATCGAAGGCATCCACCCAGGGACCACGGGAATCGGAAAAATACATGGTCGTCCCGTCGCCATCCCAGGCCAGTCCGTTGGCGACCTGGAGTCCGTCGGCAATCACCGCCACCCGGCCCGCGGCATCGACGCGATAGAGGCGGGCGATCGGTTCCTTGGCCGGCCGGCCGTCCATGCTGCCGACCCAGAACGCTCCGTCGGGCCCGACCTTGCCGTCATTGAAACGCATCTCGTCAACCGCGTGCGCGACCGTGGCCAGGATTTCGGTACGGCCGGTTTCCGGATCGAAGAGCACGACCTGGTCGCGCAGCGCCACGACGAAGCGGCCGGTCTGGCAGAGACCGAAGGAACCCACGGGCCCGTTGAATTGCCAGACCTGCTTCTGCCCGGTCGCCGGCGTCAGGGCGTGGATTTGACCGTCCGTGATGGACGTCCACAGCAACATCTGACGCCGCTCCTCCCAGGTCGGGCTTTCGCCGACCTCATGCCGCAGGTCACTGACGACGGTAAAGGAAATGTCCATGACGGTAAGGGCAACGGCTACCAGCCGCGGCTCACGCTCTCCCTGGTTGACGACACGACCTGATGCATCACTTGTCCTTACCGGTCCCCTATCCGGCGAACGGCGACCTCACGTGCGGCGCCAGATTGAACCACACCGATTTCTCCCGCAGATAGTCATAGATCATCCGCGAGCCCCCTTCCTTGCCGATACCGGAGTGCTTGAACCCACCGTAGGGTGATAGCTGCGAGGTCTGGCGGTAGAAGTTCACCCAGATGGTACCGGCATCGATGGCCGCTGCCACCCGATGGGCGCGGGCGATGTCGCGCGTCCACACGCCGCCGGTCAGGCCGTAGCGTGTGTCGTTGGCAATCTGAATCGTCTCCTCTTCGTCATCGAAGGCAATCACGGCGGCGACCGGTCCGAAAATTTCCTCCTGGGCGAGGCGCATCCTGTTGTCGACGTCGACGAAAATCGTCGGCTCGATGAACAGGCCCGAACCTCCCGCGATCCGCGCCGGCTTGCCGCCGCTGTGCAGCCGCGCGCCTTCCGCCTTGGCGCCTTCGATGGCTTTCAAAATCCGCTCGTACTGCGGGCGGGTGGCGATGGGGCCGATCTCGGTGGCCGGATCCATCGGGTCACCCATCCGCCCCCTCTTGCCCAGCGCGGCAATCGCCTCGACGAATCTGTCGTGGATGGAACGCTGCACCAGAATCCGTGAGCCCGCCGTGCAGCTTTGTCCGGCCGAGGTGAAAATCCCGGTGACGGCGCCCCGCACGGCATTGTCGAAGTCGGCATCCTCAAAAATGATATTCGCCGCCTTGCCCCCCAGCTCCAGCGAGGCCAGCTTGATGTCCCTCGCCGCCGCCTCATAGACCTTCTGGCCCGCCGTCTCGCCGCCGGTAAAGGCCACCTTGGCGACCAGCGGATGTGCCATCAGCAAGGCGCCGGCACCGGCTCCGGCGCCGGTAACGACGTTGAAGATGCCCGCCGGAAAACCGGCCTCCTTCACCAGTTCAGCAAAGATGAGAGTGGAAGTCGAGGTGAATTCCGATGGCTTGATGACCAGCGCGTTGCCGGCCGCAAGGGCCGGCGCAACCTTCCAGGCGAGCAGGCGCAGCGGTGAATTCCAAGGCAGGATCGCGGCAACGACGCCGAGCGGCTCATACAGCGTGAAATTGAACAGGTCGGAATTTTCGGTCGGCAGAACGCGGCCCTCGATCTTGTCGGCCAAACCGCCATAATAATAGTACCACTCGGCAGTGTTGCGCATCTGCCCACGCATCTCGCCAATCGTCTTGCCATTGTCGCGGACCTCGGCCGCCGCGAGCATGTCGACGTTGGCCTTGACCAGATCGCCCAGCCTGCGCAGCAGGGCCGCCCGCCCGGTCGGCGCGGCACGCCAAGATTTCGCCGCCATGGCACGATGCGCGGCATGCACCGCGCGATCGACGTCATCAACCCCGGCGTTCGCGACCCGCGCCCAGCTTGTTCCCGTGTACGGATTCTCGGTCTCGAAATACGTGCTGGAAGCCGGCGGGACCGACTGATTGTCAATGAAGAGATTGAAAGTTTCCATGTCCTGCTTCCGGTCCAGCGCCCCAGGCGTGTGCGTGAGGCGGTTGCTCCATCCCTCAGAGATTGAAGACGATCAGCCGTTCCTCGGTCATCTCACGGATGGCGTAGCGCGGACCTTCCCGTCCGATGCCGCTGTCCTTCACCCCGCCATAGGCCAGTTGATCGGTGCGGAACGTCGAGGTGCCGTTGATGATGATGCCGCCGACACGCATGGTTCGCGCCACTTTCAGCGCCAGTTCGACGGATTTGGTGAAGATCCCGCCCTGCAACCCGAGGCGCCGCGCGCTGATCTCGGCGATCACGGGGTCGATGTCCGAATAGGGTTGGACGGTCATCACCGGGCCGAAAATCTCCTCGCAGACCACCGGCATCGCGTTGCTGACAGCGGTCAAAATTGTCGGTTCATAGACCGCGCCGCGGCGCCTGCCGCCGGTGATCGCCCGGGCGCCCGCGGCGATCGCCGCCTGGACCACCCGATCGATGCGCTCGGCCGCGCCCTGGTCGACGACCGTGCCGATGTCGGTGGTGGGATCGAGCGGATCGCCGAGCTTCATCGCGGCGACCGTCGCCACGAGTTTTTCCATGAAGCGCTCGAAGACGCTCTGGTGCACATAGACGTTCTGGACCGAGATGCAGCTTTGGCCCGCGAGCCGCATCGCGTTCCGACCGCAGAGCGACGCTGCCTCTTCGATGTTTGCATCGGCGTGCACGATGGTGGGACCGATGCCGCCCAGTTCCAGCGCCACGCGCCGCAGGCCCGCGGCGGCCCTGATCGCTGCGCCGGCACGCGTCGAGCCGGTGAAGGTGATGAACTCGACCCGCTCGTCACGCACCAGCGCCGGGCCGATGTCGGCACCGTAAAGCACGTTGAGGAAGCCGTCGGGCGGTCCGGCATCGACAAAACATTGGACGAGTTTGTGGATGACGCCGGGGCACTGCGGCGGTGCCTTCAGCACGACCACATTGCCCGCCGCGATCGCCGGGCCGATCTTGTGGCAGGCGAGGTTCACCGGCGCGTTGAACGGCGTGATCGCCGCGACGACCCCGATCGGAAAGCGCAGCAGCAACGCGATCTTGCCGAATCCCATGGGCGAGGCATCGAGAGGAACGTGTTCGCCCTCGATACGAACGGCCTCTTCGGCGGAAAGATTGAGGGTGTCGATGGAGCGGTCGATTTCGGCGCGGCTGTCCTTGATCGCCTTGCCGGTTTCCCGGGTCATCGTTTCGGCGATATCGGATTTGCGGGCGCCAAGCCGTTCGGCCGCCCGCCGCAGGATCTTCGCCCGTTCGGTCGCCGGCAGCGCCGCCGCGGCCGACTTTGCCCTGACCGCCGCCGACAGGGCGCGGTCGAGTTCGGCCTGATTCGAGCGCGGCGCCGTCGTCACCAGGGAACCGCGGAATGGGTCGAACACGTCGTAGGTCTCGGCTGGCGAAACCCATTCGCCCCCGATCAGCATCGGCACCCGGAGCGCGTCCGTTTGCGCCCCGTTCGGGTCCTGCGTGCTCGTCATCAACCACACCTCTTGCGATCGCCGGTGAGCAGGGCCGCCGCGTGTCTGATGCGCCCCCGCCACCGGCGCAGCGCCCGAACGTCCAGGCACGCACACGTCGGCCTAAACCGGGCAAAAGCCAAGTGCGATATGCTAGCGAACCAAGATACGCCTGTCAACGTCCGTACGCTATTGTATTCGTCTGTATGCCAACAGCTTGTGAAGCCATCGCGCCGAAAATCCTGCAAAACCGTGCGCGCAGCTGGCCGGTCATCGCGTTGACGCCGGTGCTGATCCTTGTCCCCGTTCCGCCAGCCGCTTTTCGTCCAGCCCATCGCCGGCGCCGGTCTTACGCAGCAGCCGACTCGCCTTCGACCCTCATTCCCGGCCGAGGACCTCGCCGATATTGGCGCCGACGCGTTCGGCGAACTCCGCCGTCCCCAGGGGGCCGCCCAGGTCCACCGTTCGCCACGCGGCGTTGGCGATGGTCACGTTCAGCGCCTGCTCCACGGCCACGGCGGCAGCGAGCAGTTTGCCGCTCGCCCGGCGCGTTCCCAGCCACTGCAGGAGCATGCCGGCGGAACTGATCAGCGAATACGGATTGACGAGGTTGCGACCGGCCAGGCTTGGCGCCGAGCCGTGCTGAGCCTGGGCCACGGCATGAGCGCTGCCAGCGTTCAGCGATGCGCCAAGGCCGATGCTCCCCGAAATCTCGGTGGCCTGGTCCGACAGGATGTCGCCAAACATGTTGGTCGTCACGATGACGTCGAATCGGCTGGCATCGCGGATCAGCAGCGCCGTCATGGCGTCGATGAGCTGCTCCTCGTACTCGACTTCCGGATACGCCTTGGCCACCTGCCGCACGCAGTCCAAAAACAGGCCATCGGTCACCCGCAGCACGTTCGCCTTGTGAACCGCCGTGACTTTTCGGCGGCGCCGCAGCGCGAGCCCGAAAGCGCACTCGGCGATGCGCATCGAGCCGCCGCGCGTTATCTTGCGGAATGACATGGCAACATCGGCGGTGGGCATGAATTCGCCGGGGCCCAGATACATCGAACGGTCGGAGTAAAAGCCCTCCGTGTTTTCGCGGACGACGACCAGGTCGATGGAACCCGGCAAGCGCATTGGCACACCCGCGTGGGACTTGGCCGGCCGGATGTTGGCATAGAGATCCAACTGCTGGCGCAACTGACCCGACGGATTGAGCCCGCCTTGAGAGGCCGCCGGATAATCGTTGTGCGACACCGGCCCGAGGATGACGCCGTCCGCCGCCCTCGCCGCCTCCAGCACGGCAGCGGGAAAAGTCGTCCCGACTTCGTCGAGGGTCTGCAAGCCGACCCGTTGCATCTCGAACCTGAAGTCGAGCCCTGTCAGCGCCCCAAGCTTTCGCAACACCAGCAACGTGGCGTTGACGAGTTCCGTGCTCGTGCCGTCACCGTCGATGACCAGCAGGTTGACGGGCCGCGCATCGCCATCCGGCGCGGCGCGTTGCCCGGCACCGGATGCCTCGCTTGCGTCGGTGCGCGGACCGTTCTCGCGAAATTCCAACGTCATGGCCAATCGGAAAACTCCTACCGTACCGCCTCCACCGCGACCGTGCGGCCGACCAAGTACGCGTCGGCAACCACCACCAGAGGCCACTCGTCCAGTTGGGACTCGCCGGCGGCGATCAACTCGGCGAACCGGTCGTAGATGTGCGGATACTCCACGTTGGCCTCATCGACGAGAACGGTGCCGTCGATTTCGAGGCGCCGTCCGCTGTTCGGCATCCGCAGATGATGGCCCGACCTGGTCACGATCGCGATGCTGCGTTCCGCGGTCGGGGTGCGCCAATCCATCCCGACATGCAGGTGGTCTTCCGGCCGCGAACCGGCGAAGTCGATCTCCACGGCGATCGGTGTCTGCGCGCCAGCCGGTATGCACAGCGTTGCCGCGCGAACCACCAGGGGTTCCGGCATGATCCGCGTCAGGATCGATAGTCCGTTGACGCCGGCATCGAAAACGCCAAAGCCGCCGGCCTGCCAGATCCATTCCTGACCGGGATGATAGACGGCGACATCCTCATTCCAGACCATCTCCAGGCTCGCCACCTGCTGATCGGCGAGGAAGGCGCGGGCGCGTTCCACGGACAGATTGAACTGGGAATGCCAGCCGCCCAGAAGCGTCACCCCGGCGCGCTCGGCCGCCAGCCGGACCTGATGAAAAGCGCCGAGCGTCGCAAAGGGCGGCTTCTCCAGCAGGACGTGCTTGCCCGCCGCGATCGCGTCCAACGCGATGCGGCCGCGCACGTCGGGCGGCGTACAGATGGCAACCGCCTCGATCGTAGGCTCGGACGCCAGCATCTCGCGATAGTCGCGGTACTGCTTGCCGCCGATGTCCGTGGCGACCGGATGGCGCTTGGCGCTGGCGACGATCTCGAAGTCCGGATGCGCGGCGATCACCGGCAGATGCCGGTTGAGCCCGATCTCGCCGAGGCCGATCACGGCGATGCGACAGGGAGACATTGGGTTCACTCCTGTAAGATTCTTCGGTGCGGCACGTCATTCAGCCGCCGTGACGACACGCCTGCCGGCGATGCCGTCGGGCAGAACGGAGGCGTGCCGGTCGATCAGTTCGTCGACCATCACGTGGATTTGCGACAGGGTCATCACCGCCGGCGCGAGCCGGTCGAGCACGGCGGCGCGGTAAAGACTTTCGCGATCCCCTTCGAGCGCCGCCCGCACGGCAAGCTCCTGCACGAAAGTGTGCGGCGCGCAATGCGCGGCGAGTTCCGGCGGCAGCCGGCCGACCTTGCAGGGGCGAAAGCCGTTGCGGTCAACCACCACCGGCACCTCGACGCAACAGCCTTCCGGCAGGTTGTCGATGAGCCCTTTGTTTTCGACGTTGCCGTAGATCAGCGCCGGCTCGTTGGTCACCACGGCATGGATGATCTCGGCGCCGTATTCGACGCTGCGTTCGAAGTCGAAGCCTTCCCCGTTCAGCAGCCGCTGGCGGTCCTTCCGGTAGCTCTCGATCTGGCGCTCGGCCACCGCCAGCGTGCCGGCGACTGGAAGGCCGAATTTGCTGATCTCGCCGTCGTCGCGCAGGAAATAGGGAACGTATTCGGCGCAGTGGCGGCTCGACTCGGAGACGAACCAACCCAGTTCCCGCATCATCTGGAAGCGGACCGGATCCCTGGCGAAGATCTCCGGTCTGGCCATCGCCTGGCGCAAGGCCGGATAGGCGTCCTTGCCGTCCACGTCGAGGCGCAGGAACCACGTCATGTGGTTGATGCCGGCGCAGTGGTAGGACAGGCGATCCGCGGTCACGCCAAGATAGTCCGCCAGCTCGTCCACGGTGTTGCGCACGTTGTGGCAGAGCCCGACGACCGACTGGCGCGGGAACGCGCGATAGACTGACCAGGTCAGGATGCTCATGGGATTGGCATAGTTGAGCAGCATCGCGGCGGGACAAACCTCGGCCATGTCCTTGCACAAGGCCATCATGAACGGGATCGTGCGCAGGCCGCGCATGATGCCGCCGATGCCCGCGGTGTCGCCCACGGTCTGCTTGAGGTCGAACTTGGCGGGAATCGCGTGATCGGCGCGGATCGCCGCGAGACCGCCGATCAGCACCGTGTTGATGACAAAATCACAGCCCGCGAGCGCGGCGCGGCGATCGAGATGCTCTTCGATCCTGGGATTGGCGCCGAAGTGCCGGGCGGTGTAACGCGCCATCATGCCCGCGGTCTGCAGGCGTTCCGGATCGATGTCGTGCAGCGCCACGGTGGCCTCGCCGAGCGCGTCCTGCGCCAGGATGTCGGCCAGCAGCTTCTTGACGAAGACGACGCTGCCCGTGCCGATCATCGCTATCTTGGTCATCGCCCTGCCCGCCGTCATCCGATGTCGAGAAAGGCCTTGCCGAAGGAGGCCGGCATGACCTATACATCTGCACACAATTGCATACTAATGCGGCTCCGTTGCACATGTCAATTCCGCGGGAGCGGGCACCGGGATCCGCCCCGGCGTTCGCAAGAAGAGCAGCGGAGAGGTCTTCCCGCGACCGTGTCGCGCTTGACCGGCGCAATGGCATGGTTCATCGGTTTATAATGCTACCCTCAAGGGGAGCCGATTTGCGAGGACGAGATGGCATCCAGACCGAACAATGACGCGCCGGTAGCGGAGCCGGAACTGGGGCGGACCGGCAGGTCGAGGGCTGATTTCGTCTACGACACCGTGCGCAGCTGGATCCAGACGCGAAAGATCAAGGTCGGCGAGCGCGTGCGCGAGGAGGCGGTGGCCCAGGCGCTCAGCGTCAGCCGGACGCCGGTTCGCGAAGCCCTGTCGCGGTTGCAGACGCGCGGGTTGCTTCAGGTCCTGGCGGGCGGGCTGGTGGTCGTCGAACTGACCTCGCAGCAGACCATGGAGCTTTACGCCCTGCGTGAGGTGCTGGAAGGCGCCGCGTCCCGCTCGGCCGCTCAGCACGCTTCGGCCAATGAAATTGCTGCCCTTTATCAATTGAACGATGAATTCCGGGACGCTCTGGGCGACCCCGAGAAGCTTGCGGTGGTGAACAAGGAATTCCACCAGACCATCTACGATGCGGCGCGCAACCGGTATCTGGATCGGACGCTGGCCGATCTGCACGATACTCTGATGCTGCTGAACAGCACGACCTTCACCGTGGCGGGCCGGGCCGAAAAGGCGGTCGGTGAGCACAGGCGGATGGTCGAAGCCATTGAACGGCGCAACGCCGACGCCGCCGAGCAGCGCGCGCGCGAACACATCCGCAACTCGCAGGACGCGCGCTTCGCCATGCGGCCGCGCCCGTCGTAACCGGCGGGCCGCGGCGTTCGTCCCGACAGGTCGGAGGACACGCGATGGACACGATCGAACTTGCGCTCGCCGGCACGGCACGGATCGGTGAAAGCCCGGTGTGGTCCGCATCGGAGCGCGCGCTCTACTGGACGGAAATCCATGACCGCAAACTCCGCCGGTTGGACACGCTGACCGGCGAGAGCCGAACCTGGCCGGTCAAGGAGAAGGTCGCCAGCTTCGCCCTGTGCGAAGGCGGCGGGCTGGTCGCTGCGCTGCACGGCGGCTTCGCGCTGATCGACCTGGAGCGTGGAACGCTGACGCGGCTGGCCCAGCCCTTCGCCGCCGAACTTGAGGTTCACCTCAACGACGGGCGCTGCGATCGCTCCGGACAGTTCTTCTGGTCGGGCACCCTGCACGAGCCGCGGACCAAGCAGAACGGCGAGTTGTTCCGCCTGGCCGGCGACGGCACCGCGACGCGCGTGGCGGGCGGGGTGATCGCCTCCAACGGCATCGCCTTCTCGCCGGACAACCGCGTGTTGTACTACGCGGACAGTCGCGGCCCGGTAATCTGGGCCTTCGATTTCGACCCGCCAACCGGCACCATCGCCAACCGGCGCATCTTCGCCACCGTGCCGCGCGGCGAAGGCCTGCCGGACGGTGCGGCCGTGGATGCCGAGGGCTGTTACTGGAGCGCGCGATTCATGGGCCGTCGGATCGTCCGTTACCGTCCGGACGGCAGCATCGACCGCGAGATTCCGATGCCGGTGGACAACGCGACCATGGTTGCCTTCGGCGGGCCGGACTATCGCACGCTCTACATCACGACCGGCCGCGGCAGTCTCGGGCCGGAGGAGCTTGCGCGCCAGCCCTGGGCCGGCGGCGTTCTGACGATGCCGGTGGCGGTGCCCGGCCTGCCCGAGCCGAAATTCAAACCCGATCCGGCCCTGCGGCGGCTGCCCACGGAAGACCTCGCCTAGAACAATCTGATTCCGTTACTTTGAAAGAACTTCCTGTCGCTATCGGCATCCCGACTCCGCGACAGGTCGTGATGCCGTACCGAAGCGCCAAGCGGATAGGTGGCCTGCGGGTTGTGCATGGCTGACTCTCGCCAGGATGGAAACCACGCTCCCCGCCGCATGAGGGCGAGCGTGTCGCGACGGGTGTCGGTCGCGCCGGCGTTGTATCCACTTGCATCCAATCGCGGCGGTTGCTAGCGTTCCGTCGCCGTGTCGATTCCGGTGCCCGTCCAGGGAATGTTGGTGCAAGAACCTCGCAGGACGACCAACCCCAGGCCCCGGAAAGCCGGCCAGATGGGTCATGTTAGAGGCAGGGTGGGCGCCAACCCGCGCCGTATCCATTCTGCCGAAGGAGGAAATAATGGACCAGGTAGCTGACGGAACGGCTGCGCTGCGCGTATTGGCGCAGTATTGGCGGGTTACGCTGGCGGCCATGCTCGGATGGTTTCTCGACGCCTTCGACACGATGATCCTGATCTTCCTGCTGGTTGATCTGCGGCAGACATTCAGCGTCAGTCTCGTGGCGATGGGTTTCCTGCTGAGCGTGCAGACCTGGGCCAAGATCGCCGGCAACATCGGCTGGGGCTGGGGCGCGGACCGCTTCGGCCGCAAGCTCGCCTTCATGGTCGGCGTGATCTGGTTCGCGGCCGCCTCCGGCATGACCGGGCTGGCCTGGAGCTACAGCTCGCTGCTGGTGATCCGCTTGCTGTTCGGGTTCGGCTATGGCGGCGAATGGTCGGCATCCGCAGCGCTGCTGATGGAAAGCGTGCCGTCCGTCGCGCGGCCCCTTGCCTCCGCCGTCATGATGGCGGGCTTCGAGGTCGGCTATTTCATGGCCGCCGCCGCCAATGCCCTGATCTATCCCGTATTCGGCTGGCGCGTGCTGTTCTTCATCGGCATGGCGCCGGCGTTGCTCGCCGTATTCGTCCGCTGGGGTGTCCCGGAATCACCGGTCTGGCTGGCGCGGCGGGCGAGCCTCGCCAAGACCGGCGAACGGCGGAAATTCCGGATTACCGCCGCGGGGCTGCAGGGCTGGCTGTTCATGGCCCTGCTGCAGTTCCAGAACACGGCGATCTATGCCTTCTATCCCGCCTTCCTGCAGACCGTGCATCATCTCACGCCCGGGGCAATCTTCCCGTTCGCCGCCACCTACTCGGTCGCCTCGGTCATCGGCAAACCGACGATCGGCTATATCGCCGCGCGCTTCGGCCAGCGGCCGACGATCATCGCCTATCTGATGATCTCCATCCCCGGGGCGATCTTCTTCACCCTCGTCGGCGGCACGGCTGGGCTGTATCTCGGCGCCTTCCTGATGGGCATCGTCGCCAACAGCATCTTCGGCCTGGTCCCGGTCTTCCTGTCGCAGCGCTTTGCCACCGACGTCCGCAGCTTCGGCATGGGCACGGGCTATGCGATCGCCGGCCTCGCCGGTTCGGTGTGCAGCTTCGTGCTGCCGCTGCTGGCGCTCAGCCTGGGTCTCGGCGGGGCGATGGCAGTGCTGATCATCGCTGGTTCCGTGGCCGCAGCCTCGGTTGCGGCGATCCGCCCGAAGCAGCTGCCGGGTGACATCCCGGAACCCGCCGCCGCCTGACCGCTTCGCCGGCCGGCACCGCGTCGGAACGGCCGATCCGTCGCCAGAGCGATCCCGGACAAACCGGGATCGCTCTGGTCTTTTGTGCGTGTGAACAAGCGTCGGGCCAGGATTCTGCGGGAATTCGACCCATCGGCGCCCATCTCGGCGACAAAATCTGACGCGCTCTTGCCGATGGCCGGGGCATCGTTTAATCCCATGGCCGACAAAACCGGCGCGGAGCAGACGGACGGTCCCTGCTTACCGCTGCTGGCGGCATCTTCCGGGTCATGACATGATCACCCCAACCCAAAACGCGGACACTCCAGCTGAGATCACTCATCTACCCATCGGACCGGACGGGAATAATCGTGGCTGTCCGGCACGGTTTTCAGAAAACTCGCCGCCGAGTCCGTCAGCGTAATGCCTATGACGGCAGAAAGATACGAGCAACTGACCGCCAAGTTTGCGATGGATCGACGGCGGGTCGAGAGCGAGAAGAAGAGCTGAATGCGCGTAGAGCGGCAACCCGCGGTGCGTTCGGTGGATCGCATGGATGACGGCCCTCGCCGGCATCTGGGTCGTGGCTTCAACTGGCTCGGCGGGGCGACGATCATCGCCAAAGTCATCGATTTTTCGACGATTCTGGCCGTACTGTTGTTTTTGACCAAACAGCAGGTCGGCGTCGCCTCGCTGGTCGTTTCAATCGCCATGGTCATCGAGGCGTTTGACGGGTTGGGCACCGGCGAGGCGCTGATACAGGCCCCGTCGGTCTCCCGGCTGCAACTCGATACGCTGTTCTGGTTTGTCACCGGCGCGGCGGCCTTGGTAGCCGGCGTCACCCTGCTGGCCGCCCCTTGGATCGCGGCAATCTATGGCATCACCGGAATGGCGACGTATTTTATTGCTGCGGCAATCAAACAGCCTCTCGTCGGCGCCGCACTGATCCCGTTGGCGCTGATGAACCGCGATCTGCAATATGAGCGTATCGCCATCGTCAACGTCTGCGCGACCCTGGCCGCCGCATTGACTCGCCTGGGTCTGGCCGTCGCCGGCGCCGGCGCTTGGGCAATCGTCATCGGCTATGCGGCGAGCGGCTTTTTTTTCCTGATTGGCGCCATGCTGGCCCGACCATTCTGGCCAAGACTTCGGTTTCGAATGTCGGAAATCTCGCCGCTCGTGCATTTCGGAATGCGCGCCGCCGCCTCTAACATCTTCGACCATGTCTTTAAAAATATCGACTATTTGCTGATCGGGTGGTTTTACGGCGCGACCCAACTCGCGGTCTATCGGGTGGCGTTCGACGTCGCCATGGAGCCGACGATGGCGGTCGGTACGCTGGTCAACCGCATCGCATTGCCGGTTTTTGCCCGCGTCGCGGCGGTCAGGGACCATTTGGCGCAGTCGCTTATATGGTCGCTGCGTCGGCTTGAGATATTGGTCGCGCCGCTGATGGTGGGGATGATTCTGGCCGCCGATCCACTCACCGCGCTGCTGCACGACGCCCAGGGCAACAGCTACACCGCCGCCGCGCTGCCGCTCAAACTGCTAGCGGCGGCAGGGTTGCTGCGCGCGACGTCACAATTGCTCACGCCTGTGCTGATGGGCTCGGGCCAACCAGGAACCGCGGCCCGCCTGTCCGCGGTGACACTGACGCTCCTGACAGCGGGCATCCTCGGCGTCGGTTTCAGCTTCCCGACGCAAACCGGGATCATCGCCGTGGCGGCGGTCTGGTTCTGCATCTACCCGTTCCTGCTGATCTGGGGAACAAGCTATCTGCGGCGGCACTGGGATATTCATCCCAGAGACCTCGCCCAGGCCTTCATCGTGCCGTTCATCGGCGTCGGCGCCCTGGTCGCATTGGTGGAGGTGGCACGCCTGCTGGTCGGCAGCCAGGACTCCAGGATTCAGCTCGGCACCGTCCTGGCCGCGACGGCACTGACCTACGCCGGGCTGTTTCTCCCCCGGTGGAAAAAAGACCACACGGCTGGGGTGTGAGCCCATGGGTGAAGAAAGACGCAGCGAATGTTAGGATATTGCATCCCGTCATTTTTGCGCCAACGATAGGAAAAATCGTTGAGCGGGCAGGGCTTGTAACGCAAGGAAGTCGTGATTTGGATAGCGAAGTTCCCTCGATCGTGCGAACCGTGATCCGCGCCTGTCGCGTTCGCCTTGCCTGGGAGCGGCCGCGACGACGGCCATTGGACCCGAGGCGAATTCTGGTGGCTCCGAATTTGAGGCTGGGCGACGCCATCCTGATTACGCCACTGATTGCCAAGTTGAGGGAGCAATATCCAGCCGCTGAGATCGTGCTGATCAGTTCGCTGTCCATGGTCCCGCTCTATCAGGGAAATCCATATGGTGTTGTCGTCTGGCCGTATCATCCCCGCCGGTTCGAGACGGTGGCGGCGATGATCCGGCAGGACGGGTTCGATCTTGCGGTGGTGCCAGGAGACAACCGGCATGGGTGGCTGGCCGCGGCGCTGCGGGCCAAATGGATCGTCGCCCATGCCGGAGACCGGCCGGGCTGCAAGAGCTGGATGATCGACGAGTTGATCGAATATCCGCAGACGTCGACCGCGATGGGAGAGATATTCGCGGAACTGGCGCCGGGGCCGGAACCACGGGCATACCAGACAGGGGACTGGCCGGCCCCGGCCTGCCAGGCCTTCAACCTGCCCGTGAAACCCTATGCCGTGCTGCACGTTGGAGCCAACAACCCCCTCAAATACTGGCAGCCCCAGAAATGGCTTGAGGTGGCGCAATGGCTCAACGAACGGTCGCTGGAGGTGGTGTGGAGCGGCGGCAGCGGAGAGGCTGCCATCGTCGAACAGATCGACGCCAAGGGGCGCCACCGAAGCTATGCGGAACGGCTCGACCTTGCCCAGATGTGGCGACTTATCGCCAATGCGGCGGTTTTCATCTCGCCCGATACCGGTGTGGCGCACCTTGCCCGCCTGACCGGGACGCCCTCGGTCGCGCTGTTCGGGCCGGGATCGGCTGTGTTGTTTGGTCGCGGGAGATTCTGGCGCGATGCGCCCTGCGCGGAGGTAACCATCGAGAATTTTCCGTGCCGGGATCAACATGATGTGTTCGAACGCCGGCGCGCATGGGTGCGGCGTTGTGGCCGTTCTGCCAGGCTGTGCCCGGATGCGCGCTGCATGAAGGCGCTCGATGTGATGGCTGTGATCGGGGCAATCGATCGACTGCTCGGGACGAACGCATCCGGCTGGTGAGCCCGGTGGGACTCAAGCCCACGCCCCCAAGATCAAGAGTTCGTGGAACGTATCAGGAACAAGGGGGGAATGGCACCTTGTTGACCCGCTTCAAGGTATTTCGCACCGCTGCGGCGGCCGCCCGGCCGGCCAGTCCGTGAACAAGCGCCGAACCCGGGCTCCACGGGAGTTCGCCCCATCGGTCCGGTGGGACGCAAAAAGAGCGGCTTCGGGGTGGGCCGGCGCCCGATCACAGGCTTTTCCAACATAGTCGACCACCAAGGCCGATCGCCTCTGGACACGAAAAATCCCGCGGAGCATAAAAACGATCGTGATTCAATGAGTGGCATCAACATGTTCCTGGATTGGGGAAACAGGGTGCCCGCAAAGGTGGTTCGTCGAGAGCTGACATGCGTCACGACACGACATCGGAGGAAACGCGCACCTTCATGAGCGTCTGCCCGGAAGCGCTGGCGAAGACCCGAAGAACGCGCGAAGGCGCGGTGTAATCCGTCAAGGTCGCGAAGGGATGCCAGATCCGGCGACCGGCACGTAGAGAGAAAACTGTCCAAGGAGGAAACCAATATGAAGGCTGTATCGAAACGTTCCCTGCTGAACCTCGGGGCTGCGTCGGTTGTGACTGCCGCCCTCCCTTTCCCGACCAAGGCCGACGCGACGACGGTACGTTGGGCGCAGTGGAAGACCACCGAAGTCGGCGAAAAGTTCATGAACGAGTTGAAAGCCGCCTTTGAAAAGGACAATCCGGGCATCACGCTCGAACTCGTCGATTCACCATTCCAGGGCTTTCACGACAAGTCGGTCGTGCTGTACCAGGCGAAGAAATTGCCCGACGTCCTGCTCGTGCAGGTGGACTGGGTGGCGGAATTCGCCGACCTCGGCATGCTCACGCCGATCGACGGCTGGATCGCCAAGGAGACAGATCCGACCTACATGGCGGGCATTCCGCCGACCTTCCGCACCAAATGGAGGGGCAAGCAGTATTACCTGCCCATCGAAGGCGGCGTGATCGCGTTGTTCTACAATACCGCCCTCTTCAAGGCGGCGGGGCTGTCGGGCCCGCCCAGGACCTGGGCCGAGTTCGACGAGTACGCGCAGAAGCTCACGAATCCGCAAAAGAAGCAGTTCGCCATGACCGGCACGCTCGGCATCGAGCCGCCGACCAACGCGACCTATGACATCTATCCGCTGCTGCTTCAGGCCGGCGCGAAACTGATCGATCCCGCCACCAACAAGGCCGTCTTCAATTCCCCGGAAGGCGTCAAGGCAATCGAGGAATATGTCACCCAGATCAACACCCTGAAAATCTCGGTTCCCGGCGTGCTGTCGAACGGCGAAAAGGAAAAGCGCGCGAATTTTGCTTCGGGAAATGTCGCGATGATGCACGAGGGACCTTGGGGCGTCGCCATCCAGAACGGTCTGAATCCGAAGCTCGAATACGACATCGCGCCGATGCCGAAGGGCGCGACGACCGGCAGTATCGTGCGTGGTTCGCTCAACACGGTGACCACGCAGGCGCAGGACAAGGAAGCGGCCTGGAAGTTCGTGCGTTGGATGTCGAGCCCGAAGGGGTCCGAGATGTGGGCGAGAGGCACCGGCGGCTTCCCCTCGCGGCTCGATGTCCTCAGCCAGGACTGGTTCAAGCAGAACAAGCTGTTCAATGCCTTCACTGAGCAGATGAGCCAGGCCAACGCCGAGTCGCCTTTCCTCGTGATGCCGAACGCCGTGGAGATGAACAAGATCGTCACGACAGAAGTGCAGAACGTCGTGCAGGGCAAGAAGTCCGCGAAGCAGGCACTCGACGACGCCGCGGCGGAGTGGAACAAGATTTTCGCGGCCGCCAAGTAGCGTAAAAAATGCCTTCCGCCGGAACGACCAGCCGATCCGCCCCTCGGGGCGGGTCGGCCCTTCCGAAATCCGGAGCGATCCCCCTGTACCGGCGCAGCTACAGGCAGGAGATCCTCGCCTATTCCTTCCTCTGGCCTTCGTTGCTGATCCTCGCTGCGCTGTTCGTCTATCCGCTGGTCGAAGTCGTCCGGCTGAGTCTGCACGAGAGCAATCTCAGCCGCGAGGTCTGGGTGGGGCTTGCCAATTACACCGCCCTGCTCTCGGATGCCTTCTTCTGGAACACCTTCCTGAACACCGTGATCTTCACGGCCGGCAGCGTGATCCTGCATCTTTTCATCGGTCTGTCGCTGGCGCTGCTCCTCAACACGAAGATCAACCAGCTCTTCCGCTCGGTTTCGCGCGGAATCCTGATCGTCCCATGGCTGCTCGCCCCGACTGTCGCGGGCATGATCTGGGTCCTGATGCTCGAGCCCTTCGGCGTATTCAACAGCCTGCTCGCACTCCTCGGTCTCGTCGATGCGTCGTCCAGCATCGCCTGGCTCGGCGATTCGTCGACAGCGCTCGGCTCGGTGACGGCGATGAATGTGTGGCGGGCCTTCCCCTTCTTCATGGTGATGTTGCTCGCCGGCCTGCAATCCGTGCCGCAGCAGCTCTACGAGGCCGCGAAGATCGATGGCGCGACCATGTGGGAAGAGTTCCGCTACATCACGTTGCCGGAATTGCGCAGCGTCATCACGACAGTCGTGCTGCTGGATTCCATATGGACGTTCCGGGCTTTTGATCCCGTCTTCGTCATGACCGGGGGCGGACCGTCCCACTCGTCCGAAGTGCTTGCGACCGCCATCTACTTCGACGGATTCCAGAAGCTGAAGTTCGGCTACGCCTCGGCGGAAGCCATGGTCATGTTGGTCTGCCTGTTCATCGTCAGCGCCATCTACCTGAAGCGCTCGATGGGCAACGATCGATGACTCCAGGAGAAAAGCGGATGAGGGCGGTGTCTCCAGCTCCGCGATCGGGACTTGGCATGATCGTGCGCCGCCGGATCCTCAACGCCACAGCCTACTCGCTCCTGACCCTGGCGATCATTGTCATATGTTTCCCGCTGGCCTGGATGTTCAGCGTGTCCGTGCGGCCCAATGTCGAAGTCATGAAGATGCCGCCGGACTGGATCCCGCAGGTCTTCACGCTTGAAGCCTACGAGAAAATCCTCACCACCCCGAGATATCTCCGCGTCTTCGTCAACTCGATGTCGATTGCGCTCGTCGTCACCGCCATGTCGCTTTTCCTTGGCACATTAGCGGCCTATGCCCTGGCGCGATTCGACTTCATTGGCCATCGTTCCGTAATGATGTTCCTCATCACGACGCAGATGTTCCCGCTTGTCCTGCTGTGTATTCCCTATTTCCGGATTTTTGTCGCGCTCGGACTCTACGACACCCTTACGGCGCTCGTCATCGTCTATCTGACCTTCACCCTGCCATTTTGCATCCTGATGCTGAGAAGCTACTTCCTCAATATTCCAAGAGATATCGAGGAAGCGGCCACGGTTGACGGATGTTCCCGCGTCGGCGCGATCTTTCGCATGCTCGTACCGATGTCCTGGCCAGCCTTCATTGGCGCGGGCCTGTACACGTTCTTGCTGTCCTGGAACGAATTCCTCTTCGCGGTGGTTCTGATCGAATCCTGGAGCAACCGCGTGCTCACCATGGCGATCTACAGCCTGCTCGCCGAATTCGTGACGGACTGGGACACGATGATGGCCTTTTCCGTGCTGGCCAGCCTCCCGCTCGTCGTCGCCTTCATCCTCCTGCAGAAATACATGGTGCAGGGTATGACGGCTGGTGCCCTGACCGCGTAAGTCCGGGATGATGCGCGCGGGGCCAGTCGGTGCCGCCGGATTCGGCGGCAACTCATGCCGGCGGTTTTCCCCCTGGTGGTCGGCGACCTCGCTCAGACCGCGGCCATCTTCCCGGGCACCGCCTGATTGTCGGTCTGACGCCGGCGCAGCGCCCAGATCCCGGCAAGTGACGCCCCGGCTCGGTGCAGCCGGACGGCGATCCCCGCGTAGCGCGCCGGGTCGAGCCGCTGCACCGGACCGGCGACGCTGACCGTGCCGATAACCGCGCCGCCAGGCCGGTCGGTGTCACGGAAGACGACGGCCATGGCGACGATGCCCGGCTCACTCTCCTCGACCGCGACGGCGTGGCCGCGGCTGCGCGCGATCGCGAGTTGCTGACGCAGCGCGTCGACCGTGCGGACGAGATTCCGGCCGAATACCCGGTTCTGCATGTCGCGCGGCACCGGAAAGCCTTGGCCATAAACGATGCGCAGCGCGTCCTCCTCCGCCAGCGAGGCCAGCCATGCCTTGCCGGAGGCGGTGGCGTGTAGCACGACGGGGCGCCCCATCGGAGGGTCGTAGCGCAGGGCCTGGGTGGCGCCTTGGGCGCGGGCGACCCAGCTGAGATTGCCGTCCTGCACCAGGGCGAGGCGGCAATAGTCGCCGGTGTCTCGCGCCAGCGCGTCCAGCACGCCCTGCGCCGCGTCGGGCAGGTGGTAGGCATCGAGGAACCGGAAGCCCAACGCGGCGAAACGCAGCGTGAATTCGTAGAGGTGGGAGTCCGGGTCCTGGCGCACATAGCCGCGCGCGATCAGAGCACCGAGCAGCCGGTGCACGCCGCTGAGCGGCAGGTCGAGCCGCTCGGCGAGGCTGCTCAGGCCGATACCGGCCGGGTGGCCGGCCAGCAGCTCGATCAGGCTCAGGCAACGGTCGACGTTGGCGACAGACAAAAGTACTTTCCAAACTGGAATCGGCTTTCAGATTGATGGGTCCCATGCCAGGAGTCAACTGGATTTCCGCCAAAAAATTGCTCACGCTCGCGCCTCGTGCGGGGACGGTGCCACCCTCCGGGCAATCCGAGCTGTGCTGGCGTCCCTGCACGGGCAGGAAGCTTTCGCCGGACACGCTGCACCGCGCGCTTGCCGACCAACGCGTCCTGCAGGGGCCACGTTCATGGTTTGTGCGGCGCTGTCCAACCACCGACAGCTGCGTTATGCCAACCGGATCACGCCGGACCGATGTTCAGGACATTCCGCAGGCGCCGCATCGCTTGGGGCGGCGCCAGAAGAAGTAGCGGAACTCTGCTGAAACTGCCTCTCTGGACCGGTCTGCCGCATCCCCCGATGGGTCAGTCGCGATCACACAGTCCGGATGGCGTTATCCGCGATCAGGGTGCCCAGTGCCGTGACGGTGCTCCCCAGCCCCTGCAACACGGCGACCGTGCCGCCGCCGCCGTGGCCGGTCGGATCGACATTGACCAGCGCATTGGCGCCCTGATCGACGATCGTCACGTAATTCCCCAACGCCGCGATGCCGCCAGTCAGATTGACGCTCGCCTCGCTCAGCACGGCACTGAAGTCCAGCACATCCGTGCCCGGATTGAAGCCGGACACCTGATCCAATCC
>Ga0181529_10001653_pt1 | contig 28247 bp, 32 predicted proteins | sample PEATcosm2014_Bin_36_FD_119763 | JGI IMG/M metagenome (GOLD analysis project Ga0181529, IMG submission 119763) | Peatland microbial communities from MTU Mesocosm Facility, Houghton, MI, USA - PEATcosm2014_Bin10_30_metaG | ecosystem: Environmental > Terrestrial > Soil > Wetlands > Peat | place... | reverse complement strand
CTTCCGACACTGTAGTTGCTCTCAGCCAACTCCACCCCACTTCGCCGCACCTAAACTCACAACTGTTTTCTTTTCTTTACTCCCGGGGTCTTCAACTGGGCAAACTCAGGCACTCGCTTCTTCGGCACCACTTTCTTGCCCGCCGCCGCCCGCTCCAGAGCCATCACCTCGCCCGGCTTCAGTTCGCGGAACTCGCCCGGCGGCACATCCAGCCGCAGCGCTCCATAGCCTATCCGTCGGATCTTCTCCACGTGGTGGCCAATCTCCTCGAACATCTTGCGTAATTGGCGATTGCGCCCCTCGGTCAGCGTCACCTCGTACCAGGGATTGTCGCCGCCGCGCACCAGCTCCACCCGCGCCGGAGCGGTCACAATGCGGTCCCTTCGTCCGGCGCACACCTCGTCCAGCCGCCCCCGGTCAATCACAATCCCGCGCCGAATCTGATCCAGCCCAGCGGCATCCGGCACGCCGCTCACCTTCACCAGGTAGGTCTTCTCCACGCCCGTCGCAGCCTTGGAGAGGGAATTGGCCAACTCCCCATCATTCGTCATCATCAGCAGGCCCTCGGAAAGATAATCCAGCCGCCCCACCGGATACAGCCGCACATTGCTCCCATGCGGCCCAGCCTTAGGCTTCGCCATCAGATCCATCACAGTCGGCCGCTTCTGCGGATCGTCCAGCGTCGTCACATACCCGCGCGGCTTGTTCAGCATGTAGTAGCGCTGAACCTCCGGCCCCTTCAGTAGCTTGCCATCCACCCGGATGTGGTCGCGGCTGGCGTCGTGCTTCGTTCCCAGCTCAGCTACGACCTTGCCGTTCACCTGTACCCGTCCGGCCAGGATGATCTCCTCGGCCTTCCTCCGACTGGCAATCCCCGCCGCCGCCAGGATCTTCTGCAGCCGCTCTAACTTGTCATTCCCGTAGGGAATCTGCTTTTGCTCTTCCGCCGCCTCACGCATTGCCTTCGTCATCTCTGCTCATCTTTCCGTCCGCGGAATTGTCATCGCGGTCATATCCATCTCAGGGGGACAGTCGAAACCGGTCCTCCCTCCATTATCGCCCACCCCATAGAATGTCATCCTGACCGAGTGCGGCGAGTCGAAGGACCTGCGGTTGTCTGTTATACGTCGTCATTCTGGCGAAGCCATAATTTCCGTCGTTGCCGTCGTCGCCGTCGCACCTTTCTCGTATGCCAGCAGGTCCCCCGGCTCGCACTGCAACACCTCGCACAGCCGCTCCAGCGTGCTGAACCGGATCGCTTTGGCCCGTCCCGTCTTCAGCACAGACAGGTTCTGCGCCGTAATCCCCACCAGCTCCGCCAGTGTATTCAGCCTCATCTTCCGCCGAGCCAGCATCACGTCCACATTCACCACAATCGGCATGGTCGCCTCCCCGGTCAGACGGTCAGTTCGTTCTCTTCGCGCATCTCCGCCGCCATCGCCATAAACCACGAGATCGCCACAATCATCAGTCCGTTCACCATCATGCCGCCGCCGTGGGGCTGCACAAATTTCCCATTGCTCCAGTCGCCCGGCTCAGGTTTGGCCGTGTGGGCATAGTCTGCGATGGAGCTATGGCTTGAGATCGGGAGCGGATGGGTAAAAACCGTCCCCGGCACCATGTTCCACAAGAAACCCATCACGCCCCACAGCACGCATGCCAGCCCCCACCTCCGAATCTGCCTCGCCGAATCCCCGGTGAAGATCTCGCCGCGCGAATAATTGTCCAGCAGACGATGCAGGTAGAAGACGCACAGAAACGCCGCCACCCACAGTAACGTGTAATACACACAGATCACAGCTTCGCCACCAACCGTCAGCTGATACTGCACCACGTTGGAGTCTCCCCAAATGAAACCATGACCTTGCACTGCAGAAAGTACAACTATCCCAGCCATGATCAGAAATCTCAGCACACACAACACCAGAAACACCTTGCAAACCCATCGCAGCACTTTGCTGATCCGCTCAATTCTCCCTAGCCGTGCCTCATTCTCAGGTCGCATGACAACTTCCTCTCTTTCAAACGATCAATTCCTGCTCTTCGCGCATCTCCGCTGCCATCTCCATAAACCACGAGATCACCACAATAATCAGTCCATTCACCATCCGGCCGCCGCCATACCTCTGCCAGTCGCTCAGATGGTCTTTGACCTCTGGGCCATAGCTTTGAATGGGACTGTTCTGCGCCGGATGCGACAAATCCGCACCCGGCACGAACATCGACACGAACTGCAGCGCGCCCCACAGCACAAACACCAATCCCCATCGCCGTATCTGCAGTGCCGAATCCCGGGTGAAGATCTCCCCGCGCGAGTAGTTCCCCAGCAGGCGATGCAGGTAGTAGACAAAAAGGAACATCCCCGCCCACTGCAACGTATAGTTAGTGCCCATCACAATCCGGGTTCGGATCGGCATACCATGTACGGAGAACAGGTACCAAAGCCCCGTCAGCTCGGCTAACACGGGGAACACCAGAAACGCCGTACAAACCGCCCGCAGCAGCCCGCTAATCGCCTGAATCTTCTTCAGCCTCGACACATTCTCAGGTCGCATAAGAACCCCTCCACGCCCCAATCATACGCAGAGTTGTTTTCTTGTCAATATATTTTTATTGTTTATCAATAATTATTGATTGTTTTATACAGTAACCACTCTGCCTTGCTCATTCTGTTCCCTGTCGTTTCCTGTCAATACCCTCGAACCTTCAAATTCTCCATAACCTACTCCATCTAAATCACTTAAAATCTAAAAATAGTTGGCATAGTAGTTATGCTCCAACCCGTACAATTTAAATAGGAGGAAATATGTCTCGAGACCAATCCAGGCGCGAACCACACCAGTTGTTTCGTCAAGAGACTCATAACCTGTTGATTCCAGATATTTTGAAAAATAAAACATCTATAATCAATACGTTATCGAATGAGTCCAGACCCAGTCCAGACTTAACGTGTTTGGATTTGATACTTTAGGGATTTTATGGGGAGGGTACACCCCTCAACCGGCAACCCGCAGCAGAAATTATTCCGGACACGCAGATGCGCAACCAGAATCGCTCGCCGCTCCTAGCTTCCCGGCCCATGAGCCGGCTTGCCTTCCTGAACGTAGTTGCGGTTCCACTTGGGAATCTCGACCACGTATGTTCCCGGCCGCTCGATCACCGCCTGGCAGCCCAGCCGCGAGTTCAACTCGATTCCCGCTGCCGTCTCCAGCCGGTCCAACTCCATGTCCTCGGCCTCGCTGATCCCCTCTGCTCCCTGCTTCACATGCAGATGGCAGGTGGTGCATGCGCAGACGCCGCCGCATGCGTGGTCCAGAAAGATCCCATAGTTCTCCGCCACGTCCAGGAACGACATAGGCTGGCCGTGGCCCTCATAGGGCAACGTGTCGAAGGCAAACTCCACCGTCCTGCCCTCGGGCAGAAACGTTACGCGTACCATGCCCTCGGCGGGAGGCTTCGATAATTCGACTTCAGGCGAATCGGCAACATGATCGGACATAGGAACCTCATTCTAAACTTTGCTGTGACTGCTGGCGGCCTGTTCCTCGGCCTCGGTTCCGTCTTCAAACTCGGCCTTGGCAAAGGCGTGCGGCGCGGTGGGAGCGGTACCCAGTCCTTTTCCCGCCGCATTCATCGTCTGGCCCTTCATTGCGCTCATCACTTCACTGTCCATCATCAGTTCGGCGAAGCGGCGGGTGGCCTTGTCAAGCTGTTCAATGTTGTGTCGAATCAGTCTGTAATCGCTTCCTGCGGCCGCTGTTGTCACCTCGCCAACACATGCCGCGATCTGCGCCAGTTCTTCCTGCGTCAATTGCTTCCAGGCCGCGTGTCCGATGCCTTTTTCAACCGCAACCAGGATCGTCTCGGCCTCATTCCTGGCCTCGATCAACTGTCGCGCGTCCAGGTCTTCTTCGGCGTGGTCGAACGATGCCAGGATCATCGTCTCCACCTGTTCGTCGGTCAGCCCGTAGGTCGGCTTCACCTCGATCTCGGCCGCCTTGCCGCTGCGCTGTTCACGCGCGCTCACGTGCAGAATGCCGTTAGCGTCGATCAGGAACTTCACCTCGATGCGCGGCAATCCCGCCACCATCGGCGGAATGCCTTTGAGGTCAAAGCGCGCAAGGCTGCGGCAATCTTTCGCAAGTTCGCGTTCGCCTTGCACCACATGGATCGCCACATTGGTCTGCCCGTCCACTCCAGTGGTGAAGTGCTCGGTGGCACTGGCCGGAATCGTCGAGTTGCGCTCGATGATCCGCGCGACGACTCCTCCGAGCGCCTCGATCCCCAGCGAGAGAGGAGTCACGTCCAGCAGCAGCAGGTCGTCCAGCGCGGAGCCTTCGTTGGCGCCGGCCAGTATCTGCGCCTGCACCGCCGCACCCAGCGCGACGACTTCGTCGGGGTTCAACTCCGTGTGCGGCTTCTTGCCTCGCGCGCTCAGGCTGAACAGCTCGTCCACCAGCGCGCGCACCGCGGGAATGCGTGTCGATCCGCCGACCAGCACTACTTCGTCGATCTGTTCGGCTGTCAGTTGCGCGTCCTTCAGCGCCTGAATACAGGGCCGCGCTGTGCGAAGAATCGTCTGCGAGATCAGTTGTTCGAACTGCGCGCGCGTGATCTTGCGCGTGTATTGCTTGCCATTGGGCAGTGTCGCATCAAGCTTGGTCTCACTCGCCTCGGAGAGCGCGATCTTTGCCTCGATCACGGCCTTGCGCACGGCCTGCACCAGCTCGCCACTGGGCACAGCGTCTTGGTCGATGGCTAGGTCGGCATCGCCAGCAATGTCGTCCAGCGCGATCGCGATCAGCAGATTGTCGATGTCGTCGCCGCCCAGGTGGGTATCGCCGCCGGTGGCAATCACCTCGAAGATGCCCTCGTGCAGCTTCAGAATGGAGATGTCGAATGTTCCGCCGCCAAAGTCGTACACCGCAATTAGCCCGTCGCGGTTCTTGTCCAGCCCATAGGCCAGCGCCGCCGCGGTTGGCTCGTTCACCAGGCGTAACACGTCGAGTCCGGCGATTCGCCCGGCATCCTTGGTCGCCTGCCGCTGTGCATCGTTGAAGTAGGCGGGAACCGTAATCACCGCCCTGGTCACAGGCGCGCCGAAGAAGCGCTCTGCGTTCTTCTTCAACTGCAGCAAAATATAGGCCGAAATCTCCGGCGGGGTCAGTTGCAACCCGCCCACTTCCAGCTTCAGCACTTCGCCTGGCTGTAAACCTTCCACCAGCTTGAAGGGGAAGAGCTTCAGCTCCTCCTGCACGTCCTGAATACCGCGTCCCATCAGGCGCTTGGCGGAGTACACCACGCTTGCGGCATCCTTCAGCAATGTCGCTCGCGCACCATTGCCCACCACAAAGCCGTGCTGATCGGCGTCGAAGGCCACCACCGAAGGCACCAGCCGGTCTCCGTCCTCGCCGGGAATGATCGTCGGCTGATCGCCCTGCATGAAGGCCACCAACGAGTTGGTGGTGCCAAGGTCGATACCGACCACCCGCGATGCGGCCTTTGTTTCGCCCTGAGATGAAGTTGCTTCCGCCATTCCGTCCTGTTGCCTCAGATTCCTATGCGCGTATGCCCAGCGCTGCACTTATTGGATGTGATGCTGAAGACGCCGATTCTGCGTCGGGCCCCTATGGTCTATTGTCCTACAGACAGCCCATTGGGATGCAGGGCGCAAACGCAGACGTGCAGCAAGCAGCCATCCCAGGCCTCATGCCGGTTGAGTAAATTGCAATCTGAGGAGATTAATAGCTGAGGAACTCGTTGGAGCCGCGGCGCAGACGAAGGCCAGCCACGCCAAAGACGAGGGCAAGCAGGAAGAGAATAGCATTCCAGTAAAACATCGGACGCACCCAGCCGGGCGAGTAGGTCAGGTCCTGCCCGCTCCACAGAGTCACCAGCGTGGCGACGATCAGACACTGAAAGCAGAGCACCAGCAAGAGATGGCCGCGCCGTCGCCGCCGGTCGATCGTCTCCACCTGCTGCGGTGTCAGCGTGCGTTCCTCAATGGGGATCAGGGTGTTGGCCAAGACTTTCCTCCTGCGGCTAGCTGCTTTTTCTTATTGGATCGCAAACTGGGCCGAGAGGATGCAGACGTTGACTGGAAATTTAGAGGAAAGCAACCGACTGGATTCCAGCGACTTCGAAGCGCTTGCGGCAGCGGATGTTCTTGCATCCCACCAGGTCGTCTGTGCGCACCATGTAGCTCTGCGCCTTGGCGAAACGGGCCCGGTCGCGCTCGTCGGCATTGCGCGGAAGCTGCGCCTTTTTGCGGCGGACAAGCCATCCGATCTGGTACTCGCCCGCCTGGCCGCAGTGTGGACAGGTCATCGTATGGGTTCTCTGCTCAGGCTTTTCGTCGAAAAAGTCGCGCTCTTCCATGCTGGGGTCCCCTCCCGGATTGGCGTGCCTACAGGTTCGGCGCGGCAATCCTGGACGTACTACTGCAATCAAAAGTATTGCATAATCGGGACTGCGGCGCAGTACTCTGTTTGCCAAGGGATTGAGCGATGGGCAAGTCGAAGAAGCGGGTCTTCTCGGTGGTGAAAGCGGTGAAGCTGAACGCGCGCGATCGCGTCGGCCCTGTGCCGCCGGAGCGCGTCATCCCCGACCCGAAGCAGAAGGCCGCCACCAAGCCAAAGCACAAGAAGACCCTGGCGGACCTATTGAGCGGGGCAGAAGATAGTTCTGGAGAGTGAATCCAATGAAGATGATGCGTATGGTTGCAGTGCTTGCGCTGACGAGTGCCGTTGCTTCCTGGACGGCGAATGCACAGTCGCTGGGTGATGGCATTACGGTGAGCAAGGAGAACCGGACCATTGCAGTAACCGCGACAGATAGCGTAACCGTAACGGCGGAAGTCGCGACCGTGAATGTAGGATTTGTGGTCTATGGTGTTGACCACGACTCGGCGTATGCGGACGGGTCAAAGACATCCAATGCAATCATGGATGCCCTGAAAAAGGCAGGCGTGACTTCCGATGCGATCGAGAGCCAGAACCAGAATCTGGCGGAGGCCCAACCGTTTCAGCAGAACCAGCTTTCAGCGGATGAGAAGGTGAAGAGAAAATGGTCGCTGACGCAGAGTTGGGCCGTGCATACCAATGCATCGGACGCGGCACGCGTTCTGGATGTAGCTGTGAAGGCGGGCGCGAACCAGAGTGGACGGATTGCCTGGGACGTGCAAGATGAGAACGCATTACAGACTCAGGCAGCGGAAAAAGCGCTACAGCGGGCACGGACTGTGGCAGAGTCGATGGCGAAGGGGTTGAATGTGAAGCTTGGAGCGCTACTCTTTGCCAGCAACCAGGCGCCAGCTTTGCAGACAAGGTTCGGAGTAGGAGCGGGACTCGGAGGGACGATAGAAAACTCCTTGTATACGGAGCTACCGCTGGCGATTTCGCCGACGCGCATTACCAAGACGGCGACGGTCTACGCTGTGTTTGCCATTGAGTAGTCACAAAAGCCGACCCGCGCCGCGATTCTGTAAACTGGTGGGATGAACCAGCAGGAGTTCGTACTGATTCTCTTCCAGGTGGTGGTATTGGTATTCGCCTTCTCGGTGCACGAGAGCGCGCATGCCTACGCGGCCATGCGCCTGGGCGATCCAACCGCCTACATGCTGGGACGAGTCACGCTGAACCCCATGAAGCATCTCGATCCGCTGGGCTCGGTTCTGGTGCCGCTGCTCTCGCTGGTCAGCGGAGGATGGCTGATTGGCTGGGCCAAGCCCTGTCCGGTAACCACGCGCAACTTCCGCAATCTGCGGCGCGACGACATTCTGGTCTCCATGGCAGGCCCGGCCAGCAACCTCGTCCTGGCCACCCTTGCGCTGCTTCTGCTGATCGTCTTCAAGCATGCTTTTCCCGCAGGATTGATTACCATTGCCGCGGCAATGGCGACAGCAAATCACATGTCCGTAGATCTAGGCTCGCTTCCATTTTTCCCCGTGGCCATGCTGCTCTATTACGGCGTGCTCATCAACCTGGTGTTGCTTGTCTTCAACCTGATCCCGATTCCGCCGCTGGATGGCAGCCACGTTCTGCGTCACTTCCTGCCCTACCGTGTGGAGCAGATATACAACCAGATCGGGATGTACGGTCTCATCGTCCTGCTGCTCTTCGGCGGACGCTGGATTGCCAGCTTCTACTACCCGTTGTTGGGGTTCTACGACCGGCTGCTGCTGTCGCTGTAGAGGGGGCGAATCCTGTTACCCTTGCGATTGAGATAAAGATGAGCGAAGAGACAAAACAACCGGCGGCGCGGCACGTACTGAGCGGCATGAGGCCCACGGGCAAGCTGCACCTGGGCAACTATATGGGCGCGCTGAAGAACTGGGTCGATCTGCAGAACGCAACTAACGACGACGGCACGCCCAAGTACGAGTGCTACTTTTTCATCGCGGACTACCACGCGCTGACCACGGACTACGCCGACACCAGTGAGCTGCCGGCCAATGTGCGTGAGGTCGCGCTGGACTTTCTTGCCGCGGGGCTCGATCCCAGCCGAAGCACCATCTTCATCCAGAGCAAGGTTCCGGCGCACGCCGAGCTGGCCCTGCTGCTGGGAATGATTACGCCGCTCAGTTGGCTGGAACGTGTGCCCAGCTATAAAGACCAGCAGGAGCAGCTGAAGGAGAAAGACCTCGCAACCTATGGCTTTCTGGGCTACCCGCTGCTGATGAGCGCGGACATCCTGCTCTATCAGCCGGATTTCGTGCCCGTGGGCCAGGACCAAGCCGCGCACGTCGAGATCACCCGCGAGATCGCGCGGCGATTCAATCATTTTTATCCGCGCAATCTTGGCGGCAACGAGTGGGTTCGTCCGATCGCTGAGTCAGCAGAACCGGAGTTTCTCAACGTTCTTCCCGAGCCTAAGGTTCTGCTGACGCCATCGCCCAAGCTGCCGGGCACCGATGGCCGCAAGATGTCGAAGAGCTACGGCAACACGATCCTGCTGAGTGACCCGGAGGCGGAGGTGCGCGCCAAGTTGAAGACCATGGTGACCGATCCGGCGCGCATCCGGCGCACCGACCCGGGCAATCCCGACGTCTGTCCCGTCTTCGATCTGCACAAGGTCTTTTCGACAGAAGAAAAGCAGACGGAAGTGCGTGCGGGCTGCACCTCCGCGGGGATTGGCTGCATCCAGTGCAAGGGATGGCTGGCCGACGCGGTTGTGAAGGAACTCGAGCCCATCCAGCAGCGGCGGCAACACTTCGAGGCGAATCCAGAGGAGGTTGCCATGGCCCTCAAACAGGGCGCGGTGCGGGCCAACGTGCGCGCCGAGCAGACGATGCAGCAAGTACGGTTCGCAGTGAGGCTGGGATAGCGATGGCCGATAAGACCCTGAGCGAAGTGACAGCAGGCGAGCCACACGGCGAGGTAGAGGCCGATACGGCCAGTACTCTTCCTGCGTCGTCCATGTCTGCCGATGAAGCGATCGCTCCGTTGCCAGAGCCGTTTACGCTGCGTCCCGGTCCAGTGACGCAGCAGGAAGAGCCAAAGCGCGCGGGCGCAGCAAGCAGCGAGACGCAACGCGAAGAGGACTCGCAGTCGCCGTTCTCCATCATGGTGGGCCAGGTCTACGATGGGCCGCTGGATCTTCTGCTGGACTTGATCCGTAAACAGAACATCGACATCTACGACATTCCCATCGCGCTGATTACGGCACAGTTTCTCGACTACTGCCACCAGTTGAAGCAGACGGATGTGGACGCGGCGGGCGAGTTCATCTATACCGCGTCGCTGCTGATCCACATCAAGTCGAAGATGCTGCTTCCGCGCGATCCATCGGACGTGACAGGAGCGGACGCCGATGATCCACGGCGCGAGTTGGTGGAGCGGCTACTGGAGCACGAGCGATTCAAGGCCGCTGCGCAGATGCTGATGCAGAAGCACCAGATCGAAGAGGCCACCTGGTCGAACCCCGGGATGCGCGAGTTTATGCGCGAGCAGGAGGGCAGCGAGAACGCCGGCGATGAGCAGGAGATTGCCGCGGATACCGTGGATCTGGTGCGCGTCTTTCAGGAGGTGCTGGACCGGCTACGCAAGCGTCCCGTGCTCGATGTGAATGAAGAGTCGGTCACTGTGGCGCAGATGATCGACTACGTGAAGCGGCGGCTGATGATGGAGGACCGGCCGGTGAGCCTGCGCCGGCTGCTGCACAGCACACACTCGCAGCGAGCGTTGATCTGCATGTTTCTGGCTATGCTGGAGTTGGTGCGGTTGCAGGCTGTACTGCTGCATCAGCCGCAGCAATTGGGCGACATCCTGATTAAGAAGACAGATGGGTTCGACCAGATGTTTGCCGAACAGGCCCCGGCGCGTGACGATTGGCGTTAGCCTGAATGCACGATAATCGGTTTTTCATGCGCGATATTCGATCTTAGCGCCCTCTTGTCCACAGCCTGCCTAAGAACTGCATGTCTCTGTATATAGTTGATTAATATGTATATTATCCTGTAGGTGGATGCCCCTTTGCTGGCAACCGCGATTGCACGGCGAGTGAATCTTTCACGGAACTGTAACATTACTGTAGCGTGAATAGAGTAGCTTTAGTTATGGTTCAGCAATTCAAGTTAGGTGATCCATGGCCACGCCAGCCACGCTGCCACAGCCCTCGATACTCGAAGAAAATCTGAAGAAGTCGTCCACTGGAAAGATCGGCCTGGGTGTGTTTTCGCTGACTCTTGCGGGTGGACTTATCTATATCGGGACTCAGGTGTGGGGAGACCTATCGGTCGTACCTACCGTGCATTTGTTTCCGTATCTTCTGCTTGGGCTGGCCCTGCTGATTGCACTTGGTTTTGAATTTGTGAACGGGTTTCACGATACGGCCAATGCAGTGGCGACGGTGATCTATACCCACTCGCTGGAGCCGCATGTTGCGGTGGTGTATTCGGGGATTCTAAACTTCGTTGGCGTGCTGCTGAGTTCGGGCGCGGTGGCATGGGCGATCGTCTCGTTGCTACCAGTGGAGCTGATTCTGAAGGGAAACTCGGGTTCGGGCTTCGCAATGGTCTTTGCGCTGCTGGTAGCGGCGATCCTGTGGAACCTGGGGACATGGTACCGGGGATTGCCGGTGTCGAGTTCGCATACCATGATCGGCTCGATTCTGGGCGTTGGTCTGGCTTATCAATTGATGCAGGGGACTACGGGAACCTCGGGGGTGGACTGGGATCAGGTGAAGAAGGTAATTGCAGCCCTGTGCATCTCGCCTCTGGTGGGCTTTGTCGCAGCGGGACTGGTGTTCCTTTTGTTCAAGCTGGTGGCCAAGGATCCGCGGCTGTATCAGGCCCCCAAGGGGACCGAGCCGCCACCGTTTTACATTCGATGCCTGATGATTCTGATGTGCGGTGGAGTGAGCTATGCGCACGGGTCGAACGACGGGCAGAAGGGTATGGGGCTGATGATGCTGATTCTGGTGGGCACAGTGCCAACGGCCTATGCGCTGAACCATACCATGGGCGCCAGCCAGGTGCAGGCGTTCGCGGTGGTCTCCACACAGGTGGCCGGAGCACTGAACCATTATGTGCAGCCAGGGACGGCAGCTCCGATCCCCGAGCCTGAGCTGGAGAACTTTGTTAGCACCAAGAAATACGATCCGGGAGTGACGTTGGCCCTGCAACAGATGGTGCTCGACATCCGCGACGAGGCTACGCAATACGGATCGCTGCAGGGCGTGCCGCAGGGTATGCAGGCCAATGTACGCAACCAGATGTACCTGACCAGCGAGACGCTGCGGCTGATGGCCAAGAGCGGCGGCCCGCAGATGTCGGCCTCGGACGCAAAGATCGTTGCCAACTATACCGGGTTTCTGGACAAGTCGACCAAGTTCATCCCCTCCTGGGTGAAGGTTGCGGTGGCCCTGGCGCTGGGGCTGGGCACAATGATCGGATGGAAGCGGATTGTGGTAACTGTCGGCGAAAAGATCGGCAAGGCGCGCATGACCTATGCGCAGGGAGCTTCTGCGCAGCTGGTTGCCATGGCAACGATCCTGGCTGCGGGCGCGTTCGGGCTTCCGGTATCGACGACGCATGTACTGAGCTCGAGCGTGGCAGGGACGATGACGGCCAATCGCAGCGGGTTGCAGGGGACCACGATTCGCAACATAACGTCTGCATGGGTCTTTACGCTGCCGGCGGCGGCGCTGCTCTCGGGCATGCTGTTCTGGCTCTTCAATTCGATCGCTCATTAGCAAGATCTCATCCTCATCGTGCGGCCCGATACCGGCAGGTCGCCCTTCTTTCTTTGTGGAGTCGGCTCCCCACGCGCTCTTGCGGGTTGATATGCTAACTCTGGAACTAAACATGAGCCTGAAAGCAAAGATCGAAGCTGTTATCTATGCGTCCGAAGTACCGGTGACGCTGGCGCAACTGGTGGGCCTGCTGGGCGAAGAAGCGCAGACGGAGCTGGACTACACACGCTCGACCCAGCAGACGCTGTCACTGGAAGCGACAGATGCCGAGGCGACGGCAACAGAGCCGACGACCGTTCCTACCCGTGACGATGAAGCCGTCACGAATGGGGCACCCGATTCTGTGGAATCCGCACCTGGGGACGAGACCTCCATGACGGATCAACCAGAAGCTGTGGCAGCGGCCGATCCTGCGGCAGCCGTGGCTGCCCGGGCGGAGAAGGCGCGCATGACACGTCTGCGCGTATATTTTCGCGAACTGCTGGACCAGTTGATAGACGAGTACGCGACCTCTGAACGGGGCCTGGAGATACGCGAGGTTGCGGGCGGCTTCCGATTTGCCACCAAGCCGGAGTACCACGACGCGGTACGCGGCTTTGTGAAGACGCTGAAGCCGCCGCTGAAGCTGACGTTACAGTCGCTGGAGACCCTTGCCGTGGTGGCCTACAAGCAGCCCGTGACCGCGCCCGAGATCTCGGAGATTCGCGGAGTGGACTCGAGTGGTGTGCTGGGGTCGCTGATGGCGCGCAAGCTGATTACCACGGCAGGGCGCAAGCATGTGATCGGACGTCCCATCCTCTACAAGACGACACGCGAGTTCCTGCTGAAGTTCGGATTGAAGGACGTCTCCGAGCTGCCCTCGATCGAGGAGTTCGAGAAGATGGCGGGCCAGTTGGCCGAGCAGGAGGAGATGGCGATGGAGAGCAAGCCATCTTCATTACCCGAGCCAGCCGACGAACCAGGACCACACTCGCCGGAGCTGGAAGATGATGAGTCCGGCCCGTCGGCGGTCGAGACGGTTTCTCCGTAGACTGTGACGAGGAGGAAAAGCGATGGCGCATGAACTGGGCTGGACGGATACGGAGGAGATTGGTATTCAGTTGCAGGAGATGTTTCCGGACACCGATCCCTACTCGGTGCGGTTTACCGATCTGCACAAGTGGGTAGTGCAGTTGCCGAATTTTGTGGGCGACCCGGCGAAGTCGAACGAGGGGATTCTGGAGGCGATCCAGACGGCGTGGCACGAGGAGTACGAGGACGCGAAGGGGTAGCGAGAGGCCAGGAGAGACGGTGTTCGAATACTCGTCATCATTGCCGGAAGGTAAAACCGCGGGGGTCGTCAGCGTTATTCTGCGTACCGTCATAGGTCTGAATTTTGCTCTCTTCGCGCTTTCGTTCTTCCCATGGATCATCGATTCTGAATTTGCTAATCGTTTATTCAATCCCCACCACACGTATGGGTTCAGGTGCGACTTCGTCTGGATGTTCTTCTCCACAATTGCTATTTTCTTCGCAATGTTTGGGTTCGTTCCGAATTTCAAGGAGAGCCGCAGGGCACGGATGAATGTCTATCTTTGTCTGGCATCGTTAGCTGCGTTTCTCATTTATATATTCTGGATTCTTCTGACATGGAAAGGAACCTAGTTGCGGCGCAGGATTTGCTGGGGGAGTTTGGAGCCGGTAGCGAAGAGGGTGAGGGCTGCGGCGGCGAGCCAGACGATGCTGGCGAGGGCGATGGTGAGGATGTCTTTAATGTAGGTGGAGACGTGTGGTAGGAAGTGCGCGGCGGCGGCAGTGGCGGCGTAGGCGACGAGCGCGGCGAGGAGGGCGCGACTGAGTTCGCCGTACTCCAGATGGGTAAATGAGACCAGGCGCTTGCGATGCAGCAGGATGGTGAGCGACGCGGTCTGGACGAAGATGCCGATGTCGGAGGCGATGGCGAGGCCTTTGAGGCCGAGCATGTGGAAGAGGCCCCAGTACATGGGGGCGGAGAGAGCGGTGATGAGGGTGCCGGTGATCATGGGAGTCTTGGTGTCGCTGGCGGCGTAGAAGGCGCGGGCGTAGATTCCCTGCACGGCCCAGAGGGCTAGGGTGACGGCGAGGATGCTGAAGAGCTGAGTGATGGCTGCGACGTCTGCGCGATTGAACTTGCCGCCACGGAAGAGGTCCATGAGCCAGGGAGCGAGGGCTATCATCCAGGCGGAGACGATCATTCCGACGGCGAAGAGGCGGGAGACGGTGCGAGCGACCGAGGCGGAGAAGTCGTGGGCGCGGCCCTGCTGAAAGAGCGAGGCGAAGAAGGGCAGCGAGGCTGCTCCGGCGGCGGAGCCGATGACATTGAAGGGGGCGTTGAAGAGGCTCTTGGCGTTGGTGATGAGGGTGATGCCGCCGGTCTGGGCGGAGGCGAAGAACTTGAAGTAGAGGCCGTCGAACGTGACTAGCGAGACGCCGATCATGAGCGGCAGCGAGAGCTTGAGCCACTCCAGAAATGTGGGATCGCGGAAGCCGACGATGGGGCGATAGCGAAGACCGGTGCGAAATGCGCCGAGCGAGTTGAGCAGGGCAGAGCCGACGATGACTCCGCCGAGCGCTCCCCAGGCGAGGGAGTAGATACCGAGCCGGCGATGCAGCAGAAGAGCGCCGAGGATGATGCCGGAGTTGTAGATGACAGGCGTGCAGGCCTGATAGAGGAAGATCTTGCGTACCTGTAGGCGCGAGCTCATGACGCTGCCGATGAAAAAGAAGAGCTGCGCGGGCAACAGCAGCCGAGTGAGGGCGACGCAGAGCGCGGCACCGACGAGGTCTTTACGGTAGCCGGTGAAGAAGAGCCAAACGTATTGGGGCGCGAAGACTTCACCCAAGAGAAGGCCGGCGCAGAGGACGATCAACATGGTGTTGAGGATGACGGAGAGCGCGCGGTCGGCACCTTCTTCGTCGCCTAGTTCGCGATAGCGGTTGAGGATGGTGATGACGGAGATGGAGGCCGCGCCGCCGATGAGGAAGTAGTTGATGAGATCGGGTAGGGTGAAGGCGGCCTGATAAGCGTCCTGCTCCATGCCCGCGCCGAAGAGGTGATTGATGACCTTGATGCGGATGAGGCCGAGGACTCCGGAGAGCAGCGCGCTGACCATAAGAAGCATGGCCGCAGAGCCTGCGGTGTGTTTGCGGGAGAGGCGCGAGGATGGGGCAGGGGATGGAATTGGCTGCGGCTGCTGGGGCAAGCTAGTTCCCATCGCCTTCCGGGTTCGAGCCAGAGGATCGGGCGTTGAAGAGGAAGTCGCCGGAAGGTGTGCGGTCCGATGGACGAGCTGGAGAGACTGCATTCTGGCCTGGTTGAGCGCTGGAGGAGGAGCGGCGCGCAGCGCGGCCGGGTGCAGAGGGACGGTCGTCGTTGGCGGTTAGGGGCTGGAGCTTCTTGGAGGATTTCGCTGCGCCGGCGATCCTGACGACTGGCTGGGAGAGCATGGCTGCGATCACTTCCAGTTCACGGCGCAGAGCGCGGAGCTGTTTTGCTTCGGACTTGGGAATTGCTTCGCCGAGCAGTGAGAGCTGGGGTTCTTTTTGCCGGAACTCAGACTTCAGTACCGCACGCGCTCCGGGAATGGTGTAGCCCTCCTCCTTGAGGAGGGTCTTGACGCGCATCGCCATCTCGACGTCGCGGCGGCGATAGAGGCGCTGGCCGGATCCTCCCTTGTGGGGCTTCAACTGAGGGAACTCACTCTCCCAGAAGCGCAGGACATAGGCAGGAACCTTGCAGAGTCGGGCGACATCGCCGATGCGGAAGTATAGCTTGTCCGGGATTTCAGACGGCGGCGCGGCAGAGCCACGGATATTTTTGCGGATTGGCTGGTTGTGTCCCATGCGCCAGACCGGAACCTTCCCTTGCAGTTGCGACCTGAAGCCCCAGAATACAGGCCGACTCCGCCGATCTCAAAGAGCGAAAACAAGCCGGAGAACGATCAGGGCAACCGCACTTCGTTCAGGATGACAACCAGAAGATATTAGCACCTAAACTCAATCTGCTCAGAAGGGATTCAGTTTGGCGAGGCCCTTTTTCTTCTTGTGCTTGCTGGAGGACTCGTCGGCCTTGTCGAATGCGGGCTTTGGCTTCTTGCCGTTGGCGGCAGCGGGTTGCGCGGGTGATTGGGAGCCGGGAGTCACTTCATTGATGGAATCGGGCGCAGCGGCGGGCTTCTCGATGGGAGGCAGAGCGGCCGGAGTTGTTGGGCCGAGGGGCTTCAATCCCATGTTGTCGTCGGGCGGCGGGGCTGCGGCTGCGGCTGGCTGCGCGGGCGCGGAGGAATCGGAGCCTGGGAAGACGGGAGGCGAAGCAGGCGCAGGGCCTGGTGCAGGGGAATTGGAGGAGGGCTGCACGATCTCGACGGCCATCGAATTTCCACTGGAGATTGCAGGGGCGACTTCCGGCACGTTGGTGACCGCTGCCGAGCCGCTGGTGTCTGCCCCCACCGCGGCTGCGGGAACATCCTGCAAGGTGAGCGGCGCGGTGGAGGCGGCCGGGGCGGGTGCCGGGGCAGCCGGGTTGGACTCGGGCGGAGCGAGCGGGGACGTAGTCGCAACGGTGCGCGGTGGGTTTGCCGCAGGATTCATCGCGGCGTAGTAGTCGCTCAAGGCCTTCCTAGTAACATCGGGCGCAAGGGTGGGCTTGGCGTCTTCCAGCGGTGGCTCGCCGACAGAGGCAGCGGGAACAGTGTCCGCCTTGTGCAGAACGAAGAGCTCCACGCGACTGCTGAGGGTGTACTGGCCGCGGCTATTCTCCAGCGCGAGGCTGGCGGCAGCCTGCTCCGGCGTAGGAGCCGGGATGGGACGACCCATGGCGACGAGACGGTCTTTGGCGTCTTCCACATGGGCAGAAGCGGAGTGTTCGAGCACAACCTTGTCGAAGGCGGCGGCGGCCTGGTCTTCATCTATCTTCAACAGCCGCGCCTTGCCCGCCTCAAACATCTCCTGCTGTGCCTTGCCTGCGCCCAGGGGAGATTTCATGGATCGGACGCCACGCGCCTCTGCCTCGAACGCGTCGCCCAGTCCGACCAGTACGTCGTCCAGATGACTGTAGAGCGGATAGCTGTCGATGACGGTCTGATAGCGGGCGATGGTGGCGGACCAGTTCTGGTGGGTGGCGTAAAAGGAGGCGATATCGGCCTCGCGGGATGCCAGCGTCTCCTGTACCTCGCGCAGGCGCTGTTTGCCCTGGGGTATGAGGCTGCAATCGGGGAACTGCTGCAACATCAAACGGTACTCTTCCTCGGCGTGAACGGAGTTGGAGTAGTCGCGGTCGGGCTTATCCATCTGCCGGAAGTAGATGTCACCGACCCGCATTTGAGCTTCGCAAGCCTCGGGAGCGTTGGGAAAGAAGGTGATGAAATCCTTGTACTCCTGCTCCGCCTGTGTGAGCGCCGCGGTGCCGCCTTCCTTGTACCAGCTATCGGCAACGCCGAGCTTGGCCTTCATCATGTACTGGGAGTCGGGATAGGTGTTGAGCAGGGTCTGATAGTCGAGCCGGGCAACGTCGAATCGTCCGTGCTTCACTGCGTCTTCGGCCTTGTCGTAGAGCACCTTGTCGGGAAGGTTCGGGTCCTTTCCGACCAGCGGGTCAACCTTCTTTTCTTTCTTATCCGCCTGCTTGGTGTCCTTGGACTGGACGACCTTGTCTTCTTTCGTCTTGCGGACCTTGGGGGCCTTCTGGTTGGTGATGGCCAGGCCGGGCGACGCGGCAGCCGCAGGAGTTGCAGAGGCGGGTGCGGATTGGGTCTGGGCGCCGGCGCCCGGCACCGTCGCCGCAGCCTGTGCGCGCACACTGCTAGCTGCCGATAGAAGAGCAGCCAGGGCGAGGCCGGCGAGCAGGTTAGGGAAGAGGGAACGAGCCTTGATGGGGGAGACCTGGATACTGCTGGCGGTGGTGAATAGCGTCATGCTTGGAACTCCGTCTGCCTCGTCGTGCAACATTCTGGCTGGCGCGCACCGGCGGTGTGCGGTCTAGGTTCTATTCTAGTGCAGAATTGCCTTGTCCGTGGCCCTTGGGCGGGTCCGCGAGGCCCGTGAAGTAAAGCGCTAACCCTGCAAGAGCGCGGCACGCGCCAGACGCAACAACTCAACCGCGTTCTGCTCGGTGCGCCCTGGTTCAAAGACGGCAGAACCCGCGACCAGAAGTTCCGCTCCCGCTTGGACGACGGATGCGACCGTATCGTGAGCGACGCCGCCATCCACCTCGATGCGGAAGTGGAGGCCCATCTCGCGGCGCAGGCGGGCAAGATGCCCGATCTTATTGACGGCTAGGGGCAGAAATTGTTGGCCGCCAAAGCCGGGATTAACGCTCATCACCAGAACGTAGTTCACCATAGGGAGAACTTCGATCAGGGTCTCGACCGGCGTGGCGGGATTGATGACGACGCCGGGAAGAACATTGTGCTCGCCGATGTGCTGGAGGGTGCGATGCAGGTTGCGGCAGACCTCCTGCTGCACAGAGATCATATTGGCGCCGGCTTGGGCGAAGGCGGGAATGTACTGGTCGGGGTCCTCGATCATGAGATGGCAGTCGAGTGGGAGCTTGGTGATGGGGCGCAGCGCCTTGACCACAGGTGGGCCGAAGGTGATGTTGGGGACGAAGTGTCCGTCCATGACGTCGATGTGGACGATGGTGCCACCGCCGCGTTCGGCTGCGGCAACTTCATCGGCGAGATGGGCAAAGTCGGAGGCGAGGATGGAGAAGGCGAGTTCGATCATAAGAGCGGTTGCAGGTTGCTGGTTGATAAGTGCGTTGGTGGAAGTGTATCAGTGAACTTCTTCGGTTGGTGTTGGCGGTTACTGAATTTGGGATTCCGGTGCGGATTTTGGTTCGCCGAGGGAGATGCGGGCTGCGGCGTTGAGGATGCGGCGGATGGGCCAGGTACCGTCTTCCTTCGCGAAAAAGAGCTCGCCGATGCGCTGCTTCTCTGGGCGGTAGTACCAGCGGCGGAGGAGCGAGAGGTGGTCGGAGAGCGTCGCGAGGTCGGGTGCTGATTTAGGGTGTGGATTGGCGCGGGTGGTGAGGTCGTTTAGGCGTTCGGCGATGCGGTCATCGGGACCCACTGTGGGAGCGTCGTTAGAATCTGACGATGTGCTGGGAGTAAGTGCCGATGTGGGTGCAAGCAGCGACGGGCCGACGAGAGAACCTCCCTCGACGAGAAAGAGTGCGGTGGTTGGTTCGGGCATGGTAGCGTCAACCCACATCACAGAATCGGGATGTGGGGCACCCAGTTGTGCGGACTTCTGCACGATGAGGGCGCGGAGGTTGGGGATGGGCTGGACAAGCGGGTCGGCGAGCGAGGCGGCGGATTTAACGCGCACGAATTGGGCGTGGAGCTGAGCGGCGCGCTCGAAGTCGAGGCCGGTGGAGGCCTGTTCGCGCTGCGCGGTGAGCTGGGAGAGGAGCGATTCTCCCTGGGTGGCGAAGAAGGCTTCGACGGCAGCGGCTTCGTCGGCGTAGGCGGCTGCCCCTGTGGGCGTGCAGGCCTGATTGCAGGGCGCGAGACACTTATTCATCTCCTGGTAGACGCAGCCGGGATGTTCGGGATACGGGGCTAAATCTTCATAGCAGCGGCGGAGCTTGAAGAGGTCGAGTACAGCGTCGCAGTACCGGTCGGCGGCGGCGCGCGAGGGAAACGGGCCATAGGTGTGGGCCATGGCCCGGCGGCTGAGGCGGTTAGTGGAGTAGACGCGCGGGTATGCGTTCTCCGTGGTGAAGCGCAGGAAGAAGGGCGTGTGCAGGCGCAGTCGGCGGCGTGCTTCTGCCTGCGAAAAGATGCTGACGGTAGCGTGGTAGAGCGTGAGCGTGGACTCGAACTCTGAGCCGGTGATGCTGTAGTCGATGCGTGCGACGCGGTCGCGGAGGTTGAGGCGCTTGGATTGCGAGTCGGGCGGAGCGAGGATGCGGGTGATACGGCGGCGAAGGTCGGCGGCGCGGGTGAGATAAGGCTGGTCTTCGCTGCGCGGACCGTGCAGGGCAAAGACTCCGGGGAGAGCGGGGATGGCGCGCATGATTTCGGTGGAGTTCTCGGGCGAGAAGGGGATGGAGCGCTCGAAGTGGAAGGAAGCGACCATAGAAGGATTGTAGGGCGTTCGCACGCCTTTTTGTCGCTTCGCATGGCCCTTCCGTTGGTCGGCACGGAATTTCAAGGATTCGACGGATATTGCCGGCCATCCTGGTCATGATTCATCCGAGCTTGTCAGCTGCCGGCGATGGTCATGCCTTCGATGCGGAGGGTGGGGGCGGCGGTGGCTGTGCGGAAGACGAGGTCGTTGCCGATGGCGGAAATGTTGCGGTACATGTCCTTGAGGTTGCCGGCGATGGTGATCTCTTCAACCGGGTAGGCGAGTTCGCCGTTCTCGATCCACATACCGGCGGCGCCCTGGGAGTAGTCTCCAGTGACCAGGTTGACGCCGAAGCCCATGGTCTCGGTGACGTAGAGGCCGTTGGGAACATCGGCGATGATCTGTTCTGGCGTGAGTGCGCCGGGCTGGAGAAAGAAGTTGCCTGCGCCGATGCCTGGGTTTCCGGCCAGCGAGCGCGATGCGTTGCCAGTGGAGGAGTCGAGGCCGAGCTTGCGGGCGGTGTAGGTGTTGGTGACGTAGCTGCGGAGGATGCCGTTCTCGATGAGAACTGTGCGGCGGGTGGGCAGGCCTTCGCCGTCGAAGGGCGCGGTGCCGAAGCCGCCGGTCTTCATTGAGCCGGAGACGCCGCCTTCGCAGTCGAAGACACGATCGAAGACCAAGGTCCCGTCGTCGATGACGGTGACGTTCTCGCCGGCGACGCGCTCGCCCAGCATTCCGGCGAAGAAGCTGGCGTGGCGATAGATAGCGTCTCCGTTGGCTGCGTCGAAGATGTTGCCGACGATGGAGCGGGCGACCTCCGGAGAAAAGACGACGGGGGCTTGCTGGGTCCGGGCCTGGCGCGCGCCGAGGTGTTGCAGGGTGCGGCGGGCGGCCTCCTGGCCGATGGCGACGGGGTCTTCCAGCAGGCGTGTGCTGCGCGCGGCGGAGTACCAGTAGTTACGCTGCATCTTGCCGTCGGTGTCGTGGGCGATGGGCTGGGCGGAGAAGCCGCAGTAGCTGCGGCGATACTCGCCGAGGAAGCCGCGCGAGTTGATGTGAATCTTGTGCGAGGTTGCGGTGTCGAAGTCGCCACCGCCGGAGTTCTGGATGCGGGTGTCGAAGGCCATGGCCGCAGCCTCGACTTCGCGCGCGATACGGATGCGATCGGCGGGCGGCTGCTGGTTGACGTCGTCGAAGTAGAGGTGCTGGTCGGCGGCATCGTGCTGGCCAAACTCGGAAGGTTCGGGAAGGCCGGCGAAGGGATCCTCGGAGGTGATGCGGGCGAGGGTGACGGCGCCGTTTACGAGCCGCTCAAGACTCTCCAGAGAAAAGTCGGAGGAGGAGGTGCTGGCTGCCTTTTGTCCGATAAAGACACGCAGGCCAACCGCGCGGGAGCCGGACTCCTTGAGCGTCTCGACTTGGCCGAGACGGACGAGGGTGGAGAACTCGTCTCCCTCGTATACGACAGCTTCGGCGTCGGTGGCACCGGCCTTGAGGGCGCGGGCGAGAACGTCGGAGGCGAGCTGCTTGAGGTCGGCGGCGGCGGTGATTTCAGTCGGCATGCTTACAACGTATAACTCCCGGGAGCTTATGGCTGGCGTGCGTGATTCCTTACCGGACAGGGTGCTCGGAGAGGCGTGGCTGGCGGCCGTCGGTGGACTTGCGGAAGTATAGGCCGGAGGGGCAGTACTCGGAGTCGGTCTTGAGTTTGTGGGCGATGTGCGGGGGCGGCGCGCCGGGGATGTGATGGCGGTGCAGCTTGACCGCGCCGGTGCAGTCGGAGCAGCGGAACTCGGTGTCGTCGTCGATGAGGGCTTCAGAGACGGATTTGAGCTTCCAGAAAGGCTCGTATCCACCGCCTGTCTTGAGGCGACGTCGTTTGACCTGGCACTCGTAGATTTTTTCCGATTCGGCGGCCATATTGCTCCTTTGATAATGCAGGGAACAGGGAATAGTAAACAGGGAACAGCGGGCAATACGGCACTAGAGTTTGTTCATGATTGCCACAAGCATTTTGCCAATCTCGTGCGACAAACCTTCGGATCGATTGAGCGTTTCTCTATCTCCAAAACCTAGTTCTTTCGATATCTCAAGTTGCGTTGTACTTCCATATTGGACCCGCGAGCCATGCCGAGGAACTGCTTGTATTCTCCGGTTGACCCACGGCCGTAACCTTCTGCGATATTACTTGCAACTGACACGCCAGCACGACGAAGCTGGCTGGTCAGGCCATAAATCTCCTCCCTTGGAAACGCGGAGGTCAACTGATAGATCGCGACTGACATTTGCACGGCACGTTGCCAGACGACGAGATCGCGATAGGACTGAACCATTTTGCACTGATCCCTGTTCCTTGATCCCTCTGTTGCTACTCGACGGGGTTTGCGGAGGGTTTGGCTTCGCGGCCATCGGTGGCGCGCTGGAAGATCAGGCCGCTGGGACAGAACTCGGCGTCGGCGGCGAATTTATGCTCGACGTAGGCGACGATGCCGGTTTTGCCGTTGCGGCCGAGCAGCTTGACGGCGCCGAAACAGTCCTTGCAGCGGAAATCGGTGTCTTCGTCCACCAGCGCTACGGCGACGCTTTTGATCTTCCAGTAGGGCTCGTATCCTCCGCCTGGCTTGAGACGCCGGCGACGGACCTCGCACTCGTACATTTTTTCCCGTTCAACTGCCATTGAGAGACTTCTCCTCTCCTGCGACCTAGTACGTTTTAGATTGCCGTCGATGAAGCAAGCGGCGCGAACCATCCTTTGCAAGACTTCCTGGGAGAAGAGATGCCTTAACTTTTACTGCCCGGTACCGCCTACCGTCATGCGATCCAGCTTAGTGGTCGGCATACCGACACCGACAGGGACGGACTGTCCGGCCTTGCCGCAGGTGCCGATGCCTTCGTCGAGAGCGAGATCGTTGCCCACCATGGAGACATATTTGAGAGCTTCTGGCCCGCTGCCAATGAGGGTTGCTCCCTTGACCGGACGGGTGACCTTGCCGTCCTCGATGAGATAGGCCTCGGAGGCTGAGAAGACGAATTTTCCGTTGGTGATGTCCACCTGTCCGCCGCCGAAGTTGACGGCGTAGAGGCCTCGCTGAACTGACTTAATGATGTCTTCGGGCTGGTCCGTGCCGGAGAGCATGTAGGTGTTGGTCATGCGCGGCATGGGGATGTGTTGGTAGCTCTCGCGGCGGCCGGAGCCGGTGTTGGGTGTACCCATCAGCCGGCTGGAGAGCTTGTCGGAGAGATAACCCTTGAGGATTCCGTTTTCGATGAGGACGGTCTCCTGAGTGGGATTGCCCTCGTCGTCGAGGTTAATTGAGCCTCGGCGATTGGGCATCTGGCCGTTGTCGACGACGGTAACTTTCTCGCTGGCGACCTTCTGGCCGATGAGTCCGGCGAAGGCGGAGGTCTTCTTGCGGTTGAAGTCTGCCTCCAGGCCATGGCCGACGGCCTCGTGCAGCAGGACGCCGGGCCATCCGGGACCGAGGACTACGGGCATCTCGCCAGCCGGTGCGGCGATGGCATCCAGTTGCAGGATGGCGGTGCGCGCGGCCTCGTGGGCGAAGTGCTCGGGCGATTTTGTGCCTTCAAAGAAGTCCAGGGTGACGCGGCCGCCGCCGCCCGATGTGCCGCGGGTAGTGCTGCCCGCGCCCTGGTTGGCGCTGGCATCCTTGGCAATGACAAAGACATTGAGGCGTGCCAGTGGCTGCGTATCGGAGGCGAAGGTTCCGTCGGAGGCGGCGATGAGGATGCGCCGTAGCTCGTCATTAAATCCGGCGCGGACCTGGGTGATGCGCGGATCGAAGTCGCGCGCGGCGCGGTCGGCACGCTGGATGAGGAGCAATTTTGCGGCAATCTCGGCGTCGGCGGCTGCTCCGGCGATGGGGTACAGGGTGGGTTCGTCGGATGTGTGGCGGAAGCCGGCGATGCGCTCCGTTGCGGGGCCGCTGGCGATGAGAGCGGCAGTGCGGGCGGCGCGCAGCAGGCGGTCGGAAGAGAGGTCGTCGGTGTAGGCGTAACCGGTGCGCTCGCCGGAGAGGACACGGATGCCACAACCTACGCTGATGCCCTGGCTGGCGGACTTGACCAGCGACTCGTCGATGCCCAGCGAGGTGGATGTGACGGATTCGAAGTATAGATCCGCGTACTCGCCACCTGCGGAGAGCGCCTCGCCCAGGCAACGCTCCATCAGCCGCTCGGAGAGGCCGAGCTTATCTATGAAGTAGCGTTTGTGGTCGGGCGTTGGGACGGTAGTTTTTTGGGTCTGCGGCAAAGGCACAGTTCAATTCTAGGCTTCCACAGGCTCAACGGCAAATAAACTGCGAAGAAAAGGGCACGAACGTGATAGAGTTGCGTGCCCTGCGCCGTTGGAAGAGATGCGGCAAGCCGGGGTCAGTTTGCAGTTGGCCGCTCGACCGAGTCGATCACCAGCACATCCATTGGCGCCGTTGCCGGTTCTAGCTTCAGCCCAAGTTGCTCTTGGAGGGCGGTAAAAATGGATGGTCCTCCCGAGTCGTCTATCGCCGCCTTCGCAGCTGGCACATAATCGAGCGTGAAGTCGTACTTGCCCGTCAGTCCGGTTTTGTCCACTACCGGCCTGCCAACCTCGGAGTTCAGAATCCAGGGCAGCGAAGTCAGGGGCATGAAAATGCTGTCGATCTTGCCTCGGCCATGCATCATCATCGCCGCCTTGCTTGCCTCGTCCGCCGTCGCCTCCTTCATTTTTGGTCCACCCTTCGCCAACACGAGTTGGTAGATCGGTATCTCGCGCTGCTCTATTTGCGCCTTCAGGCGGAAGCGTTCGGCAAGCAGCGACTGTAGCATCCGATTCTTATCTTTGGAGGCAAGTTTGCCGTAAGCGGCCACATCCTCGCCCGCCACCTTGGCATCGATGTCGTAGAAGCCCGAGTTCTTCGCCCAATCCGGCGCACCGAAAATCCGGCTCGGCTCCGTGATACCGTATGCTGTCTCGATTGCAACAACCAGCGGAGCGCAGAAGAAGGTCACACCGTCTGTGAGGGGCCGCCATCCAGAACCCTGAGTACAGTTCTGCTCCTGGATAGGCTTCACTGAAATGACATCCCAATCCAGCAGCTCTGCTGGAGCCTGAGCGGATTGCGACGGTGCAGCCGGTTGCGATAAGCAAGCCACGGGAATCAGCAGCCTCGCTGCTAGTAGTGCGGCTGTTAAAACGGATTGCAACCTAGGCATTCGATAGCTCCCACGGACGCTAGTATGACAAGTTTCGCATTCGATCCGGCAGGTGAAAAACTATAGTTTCTGCACGACGACGGCAGTGCCGTAAGCGAGGACCTCGGTGACACCCTGCATCAGCTCGTTGGCGTCGTAGCGTGCGCTGATGACTGCGTTGGCGCCGGCCTGAGCTGCGTGGTCTGCCATCATAACGAAGGCGTCCTGGCGGGTCTTCTCACAGAGCTGCGTGTAGAGAGTGATGTTGCCACCGAGCATGGTCTGCAGGCCTGCGCCGATGGTGCCGAACAGGTTGCGCGAGCGGACGACGATGCCGCGCACCAGGCCGACGTTGCGCACAATGCGGTAGCCGGGAAGCTCCAGCGCGGTTGTGACCATGGAGGGGTCAAGCGAGGTGGAGGTGGGGACGTTGGTCTGGGGATATGAGGCCATTGGGCTTCTCCTGATTGCTGGTTTCGAGATGTGAGCTTTGAGTCGAGAGCTATGAGCTGTTCTGCTGGAGGATTGTACGCGCGTGGAGGGATTATGGTTCCGTGGTGGTCCTGTCTGCGGCCAGGACGGCGACCAGCGCGGTGACGGCTCCGCTGTCGATGGCGTTGGCGGCCAGTTGGATGCCTGCGCGGAAAGCATCATGGCTGTCTGGCGAGGAAGATGGGATGACGCCGGCGGCGATGAGGACGGCGGCAGCGTTGAGCAGGACGACGTCGCGGCGTGGGCCGGCTTCTCCGGCAAAAATGGCTCGTAGGATGGCAGCGTTGGTTGCCGCGTCGCCCCCGTGCAGCGTGTCGATGGAAGCAGATGCGAGGCCAACCTGCTCCGATGAGAGATGGCTGAAGGTGACGGTGTCGCCGCGGACTTCGGCGAGTTGGGTTGGACCTGAGATGGAGAGCTCGTCGATGCCAACTCCGCTTGCGGTAGCTTCGTTCGTGACTGCTCCGTGGACGACGAATGCGTGGCGTACGCCGAGCAGGCACATGGCATCGGCGACAACCGGAACCAGATGCGCGGAGTAGACGCCCATAACCTGGGCGCGGGCCCCGGCAGGGTTGGCCAGTGGGCCCAGGACGTTGAATGCGGTGCGCACAGCGAGCGCGCGGCGGATGGGCATGACGGCCTTCATCGCGGGGTGCAGGCTGGGTGCGTGCAGAAAGGCGAAACGATGGCGGCGCAGAGATGCGGCTCCTGCGGCGGGGGAGAGAGAGATGGGAATGCCGAGGGCTTCGAGGACGTCGGCTGAGCCGCAGAGCGAGGTGACGGCACGATTGCCGTGCTTGGCGACCATCATTCGGGAACCGGCGGCGGCTCCGGCTGCGGCGGCAACTAGGGCGGCGGCGGTGGAGATGTTGAAGGTCCCCATGTCGTCGCCTCCAGTGCCGCATGAGTCGACCAAGAGCGCGCGCTCCGTATCGTCCAGGGGGACAGGAACCGCGGCGGCGAGCATGGCTTCGGCGAACCCAGCCAGTTCGGCGGCGGTCTCGCCGCGAGCTGCGATGGCGCCGAGAAGCGCGGCGAGCTGCAACGAGTGCGTACTGCCGGGTTCGGCGGCCTCGGTGCTGCCGGCCAGAACCAGATCCAGCAGGGCGCGCGCCTGGTTGCGCGACAAAACTTCGCGCTGTTCGACCACGCGCTTCATGTATTCATGCAAAGCCATGAGGGAAAGGGTATCAGGCGAGGGCATGTTCGGTCGCGATCAGATGTCTTCCTCCATGGAGTGACGCGCTGGCAACATGCTCCGGTGAAGGATGCGGACGATGTGTACGAACTTGGATGTGGGTCTGTAGAAGAGGACATGGCGGCCCACTTCCATGCAATGCAGCCCGGGCCTGATGTGGTTGCAGGCGCGGCCCAGCAGAGGTTGATCGGCAAGGCGCAGACACGCGGCTTCCATCTGCGCGAGATAGCGTGCCGTCTGTTCTTTGCCCCAGCGATCCAGAGTATAAACGCCGATCTGGAGCAGGTCCGCCTCAGCGCGACGAGTGAATTTGAAGGATGCCATCGGCTAGCGCGCCTGCGCGGGGAGCTTCAGTGATTTGCGGATACGGGCGAAGGAGTTACCACGGGCTACGCCACTTGCTTCGCCCTCGTCGATGGCAGTGCGCAGGGCTGCGAGTTTGACTTCAAACTCACGCTCTTCCCGCTCCAGGGTACGAAGCGCCGCTCGGACGACCTCGCTGGCATTCCCATAACGTCCCTCTTCAATCCTGCTTGCGACAAACCGATCCTGCTGTACTGTGAGATTGACATTGCGCGTGGGCATTGCGGGTTCCTTAGAAGAGACGATCCTGATTGATCGTAACTCGATTGGCAATGTTTGCCAACTATAAGTCTTTCTATCGTAAGGAGCGAATATCGACTATTTTGAGCGATAAACGCACAATAGTGTAGTGCGTGATTGCTCCTGTTCCTCCCAATCCACTAGTATCGGAATGCGCGATTTTTCAAAAAGAACCGAGACAAACAATATGAAGATCCACGAGTACCAGGCAAAAGAGATTCTGCGGCGGTGCGGTGTGCCCGTGCCCGATGGCGAGATGGCCACCACGTTGGAAGAGGCGGAGACAGCGGCCAAGACGCTTTTCAGCAAAGGCAATGTGGCTGTCGTGGTAAAGGCCCAGATCCACGCCGGAGGCCGGGGCAAGGGCGGCGGCGTGAAGGTAGTGAAGACCATCGAAGACGCCAACGCTGCGGCCAAGGCGATCCTTGGGATGCAGCTTGTGACCCACCAGACCGGGCCGGCGGGGCAGAAGGTACAGCGGCTG
>Ga0181529_10001652_pt1 | contig 28247 bp, 27 predicted proteins | sample PEATcosm2014_Bin_36_FD_119763 | JGI IMG/M metagenome (GOLD analysis project Ga0181529, IMG submission 119763) | Peatland microbial communities from MTU Mesocosm Facility, Houghton, MI, USA - PEATcosm2014_Bin10_30_metaG | ecosystem: Environmental > Terrestrial > Soil > Wetlands > Peat | place... | reverse complement strand
GGTTCCATGAGGAAGAACGTGAGGATGAGCGAAAGCCCGATGAGAGTCTGATTCGAAGGCGTAGTTTGAAGACCGAGTGCCTGCCGCAGAAAGTGAAACACAATCAGCAGACGTGCAAAGGGCGTTACACAAAGCAAGATCGATGGAATAAGCGTCAAGGCGGTAAGCATGATCACGATGGACCACGGTACCGAACTTCCTGGAACTCCTGGAATCTGCATCGATCCGTTATTACCGAATCCCGGCTGAGGTTGCATAACGGACTGTTGGGGGTCCTGAGCAGGATTCGTAAAAACCATCGATTCAGAACTGGACCCACCGAGTGAGGCGGATCCATTCTGCGTGGCCGTATTGTCAGGAACATTAGAGTTCGTTTGAGCGAGCACTGGAGCTGCCAGGGCAAGAGCCACCGAAGCCCACAGCGAAAGCCGTTGAAGTGTGCCCCTGACGCTCACTTAATTCACCCCGCGCAATCGGGGCAGGATCTCAGAAACTGAAGAACTTGAGGACTCACCTGCTTCACCCAACTGAGTCAAGAGAGCCACATTGGATGCGCCTCCACCGATCAAGAACTTGCGATTCTCAACATGAATAATCGCAATAAACCGCTTCTCGCCGAGAGAAACAGTCTCACATACTCGAAGTTGCTTGGATGTACGCTGGCTGTAATTCTTTTGGAGCCATCGAAGAGCGCGTTTGAGCGTGCCGGGACGCGTTGTTATTGGCGAAATCGAACTCTCATTCGTGGCTGAGCTCAAATGTAGAGGCGAATTTGTTGGTGTTGCCGAATTCGCTTCTTGAATCGAATTCGACTGAGAAATCTGGTTCTCATCGCGAATCAGGTCTGCATTTGAGAGCCTCGAACCCTTCTGGTTCCTCAGAACTTCGAAATGGTCAGAAGAGGCACAATCCGTGAGCGTGTCTATGAATGAAAGGTCGCCTCCCGACGTCGCGTGAGCGAATCTTCGCGCGTTGTATTTTGACCGGGTGCTCTGAAACAGAGGCCGTTTGATTTGAACTTCCGGGGTCATGCCTGGTCCGTGATACGTACGGCGAGCCGATCGCCAACGACTTCAAACTCTGTCCAGCCGATGAGCACCTTGTTGACGCGCAACGGTACATCACTGGTGTGGTGACAGGCTGTTTCCACAATTGATCCTTTTGTCAGAGCAAGAAGATCCGCGATCGTAAATCGCACTGCGGGCAATTCGAGAGATACAGTGCATGGCAGCCATGGCATTCTGTCGAGCGCATCTTTCTCTAGTGAAACGGCCTCTAGCTCGGACGGATCTTCGAGGTTTGTTTTCAGGTTGTGAAGTGCACTGCTCATTGGTCCTCGCGAACTCCTCGTTCAGGCCTCAACTTTATGTCGCGGCTGCAAGAACCGGCTCTGCTCCAGGCAGCCGGCTACGATGGAGTGATTGTGCTGAGGTAAATGCAATTGGAGGGCCGGAATGTGAACGTACAACGTAGTTTTTCGACGGATGGCACTATCTATATTTAACTTATTTGTATTCAATGCTTTGTAGATGCCGCGCAAGGGACTGCTCGCTCTCATGCCTGGTGAGACAGCCATGAGAGCGAGCAGTCCTTTACGCCCTTCCACTCTGAGGCAAGTGTTGAGCGCGAAAGTCTCTAATTCTACGTTAAGAACTCTTCTCCTCAGGTAGCGCTATGTCATCATCTGAATTGTGGCCTGAGACACCTGGTCGAGCGTGGTGAGAACCTTTGCATTCGCTTCGTAGCCTTGTTGGGCCACAATCATGTCTGCAAATTCTGTAGAGAGATCAACGTTTGAGCTTTCGACCGCCCCACCAGTGATCGAGCCATTTCCAGCCGCACCGGCCTGGCCAATTACAGGGGCGCCTGAGGCAAACGTGGCTTGGTAGTCGTTACCACCGCCCTGTTGGAGACCTTGAACGTTGGCGAAACTCGCGATCGCCACTTGTCCGAGAGCAAGGGTCTGATTGTTGCTGAACTCCCCTTGTACTGTTCCGTCAGGAAGGACCGAATAGCCTGTCAAGGTTCCAACCCCATAGCCGTTTTGCGATGTCGCACTGGTTGTGCTGGTCGCGTTCTGCTGAGTGACTAATGGGCTCCCCGAGCTGCCATTCAGGTTCCACGTCAGATTCAACGGTGCGGCTCCATCGGTCAGCCCCGAAATCGTAATGCCCGTGACCGAACCCGTAGGCGACGTCAGTTGGCCAGACGAGTTGAAAGTGAGGGTGCCTGTAGAAACAGGTGTTGGCGTTCCAGTGCCGCCGGTATCTGCGGAGGGAACACTGATGCTGTAGTTCCATGAATTCGGGCCAGCATTGGTGTACTGGATTGTGAGCGCGTGAGAGGTGCCAAGCGAATCATAGACCGTAATCGGCTCGCTATAGGTGTCACCAACAGCGGCGCTCGCATTCAGGTTGGTGCTCATTTGAAAGCTCGAAGTAGCGACGCCAGGAATATTGGCGGCCTGGTTCACCGTGATGGGAGAAAGCGTCGCACTTGTCGAGACCACGCCATTGACTGCGGGATAGCCCATCACCAACTGTCCCTGCGGTGTGCAAATCTGGCCGAGTGTATTGACCGTAAAGTTGCCCGCACGGGTGAAACTGTCCTGGCTACCGTTTGCAACGACAAAAAAGCCGTTGCCCTGGAGTGCCATATTGGACGCAATGCCAGTGGACGTAACGCTGCCATTGGAAAAATTGGCGGTCTGGCCTGCAATCTGGACGCCAGAACCAATTTGAATCGGGTCGCCATTGCCAGAGATCCCTTGCATCTGGTTGAAGACATCCGCGAAGTTGAGGCCTTCGCTCTTGAATCCGTCAGTGTTCAGATTTGCCAGGTTGTTCCCGATGACGTTCAGTGCCGAGGAACTCGCGGCGAGGCCTGAGAGAGGAATCGAAAATGCGGACATTTACCTTGCTCCAATCTGTTTCAAAATGGAATTCGTTATGGGCGCTGCAAAACCGCCGTACAGGTTCATGAGCCCTGGAATGGTCGGCGCGACTGTGTTCTGCGCGGGCATCTGGGTGAACGCCAGGTTGCCGCCGGTCGCGGATTTCGCTGGCGCTGCGCTAGCTAATTGCTGCGTAGTGGCTGCCTTAACCGTGCTTCCGTTGGCGGCTTGCGCGGAACCTGAAGCAGATGGTGTTCCCGAAGACATGTTTGCCAGGGTTTGATTGATTGAGATGAGTTGATCGAGCTGATTCAGGGAGACCATCTGGCTGACCATCTCGGTTGGGTCGACTGGCGAAGTGGGATCCTGATTCTGCAATTCGGTCACAAGCAGGTTCAGAAATGTGCTCTGCAGATCCGTAGACGAGGTGCCCGACGAGCTGCCAGTATTCGACGAACTGGTGCTTCCCGTCGCCGCCGCCGCATTGGCGCCTTGTGCCTGAATCGGGGCGCTCATCAACGGGCTGAATCCTTGAATATTCATCTCTTCCTTCCCTCCTGAAACACGGTGTCTTTATGCCCTGATGTCTAACCGGTACGCATCATTCGATGCGGACACTAGCATTGGAACTGCCCGGCTGGGATCTGATTCACCTGGGCCCCCTGGTGACGTCAATGATCGAGATGACTGCCGTTGCGCCTGCTCCTGAGGATTTTGCTTCTCTCCAGAAGACGATGCTCCCGACTGGTTGACCTCGATTGACGCATGAATCCCCAAGTCATTTCCGAGTTTCGCCTGGGCCAACGAAATATGCGATGAAATCGCGTTCCCGAGATCGCGATGGTCGACGGTAATCTGTGCGACTAATTGTTGTTGCGAAATTGAGGTACGAATGGAAATATCTCCGAATTCGACTGAACGCATGCCAACATGCATCTCCGACTCGCTCAGCGTCTGGATCACCCGCGCCGCGTTGACGCCGGCCGATCCTGCGGTCTCAGCGCCATCGAGATGGTTTTGAGGCAAACCGCCGGACTCTTCTGTGCGATGAACACCAGCCCCTGAATCACTGTTGGCAGAAAAAGCGGTCTCGTGGGCGGGCGAGCCTGGAATTGCGAATTGCGCCTGCGGTACAACGACATCTGCTGTCTTGGTTGTCACGGCCGAGAGCTGTGAGAGGTCAGTTTTCGTTTGCTGGGCCGAAATTTGCGAGGATTGGGCGCTGCGGGATAACGCGCTCACAGGTCCGACTGAGCCGCCCTTTGCTTGAGTCTTTGCGACTGCTACGTCAGCATTCGCAGTCGAAGTTGATCCCTGATTCGTGCTCTCACTCAATTTAATCGAATTCTGCTGCGGGATAGGTTCACTCGAAGGGATAACTGGATTTGCCAGAGCGATTTCCATTGCGAGGCTTATCTCCGGCGCAACTTTGATGTCCTGGATCTGCAGCGTTGTCACTGCACCGCGACTCGGCTCTTGAGCGGAATCTGACGTATCGGCCTTTGCTTTTCCACTAGCCTGCTCCGCGCTTCTGGTGCCTTCCTGGATTGCGCAATCCATCGCCGGATCGACTCGGCCGGATGCAGCCTTGGCGGGGAGAGTCGACGTCAAGAGCTGTTGTTGCGCTGCAGCGCTTTGCGTGACCGCAGGCGAATTCTGGCTGTCCTGAACTGTGTGTGCAGAATCCGAGCTCTTGTCGTTCAGTGATTCGCTGGCGCTTTTTCCTAGTGTTGTAGGGACGGATCCAGCGATCCCGAGATTCTGCTCCCAGAACGCGGACACACTCGCGTCTTTTGCAGTCGGCAAACATGCAGTTAGGTCAACCAACTGAGTGGCCGTTGTTGGGGTGGTATCCGTTGAGGTGAGGACCGGAACAGACCGTGGATTCTTCTCTCGGGGCCCGGTGTGATCCGGTGCGCTCGAATCTGATTCCGCCTTTGACCGCGAACCTGAAGCAGCGGCTGACCGCATGGAGAGGACGCCGCCATCCAAAATTCCAAGCAGGGTGAAGAATGGGACTGAGGACGGCTTGGAATTCGCCGCCTGTTGGCTCACATCTCCAGAGCTAATCGACTTGGGCGCAACTCGCACGCCGGTATAGGAGCACGTGTGTAACCAACGTCTGCTACTTTGTCGGAGGAATCTCGCCTGCGGAAGTCATTGATTCTGAGCGGCATACAAATCTGGATGATTCGTCATTGCCAGATAGCTGAATGAAACCGGCAATCATTGCCGCATGGGCTAGGCAATCTGTGCCCATTTGAGTCGTTGCTGCTCAGCATGAAAGTGCGGCACGAACTGGCAGCCGCGCGATCGCAGGATCAGAATTGAGAGTTTCTACTGTTTTGTTGAGAGCGAGCGGAGAAGATATCGTCCAGGAGTTTCTGATCGGCACGCAGTTGCTTTTGCTCGTAAGCAGTCCTCTGTTGAGTGAGCATGTCGGTGAGCATTTGCCGGCGGTTATGTGCAACGCGGTACGACTTGAGCTGCTCTTTGTGCTTTCTCTGGAGGATCTCGAGATTAAGGAGAAGCACCTTTCTCTCCTCAACGGCTTCATTCAATTCGCTCAGCATCAGTTGAAGAACGCTGGCCTTGAGCATGCCTTGCATTGTCGATTCCAGAACCTCGTGCTTCCGGGCAATCTTCGCAGCCATTTCTTGAGCAAGACGCCGGACTCGCGCGGCCTCGAGTTGCGTGGCTTGAACGGCAAGCTCTTCGCGCTTTTCAAGGCTTTCTCTGAAGCGAAGAACTGTCGCAAGTGAGAATCGGAATCCCATGACAACTCCGCTTCTAATCAGGCAGAGCCATCATGAGTTCAGCCGCTTTCTCAAGAGAGCAGAAATCATCAGGCTTCTGAGTTAGGAATCTGTTGATAGCCGGCAGATTTTGTATTGCGTGATCAAGGGTTGGATCGGTTCCCTTCTGATACGCGCCTATGCGAACAAGATCCTCTGAGCGGGTGTATGCAGCCATCAGCATGCGCAAGGCGCTCGCCTTGGCTTGATGATCTGGAGATACAACGCTCGACATTAGACGGCTTACGCTTTCCAGAATCGAAATCGGCGGATAGTGATTGTGAAGCGCCAGATTTCGGTCCAGCACAACGTGGCCGTCTAGCAGAGATCGCACCGTATCAACAACAGGATCCTGCTGATCATCCCCCTCCATCAGCACAGTGTAGAAAGCAGTAATGCTTCCATCGGAGAAGTTTCCCACTCGCTCCACGAGGCGGGCCAGCATGTTTAGAACCGAAGGCGTATAACCCTTCGCAGTCGGTGGCTCACCAGCAGCCAGGCCGATCTCGCGTTGTGCCATCGCAAAACGCGTCAGTGAATCTACGATCAGAAGAACGTTTTTCCCAAGGCTCGCGAAGTGCTCTGCGATTGCCGTAGCCGCAAGCGCCGCTCGAATCCGCAGTAGCGGCGATTGGTCAGAAGTGGAGACCATAACGACGGCTCTCCGAAGGCCCTCTTCGCCCAGGATCTCGAGGAATTCTCCCACTTCGCGTCCGCGCTCGCCCACTAGTGCCAGCACCGTCATGTCCGCCGCCGTTCCCCGCGCCATCATGCCGATCAAGGTGCTCTTCCCGACTCCACTGCCGCCGAAGATGCCGATGCGTTGTCCTCTCCCGCACGTCATAAAACCGTCGATTGCACGGATGCCGCAGCCAAGCGGCTCACGGATAGGCACGCGTTCCAGCGGCAAGGGAGCGGATCCATCAATTCTTATCGAATGCACAGCGCGGTATTCCCCTTTTCCATCGAGAGGATTGCCCGCTGTATCGATCACCCGGCCCAGCATCCCCGGGCCTATCCGTACCGACGGCCTTTCACCCCACGTGACAATGCGGTCGCCAAAGCGAATCCCTTGCGGTTGATCTGCAGCCATGGACAGCATGGTGGAACCACGGAAGCCAATGATTTCGCCCGAATAATTTCTTCCGCCGCCGGTGATCTCACACATTTCACCGAGAAAGCAGAACGGACCGTCAGACTCTATCAGGTTTCCAATAACCTGGTTGATCCGCCCGCTCCAACGCAACGTCGAGCCTGTTTCGACTTGGTGGGAAAATGATCTTAGAAGTTCACGTTTCATCGCTTGACAGGCCTCAGGGCAAGAAGATCGAAGAAGCCACGTTCAACTTCTTTCAACTGGGTATCAAGCCCGAAGTTAGCCGAGCCAAGATCTGTCTCTACAATGCAATCAAGTTCGCTGAGTTGTGGGTCCGCGGTTACTTCGACCCTCGACATGTTTGGTTGACCGGCAAAATAGGCTTTGATGCTGTTCGCCCTCGCCGGGTCGACCCGGACGGTCACACTTGATCCCTCACGCATATTTTCAATTGCCAATCTCGCCAGAGTGGCTACTAGCATCGGATCAACTTGTGATTCGCGGTGCAATATCTTTGCCGCAATCGCTAGGGCAAGTTGAACAACTTCGGATTCCACGAGTGCAAAATAGTTGTCGCGCTGTTCGTCAAAGGAGGCGATTGCAGCCGCAATTGGCGCGCTCGAGGCAATCAGCTTCTGCTCGAATTCACGGCGTATCCGTTGTTCCGCCTCTTTTGCCGCATCGTCTCTCTCCTGCTGGATTCTCGCAGCGAATTCTGCTTCAGAGAGTTGTACCTCTGCCCGGCTCGTCACCGGGGACTCTGCAGGCTCGCTTGCGTTCTCGTTAGATCGATCATTCTCGCACGAGAAAGAGCCCGCAATATTGCGGTACTGGAGGAGGGTGACGGGAACTGGAACTGCGCTGAGGTAAGTCGCGTTAGAGGACATACTCGTCATCTCCTTCACTCTTCAGTACGATCTTTCCTTCCGCTTCAAACTTCCGGGCAATCGCAACAATTTCACCCTGGGCTTTAGTCACTTCTTTGTTGCGAACCGGGCCCATCATTTCTGAGTCCTCTTTCATCATTTCAACGGCACGCGAAGACATTGTGCGGTATATACGAGTCCGTAACTCCTCAGAGGCTCCTTTTAGCGCGATCATAAGAGTCTTTTTGTCAATTGCATTCATGAGTTCGCGGAGATCTGGTTCAGGAACTTCAAGAAAGTTCTCGAAAGTGAACATCAGGTCACGAATCCCGATGGCCAATTTTGGCTCTTCAACTTCAATCGTCTCGAGAATCTCGCGTGCCGCATTAGCCTCGAGGTTATTCATGACCTCAGCAAGATTCTTGACGCCCGGCTTGTCCTGGGTGCTTTGATCGCCACCCGATTGGAGTCTACGATTCAATACATTGGATACTTTCGACGCCACTTCCGGAGAAAAACGGCCCATGGTTGCCAGCCTCTTTACGCAATCTGCGCGGTCGGCGGGTTCAAGGTTCATCAACAGCGCAGAGGCCTGCTTCGTTTCAAGATTGCCGACAACCAGAGCCCTGGTTTGAGCCTGTTCCCCAGTCAGGAACCTTGCCAGTTGCTGCGGGTTCGCTCTTTTCAATGTGTCGGCTTTGAACGAAGACTTGTCGTCAGCCCGCATCATTTTTTGCACCATATTCTTCGCACCGTTTTCTCCGAATGCTTTCACCAACAGGCGCACCGCGACGTCTTGTCCCCCAACTGTGATGAATTCCTGGGCAGCCATGATCTGCTGATACTCTTCAAGGACTTGCACAGTTACCTCAATTGGGACGCTCGCTAAATTCGCGATTTCTTCGGTGACTCGTTCGAGGTCGCTTTCGTGCAAATTCCGGAGGATAGGCGCTGACGCTTCCTCCCCGATTAGAGAAAGCAGGATCGCTGCTTTCCGCGCTCCGCTCACAGTCTGACTCGAAAGACTGCTCATGATTGGTCCTCCCTTACCCATGCACGAAGAGCACGAGCCGTATCTGCGGGCTTCTGGCGAACCAATTCGAGTGCTTGTTCTTTCAGCTGCGATGCGCGCTGGTTGTCACTTTCGATTTCAGCCGTGCCCATGGGGAGAGAGTCTCTGTTTGTCGTACTCAACGCCGGTTGCATGCCGGACTCCAGGGCATTTGGCCTTAATGCATGCTTCTGGATTGGCCGCAGCATAAACAGATACGCAAGCAGGAAGATCGCCAGAAGTGAAACCGGACGAGCGATGGCCGAATAGTCCAACACCGTCTTCTGAATCTGTGAAGCCCAGTTGGGAGCAGGTACATCCGATTCGGCAGCATCGGCGTTGAAAGACATATCCTGTACATTGATCACGTCACCGCGATTCGCGTCAAACCCGATCGCAGCCTGCGCTAGATCGCGAATCTTTGCCAGCTCCTCTGACGATCTCGGCTGGCGCGTATAGCTGATTTTGCCTCCGCGGGAGCCCTTCACAGCTTCGTCGTCCACCAGGATGGCCGCGGTGATCCTCTCAATCCGCCCTGCGGGTGTAACGGTGTGGACGATCGTTTTGTCCACGCCATATTGCTCGTTTTCTGATTTCGATGACTGCGTCGGGGTCGGTGTGGTCGACGCTGCAGCTGACTTCGCGGTCTTGGCAGACGGCATATTGCTGGCAGTTCCAGGAACACCCATTGGGACTGAGCCGCCAGTCGCTTGATCTTCGGTCTTCTGGGAGCTGAGCACGGCGCTCACGGTTGGGTCATATTCTTCCTGGCTTTTCTCGGTCGTCCCTTGGTCATAATCCACATTCACGCTGGCACGGATCCGGTTGGCCCCTACCACTGGTTCCAGGGTGTTGATAAGACGTTCAGTCAACCTCGCTTCTTCTGATTCGCCGCTCAGGGCCCCATCATGTCCAAGCCCAAGAGACCGGTCGGAGTCCGCATCGATGATTGCGACATCTTCGGGCTTCAGCTCATCCACCGCTCCGGCCACCAATCGTGATATGGCAAGCACCGCATCCTTTGAGAGGCCATTGTGCCGGAGCTTCAGAATCACCGACGCTTTGCCGGTCCGCTGGCGATCCAGAAAGACAGAATCGGTTGGCATCACAAGATGGACGCGCGCGCGCTCAACTTCCGCGAGAGTCTGAATAGTCCGCTCCAGTTCGCCCTCCATGGCGCGCTGGTACGCTACCTTTTCATCGAATTCGGTCTGGCCCCAGGACATTTTGTCGAAGAGTTCGAAGCCCATCCGGCCGCTATGTGGCTCGCCTTGCGACGCAGATTGCAGCCGGGCAGCAGCAAGCTTGTCCGCAGGGACACTGACTGTCTTTCCATCCGCGCTAAGTTGGTGGGGGATATTTTGTGCATCGAGTTGTGCGACAAGTTTCTGCGCGTCCGCCGGGTCCATGTCTGTGAAGAGTGGCTTGTAGTCTGGCACGATGAGAAGGTGCGCAAACAACGCCACAAGCAACAAGGTCCCGGCTGTTCCACCCAGAAGAAATGCCTTCTGCCGGCCATTGCGACTCAACCAAAAGTTTTTTGCCTGATCGGCTGTGTCCCTAAATCCTGCCATCGCGATTCAATCCTAGAACTGCATTTTCTCGATATCCTGATAGGCACTGACGATCTTGTTGCGCACTTGCATCATCAGCTGAAACGACACGTCCGCTTTTTCAACAGCAATCATCACATTGTTCAGATCGGCACCGCCGCCTTGCAGAAGGTTGCTCACCTGATCGGCGGCAGCATTGTGAAGTTGATCGACCGTGTGCACAGCGTTAGAAAGCACAGACGCAAAACTCGCCCCCGCAGCTTCCCCGGTGTTGTCAAGCGCCGGAATGTCCTGCACATAAGCATTTGAAATTCCGCTTAGATTGATGCTGTTCATTCTTCGGCTCCCTGCTAAGAAGACTTCAGTATGTCAATTGACTGTTGAATCATCTGCTTTGCGGCGGTTACGGCGGAAGCATTCATCTGATAGGCCCGAACGGACCCCATCAAGTCCACCATCTCTGTGACCGGATTAATTGCCGGATAAGCGACAAATCCGTTCTTGTCGGCATCTGGATTCCCCGGCTCGTAGCGCATCACCGGCGGCGTAGTATCCTCGATAACCTGCGTCAGCTCAACCGAGCCACGCGGGGCCTGCCCGAAACGGCCAATATGGTTGACGACATTCATGAAAGGCGAATTGTTTGCTGCGCTGAACACGACTTCTTTCCGCACATATGGGCCGCCTGTTTCGGTGTGAGACGTTTCGGCGTTCGCCAGATTTGCCGATGTTACTTCCGCGCGCTGCCGCTCGGCAGAAAGAGCAGATGCGCTGATTTGCAACATGTCAAAAAGACCCATGATTAGTTCCCTTCCTTGATGGCGGTCAGCAGGCGGTGAAACTCAGCCTTAATCAGTTGCACACCCATCTGGTATTGAAGCTGCGTTTGAGCCATAAGCATACTTTCGCGATCAATATTCACATTATTTCCGTCAGGACGCTCAGGGAGTCCCTCAACTTCTGAGGAAGCGTTATCGAATCGGACATCATTCCCTTCGTTCATCACGCGCTGCATAGCCGTCTGAAAATTGACGTCCTTCGTGTGATAACCCGGTGTGTCAACATTGGCCATGTTGGCCGCAACCGTCTGCTGACGATCCGCATTGACTTTCAGGTAGCCCTGAAGCAGTTGAAGCATCGGAGTAGTAGCCATTTTTACGCATACCTCCTGGGTGGCAGTCCATATTCGCGAATCTTGTTGCGCAACGTCCTTAAGCTGATTCCCAACATTTCAGCGGCGTGCGTTCGATTTCCATCTGTCAGGGCGAGCGTCTTTTCGAGATGCAGTCTCTCAACCTGGCGAATTGGTGTACCCGCTGCAGGTGCCGCGGCAGGAACTGGCAACTGCGAACTCCGCCCGATCATCGACGTTCCCTGAAATTCCGCATCAAAACAGCTTGCATCGAGTTCCTTCGATTCGTTCAGTGTCAGAACGCGCCGCATGAAGTTCGCGAGCTCTCTCACATTGCCTGGCCATGAGTGGGATTGCAGGCTCGCCAGAAACTCCGGATGAAACTGAGGCGCAATTGACCCGTGTTGCCCGCTGAATTTGCTTGCGAAATGCCGCGCAAGAATCGGAATATCTTCTCGCCGATCACGCAGCGGCGGCAACGAAAGGGGGATCACGTTGAGGCGGTAAAACAGATCTGCTCGAAATTGTCCGCGTTCGACCATCGCGCTAAGTGAAACGTTTGTGGTTGCGATTACGCGAATGTCGACGTGTATTGACCGTCCCTCGCCCAGCCTTTCGAACTCGCGTTCCTGCAGGGCGCGCAGGAGTTTTGGCTGTAGGTTAAGAGGCATCTCGCCTATTTCGTCCAGGAGAATCGTCCCGCCGTCTGCCAGCTCGAATTTGCCCGACCGTGAAGTGATCGCCCCAGTGAATGCGCCTCGTCCGTGCCCGAATAGCTCACTTTCAAGAAGCGCCTCGGGTACGGCCGCGCAGTTTACCGCAATGAACGGCTTCCGGCTTCGCTTGCTGAAATCGTGGATGAATCGCGCGAGTAATTCTTTCCCCGTGCCACTCTCGGCCTCGATCAGGACATCCGCGTCTGCGCTTGCGGCCGCGCGGGCACGCTGGATCGCGCGCAGAAGAAGCGGCGAACGCCCGACAATATCGCCAGCAGCACTGTCAATCTCTGAAAGCTGTTTGGCGCGCTTCATCACTAGGGCTGCCGTGGCCTGCAAACGGTCAAATGGAATCGGCTTGGTCAGGTAGTCCAGGGCGCCATCGCGCATCGCGCTCACTGCATCCGGCACTGAGCCAAAAGCCGTTAGTAAAATCACCCCAGTGGTGGGCGACGATTTGCGTACAGCGCGCATCACGTCCAGCCCCGATCCGTCGGGCATGCGAATGTCTGTCACAACTAGGTCGAAGTCGCGAGTCTCGGAATTGCGGATCGCCTCCTGCACGCCGGAGGCGGTCTCAACTGTCCAGCCGTAGCGCAGGAAGTTCGCGCGCAAGGCAGTGCGAATGCCTGGCTCGTCATCCACCACCATCACTGAAAGTTCTGCGTCGTTTGTCATAGGGTCGGAAACTCCAACTCAAAAGTAGTTCCGTGATTGACGCGGCTGGTGACAAAGATTCTGCCGCGATGCTGCGTCATAAGGCGTTTGCACACAGCGAGGCCCAGTCCTGGGGTGTCGCCGCTCCCGCTAAACCCCGGCTCAAAAAGTTGTTCGATGAATTCTTCTGCAATCCCGCACCCGGTATCCGAGATCTCAACCACCGCACACTTCACCGCATTGCGTGTCGCCTTCTCTATCGATACCTGGATAGATCCGCCGGTTGCTGTATGCCGGATCGCATTGCCTGCGATATTCAGGATGATCTGGCGAATTGCATCCTCGTTGCCCTCTACCGAAATTGCTTCTTGCGGGCTAACAAGGGTTAGCGAGACCCCTGCCTGGAGGGCTATGGGCCGGACAAACTCTACGCCACTCTGCACGCACGCAGTCAAATCCAGAAAGACAAGATGAGGGGTACACTCCCCGTTCAAGCTGAGGACGTTGTTAACGGTCCCGGATAGGGTTCGAATCCCGGCACGAAGATGAGATATCCACTGCGTTGATTCGCGCTGGTCCTGCTCGATAAGTCCCGCGAACAATTCCATGCTCGCTAACGGATTTCTAATTTCATGCGCGAGAATCGCTGAAATCTCCGCCAGAACAGCCGTGCGGCGGCTAGCTTCCCTCTCCTGCTCCGCCAGCTTTTCAGCGGTAATGTCCCGCAGAATCCAGATAGTCTTTAATTCCTGCGCTGAATCCTTCGACGAGTGATACGCAGGCGCAGAGCTCAATCTTCTGCTTCTGACTGCCAGCCAGCGCTTTCCTTCACTCGATTCGATGCATACTTCGCCGTCTTTTCCACCGTTCGGCTCTCCCTGCAGCAATGCAAATTCGAGCTGACTCAGCCGGGAGAGTTCGTAAAGGTTGTCAACCTTTTCGCATCCCAGCCGCAACAATCTGCGGCCTTCGGGATTGATCATCACAACGCGCTCGTTATTGTCCAGTACCAGGACTCCACAGGGCATGTAATCCAGCATTCGCTGCAGTGCCGCGCGCATGCGATCATTTTCCGCCAGGCTTCTGGTCAAGGCGGAATTCCGCTGCGACAGTTCCGCGTTCAGATGCGCCACTTCCTGCTGAAGATCGCGGTAGGATCCTTCAAGCAATGAGGAAGCCGCAATGAACTCCGAGAATGCGTCAGCGAGGAACGCCGGGCTGGGAAGCCCGTTCGCGGCAGCTCTTTCGATTGGAACTATATGAGAACTCGGCAGCATTTGCCTATTTGACATGCACGAAGCGTGCCAAACTGGAACTTCCTGCCCAGAATGGGTAGGCCGAGTTACAAAAGAATGTGTTCGGGGTTGATTTCGTCCCCATTTCCAACAAGAATCGTCGCGCGCTCAATCGCGTTGCGTAGCTCGCGAACATTTCCGGGCCAGCTATGCTGGGCGAGCACCTGAAGAGCGTCCCGGCTCAACGAAACTCCGGGGTGAAACTTGGCAGCAAATGTGAGAGCCAGTTCGTCCAGATCGCTCATCCGCTCTCGCAGAGGCGGCAGATGGATTGGAAATACGGCGAGCCGATAATAGAGGTCTTCGCGGAACTGCTGTTCTGCGACCCGCTTCTTCAGGTTCGCGTTGGTCGCGGCCACAACTCTTACATCCACTTTGAGATTATCGTTGCCGCCGATACGCTGGACCTCTCCCTGCTCGAGAAATCGAAGGATCTTGCTTTGCAGCGAGAGAGGCATGTCGCCAATCTCATCCAGAAAGAGTGTACCCCCATGTGCTGCATGAATGCGTCCGATGCGCGACTGCACTGCGCCAGTGAATGATCCCTTGGTGTATCCGAAAAGCTCGGCTTCAAGCAGCGGTTCAGGAATTGCAGAACAATTTACAACCACGAATGGTTGGTTTCTTCTCGTACTGATGAGGTGAATCTCCTGGGCAATCAGATCCTTGCCCGTACCACTCTCACCGGTCACCAGCACGGTAGTATTACGTGCCGCGACCATCCGCGTGAGCGAATAAATCCGATGCATCGCCTCGGAATCCCCGATCATATTGCGGAGTCTCACCTTGACCTCATGCGTTTTACTAGGTATTTGTGACGCAAAGGGAACAAGTTGGCTGATTCGTAGCGCTCCTGTTTGGTTCACCGTATCGACGAGCCTTTTAGAAACCGGCGTCGGAGACGCACTCCCCACCAGGAGTTGCCCGGTTTGAGAATTGAGCATGAGGATCTGTGTCTCCGGAAAGCGGCCCCTGACGATGCCGTGAAGCTCGCCGGCATCCAGATCGGGCAACTCGGGATCCAGAAGCAGCACGCTTCCCTCCGAACCCTGATTCTGAATCAGTTCCAGGGCTTCCGCGCCTCCACCCGCCTCCAGCACTCTCCAGCGCGGAGAATTCAGCTTCTGTTGAAGCGAATGTCTAAGTTTTTGATTCGGACTGACAACAAAAACGGCGATCGAAACACGATCTTCTAAGCGAACGAATTCAGGGGCAGGCATAGTCATTCTGTTATTGCTCACAAGCTTGAAATGAGATTTTGATGAGATTCAACGTTGAATCATTGTTGAAAAACTAGCATGATCTGCAGGAAGTGATAACACAAGCCTTCGTTTGTGTTAGAAGCTTGCGAGCAAGACCTGACCCAACTCCAATTGATGTGAAATTCGCATTGAATTCCTTGACTGTTGATCGCGAACCTCGGTAGCGTTTTTCATTTCGATCTCAACTCGTATCCAAAACCTCGAATGGTGTGAACTAGCCGGGGCTCTCCAGGATGGTCCACTTTGTCGCGCACATATTTCATGTAAACGTCCACAATATTCGTTGAAGGTTCTGACGACATATTCCAAACTCTCTCAAGCAAGGCGCTGCGCGAAACGGGGTGCCCGGCGTTTTGTATCATCACGTCAAGCAGGGCAAACTCCCTGGGGGTCAGCTCGATTCTCCTGCCGTTTCGTTCCACACGTCGCTCTTCCCGATGTAGCGTGAGATCCCCGACGGTTGAGCAAATCGGGATGAGGCCACCGGTTCGACGCAAAAGAGCGCAAACTCGCGCGAAGAGCTCCGCGAGGGAAATCGGCTTGCTGAGACAGTCATCGGCTCCGCTGACCAAAGCTGTCACCTTGTCCTCAGTACGGTTCCTTGCCGTAACCACGAGCACAGGCAACCTTGGAAAGGCCGGACGTATGTGTTTGATCAAACTGATACCGTCGAGTTTAGGGAGGTTCAACTCCAGAATCAGCAGGTCGTACGCTGATTTTTCCATGAGCTTGTTGAGTGCCGTTTCTCCATCGCGGATGATCTCCACCGCAAAACCCTGGGCCTGAAGTTCCGCACTCAGAAAGCCGGCCAATGAAGCATCGTCCTCGACCATCAATACTCGACGGGGCGTTGTCCTGTTGAAATCCGCGAGATTGGCGCTGCCCTTTGAGAGTTGAATATGAGACGTAAGCTTAATTTGGTTATCGATTTCGTCCGCTTCGGCAACCGAAGACAAGCTGTTCAAGTTTTTGCCTCCCAAGCCCTCCACACTCGTCTTAGAGCGCGGTTTACAGCAACTTTTTCCGTTCGACTTAGTTCTGTTGGAGTGGGGAACGAAACACATCAGTAACTTGCCCCGCCTGGTTACTGACTAGCTAATATTTCTATGAGATAGGGAACTTTGATGTGACGACAGTCACTCAAGGTGCTAATAGAAAGCAAATTCTTGGCCATGAGCAAGATTCAGCCATTGACTTGGGGCCCCCGGGTAACCATGAAGGCAATACGGGAGTACCTGCCCATCTTGGGAATTCTGGCAATCTTTTCACACACTTGCCCGCATTGCGCAGAAGATCAGGGAATACAGTCTCAAATACCGGCCATCTCCACCGAACTTTTGCGGGTGAGATGGCCGATAGGCTAATTGAGAGGGAATCGGCTGCCAAAAACCGGGACCAGTTCTGGCACAAAGGAAGACAATGCAGAAATTCGATTACCGAACTCCGAGATTCGCGGTCGATTTTCCAGTTCAATTGAAAATACAGGACGCCCTGCATTTCGCGCGCTGCCGCGACATCAGCGAAGATGGAATGAGGCTGGAGCTCCGAGAACCGTTTCCCCCCAGAAGCTGCGGTGAGGTGTTCTTCAGTTATAAGAATCTTAGCCTTGATCTACGGGTACGCGTGACGCATGCTGGAGACACCTATGATGGCCTTAAGTTCATTCACCTGTCCGAGGAAGAACGAACCAAAATATTTCATCTGATGTCGCGCCTGGCGGTCCCTCGTCGAGCCGCAAGCCTCTGCGTTATCAACTAGGAACCTGATTGACCTTGCAACGAGCCGAAACTAATTCTTGCCGCGTTGGACGGCCATCTTGGTGACGGATCCCGGAAGAGCCTGTTCCGCATCGTCGTGGACTTGATATTGAACAATTAACGAGATTCGCCGATTGGACGGGTCTTCTGGCTGGAGCGGAAGTCGCAGTCGCTGGTCCGCGAAGCCTCGCACCTGCGAGACCTGGTCTGGCTGAATTCCCTCGGCTTGCATCATTCGCCTGGCTTCATTTGCCCGGTCCGATGACAAGTCCCAGTTGTCATAGGTTCTGCTCCCGGAGTACGGCTTTGAATCGGTGTGTCCTTCGATGGATATTCGGTTTGGCAATTTGCCTAATTCCTCCGATAGCGCCCGAAGAAGCTCAACCAGAGCGGGAGTGGGTTTCGCGCTGCCAAGCTCAAAGAATGTGCCTTTTGCGGATTCCATTAGCTCGATACGAAGACCCTCCTGCGTAATTGTAATCTCGATTTGGTTCTTCAATTTATCCAGGGGATCCAGGTGGTGAATCGATCGCAGGATATCTTCCTTCAGCTTCTGCATGTCTTCTTTCTTCAATGCAACGTAGTCTCCGGCCCCATTCTTGTTCGTTCCAACCACTTTGGCGAAACCCCTCGGATCTTTGAAATATCCGCCGACTGCTTCCTGTACTTGTTTGCTGGCATTCATCAGCCATAGAACAATAAACAACGCCATCATCGCAGTCACGAAATCGGCGTAGGCCACCTTCCACGCTCCGCCGTGATGGCCTGCATGGCTGACCTTTTTTCTGATGATGACGACTTCGTTCCCGTCTGGCATGGCTTGATCCTTCAGGAGAGACTATGCGGCGGCTGCAGCGGCTGGAGTTTCTTCTTTTTGACGGCAAGCCTTTTCCACTTCCTGAAAGCTCGGCCGCACATGTTCTGGAATTGCCCGTCGTCCAATTTCGATTGCCAGAACCGGAGACATCCCTTTGATGAACGACATCATGAGGACGCGCAGGACATGGTAATGGGCTTGCTCCTCATCCACCAGTTTCGACAAGCTTGACGACAGGGGACCCACCATTCCGTAGCACAATAGGATACCCAGGAACGTGCCTACCAGGGCTGCTGCGACTTTGTGGCCAATCTCCTCTGGAGGTCCGCCAAGCGCGCTCATTGTAAGCACCACCCCGAGAACTGCGGCAACAATTCCCAACCCTGGCAATGAGTCAGCCACCGTGGCCAGCGCCGAAGCGGGCTGGGTTGCTCCCAAATGGTGCACATCCATGTCCAGTTCCATCATTTGGTCAAGATCGAATGCGCTGGCTCCGCCGGTGATGGCCATCCGCATCGTGTCACAGACAAAATCTCGAACGTGGAGATTCTTCAGAAAATCCGGGTACTTTGAGAAAACGGCGCTTTTGGTTGGATCTTCGATGTCCATCTCAATCCCAGCCAATCCTTCCTTGCGCGCTCTCACAAAGAGGGTAAACATCATCTTGAGAGATTCGACGTAGCGCTTCTTTGAATACTTGGAGCCTTTCAAAACTTGAACCAATCCACTCGCAATTTTTTTCAGCACGTGAAGTGGATTTGCCGACAGTAAGGTGCCGAGAGCTGCCCCGCCAATGATCAGGAACTCCGAAGGCTGAATCAGAACAGCCACTGGACCCTTTTCCATAAGAAAACCGCCCAGAACTGCGCCGAATACAATGAGTATTCCAATGATTGAGAACATGAGCCTTGCTTTCCTCTAGATCGCGCTGCTACCCGGAGCCCTCGGCGATCCTGCCCAAAGATGGTGAAGTGCTGACTCTCTATCGGCACAGTGTCTGCGGATTTCCAGATGAGATGGGCAAGTACCATCTGGCACCAAGGAGGGATACCGAAGAGCAATTGTGGTATTGCATCCCGATACGCGCGGCGGGGCTACGCAAAAGGTCCGCGGAACGAAGCCCACGGCGCTCAAATCCTTGAAACATTGGCCCTCCTGTGCCGATAAAGGAATGTCCTGAATTGCTGACACGTTTAAGCGATGAAGTACCGCTGCTCGCACTGACTGCCCAGCATTCGGGATGAACCGGGAAATCGATCCGGCCGGTCAGGGAATTGGCATTGACTCCCGCATCGCGGCCGTTGGAATCATGGGGAGCGTCGTGGACAGAAGCACATTTAGCGGTATCGTCATCGCGGTGCTCGGCATCGGCTGTGGCTTATTGCTCGAAGGCGGAAGGTTGGCTCAAGTCATTCAGCCAACTGCCGCACTGATCGTCATAGGAGGCACTGTGGGAGCTGTAATGGTGCAGTTTCCGCTACCTGTTGTCCTCCAGGCATTTGTCCATCTAAAGGATGTGTTTTTCAATCCGGAGTCTGAATCCGACCTCCTCGTCCAGAATCTGCTGCGATATGCGTACAAGGCCCGCAAGGAAGGGCTGCTCTCCCTCGATGCTGAGCTCGCAAAGATTCAAGACCCCTTCTTGAAAGAGAGCCTGATGCTGGCCGTGGACGGAGTCAATGCCTCCGACTTGCGGAAGATGATGGAGCTTCAACTCGACTACCGGGGCGAGAAAGACGAGCGCATCCCAAAAGTATTCGAAGCTGCCGCAGGCTTCGCGCCCACCATTGGCATCATCGGCGCAGTGTTGGGATTGATACAAGTCATGCAGCACCTGCAGGATATCAATGCGGTTGGCAAGGGAATTGCCGTTGCATTCGTTGCCACAATTTATGGCGTAGGTTCTGCGAATCTCCTCTTCCTTCCTTGGGCGGGAAAGTTAAGGATTCGGCTGCGCGAGAAACAGGTGACCCAGGAGATGATGCTGGAAGCCGTTCTTTCCATCATGGAAGGTGTCAACCCGCGAGCCCTGGAATTGCAGCTGAGCCGATACGCAAATACTCCGCCCCAGCCCAAACTGGCCAGAGTGGCTTCACGATGAGGCGCAGAAGACAATTTGAAGAGACACTCAACCACGATCGGTGGCTGCTCTCTTATTCGGACTTCATCACGCTTCTGTTTGCATTCTTCGTCGTCTTGTTCGCTGCCACTTACCGGGATAACCAGACCATCCGAAAACTTTCGCGGGCGATTCACAACGGCTTCCAAACCATGGGAGCATTCTCGCAGGACGAAACTGGATATGGGGGTACCTATTCAAGCGCGTTGCCTGACACGGATCTCGCCACCTCTCAGGTTAGGAGCGCAATTCCGCCGAAGACTGCGCAACTTGGCCGATCGGCTGTGGATGTCTTTGAGCTCAGGCGGCAGCTCGAGACAGAAATGGGCAAAGAACTCAAGAACCGCGAAGTCGTCTTACAGGTCACACCCGAAGGATTTGTTATCAGCCTGAAAGAGCTTGGATTCTTCAATAGCGGACAAGCCATTCTGCTTCCCGGCGCGGCCGAAAAAATTGAACGAATTGCGAGGATCTTATCCAAGCCGGGACTGGATCTCAGGGTCGAGGGTCATTCTGATGACCAGCCGATCCATACCGCCCAATTTCAGTCAAATTGGGAACTGTCCACGGCACGCGCCATGACCGTATTGCTACTCCTCGTGAATAAAGGTGGCTTTGACCCCAGGAGCATCTCTGCATCTGGGTTTGGCCAATACCATCCAATTGCCGACAATGGCACGTCGGAAGGCCGCAGAATGAATCGGCGAGTCGACCTTGTGGTCGTACAGGCAAGAACGCCGTGACCATCGCTCCGTGCGTCCACGGTCCAGACAAGCAAACTGTGTCGGCGATTACATCACGATTACGTCTCAGCGCCGGCATTATGCTCAAACTGAGAGAAGACATGGAGAGACAAGGCCAATGTGCGAAGCGTCTCTGTTCCAATCAACGAAACCGCCTGCCGCAGGCTCGATTCTTGCCCGCGCGCCCCAATGAATGCGGAATTTACAAGCTGAAGAATCTTCGTCGTCATCGCGATGTCTTTCGAAAGTATTTGCTCAATCTGCCAAAGCGACGTCTCATCTGAACCCAGGGCATTAGTCAACTCTTGCAACAGGGTTGGCAAACTTAGGATGGTGCGCAACCTATTTACAGCACTTCTGACGGCCGCATTCTCAAGCAAATCGCTCATTGAGAATGCCAGGCTCAACCGGAGCTTACGCGCCTCAATATCGCAAGGCTTGGAGAGAAGTTGATGCGTCGGATCAATCGATCGCATCACGGCTTCTTTGCTCGATTGCGCCGAGAGAACCATGCTCACTATATTCTGATGGCGCTTCTTGATCTTTTCGAGCAACTCATCGCCGTCCATGACCGGCGATGGAGTCTAAGATGAAGGCGCAACCATAAAACTATCTATCGGCAGATCAATGGCGCGGTTTTAATCCAATGAAAGAGTCACCAATCTGTTTTGCGTGGAGCAGAAAAGGGAGCATGCAGGCAGCCGCGCAGGTATTTGGCGAAATTCACCGAGTCTTCTCTTCGTATTCCCGCATTCCTATAGTTGCAGTTAGAACTGGCCCCAATCCTTCGCACCTCCGAGCAATCAATCCCTTCAATCAGGAGACAAGTTATTTCGCCTGGAGGAGGATTGCCCAGTCATTTGTGTCTGGCGTTGGTGGCGACTTCCAGGGCGTGTTCTGCACATCAGGAAGATCGATCTTTTCCCCAGTTGCAGCGCTGAACCAGAATGCCCGGTAGTTGCCCTTTTTGAGTTGGACAGTCACGTCGCCGCCACGAGGGAGATAGACGACATAAGTCTTCCCGGGGTCGGCAAGGCAGTAATTCCCCGCACTGACAAGCTCGTCATGAGGATTGGTCTTCCACCACTCGAAGGCAGTAAAAAAGTCCACCATGTGGCCATAACCGAGGAACATAGTCATGGTGTCGTCGCCACGACCGTTCATCCAGCCACCACCCATGTCCGCCCCGATATTGGTGCCTCGACGTGCTGTTTCTCCGGCTGTTTGATAACCGCCTGCCATCACGATGTCCCATGCAGTGCGGCGCAGGACATCCGCCGAGTCCGAGCCGGGCGCGGCCCAGTGGGGATAATGATCTTCGTACCCGTATTCTTCGTTGGTCTGGGGAATGACGCGTCCAGTCTTTTCCTGGAGCTTTCTCGATTCAAGCATCAGGGCATGCTGGTTGCGGGACCACTCCTGATAAGAGGTGAATCCGAACCACGAAGACGCTCGATCCTGATGAGCGTTAGTCGCTGCAGGGTGGCTGGTCTCAAGATGCTTGTATGGGTCGAGTTGCTGAATCAACATGCCCGTTTCATGAGTCCACTTTTCATCCCGGTAACTATCAAGGTCGTCTCCCAGATCCCAGGTGATGTTAGAAAACGCTGAGAAGCGATTCACTGCATAGCGAATGAATCGCCGCTCATCCTCACTGCCTGCGTCCGGATGGATCCTGCTGTCGCCCATGTCAAGAACGAGGGAGATGATCATGTCGCGATCAAGGGCGAACCGGAGCATCCTGTCGAATTTTTGCCAATAGGACACATTGAAGCGGGTGTAGTCGAAGCCGGGATGGAGAGGATCATCTGCATTCTGTGCGGGCCAGGCGGCGACGAGAGCGGTCCAATCTGGCCCCATCATCACGGGCTCGCCAAAAAAAGTTGATGCCTCACGGCCCGCAATCGTAACGCGCATGCGGTTCACCTTGAGACGATGGAGACGGTCGACGCTGTATTGAATCACGTGATCATCGCGCCAGCCTACCAGCCAATATGCAGTGGTTCCATTAAAGAAGTAATGCTCACCAGTTCCAGACCAGATGAAGTGCCACGGGTACTGCGGATCAACGGCGATCGTGCCTCGACGATGAGCGGTCGTCACCTGGAACTCTCCGTCGGACGAGCGCTGGAACTGGCCTTGTTTGTAAGTCACCGAGTAGGTGTAAACGCCCGGTTGCAGAGGCATGAACCTGATGCGGAAGACGCTTCCATCCGTGCTGTCGCAAAATCCTTCGACATTCCAAGCCTTACTTCCGTCTTTGGTTTTGAAGGAGCCCGTTAAGGAAGCGTCCAGAAATGGATTCCGCACATCAGGCGGCTCGACTGTAGCCGCGATTTCGAGATACCCGTAGGCCTCAACAGAGCCCGCAGGCTTGGAGAAGTCAACACGCTGCGCGTCTGCCAGCGAGGCGAAAGACAAGCATATGAGTAAACATGCTGACAAAACGAAGATAGCGAGTCTTCGTAGTGAAGCGATGGTTGCTGAAAAATAGGTTTGCACCACTCGTTACCTTCCAAATTGAGAGGACCGGAGCTTTTGTGCCAAGCGAAGTGCTAGTCTTCGACGAGTTTAGGCTGTGGTGAGTACGCAGCTAGCCGCGCACCCACTGGCGAATTCGCTCGGCGGCCAATCATTAAGAGCCGTGCGAGGGCGACTCCCATTGTATTCCTGCCGCCGGCCTTCGATGAGTTGTTCTGCTTCGGCCAGCGATTCGAACTAGCGCACGTCGAAGCATTCATCGCGGAGCATACCGTTGAACGACCTGACGGACCCTTTGCTGGTTTTCGCCACCATGGATTGGCTGTGGTGGGCGGCGAGGGAATTCAGTAAGATCTGGGACCGGCGCACGGCTGTGGCAGCTTTGGACAGCCAGATAGTATTCTGGCTATTGAAACGCGGGGACCCCTGAGTGATTCGAGCGCTGGTTGATTTCGCTCTCAAGAGCCGCTGGCTGGTCCTGGGCGGAGTGGTGGTTTTGTCTGCGTGGGGCGTGATCAGCTTTCGCGCGCTGCCCATCGAAGCCTACCCCGACGTCGCCAACAACTACGTGCAGATCATCACCCAGTGGCCGGGGCGCTCGGCTGAGGAGATTGAGCGCCAGGTAACGGTGCCAATCGAGATCCAGATGGCCGGCATCCCCCACCTGGCCCATTTGCGTTCCACTACGCTGGCTGGTCTCTCAAGCCTGATGTTGATTTTCGATGACGGCACCACCAGCGACGTGAATCGGGAACACGTGGTGGAGCGGCTGGGGCAGGTGAATCTGCCGGCCAACCTGGTTCCGCAGATGGGCACAGACTGGAGCCCTGTAGGACAGATCTACTGGTACACCCTGGAAAGCACCAATCCTACCTACGACGTGATGGAGAAGAAGTCGCTGGAAGACTGGCTGCTGGAGAAATCGTTCAAAGGCGTCACGGGGGTAGTGGACGTATCGAGCTTTGGCGGCCCGACCAAGGAGTACCAGATCAAGCTGGACCCGGAGAAGCTAGTGAGCTACGGGCTGAGCATCAGCCAGGTGGAGCAGCAGATCGCCGCCAACAACACCAACGGCGGGGGCAGCTTTATCGAGCAGGGCGCGCAACAGATTAATGTGCAGTCCCTGGGTCTCTACACCAGTGTGCAGGACATTGAAGACACGGTGGTGAAGACGCAAAACGGCACGGCGATCACGGTCAAAGATATCGGGACAGTTACCCAGGGAGCGAAGATCCGGCTGGGGCAGATTGGCAGAGCGACCCATCGGCCCGACGGGGTGATCGTCGACAATCCGGACACCGTGGAAGGAATCGTGCTGCTGCAGAAAGGTGACGATTCCGACCCGGTTCTGAAAGGTATCCACGAGGAAGTGGACAAGCTGAACCATGGCATTCTGCCCCAAGGTGTGAAGGTGGTGCCGTTTCTGGACCGCTCAGACCTGGTGAAGTATACGGTCGAGACCGTGGAGCACAACTTGAGCATGGGAATGATCCTGGTGGCGATCATTCTGTTCTTGTTTCTGGGCAACGTGCGCGGCGCCATCATAGTGACGCTCACTATACCTTTCGCGCTGATGTTTGCATCTATCTGCCTCGACTTGAGCCGCATTCCAGCCAATCTTCTTTCTCTCGGCGCGCTGGACTTCGGCATGCTGGTGGATGGATCGGTGGTGATGATCGAGAACATGGTGCGCCATTTGTCGCAGCAGGACGACACGCGCACTCCGGCGCAAAAGATTCGCGACGCAGCGCACGAGGTGCAGCGGCCGGTGTTCTTCGCCCGTGGCATCATCATCACCTCGTACCTGCCGATCTTCACGCTGCAAGCAGTGGAGGGCAGGCTATTCAAACCGATGGCGTGGACAGTGACCTTTGCGCTGCTGGGCGCACTCGGTTTCGCCATTATCGTGGCGCCGGTGATGGCGAGCATCCTGTTTCGCGGTGGTGCTAAAGAGTGGCAGAACCCGATCATGCACTGGTTGATCGTCCGCTATCGCACAGCGGTCCGCGCCGCCATTATGCATCGCTACGTGACGGTGGGCATCGCGACGGTTCTTTTCGCGATTGCCATCTATCTCACGGTGGGTGGGCCGATTGGGTCAGAGTTCCTGCCGCACCTGGATGAAGGCTCGATCTGGGTGCGGGGAACGTTGCCTCCGAGCGAAGGCCCGACGGCCAGCATCGACTTTACCAACAAGGCCCGCGTGGTGATGGCGTCGTTTCCTGAAGTGACAGAGGTGGTGAGCCAGACGGGGCGCCCCGACGACGGCAACGATACCACCGGCTTCTTCAACACGGAGTACTTTGTCGACCTGAAGCGAAAAGAACAATGGCGCCCCATGTTTCACCGCGACAAGGAACAGCTTGTGGCCGCGATCGACAAGGAATTGGAAAAATTTCCGGGGGTGATCTGGAACTACTCCCAACCGATCTCAGACAACATGGAAGAAGCTGTCTCGGGTGTAAAGGGTGAACTGGCAGTGAAGCTTTACGGCGACAACCTGCGCACCCTGGAACAGACTGCAGACAAGATCCAGTCGCAGATGGCCTCGGTCCGCGGCGTCGGAGACCTGGGTATCTTCAGGATTGTCGGACAACCGAACTTGAACCTGCAGGTTGACCGCAAGGCTGCAGCCCGGTGGGGCATCAACGTGGCCGATGTGCAGGATGCAGTGCAAACCGCGGTTGGCGCCAACGCCGTGACGCAAGTGCAGCAGGGCGAGGCACGCTTCGACGTGACGTTGCGCTATCAGCAGCAATACCGCGACACGCGCGAAGCCATTGAAAGCGTCCGCCTGCTCACGCCTTCCGGCGAGCGGGTATCGCTGGCGCAACTGACCAAGACCACAACCGACGACGGGGCCGAACAGATCAACCGCGAATCGGGCCAGCGCTACATCGCCATCAAGTATTCAGTGAAGGGGCGCGACCTGGGGTCCACCGTGGAAGAAGCGATCCGCAAGGTGGAGCACAATGTGCAATTGCCCTCGGGCTACCATCTTGAGTGGGCGGGCGAATACGAGAGCCAGAAGCGGGCCAATAAGAGGATGGCTATTATCGTTCCCATCACAGTACTGGCCATCTTCCTAATCCTGTATACGATGTTTCGCTCGTTCAAATGGGCAATGCTCATTCTCATAAGTGTGGTGATGGCCTCGATCGGCGGTCCGCTCGCGCTGTTTGTGACCCACACCAACTTCTCAGTCTCATCGGCGGTGGGATTTCTGGCTCTGTTTGGAGTTTCGGTGCAAGCCGGCGTGATCATGATCGAATTCATCAACCAATTGCGAGCGCGCCGGAAGGGCATGGAAGTGTCTACACAGGAACATATTGTGGAGGCTGCCGTGGAGGGTGCAGTGTTGCGCCTGCGCCCCATTATGATGACCATGCTGGTGGCCACGCTGGGCCTGCTTCCGGCAGCGCTTTCGCATGCCATCGGCTCCGACTCGCAGCGGCCCTTCGCCATTGTGATTGTGGGCGGATTGCTGGCCAACCTGGTGATCGGCGTGTTCCTGCTGCCGACCCTGTATGTGTGGGCGGCGCGCGAGCAGGATATCCTGCCGCCTGTGGAGAACAGCAGCGAGGACTTCTAACGCCCTCGATGCGCAACTAGAGCACAGACAGTCTTGAGGAGCTTATGAAGCAGCCGTCGATACGAGGACTGCTCCATTTCTTACCGGAAAACGCCTGAAATCCGACTTTTCAGGGTGCTTTGGGGCCCAAAACAGGGCAAAATCAGAGCCTTTTGTTTACCGATGAGTACATAGGGGTAAATTCCAAACTACTCATTACATTTAGGTTACCGGAAAAGTGGGCCCCCAAAACCGGGCTTCGGAGGGGGGAGGGGGTGGGTACGGTCCTCACTCGGAGGGTTTTTTGGGCAGGTGGGATTCAAATTGGAGGCTGCCGAGAGCGACCTGGGCCGCGTAGAGAAGCTGGCCGCTCTTTTCGGGAGGGATAGCGCCGATGAGGATGCCGTGGGCGGCGCAGGCCACGAAGTCGCGGACGCCTTTGTATCCGGCGAGCAGAGGCATGGCGTTGCAGTAGGCCTTGGCAGCCTCCCTGGCGGCATGGATATCGTACTTGTCGTCGTATTCCGGATCATCCTTGCAAGCCTTGAAGGCGCGCTGCCAGGCTGCGCAACAGCGGCGAAGGGCGGCCTTGGCGTTGGAGGAATTGGGGCCGGGCCCCGGGGAGAGCGTGGTGGCGGGCGCATTGCGCTGGATGGAGTTGAGCAGGACGATTTCTGAAGTGGAGAGATTCGACATGTGAGATTCACCTGCCGATAGTGTGCGCCGGTAAGGGGTAATTCTCTGCAAAAGGGAGTTGCGGGTGAGGGTACCCGAGCCTGTTCGCGTTGGACGAAACAATGCTCGCCAAGTGTCGTGTGTGGAGGTCTCCCATGTCTGAAAATCCAGATATGGGGCACCCGGCTCATGCCGGTTCAGGGGTTGATGACCGGGCCACCTGCCCCACCCGACAACCCTGTGGCATCACTTCGGCTTGAACATTAGCTGCAGCCAGTGCCTCAAGGTCCTCGGTTTCATCCGAGCCAAGTTCTTCTTCGCCGTCAGCGTGTCCGGATGCTCCTCGCCCAGCAGACGACAGCGAGTCTCCAGCACTTGTTCCTCAAGCTTCCGCGCTCGCGACCGATCACCCTGCGAGTACAGCGTCAGGGCGAGATTACTCTTTGCCCATAAGCTGCCTGCATGCTCCTCGCCAAGGAGACGCAGGCGAGCCTCTAGCACCTGTTCCTGGAGCTTCCGCGCTCGCGACCGATCACCCTGCGAGTACAGCGTCGCGGCCAGATTACTCATTGCCGTCAAGCTGCTTGGATGCCCCTCGCCGAGCAGACGAAGGCATGCTTCCAGCGCCCGTTCCTGAAGTTCACGCGCTCCCGCCAGATCCCTCTGCGAGCACAGCGTTCCGGCGAGACTTGTCATCGCTGTCAGCGTGTCCGGATGCTCCTCACCCAGCAAACGGCGGCGAGTCTCCAGCACTTGTTCCTGGAGCTT